>Ga0066678_10000546_pt1 | contig 12958 bp, 11 predicted proteins | sample GraSoiAngelo_127_FD_62300 | JGI IMG/M metagenome (GOLD analysis project Ga0066678, IMG submission 62300) | Grasslands soil microbial communities from the Angelo Coastal Reserve, California, USA - 14_0927_09_40cm | ecosystem: Environmental > Terrestrial > Soil > Grasslands | place: USA...
TCCCGGCGTGTCCGCCTCGACCACGAACGCGGAGATCCCTGCGTGCCCCTCATCCGGATTCGTCTTGGCGAACACCGTGTACAGCTGCGCGACACCCGCGTTCGTGATGAACCGCTTCGATCCATTCAGGACGTACTCGTCACCTTCGCGCCGGGCCGTCGTCCGCGTGGCCGCCGAGTCGGAGCCCGAGCCGGACTCGGTGAGCGCATAGGCGCCGAGCCATTCACCAGACGCCAGGCGCGGGAGGTAGCGCTGCTTCTGCGACTCGTTCCCGGCGAGCTTCAAACCGAGCGAGCCGAGCTCCTGGACGGCGAGAATCAGACCGCTCGTCGCGCAGACCTTCGAGACCTCTTCGATCGCCACCAGGGACAGGAGAGTCCCGGTCCCGAGACCGCCGTACTCCTCGCCGAAGAAGAGCCCGAAGAGGTCGTTCTCACGGAAGAGCTCGACGACGTCCCAGGGAAACTCATGGCTCTCGTCGATCTCCGCCGCTCTCGGCGCGATCCGCTCGCGCGCGAGCTGACGAACGAGATCGCGGATCTCGCGCTGCTCCTCGCCCAACTGCTCGTACGGCACGCCGGAAGTCTAGTTTCCGGCGACGTCTACAGTCCCTCGAGTGATCCTCGAGAACGGGGTCGTGCGGACGATGGAGCCGACGCTTCCCGTCGTCCGCGCGCTCGCCATCGCCGGCGACCGAGTGGCAGGCGGCGTCGGAACGCACGAGACCGCGCTCGCGAGCCCCGACCGTGTCGACCTCGGCGGCCGTTGCGTGCTGCCGGGCTTCAACGACTCGCACGTCCACTTCCCGACGTGGGCCCTCGCCCAACGACAGGTGCGGCTGGAAGGAACGGCGTCGCTGGACGAGGCGCTGGAGCGCATAGCCGCGGCGACGAGCGAGGTGCAACCGGGCGGCTGGCTCCGTGGCATGGGCTGGCGCTCCGGAGACTGGTCTCCTCCCACCGAGCCGACGAAAGAAGCACTCGACCGCGTCACCGGCGACACGCCCACTGCTCTGATGGCACGCGACTACCACTCGCTCTGGCTGAACTCGGCGGCGCTCGCACGCGCGAACGGCGACCTCGAGGTCGCCGGCGGCGTCGTCGTACGCGACGAGCGGGGGGAGCCGACCGGAGTGCTGCGTGAGGAGTGTGCCTGGCACTTCCGCGACACGCACGTTCGGCCGACGGAGGACGAGATGGTCGACGCCTCGCGCGAAGGCGTCCGCATCGCAATTGCGCGCGGGGTCACCGCGGTACACGACAAAGACGGCTGGCTCCGCGCGCTCGGCGTCTGGCAGCGCCTCCGCGAAGAAGGCCATCTCAACCTGCGCGTCTGGCAATCCATTCCCGCGGAACAAGTTGACGAGCTCGCCGACCTGCGAATCCGCAGCGGCTTCGGCGATGACCTCGTCCGCATCGGCTACCTGAAGACGTTCATGGACGGCACGCTCGGCTCGCAGACGGCACGCATGCTCGACGGCACGGGCGTCGAGATCACGAGCAGGGACCAGCTCGCGCAGATCATCCGCCGCGGCGCGCACGCAGGCCTCCCCGTCGCGGTGCACGCGATCGGTGACCTCGCGAACCGAGAAGCGCTCGATGCCTTCGAGGAGACGCACGCCGAGTGGCAACCGCTCGGCCTCCGGCACCGCATCGAGCACGCACAGGTGCTTGCACCCGAGGATCTCCCCCGCTTCGCCGGGCTCGGGATCGCCGCGTCGGTTCAGTTCAGCCACGCGCCGTCCGACCGCGACCTCGCCGACCGCTTCTGGGGGACAAAGACCGAAGGCGCGTACGCCTATCGCTCGCTCCGCGACTCCGGCGCCGTCCTCGCGAACGGCTCCGACGCGCCGATCGAGGAGCTCGATCCCTGGGCAGGCGTCTGCGCCGGCGTGCTGCGAACGATCGACGACCGGGGGCCCTGGCACCCCGAGCAGCGTCTGACCCTCGACGAGGTACTGCAGGCGACGACGGTCACTCCGGCCTGGCTCTCGCGTGACGAGCATCGCCGGGGCAAGCTCCTCCCCGGTTTCCTCGCAGATCTGGTCGTCCTCGACCGCGACCCGTACGAGCTCGAGCCCGAGCAACTACCCGAAGTCAACGTCGTCGCCACGATGCTCGGTGGTCGCTGGACACACAATCCGCCGCCATGGGAAGATTGCTCGGGGTAATTCCAAGAGCAGGAGGGCGTCCTCGATGGAGGCTGGCTCGGTTTCCTCATCCTTCGACCGGTTGCGGGTGCACTCGATTGGGCTGCCGCAAGTTCTGTTCCAGTCGATCACCCACATGGCACCCGCTGCAGCGGTCGCCTACTCGATCTACATCTCGGTGCCGTTCTCGCGTCAGGCGCTCGCGCTGTCAGTGCTGCTGGCGCTGGTTGCCTGCCTCTGTGCGGCTACCGCGATCGGCCAACTCGCCAAGCTCGAGCCTTCGGCGGGTGGCCTCTACGCCTACGCGGCCCGCTCGCTCGGGCCGTGGGCCGGATTCAACGTGGCCTGGCTTTTCATCCTCTTCGAACCACTAGTCGCGCCGTTCCTCTATCTCGAGTTCGGCTGGGCGATGCGCGAGGTGATGTCAAGCGAGGCCGGCTGGCACTGGTCCGGCCAGTGGGTCCTCTGGGCGCTGCTGATGGCCGTGATCGTCTTCCTACTGACGTATCGCGATATCCGCATCTCCACGACTGCGGGCGTCATTCTCGGCGCCTTCGAGATCGTGGTCTTCGGAGCGCTTGCCGTGTGGATGCTGCTTTCGAATACAAGCCACCTCAACCTGCAGCCGTTCAACCCGCATCACGCGGTCGGAGGCTGGAACGGTGTCTTCCGCGGGATGGTCTTCGCGATCCTCGCCTTCATCGGGTTCGAGGCGGCTGCCCCACTCGGCGAAGAGGCGAAGCACCCGCGCCGCGCAATTCCGCGGGCGGTCGTCGGCTCGGCGCTCTTGATCGGCCTCTTCTACGTCCTGGCGGCGTACGCGTGGGTGTTCGGCGCCGGCTTCAACACGTTCGTCGACCAGGCAACGGGCGCCGACCCGTGGCGCGCTCTCGGCAAGGCGTTCTGGGGCGGAGCCTGGGTGCTGGTGTTCCTCGCGATCTGCAACTCGATCGCGGCGAACTCGAACGCCGCGGTCAATGCGGCCACGCGAGTCTTCTATGCGCTCGCGCGCAACCGGCTGGCTCCGCGGCCGCTGGGACGCACGCATCCCGAGTACAAGACGCCGTACATCGCGATCGTCTGGATGAGCATCTTCGCGGTCGTGCTCGCACTGCTGCTCGGCTGGAAGTGGGGACCGCTCGTCGGGTTCGCCCTGATCGCGACGCTCGCGGTGATCGTCGTCGTCATCGTCTACATCCTCATCTGCCTCGGTTGCATCTGGCACTACTGGACGAAGCGCCGCGCCGAGTTCAACTGGTTCCTGCACGGCCTCGTTCCGGCCGCAGGCGCGGTCCTGTTCTTCTTCCCGCTCTACTACGAGTACGTCAAGTTCCCACCGACGTACCCGATCAAGTACGCGAACTGGGTCGCGCTCGGCTGGGTCGTAGTCGGCATCGCACTCACGTTCTTCCTCTACGCCCGCTACCCGGACCGGCTGCGTGACATGGACCGGGTCTACGTCGAAGACGAGACAGTCGCAGCGGTGCCGGCGTAGATGGCGATCGCGGTCGACCACAGGATCGGCCGTGACGAGATCATCTGGGCGTTCGGGCCCGATCTCGAGCCTGTGCTCGAGGTCGAGCCCGGCGCGACTGTCACCTTCGAGACGAACGACTGCTTCACCGGGCAGATCAGCTCGGAAGACGACCTCGTCACGGAGATCGACTTCGGGCGCGTCAACAGCGCGACAGGGCCCGTCGCCGTCAAAGGGGCCGAGCCCGGCGACTCGCTCGTCGCGGAGATCGTGGACGTGCGACCGATCGACGTCGGCTTCGCCTGCCTGATCCCCGGCTTCGGGCAGCTGATCGACCGTGTCCAGGCACCCGTGACTCGACTGTTCCGAGTCGAGGACGGCTGGATCCAGATGAACGAGCGCGTCCGCTTTCCGGCCCGGCCGATGGTCGGCGTCGTCGGCGTGGCGACCGACGGGGAAACCCTCGGCAACGGCCTCGCCGGACGCCACGGCGGGAATCTCGACGACCACCTGCATGGGAAGGGCGCCCGCATGTACTTCCCGGTGCGGCAGGCCGGCGGAATGTTCGCCGTCGGCGACATGCACGCCTCGATGGGCGACGGCGAGATCTGCTTCACGGGCGTCGAGATCGCCGGCGAGGTCGACATCCGCTTCGACCTGTTGAAGGGGAAGCAGGGCACCTGGCCCGTGACGGAGCTCCCGGACCGCTGGATCCCTCACGCGACGGCTGACGACTACGGCGACGCCCTGAGGCTCGTCTCGGAGGAGGCCGCCCGGCTGCTCGTAGACGAATGGGGCTTCTCGATCGAGGACGCCTTCATCTTCCTGTCCGTGGCCTGCGATGTCGGCGTCGCCCAGGCCTGCAAGCCCGCGCCCGGATTCGGGACGATCGCGCGCTTCGCGATCCCCAAGATCGAGGCGACCCCTCGACCCTTCCGTACGTGACTACAATTCGGAAAGCAATGCGAACCATGAACCCCGTTCACGAGTCCACGTCGTGCGCCGTCGCAGCGTGTGCGGAGATCATCGGCGCGAAGTGGACGGCGCTCCTCGTGCACGACCTGTCCGAAGGGGCCCGGCGGTTCACCGAGCTTGAACACTCCTGCGCCGGAATCAGCCCGCGCACGCTCTCGGAGCGCCTGCGCGCGCTCGAGGACGAAGGGCTCGTCCTCCGCCGGAGCTACGCGGAGTCGCCGCCTCGCGTCGAGTACGAGCTGACGGCAAAGGGCGACGCGTTGCTGCCGATCATCGAGGAGATGCGGCGGTTCGGTCATGCGTTTCTGACCGACTGCGCGTAGCCCACTCGGGCTCCGCCCAGAGCTTCACGAGCTCGACGATCGTCGCCGCCGACGTGGCCATGTCCTGAACCGACGCCCACTCCAGCACGGAGTGGAACTGGTGCGCACCGGTGAAGATGTTCGGCGTGAGCAATCCGCGCGCGCTCAACATCGCGCCGTCTGTGCCGCCCCGGATCGGCTCGCGCCACGGCTCCATGCCGGTGCGCCGCGCGGCTTCATCCGCGGCCTCGGTCACCGCCGGCTCGGCGTCGAGGAACTCTTTCATGTTGCGGTAGCTCTCCTCCACGGTCACGGTGACCTGCGCGCGCGGCTCCTCCGCGGCGAGGTCTTCCGCGAGTGAGCGGAGGAGCTGCTCGTGCTCCTCGAGCTTGCCGGCGTCGAAGTCACGCGCGATGAAGCGCAGCTCGGCCTCGGCAGTTGTGCCCGCGATCCGCGTCGGATGAACGAATCCCCGGCGCCCTTCCGTCGTCTCCGGCGAAAGGTCGTCCTGAGGAAGACGCTCGACGATCCGCGCCGCGAGCTTGATCGCATTCACCATCTTTCCTTTCGACGTGCCGGGATGGACGCTGTGCCCCTCGATTCGAATTCGCACCTCCGACGCCGAAAACGTCTCGTCGTCGATGCGGCCGATCTCCGAGCCGTCGAGGGTGTACGCGAAGTCGGCGCCGAACTCCTCGATGTCGAAATGGTCGACGCCGTGCCCTACTTCCTCGTCGACAGTGAAGCCGACACGGATGGGAGCGTGCTCGATCTCGGGGTGCGCCGCGAGGTACGCGACCGCGCCCATGATCTCGGCGACGCCTGCCTTGTCGTCCGCTCCGAGCAACGTCGTGCCGTCCGTCGTGACGATGTCGTGCCCGATCCGCTCGGCGAGGATCGGGTTCTCGCTCGGACGCAGGATCTTGCGCGGGTCGCCGGGCAGCACGATGTCGCTGCCGTCGTAGTCGCGGATGACCTGCGGCCTGACATTCGTGCCGGATTCGTCCGAGCTGGTGTCCACGTGCGCGATCAGCCCAACCGTCGGGCCCGACGTACCCCGCACCGTCGCAAAGACGTAACCGTGCTCGGTGAGCTCGACGTCCTCCAGCCCGATCTCGCGCAGCTCGTCGGCGAGCATCTTGGTGAGATCGAGCTGCTTCGCCGTGCTCGGGTACGTCTCGGAGTCGTCATCCGACTGTGTATCGACCTGGACGTAGCGCAGGAAGCGGTCGAGTACGTCGTCTCCGAGCTCGGCGGCGATCGGCGTCGGATAGCGGGAGTCAGGCAAGCGCGGCCAGGCCTCGGTAAAGCTCCGACGCGGCGGCGACGGCACGGTCGATGTCTTGGACTCGCAGCCGCTCGTTCGGCGAGTGGACGTTGCTCTCGCGCAGAGCGAAGCCGGTGCCGATCGTGGGAATTCCTTTCGCGGCCAGGGCAGGGTAGATCGGCAGCGTTCCGCCGACCCGTACGAGCAGCGGGCGCACGCCCGTCGACTTCTTGAACGCCTCCAGGCCGAGTTGGATCGCAGGCGAGTCCGGTGAGAACACGCCGGGCGCTGCGGAGTTCTCGCGGATGAGCTCCACCTCTGCCGTATCGGGCGTCGCGGCGCGGATGAGCTTCTCCACCGTCGCGGCGATCGTCTCCGGATCCTGACCCGGCGCGAGGCGAATGGTGAACCGCGCCTCGGCCTCGACGATCAGCGTCGTATTTACGAACTCGGGCTTGCCGCCGCGAATGCCGTTCACGTCGAGCGAGGGCTCCGCCCACGTTCGGTCGTAGAACTCGTCCGCCGCCTTGGCGTCGAGGGGGGTCGCATCTGCCTCGTCGAGGATCTCCCAGCCCTTCGGAAGGCTCTTGAGGCTGTCGACCTCGACCTGGCTCAGCGGTGCGCGGCCGACGCGGAGCTGGTCGGGCAACAGCCCGTCGCGCGGGATCACCGCCGACAGTCCTTGCATCAACACATGAATTGCGTTGAGTGCCGCACCGCCGTAGTACCCGGAATGCATGTCGCGCTCGCCCGTCTTCACCTTCAGATGGAAGGCGACGAGGCCGCGTGTCGCGAGCATGAACTCAGGCTGTTCGGGTCGCGTCATGCCGCCGTCGAAGATGATGCAAGCGTCCGCGCCGCGCTCGTCAGCGTCGATGAAGTCGACGATCGAATGGCCGCCGATCTCCTCCTCGCCGTCGCAGGCGACGCGGATGTTGACCGGCAAGGCCTTGTCGCGGTGCAGTAGTTCGGCCGCCTTCAGGAGCGTGTAGAGCTGGCCCTTGTCATCGGCGATGCCGCGCGCGTAGTACCAACCGTCACGCTCGTCGAGCTCGAACGGCGGTGACTCCCAGAGGTCGAGCGGCGCCGGCGGCTGAACGTCGAAGTGGCCGTAGATCATCACGGTCGGCGCGGCGGCGCCGTTCGTGTTCGCCGGAATGTCGCCGATCACGAGGTCACGCTCGCCCATCGGGACAAGCTCGGCCTCGCCTCCGATGCGCTTGACGAAGTCGCGCACCCACTCCGCCGCGCGGCGCACGTCGTCCTGGTGTGCGGGATCCGCGCTCACCGAAGGGATCGCGATGAACTCGCGCAGTTCTTCCAACCAAGCCTGCTCCACGGCAGGCGAGTCTAGTTACAGGCTAGGCGACTTCGCGCAGCTTGACCGCGTCCGCCAGGGCCCGAAGCTTCTTCAGGCTCTGGTTCTCGATCTGCCGGATGCGCTCGCGCGTGACGTTGAACGTCCGCCCGACCTCGTCCAGCGTCCTCGGATGCTGGCCGTCGAGTCCGTAGCGGAGCTCGAGCACCTGCCGCTCCCTGCTCGACAGCGTCCCGAGGATCTTCCGTAGCGTCTCCTTGCGCATCGTGATCTCGGCCTCCTCGTCCGGGAGAGGCAGGTTGGCGTCGGTGAGGAAGTGGCCGAATTCGGACTCGTCCTCGTCGCCGACCGGCTTCTCGAGCGAGACCGGTGTCTGCGCGCTGCGGCGGATGTGTTCCACCTCGTCGGGTGTGAGGTCGAGGTCCTTGCCGATCTCGGCGGCCGTCGGCTCGCGGCCGAGCTCGGCGCGGAGCTTTCGCTCGGAGCGGACGATCTTGTTGAGCTTCTCGACGACGTGGACAGGCATGCGGATCGTGCGTGCCTTGTCGGCAAGCGCCCGGGCGACCGCCTGGCGGATCCACCACGTCGCATAGGTCGAGAACTTGAACCCCTTGCGGTAGTCGAACTTCTCGGCGGCGCGAACGAGGCCGATCGTCCCCTCCTGGATCAGATCGAGGAACGGCAAGCCCTGGTTGCGGTACTTCTTGGCGATCGAGACGACAAGACGAAGGTTGGCCTCGACCATCTCCTGCTTCGCGCAGTGGTCCCCGCGCTCGATCCGCTTCGCCAGCTCGACCTCCTGAGCGGCGGTGAGGAGATCGACCTTGCCGATGTCCTTGAGGAAAAGCTGGAGAGCATCGGTCGACACCTCACGAGGCTCTTCGGCCTGCTGCTCTTCTTCCTCGGCGGCGACGACCTCGATCTGGAGCTCCTCGAGAGCGTGGTAGAAGTCGTCGATCTGGGCCGGCTCGAGATCGAGCTCGTCGAGCGCGACGGCGATCTCGTCGGCGCTCAGGTGCCCGTGCTCGCGCCCGGCCTCCAGAAGCGCTTTCGCGTCATCCGTCTCCAGTAGATCGGTGACGGTCTTCGGTGGTGCGACGGCTACCTCGGTTGCGCTCACTCCGTTCCCCCCTCCGGGACGGCGTTTTAGCGATGCCGCACTGTGCCAGCTAGGTCGGACGGGCGCCATAGGCCGAACGGCTCATCTTTGTGCGGACTGGTCCTAGAGTCTAGGGGTTTCGACCTGCCTTAAGAAGCGTTTCGGCCCTCTTTCCAAGGAGTGTCTTTGGGCCTTGCGCACGGGCGAGGGCCAGCTCGCGACGAGCACGAGGCATGTCTCCGAAGTAGATGAGCAGGAGTCCAAGGTGGAATCGTACCGTCTGGGCGTGCGGAAACCGGCGCGCCAGCGGGCCGAGACGCGAGAAGGCCGCGGCCGGCCGGTCCTTGTCGTAGAGCCCGACGGCCGCGGCAGTCAGCGCCTCGGGGTCGTCCGGGGCTGCCTGAACCGCCGCGAGAAACTCGCGCTCCGCGGAGACAGGACGCAAGACCTGCTGGTAGGCCGAGCCCCGCAGCAAGTGCGCCTGGACGACCGTCGTGACGCGCGCGAAGCTCGGCACGAAGGGGGGCAGGCCCGGCGGGGTGCCGGGATGCCGGAGATCCTGCGCGCGGACGGCCGAAGGAGAATCAGGCTGGACCCGCTCCGCAGCCTGCCAGGCGCGCGTCGCGTCGGCCTGCTGCCCGGAGAGCGCGAGAGCAAGCCCGAGCTCGAGCTGGACGAGCGCACTGTGCGGATAGTGGGCCGCGAGGATCCGCAGCCTGCGTGCCGTGCCAGCCGGCCACGCTTTCAAGGCCTCGCGCACCTGCCGCGCGACCTCCGGGCGCGCCGTCGGATCCGAGGCGAACGGCGGAGGCTTGCTCGCGTGCCGCTGGACGTCGCTTCGCGTTGCGAGCGTCACGCCGACCACGGTTCCCGCGGCGGCCAGGGCGGCGAGCCCGACCACGATCCAGACCCGGCCTCGCGCGCTCATCTCGGGCGACGCTAGCTCACGCGAGCAAAGCTATATTTCCTATAGCGATGCCGACGTATCGAGAGCTCCTGCAGCAGACCCGGTCCGAGATCTCGGAGATCGACGCGAACCAGGCCCGTGAGCGGATCGAGTCCGGTGAGCCCGTCGTCGTCGACGTCCGGGAGCAGGACGAGTGGGACGAGGGTCACATCCCGGGTGCCGTCCATGTGCCGCGAGGTCATCTCGAGTCCCGGATCGAGCGCCTGGCCCCGGACCCCGTCCGTCCCGTCGTCGTCTACTGCTCGGCCGGCAACCGCTCGGCCTTCGCCGCCAAGACGCTCGCGGAGCTCGGCTACGAGGACGTCGTCTCGCTCGCTGGCGGCTTCACCGACTGGAAGCGCAACGGATTCCCCGTGCAGCTCCAGGCCGGACTGGACGTCCCGCAACGCGCGCGTTACAGCCGCCATCTCCTGATCCCCGAGGTCGGCGAGGAAGGGCAGCTGAAGCTGCTCGACTCGAAGGTCCTGCTCGTCGGCGCAGGCGGTCTCGGCTCACCGGCGTCGCTCTACCTCGCCGCCGCCGGTGTCGGCCGCATCGGAATCGTCGACGCGGATGTCGTCGACGAGTCGAACCTGCAACGCCAGATCGTCCACTCGACCGAGTCGCTCGGCGAGCCGAAGGTCGATTCCGCCAAGCGCGCGATCGAGGCGCTCAACCCAGACGTCGAGGTCGTCCCCTACCAGGAACGCCTCAGCTCGGAGAACATCGAGCGCATCCTGGCCGACGGCTGGGACGTGATTGTCGACGGCGCCGACAACTTCCCCACCCGCTACCTCGTCAACGACGCGTCGGTGTGGCACAGGATTCCGGTCGTCCACGGTTCGATCTACCGCTTCGAAGGACAGGTGACGGTTTTCAAGCCGTACGAAGGCCCGTGTTACCGCTGCCTCTTCCCCACGCCGCCGCCGCCCGAGCTCGCGCCGTCGTGCGCAGAAGGCGGCGTGCTCGGGGTGTTGCCCGGCGTGATCGGCTCGCTGCAGGCGAGTGAGGCGCTCAAGCTCGCGCTTGGGATCGGTGAGCCGCTGATCGGCCGGCTGCTGCTGTTCGACGCGCTCACGGCGGCGTTCGACGAGGTGAAGCTGCGGCGCGACCCGGACTGCCCGGTCTGCGGTGAGCAGCCGACGATCACCGAGTACGTGGATTACGTCGAGTTCTGCTCGGGCACGAGGGAGCCCGCGTGACCAAAGTCAGGATCCCGCCCACTCTTCGCGAGCAGGCAGGAGGACAGCGCGAGCTTGCCGCCGAAGGCGACACGGTTCGCGAGCTGCTCGAGGACCTGATGGGACGGTTTCCCGGGCTGCGCACGCAGCTCGTCGAGGACGGTGACATCGCACCGTTCGTCAACGTCTACCTCGAGGGCGAGGACGTACGCACACTCGACGGGCTCGAAACCGAGGTCCGTCCCGGCTCGACAGTGATCCTGCTGCCGGCCATGGCCGGCGGTTGATGACGTCGGTCCAGAAGCTCTACGGCGAGTTCTGGGCAGGCGAAAGCGCACTCGACTCCCAATTGCAAGCCAGCCTCGGGCCGCGCGGCACGGAGTGGCTCTTCGAAGCTTTCTCAGCGCTCGGGCCGAAACCCGGTCAGCTGATCGTCGACGTGGGCGCACGCGACGCCGTCCACGCGATCCGTCTCGTGCGTGAACACGGGCTGCGTGCGATCGCCGTAGATCCGGTGCCGCGCCACATCGAGCTTGCTCGGCGGGCAGTGACGGAAGCAGACGTCGGGGACGACGTCGAGGTCGTCGAAGCCGGAATCGAAGCGATGCCGATCGCGGACGCTGTCGCCGATTGGATCTGGTGTCGCGACGTCCTCGTCCACGTCGATCTTGCGCAAGGGTTCGCGGAATGCGCGCGGATCCTCCGACCGGGCGGGCGGATGCTTGCCTACGTCACCTGCGCGACCGACTCGCTCGAGCCTCGTGAAGGCGGAGAGTTGTTCGACGCGCTCGCGATCGTTCCCGAAAGCGTCGATCCGAGCGCCGTCGAGTCACGTGCGGAGACGGCGGGCCTGACTCTCGAGGCGGCCATTCCGCTCGGGGGCGAGTGGCGCGAGCGCATGATCGAAGACGGATCGTGGGACCCGGGCAGCGATCTGCTCCGCCTTTCCCGGCTGCAGCGACGCAAGGAGGAATTGCTCGAACGTCACGGACCGGCTCACGTCGACGCGTATGTCGCCGGAACGCGCTGGGGTGTCTATCAACTCCTCGGCAAGCTGTGCCCGACGGTCTACGTCTGGCGGCGCGATGCGTAGGACGATCGCAGCGTCTGTTCTGGATCTCGTCGGCGACACGCCACTCGTCGAGTTGAAGCCCATCGGCGATGTCCGGATCTACGCAAAGCTCGAGGGGCAGAACCCGACCGGCTCGATCAAGGATCGCATTGCCAAGGCGATGATCGAGACGGCCGAGGCGTCGGGGGAATTGGAGCCGGGGCGTGAGCTCCTCGAGCCGACGAGCGGCAACACTGGCATCTCGCTGGCGCTCGTTGCCAAGCTGAAGGGATACCCGCTCACTTGCGTGATGCCGGAGAACGCGACTGAGGAGCGCAAGCGCTTGCTGCGGCTCTACGGGGCAAACATCGTCTTCTCTCCGGGCGACGAAGGGTCGAACGGTGCCGTCCGGCTTGCGCTCGAGCTTGCGGAGCGCGAGCCCCGCTTCTTCATGCCGTTTCAATACGCCAACGAGGCGAATCCACGTGCGCACTACGAAGGCACGGGCACGGAGATCGCCGAGGCGCTCGAGCGTGTCGACGTGCTGGTCGCAGGGCTCGGCACCGGCGGCACGCTGATGGGAACCGGCGAGCGGCTACGCGAGTCGTTTCCTGACGTCGTGGTCGCCGCGGCCGAGCCGCTTCCCGGCGATCCCGTGCTGGGATTGCGCTCGCTCGACGAGGGCTACGTGCCGCCGATCCTCGACGTGTCGAAGCTCGACCGCAAGGTCCTCGTCTCGAACGAGGACTCCGTGCGCGAGGTGCGCCGGCTGCTCGACGAGGAGGGGATCTTCGCCGGCGTCTCCGCAGGAGCCGTCGGCCATGTCGCCCGCACACTGGGGAGGGAGCTCGACGAAGGCGTGGTCGTCGCGATCTTCGCGGACGGAGGCTGGAAATACCTCTCGGCGGACTTCTGGGACGCGGACAACGTGGAACAGGCGATGGAGCGAACCGTCTGGTGGTGATCCCCGACGACGTGCGCGCGGCGCTCGTCGCACACGCCGAGAGCGAGGCACCGAACGAGGCCTGCGGGCTCATCCTCCTGCGGGACGGGCGGGCAGAGCGTTACGAAGCCGGTCGCAACGCCGCGTCGTCTCCGTTTCGCTTCGAGCTCGAGTTCGACGACCCGGAGGTCTGGTTCGCGGAGGACGAAGGCTACGAGCTCGCCGTCTTCCACTCGCACATCTCCGCGCCCGC
>Ga0066678_10000552_pt1 | contig 12918 bp, 11 predicted proteins | sample GraSoiAngelo_127_FD_62300 | JGI IMG/M metagenome (GOLD analysis project Ga0066678, IMG submission 62300) | Grasslands soil microbial communities from the Angelo Coastal Reserve, California, USA - 14_0927_09_40cm | ecosystem: Environmental > Terrestrial > Soil > Grasslands | place: USA...
CCGGAGTTGCCGGAGCTGGGCCCCACCAGGGTGCCGGGATCGAGGCGCCGGCCGGAGATCACCCCGTCGAGCGGCGAGGTGATGCGCATCTCGCCCAGGCGGGTGGCGAGCGCCGCCACCTGCGCGCGCGCCGAAGCCTCCTGCGCTTCGGCGGCGGCGAGCGCCGCCTCCGACTGCTGCAGCTCCTGCTGCGAGATACGCCCCGACGGTGCCAGCAACTTCGCGCGCTCCTTGTTCGCGCGGGCCAGCTGGGCCGAGGCGCGCGACTGCGCGGCGGCGGCCCGCGCGGCGGCGAGCTGATCGGGCAGATCGCTGGGCCGTACCACCGCGACCACCTGCCCGCGCTTGACCCGATCGCCGCGGTCGACGAGCACCGCGTCGAGGTAACCGAGCGTCTTGGACCCGATGTCGGCGGTGAGGAGCGGCCGGAGGTCGACCGGTGCGCGGATGGCGACCTGCACGTCCCGGACCTGCGGACGGGCGACGGCGACGAGCGGGGCGGGCCGCTGGCGCGCGGCGGGGTCGTCCTTGCTTCCGCAGGCCGCCGCGGCGGCTGCCAGGGCGAGGAGTGGCTTTCCGAGGCGCACGGCCGCCCGTCCTACCCCGGAATGCATGATTCCGCAACCGTTGCGCCTGTAACGAATTTCCGGTACACGGCGGCGGATGGCCCCCCGCCCCTCGGAACCGGCAATCCGTCTGCGGCCCGCTGCGGCGCGCGCCGGCGCCCCGCAGCCACGCGGAGCGCGCTGGCTCAACGAGGAGGTGGGCCGGCTGCTGTTCCGCGCCCGCCGGGCGCTCTGGTCGGCGGCGGCCGGCCGGCTGGAGGCGCACGGCGAATCCGTGCTCGCGTGGCAGCTCTTGAATCAGCTGCAGCGCTGCGGTCCGGGCACCCAGCGCGAGATCGCGGAGCGCGCCGCGCAGCACCCGACCGGCGTGTCGCGCCTGCTGGAAGATCTCGAGCGCGGAGGGTACGTCCGGCGCAGCCGCGATCCGGCCGACCGGCGCAAGGTGCGCGTGGAGATCACCGCCCTCGGCATCGCCCGCCTGGAGGACTCGCGGCCGGAAGTGCTGACCGCCGTCGACCAGGTGCTCCGCCCGCTCTCGCTCGCGGAACGCGACGCTTTGCGCGCTTTGCTGGACAAGCTCGATCTGCACTGAATTGGCGAGCAAGATCGCCGTTCCACTCGGAGCGGCATTGTTTCGGTCGCGTTTCGCGGAACTTCGTTGGATTGACGGCGCGCGAAAATGGCCGTTAGCCTCTTTGCCATCGTGCGCTCGCGCTTCGCAACCGCTTTCGCGCTGGGTTCGCTTGCCCTGGCGGGCTGCAGCCGGGGAGGCTCGACCGGCTATCGCGCCGAGCCGGTGACTCGCGGAGCGATCACGGAGGTCGTTTCCGCGACGGGCGACGTCAGCGCCATCGTCACCGTCAACATCGGCAGCCAGGTCTCGGGCACCATCTCCAAGCTGTACGTGGACTTCAATTCGCAGGTGAAGAAGGGGCAGCCGCTGGCCGAGCTCGATCCGCGCCTGTTCCGCGCCGCGCTGGAGAGGGCGCAGGCGGGCCTGGCGAGCGCCCAGGCCGACGTCGAGAAGGCCCAGGCACAGCTCAACGACGCCGCGCGGGTGGAGAAGCGCAACAAGGAGCTGCTGGAGCAGAGGCTCGTCTCGCAGCAGGACGTGGACAGCGCGGTGGCCAATCGCGAGCAGATGGCGGCCAGCCTGTCGAGCGCCCGGGCGAAAGTCTTGCAGGCGCGCGCCGATCGGGACCAGGCGGCGACCAATCTCGCGTTCGCCCGCATCGAGAGTCCCATCGACGGCATCGTCGTCTCGCGCGCGGTCGACGTCGGGCAGACGGTGGCCGCCTCGTTCCAGACGCCCACCCTGTTCACCATCGCCAACGACCTCACCAAGATGCAGGTCCTCGCCAACATCGACGAGGCTGACGTCGGCAAGGTGCACGACGGCCTGGAGGCACGCTTCACCGTCGACGCATACCCTGGCGACGAGTTCCGCGGATCCATCCGCGAGGTGCGGCAGGCGCCCAACACCATCCAGAACGTGGTCACCTACGCCGCCGTGATCGACGCCGCCAATCCGGAGCGGAAGCTCCGCCAGGGCATGACGGCGGCGGTGAAGGTCCTCACCAGCCACAAGGACGACGTGCTGCGCGTCTCGAACGCGGCGCTGCGCTGGAAGCCGGAGAATGCGCCCGCGCCCGAGCAGCCGGCGCTACGAGGAGATCGCACGCTGGCGCGGACCGAACGGCGCGCGGGCCCTTCCGCCGCCTCCGCCCCGGGCAAGCCGGGCCGCCTGTACAAGCTCGAGGGCGACAAGCCGGTCCCGGTGGATGTCCGCATCGGCATCTCCGACGGGCAGCGCACGGAGGTCATGAGCGGCCTCGCCGAGACCGATTCGGTGATCGTCGGCGACTCCGCGGCTGGCGGCAGCGCCCGCCCGCAGGGGGGCCGCCGTGGACCGTTCTGAGATCGGCGCGGCGGCGCAGGCGGTCCCCGTCGTGCAGACCGAAGGCGTGGAGAAGGTCTACGCGATGGGCGACGTCAAGGTGCACGCGCTGCGCGGCATCTCGCTCGGCATCGACCCGGGCGAGTTCATCGCGGTGATGGGCGCCTCCGGGTCGGGCAAGAGCACCTTCATGAACCTGGTCGGGTGCCTGGACCGTCCCACCGCCGGACGCTATCTGCTGCGCGGGCAGGACGTGAGCCGCTTCTCCCGCGACCAGCTCGCGCAGGTGCGCGGCCGTGAGATCGGCTTCGTGTTCCAGGGTTTCAACCTGCTCCCCCGGACGAGCGCGGTGGAGAACGTCGAGCTGCCGATGCTGTACCAGGGCATCTCCGGGCGCGAACGCCGCGACCGCGCGACGCAGGCGCTCGAGCAGGTCGGGCTCGGCGACCGCGTGGACCACACTCCCGCTCAGCTCTCCGGCGGGCAGCAGCAGCGCGTGGCCATCGCCCGCGCCTTGGTCAACCAGCCCACGCTCATGCTGGCGGACGAGCCGACCGGAAACCTGGATTCGCGCACCAGCCTGGAGGTGATGGGCCTCTTCCAGGATCTGAACGACCGCGGCCTGACCGTGCTGCTCGTCACCCACGAGCCAGACATCGCGTCTCACGCGAAGCGGGTGGTCGTCTTCAGGGACGGCCACGTCGTAGACGACCGGCGCGTCACCGATCGGCGACTGGCGCGGCTCGAGCTGCAGGAGGGCGCGGCATGAACGTGCTCGCCGCCACCCGGACGGCCCTGCGCGCGCTAAGGAAGAACAAACTGCGCTCGTTCCTCGCCGCGCTCGGAATCGTCATCGCCGTCGCCGCCGTGGTCGCCACGGTCGCCATCGGCCAGGGCGCGCAGGCGAAAGTGGCGGCGCAGATGGCCTCGCTCGGGTCGAACCTGCTCATGATCATGCCCGGCTCCATCTCGCAGCACGGCGCGGCGACCGGCAGCGGAGCCACGCAGAACCTCACCCGCGACGACGCGCAGGCGATCGAGAAGGAGCTCACCTCCAGCGTCTCCGCGCTCGCGCCCATGAACCGCACCGGGGCCCAGGTGGTGTACGGCGGCGCGAACTGGTTCACGCAGGTGATCGGCACTACCCCGGCGTACCTGGAGGTGCGCGGCTGGCCGCTGGCCGCAGGCGAGATGTTCGGGCGCGAGGAGGACGCGGCCGCCGCCAAGGTGTGCATCTTGGGCCAGACGGTGGTGGACAAGCTCTTCGGCGAGCAGCCGGCGATCGGCGAGCAGATCCGCGTCAAGCACGTGCCCTGCAAGGTGGTGGGAGTCCTCTTGGCCAAGGGACAGAGCAGCTGGGGCCAGGACCAGGACGACGTCATCCTGATGCCGTGGTCGACGCTGGTGCGCCGCATCAACGGATCGCAGAGCGATGCCGTCGGGTCGCTCATCGTCTCCGCGCGCTCGCCCCAGTCGGTCGGACCGGCGCAGCGCGAGGTCACCTCGCTGCTCAAGCAGAGGCACCACCTGGCGGATAGCGCCGAGCCCGACTTCCAGGTGCGCAACCTGGCGGAGATGCAGAACGCGGCGCAGGAGCAGACGAAGACCATCGCCCTGCTGCTCGGATCGGTCGCCCTCATCTCGCTCCTGGTGGGCGCCATCGGCATCGCCAACGTCATGCTCGTCTCGGTGACCGAACGGACCCGCGAGATCGGCATCCGCATGGCCGTCGGCGCGCGTGGAAGGGACGTGCTCTTCCAGTTCCTCACCGAGGCGGTGGTGCTGGCGGTGGTCGGCGGCCTGCTCGGCCTGGGCCTCGGCACCGGCGTGGCGAAGTACATGGCGGTCCAGGCGCAGTGGCCGACCCTGCTGTCGGCGCCGGTGATGGGAGCCACCATGCTGCTCGCCGGGCTCGCGGGCATCGCGGCCGGCTTCTACCCGGCCCTGCGCGCCTCGCGCCTCGACCCGATCGACGCGCTGCGGTTCGAGTAGCGAAGCCCTACTTTCTTCGGGTGGACTGGAACGATGTTCGCCGCGAGGCCGCCCGGCGATTCGGGGTGACGCGCTTCCGCGCCGGCCAGCGCGAGCTGATCGAGGCCGCGCTGACGGGCCAGGACGCGCTCGGGATCCTGCCGACCGGCGGAGGGAAGTCCCTCACCTACCAGGTCCCGGCGGTGCTCCTGCCACGCGCCGTGGTGGTGGTCTCGCCGCTGATCTCGCTGATGGAGGACCAGCAGCGCAAGGCCGAGGCGGCGCGCATCGGCGTGGCGAAGCTCGACTCGACGCTGAGCGCCGGCGAGGAGCGCGAAAAGGTCGAGGAGATCGAGACGGGAGCCAACGACCTCATCTACCTGACCCCCGAGCGCCTGGAGAATCCCGAGCACATCGAGCCGCTGCGCGCGCGCGGGGTCAGCCTGTTCGTCGTCGACGAGGCGCACTGCATCTCGCAGTGGGGCCACGATTTCCGCCCCGCCTACCTCGCGCTCCCCGAGGCGATCCGCGCGCTGGGCAGTCCGACGGTGCTGGCCCTCACCGCCACAGCCACGCCGGAGGTGGCGCAGGACATCGTGCGCCAGCTGGGCATCCCCGATGCGCGGGTGGTGAACACCGGGATCGAGCGCCCCAACCTGCGGTTCGAGGTTAGCCGCACCGTGAACGGCGAGGCCAAGCGGCAGGCTCTGCTGCGGATCCTCCGCGAAGAGCCGGGCAGCGGCATCGTGTATGCCGCGACCGTCCGCAAGGTGGAGGAGCTCTGGCGTTGGTTGCGCAGCGAGGGCGTCGACGCCGGCCGGTACCACGGCAAGCTGCGCACCGCCGACCGCGAGGACTCGCAACGGCGCTTCATGGCGGGCGAGGTCCGGCTGATGGTCGCGACCAGCGCGTTCGGCCTGGGCATCGACAAGGCGGACATCCGCTTCGTCGTGCACTGGAACTTCCCCGACTCGATCGAAACCATGGTCCAGGAGGCCGGACGCTCCGGGCGCGACGGACGGCCGGCGCGCGCGGTGCTGCTCTATCGGCTCGAGGACAAGCGTGTGCAGTCGTTCTTCCTGGGCGGCAAGTACCCGCGCCGCGAAGACACGCTCGCGGTGTGGAGCGCGGTCGGGCGCGCGGGCTCCGCGGGAGTATCCGCGGCGGAGATCGCGGAGGCCAGTGCGCTGCCGGAGAAGCGCGTCAAGGTCGTCGCCGCACAGCTCATCGCGGCCGGCGCGGCCGAGCGCCGCAGGCGGAAGCTGCACCGGATCCGCCCGCTGGAGCCGGCCGAGCTGGACCGGCTGCTCTCCGAGTACGAGGAGCGCCACGCGGACGACCGCGACCGGCTCGAAGAGATCATGCGCTACGCGCAGTCGGCCGGCTGCCGCGTGCGCCAGCTGCGCGAATATTTCTCCGAGCCTCCCGGCGAGGCGTGCGGTATCTGCGACAACTGCCGCCGCCCGCCCGTGGAGCAGCCCGCCGTGCCCGCTCCCGCCCGCCGGGAACGCCGCCGCGCGCCGCGGCTCTCCGTCCGCCGGCCGCCGTTCGAGCCAGGAGACGAGGTGCGCCACCGCGCCTACGGCCAGGGGAAAGTGCTCGAAGTGTCGGGAGAGAACGTCGTCGTGGCCTTTTCGCGTCGCGGAAAGCACCGGATCCGCGCCTCGCACCTGTCCCGCCGCTGACCGGCCAGGCGGCTTGCCTGCGGCCCGCGGCAATGCGGACCTTGCCCACCGAGGAGGTCGCAATGCGAAAGGCGCTCACGATCGCGGCGGTGGCCGCGGGGACGGCCTTGCTCGCGCGCGGCTTGCGCCGCGGCGCGAGCCTGCGAGGCCGCGTCGTGCTGATCACCGGCGGCTCGCGGGGGCTCGGACTGGTGCTCGCCCGCAAGCTGGTCCGCAGCGGCGCGCGGATCGCCATCTGCGCCCGCGATGAACGGGAGCTGGGGCGCGCGCGCGATCACCTGGCGGCGCTCGGCGGAGAGGTGCTGGCCGTCACCTGCGATGTCCGCATCCCGGCGGCGGCGGAGCGGCTGCTGGAGACGGTGGTCGCGCACTACGGCCGGCTCGACGTGCTGATCAACAACGCGGGCATCATCGAGGTGGGTCCGGCGCGGACGATGTCCTTGCAGGACTACCGATCGGTCATGGGTGTGAACTTCTGGGGTGCCGTGCACACCACGCTCGCCGCGCTCCCGCACCTGCGCCGATCGGCGCTGGCCCGGATCGTGAACGTGACCTCGATCGGCGGAGCGATTCCCGTCCCCCACCTGCTGCCGTACACTTGCTCCAAGTTCGCCATGGTCGGCTTCTCGGAAGGGCTCGCGGTGGAGCTGGCGCCGGAAGGAGTGCGCGTCACCACGGTCCTGCCCGGGATGATGCGCACCGGATCCTTCGTGAACGCGCTGTTCAAGGGCCAGCGTGCGCGCGAGGTGTCCTGGTTCTCCCTCGGCGCTGCCCTGCCGATCGCGTCGATGAGCGCGGAGCGCGCGGCACGCAGGATCCTGCTCGCCTGCGCCCGTGGCGAACGGTTCCTGACGCTGGGACTGCCCTTCAAGGCCCTGCGCATCGCCCAGGCGCTCGCGCCCGGGATGTCCATCGCCGTCCTCGGCGTCCTGGCCAGGCTGCTGCCCGAGGCGGACGGCGCGGATCCGGGCGAGCTGGCCGAACCCGGCTGGCTGCACCGCCGCGGGGTGGCGCGCGGCCCGCTCCTCGCGCTCGGGAACCGGGCCGCGAGGCGCAACCTCGAGGTACCCTGGGCGTCTCCCGAGCCCGGGTGAGGCGGACAGGTGCCCGATCTGCACCCACTCGTGCGGCTGCTGCTCGTCTCCGCCGTGGTGATGGGCCTCTCGCACACGATCGCGCGCGAGAAGCTGTTCGATCCGCTGCGCCGCGCCTGCGGCGGCATGTCCACCTGGCGCGGGTACCTGCTCTCCTGCCCGTACTGCGCATCGCACTGGCTCGCCTTCGTGCTCGTTCCGCTGACCGGCCTCTACCTGATCCGGGTCGTGCCGCGCTGGGGTGTCGTGTCGAGCCTCCTGGACTGGCTCCTGTCGTCCATCCTGGTGACCGTCGTGGCCGCGTTCCTGCGCGTCGGTTTCTACTTCGTCGACGAAGGCCAGCGGCTCACGCGCGAGAAGAAGAAGGCGACGCAGGCCGAGGTGGAGGACCAGGATCGGCCGGCGCTGCAGTAGCCGGCGCCGGGCAACTCGAGTCCGAGCATCCTTTGACCGTCACTTCCACGTCCGAGCACAAACCACGCTGGTCTCCGTTGCTCTTCAGGGTGAGTGCACGGCTATCCGGCTCGGGGCGGGACGCGCTGCGTTAAGGCGTGCACGCGGCGGTCGCTCAACGGATTCATCCGCCCTCGTGCTCGCCCGCTGGGTGTTCACTCACCCGAAAAGCAAGATGCGCTCTATTCTCCGCGGATGCCCGGCGCCCCGCGAGCTCCCGACGGCCGGTTTCACAACCTCGACGGGACCGGAGCGCAGCCGCCCGGTGCCGTGTTTCGCTGGGCAGTGCTGGACCGCCTCGCCGGCCGGCGGCGACGCTCTCCGGCCACGGGGCAGGTCCCGTCCGTCGCTGCGGACCGGGCGCTGATCGCCATGCCTGCCACGGCGCCACGCATCACCTGGCTGGGCCACGCGAGCTTCCTGGTGCAGCTCGACGGCGCGTCGGTGCTCATCGATCCGATCTTCTCCGAGCGCATCGCCGGACTCATCCGCCGCAACGTCCCTGCCCCGCTGTCCGCCAGCGAGCTGCCGCGCATCGACGCTACGCTGGTGACCCACAACCACTACGATCACCTGGACACCCCGTCGGTGCGGGCGGCGGGGGCGCGGACCCTGTCCGGTCTGGGCATGTCGCGCCTCGTGCCTTGCGAGGAGCTGGACTGGTGGCAGAGCGCGTCCGTGACCGATCGGGTTCGCGTCACGTTCGTTCCGTCGCAGCATTGGAGCCGCCGCGGCCTGGGGGACACGAACCGGGCGCTGTGGGGCGGATTCGTGGTCGAGGGCCCGAGCGGGAGCGTCTACCACTCCGGTGACACGGCGTACTTCGACGGGTTCCGCGACATCGGGCAGCGCTTTCCGCGCCTCGACGCCGCGCTGCTCCCCATCGGCGCCTACGACCCTCCTTGGTTCATGGAGAAGCAGCACATGAATCCGGAGCATGCCGTGCAAGCCTTCGTCGACCTGGGCGCGCGGCAGCTGGTGGCCATGCACTGGGGGACCTTCAAGCTCACCGACGAACCGCTCGACGAACCGCCGCGGCGTCTCCGCGCCGAATGGCGCAGGCGCAACCTGCCCGAGCAGGCATTGCGGGTGCCCGCCGTCGGGGAGACGATCACATGAACGACCGGCTGCGCGATCTCTTCGCGGTCCCGCCGGCGGAGTTCACGACGGCCCGGGATGCGCTCGCCAAGGAGCTGCGTGCCCAGGGCCGCGACGCGGAGGCGAAAGAGGTGACCTCGCTGCGCCGTCCGACGGCGCCAGTCTGGGCGGTGAACCAGCTGGCTCGCCGCTCACCGGCCGAGGTCGAGGAACTGCTCGACTCTTCCGAGCGCGTACGCCGCGCGCAGCTGCGTGGAGCGAGCGGAGACGAGCTGCGCGCGGCCATGGCGGAGCAGCGCGCCGCGCTGGCGAAGCTGGAGAACGCCGCGGAGCAGGTGTTGCGCGGGGCGGGGCTGCAGGCTTCTCCCGGCGCCCTGCGGACGGTGCAATCCACGCTGCAGGCGGCGGCGACCGGACCGCGCGAGCTGCGCGAGGCGCTGCAGAGCGGGACGATGCGCGAGGCGCTCGAGCCCACAGGGTTCGAAGCGCTGCTGGGCGCGCAGCCTGCGCCCGCGCGGCGCGAGGCGTCGCACCCCGTCAAGTCCCGCGCTCCGAAGAGCGCCGCGGCTCCAGATACGGCGGCGGCTGCCCGTGAAGCCGCTGCCGCGAAGCGCGCCGCTCGTGCCGAAGCGCTGGAGGCAAAGCGCCGCGCGCAGCAGCAGGCGGGCGAAGAACGCCGCCGCGCCCGCGAATCGCTCCGGCTGGAGCGCCGTTTGCGGCAGCTCGAAACCCGCGCGGCGGCAGCCGAGCGCGCCGCGAGCGAGGCGCGCGACGCCGTCGAATCAGCGCGCGCGGACCTTCGACGGCTCCGAAGCTGAAGCCGGCGCAAGGTCCCGGCTCGCCGCCGGGCCCGCGTGATCCGGAACGAGCTCGGGTGCCCCCGCCTGTGCGGTGACGGGCCCGCCGCGCTGCTGCGCGAAGGTCGCGCGTGGATCGCGCGCGGAGATCCTGCCAGCGCGGAGGATTCCGAAGCGGAGCGCGACCGACCCGAGGGTGCCGAGCCATGCGGACGCGCGGCGCAGGCGCGGCGACGCGCGCGGCGCCAAGGAGAGCGCGAGGCTGGCGGCGACCAGCAGCTTCGCCCCCTTCCACAGCGCCCCGGACATGCCATGGCGCAGAGGAGCGGCGAGGATCGCGGGCCTCGCGACCTCCCGCTCGACGGCCTTGCTGAAGACCAGCTCCGCTGCTTTGCCGGCGATGCCGAACCGTCGGACCGCGCGGCGCTCCAGCGCGTTCAGATCGCAGAGATCGAGGACGCAGGCCGCGCTGGTGACCGCCGAGGCCATGAAGAGGGGCGGCAGCCACGTCCGCGCGCCCTGCCAGACGGGGACGGCCGTGCTGGAGAGCAGGACCGCCGTGTACCCCGCGAGCGGCACGCCCAGCACTCCGGCGCCGACCGCCGCCCCGTCGCCGATCGCAGCGAGGGGACCGGCCCGGCGGCCGCGGAACAGGGCGGCCGTGGTCGAGAGCGCCCCGAATCCCGCCAGGAGCCAGCTCCCGATGCTCATGGGCGAGGTGGGGCGGAAGACGCGCAGCATGTTGAAGAACCGCGATGGCCGCCCCAGGTCCTCGATGAGGAGCGCCCCGCTGACCATCGCACCGGAAGTCGCGATGAGGCGCGTCTTGCGGACCAGTCCACGGAGCAGGGGCGAGGCCGACCACGTCGCCGCCGCGCCGAGCGCAGCAGACGCTCCGGCCAGGCCTCCCACGTAGAAGTACGCGGGGATGGCGGCTTTCCAAACGTGCTCCTTGAGTAGCGGCAACCCGTAATAGGTCTCGAGGTCCGAAGTCGAGTCGTGCAGCTCCGAGGGAGGGGGATGGGGATGCTCTTCCGCCAACCGCTCGACCTGCTGCGCAGCGCCCTCTCCCTCGAGCAAGCCGAGCAGCGAGTCGACGTTGCGTCCGTCGTCTGCGGGTGGCGGCTCGCCCCGCAGCTGCGACATCAGTGTTTCGCGACGGCCCATCCGTCCCTCCTCAGGGCGAAAGCACGGCGCCCAGCGCTAGCGCCGCCATCCCCACCGCCGCCGCGGCGAGCGCGCTCCAGCTGCGCCGCAGGTTGCGCGCCGGCGCCACCGGCTCAGGTGGCAGCTTGTAGACTTCGGGCCGATCCACCAGCAGGAAGAAGGCGTTCAACCCTTCGGTGCCGGGCTGCGCTGCGGCGGAATGCCCGTAGAGTCGCGCCTCGGGCACTCCTCTGCGGTGCAGCTCCTCGACGCGCCGTTCTGCCCTGGCGCGCAGCTGCACGAGGTCGCCGTACTGGATCGAGGCGGTGGGGCAGTGCTTGGCGCACGCCGGCACCATGTCCTCGCGCAGGCGGTCGTAGCAGAGCGTGCACTTCCAGGCGCGTCCGTCGTCCTCGCGCCGGTCGATCACGCCGAACGGGCAGGCAGACACGCAATAGCCGCAGCCATTGCAGACGTCGGGCTGCACGTACACCGAGTCAAACTCCGTGCGTACGATGGCGCCGGTCGGGCAGCTTTCCAGGCATCCCGCGCGGGCGCAGTGCTTGCAGACGTCGGACATCATCAGCCAGGAGAAGCTCCCCGCGCCGGTGATCTGCGCGCCGAGAGGCACGGGCCGCTCGACGAAGCCGACGTGCCGCCAGGTGGAAGAGCCCAGGTGGCTGGTGTTGTCGTACGACATTCCGGTGAACTGGAAACCGTCGTCCGGGAGCTGGTTCCACTGCTTGCACGCGACCTCGCAGGCCTTGCAGCCGATGCAGAGCGTCGTGTCGGTGAAGAAGCCCTTCGCGCCCATGCCTATTCCTTCTTCCATTCTTCCTGCCTGGGCTGGCGTCCGTGCGCGGACGAGATCCCGGCCAGGTCGCGCGGCGGCGGCTCGATCCGCCGGGGCCGCTTCGGCGGTCCGCGGAAGGCGGCGTACCGGCGGCGCGAGAGCCGCCCCGGCGCGATGTTCGCGGTCAGCGCTTTCGATTCCTGGATGTGCACGTTGGGGTCGCCGACGAACGCGATGAGATCATTCGCCGCATCGCCGCGCACCCGACCGGTGTAGCTCCAGTGGTAGGGCAGCCCGATCTGGTGGAAGGTGCGCCCGCGCATCGTCAGCGGCCGGAGCCGGCGCGTGACCAGGACTCGCGCCTCGATCTGACCTCGCGCCGTGGAGATCGTCGCCCAACCGCCGTGGCGCAGCCCGCGTTCCGCCGCCAGCTCCCGCGAGACCTCGCAGAACATCTCCGGCATCAGCTCCGAGAGCCAGGAAAGCCAGCGCGTCATGCTGCCCGCCGTATGGTGCTCGGTCAGTCGGTAGGTGGTCACGACGTAGGGGAAGCGCGGATCCGCGTAGGCGAAGTGGTACGGGTTGTCCTTGCGATTCCACTCCAGCCGCCTCGGGTTGCACTGCTGCGGATAGAGCAGGTTCTCGATCACCGACTCTTGCGGCTCGTAGTGGGTGGGGAGCGGGCCGTCGAGCACGCCGTCGGGCGCGAAGAGCCAGCCCTTCCCGTCGGCCTGCATGATGAAGGGATCGATCCCGCTCAGCGCGTCGACGCCCGTCTGATCCTTTCGTGGCCGGTACGAAGGTGGCCGATCCTTCACGAAATCGGGCGTGTCGTGGCCGGACCACTGCCGCCTGGCCTCGTCCCACCAGACGTACGCCTTGCGCGAGGACCAGGGCCGTCCGGAGGGGTCGGCCGAGGCACGGTTGTAGAGCATGCGGCGGTTGTCGGGCCACGCCCAGCCCCACTCCGGCGCCACCCAGCTCTGCTCGCGCCCGGGCCGCCGTCGCGCGGTCTGGTTGACGCCGTCCTTGAAGCAGCCGCAGTAGATCCAGCAGCCGCACACGGTGGATCCGTCGTCCTTCAGCTCGGTGTAGGCGGCGAGCGGCTTGCCGTCCGCCACCCGCCAGCCGTTGATCTCGCGCAGCACCGCCTCCGCGCTCGGCTCGTGTCGCGGACCGTGCGTCGGGTAATCCCAGGTGAGCGCCTGGATCGGGCGGTCCTTCGGCTCGCGCGAGACCGCGTACAGCCGCTTCAGTCGCTTGCCCAGCTTGTAGACGAAGTCGAGGTCGCTGCGGCAGTCGCCGGGCGGCTCGACGGCCTTGTGGTGCCACTGCAGCAGCCGCTCGGTGTTGGTGAAGGTGCCGTCCTTCTCGCTGTGGGCGGCGGCGGGCAGGAAGAACACCTCGGTGCCGATGTC
>Ga0066678_10000558_pt1 | contig 12878 bp, 16 predicted proteins | sample GraSoiAngelo_127_FD_62300 | JGI IMG/M metagenome (GOLD analysis project Ga0066678, IMG submission 62300) | Grasslands soil microbial communities from the Angelo Coastal Reserve, California, USA - 14_0927_09_40cm | ecosystem: Environmental > Terrestrial > Soil > Grasslands | place: USA...
GGAATTACCAACCGCCCGGACAATATTACCCGCCCTGTGGTTCGCGCTGGGGATGCTGCTGGCACTGGCTGTCGGTATTAGAGAACGGGCCGTTGGCTGGATCGGACCTTGACGGATGTCGAGGACAATGGGTCTTTTTCTTTGGTTGATCGGCCCCTTGATGATTCTAGGCGCATCATATTTGCGTCTCTTGACTGGCAGCGTCATTCTCTCGTTAATCGGCGGAACCCTTTCGGTCTTGGCGTTTTTGCCAATGTCCTATTGGCTCCTCCGTAGCTTTAAGGACACTCTCATTGATTCCGGTACCGACCAAGGGGCGCTACCCAACTGAGCCCCTACGCCTGCACGTTCTGCGAGATTGTCGAGGGCCGCGAGCCAGCGGACATCCTGTACGAAGACGACGAGGTGATGGTGTTCCGCAACCGGCTGCGCTGGGTGCCGGTGATGCTGCTCACCATACCGAAGAAGCACATGACGCAGGCGGAGCTTTGGGCGAACATGGGGCATGTCGGCGAGATCGCGGTGAGGATGGGGCAGCAGCATTGCCCGCGGGGGTTCCGGTTGCTTTCGAATTTTGGGTACGAGGCCATGCAGAGCCAGGAGCACGGGCACGTGCATGTGATCGGCGGGACGTTCTTGGGGGAGTACGCGTGACGAGGAACATGGAACAGGGAACAAAGAACAGCGGATGTACGGCTTGTTGCGCAGCATCTCGGGGTGCTTCGACGGTGGCAGATCTGGGCTCAAACAGGTCCCTCGCTCGCCAGGATGACAATGGCGGGGGCGATGCAGAGCGGGAAGGCAGTCTAGGTCTTGGCGGCGACGGGGGAGGGGAGGGCGATGCCGGCTTCCGCCAAGGCGGACTTCTGGATGTGGAAGAGCCGGCCGATACCGGCTTCCGAGAGATCGAGGAGCTGATTCATTTCGGCGCGGGTAAAGGGGTGGCTCTCGCCGGTGCCCTGGACCTCAGGGAACTCGCCGGCTTCGGTCATGACCATGTTGAAGTCGGCGGCGGCGCGGAAATCTTCGTCGTAGTTGAGATCGAGAAGGGCCATGCCGTCAACGATGCCGGCGCTGATCGCGGCGACCGCGTAGCGCAGCGGCGAGGCGCGTAGCTTTTCGGCCTGCATGAGTTTGTGCACGGCCTGCCCGAAGGCAACGTAGGCGCCGGTGATCGACGCCGTGCGAGTGCCGCCGTCCGCCTTGAGGACATCGCAGTCGACGGTGAAGGTGCGCTCGCCGAGGAGATCGAGCTTGGTGACGGAGCGAAGCGAGCGACCGATGAGGCGCTGGATCTCGGCGGTGCGCCCGGAGCGGCCGCTGGTCTCGCGGGCGGTGCGGGTGTGAGTGGAGCGGGGAAGCATTCCGTATTCGGCGGTGATCCAGCCGGAACCGCTGCCGATGGCGAAGCGGGGCAAGCGGTCCTCGACGGTGACCGCACAGAGGACACGCGTCTCACCCATGTCGATGAGAGCCGAGCCCTCAGCGTGGGGGAGGTAGCCGGGGACGATCGTCGTTGGGCGCAATTCGTTGGGCCGGCGGCCGTCGCTGCGGATCATACCGGCGCTGAGTATAGCATTGGGAAGCTCGCAGCCATCACTGGCCCGTGCCGGCTTCGGACAAATGGATCAGGGGAGGAGGACGAGCGGGATCTGTCGGACGTGAATCGGGCTGCCGTCGCGGGCGCTGTTTTCGTAGACCCAAAGGCAGACCGGCGTCTCTTCTGCGACCGAGAACGCAACGTCTTTCTGAAACGGCGCCAGAGTCTGCCCTTCAGAGGACATCGCCGTTTCGTCGACGATCGTGTTTCCGGCGGCGTCGAAGATGGTGATGCGGAAAGTGGCCTCGAAGGCGGCCACGCGTCCCTGGACGGTTACCGGGCTAGCTACGACGTCGCCGGCGTTGGGGATGTCGACCTGGTTGACGTCGTTTGTCGCCGGGTCGGGGTTGTCGCGGCAGACTGTTTCGAGCACATCCGGCGTTTCGGAGGGCTCAGCGCTGGCGGTCGCCGTGGGAGATGTGAGGGTGGTCCGGGTCGGGCTGGCTGTCGTCGCCGCTTCGTCGTCGCCGCCGCCGCATCCGGCGAGGATGGCGAGCGCGGGGATTGTCAGGAGAAGGAGGCTCTTCACCTAACGACGTCTAACCACCGCCATGACGATCGTCGCGCCAGAGAGTGCAAGTAACGCGCCTGCCAGCGACACGGCCTGCCACGACACTGGATCGGGCGCCGGCCATTCGCCGGTTTGAGGCAGACCGCCTGCTGTCGCTCGCAATGTCAGAGGAATCTGGACGACGCCAGAGATGTCTCCGCGCCCGGTAATCTCATATACCCAAAGACAGGCCGGCGTATCCGCTGACACTGAGAATGGGACCTGCGCGTCAAATGGTGAGAGCATGGTCCCATCAGCGGACATTGCCGTAACGTCGATAACGGTGTTACCCGTAGCCCCTGAAGCCGAATAATGGCCACCAGGACCGAAGATAGTGATCCGGAAGGTGGCCTCGAACGCGAGAATACGCCCCGTAACGCGGACAGGACTGGAGACAGTGTCGCCTGCGGTCGGAGTGTCAACCTGCGTTTGGTCGGGCGTCGCCGGAGCCGGATTAGACGCGCAAACGTTCGAGGTCTGGGCAGGGCCGGTGGCCGCTGCGTTCTGGTGGTAGGAGGCCGCCAGACAAATGAACGCGGCGACCAAGGGAAGAAGGAAGATCTTCATAGCCATAGCTCCTGCTGTTTCGCTTGCCTCAGGATAAGGACGCGGCGACTGTAACTGCGTTTCATTTTAGCCTTCGTTCTGCTAGCTAGAACGCGAGGCAATGGCGCGTAGATACCTTGTCCTCAGGCTGGACGGAAAAGCTAGCGCAGAGCCGCAGTCAAGATGGCGTTGGACGGCCCTGGTCGTAGCGCTGGAGAAGCCACGCGCCGGTAAGACCCCCGACCACGCCTAGAACGACCGCGAGCGCGATCGCTTGAGTCATCGCATCCTCCTTTGAGATCGCGTTTAGCTTATAAACGCGCCCGGACGGCGCACGGTTGGCGCGCCGCCCGGGATTCGATGACCTGCGTCCGGTTCCGCTTCCCGCGGCCCGCTAAGTTCCCGTGAACCAGCCGGCGACGTCGAAGATCACATGAACCGAGCCGGCTCTGTTGTATACCACAACGTTGCCGTCCGAGCCCACCGGAACGATCACGAGGTTAGCTATCGTCTGACCCGCTGCGAAGTTCAGGTTCGAGGTCGAAGGGAACGGCACCGTCGTCAAAGGCAGACTGCCGGGCGACGGGAACACCGTGAGAAAGCTGACCTCTGTTGGCTCCGTGACCGTAACATTCAAGACAACAGCGGAGACGCCTGATGCCGGCACACCACCTGCACCGGTTACATGAACTGCAAGCGTCCGCTCGGGTCCGATCTTGCCGATAGGATCAGTCGACGGACCCGAACGGGTGTCGAGAATGCGGGCGGCGGCTAGCGGATGGTAGCTGCCGGGCCCGTAATTGGGCGTAGGCGGAGGCGTGGGCGTTCCACCGATGATCGGTGGTAGCTCGGTCTGGCAGGGGCTGTACGCAACGTTTGGGTCCCCGCCGCTTGTGACCGTGCCCGCCTTGATGCACACAATTTCCGCGCCATCGGGCGTGTTCGGGTTCGGGTCGCAGGCGTCGCCGATGCCGTCGCCGATCTCTTCGCCTTGCCCATTCCTGTCCGTGTCCCGCTGATCCGGGTTGGCGACGAGGGGGCAGTTGTCGCCGCGGTTCAGGAAGCCGTCACCGTCATGGTCCGTCGGCTGGTTCGCAAGTGGGCCGCCCGTCGGCTCGTTGGGGGTTGGGTCACAGCTATCAGGGATGCCGTCGGGTGCAGGGAAGCCGAAAAACGTGTCGCTGTCGCCGACCTCTGCTGGGCCGCGCGGGTTCCAGACGGTGTCGGGCGTGAGGGGGCAGGTGTCGAGCGAGTTCTCGTAACCGTCGCCGTCGGCGTCGCGCAGGCTGGTGTAATAGCCGAAGGTCGTGATATGTGTCCCGGCTGCGGGTAGCGTACGTACCGGAATTCCACCTTCGTTTCCCGGCGTGTCCGGGTTATCGTGTGTAACGCCGTACGACACGCTAACAGTCCTAAGAGGCGAACAGAAGTCGGTAACCGCACTCGGAGCTGGAGGAGTCGCTGATCCCGACGCTGATGATGACTGTTGGAGGACGGTCACCTCGGGATAGCCGTAGGCCGGATCAAACGGCGGCAGGTTGGGAAGCTTCGTGCCCTTGTCGAACACGAGAACCTGAAGTATCACCCAGAGGTTGCCCGCAGAAGGAATCGGCGTGGTTCCCACGACGCGGAATATCGGCCTGATGGGTGGTTGCGGGCCGTTATTGTCGTCGCCATTCCCAGCGATCCTGTCCGGCCCATAGTCGACCCAGTCGGGGTCGAAGATGGCGTTCAGGAAGGACGGGTAATGGGTGACCGCCGGCGCAGGCTTGACATCTTGCTGCCCGCTATACGGCGGGTTATCGCCAGCCATGATCGCAAGATCGTTTGTTTCGCCAAAGGGGCGCGGTTCAACCGTGTAATTGATGTCGGTAGTGCCCTTCATGAAGGTAAATGGCACGCGCAGCTGGCTGTTATTGCAGGGGTTGTTGACGACGCCGATTATGGGCTGCGACCCCAATCTGCCGAGGACAGCGCCCACAGGTACCGCGTTATCATCCGGCACTGTGGGTGAGAGGTTGACCACACCAGCGAAGTTGTAGTCTCCCGTATCGTCGGGGGTGCCCGCCTGATTGTCGGGACCGAGCCCCAGATCAAAGCTTCCAACGATGTCGGGGTGCGATGCCGGGCTCGCGTCTGGCGCGCAGCTCGTGGTCATCATTTGGTCGTCGATGCTGCCGGTCCCTTGCTGGCAATACCTGGAGTCGAGCTCCGGTTTGAAGCACTTGCAGGCTGTTGGGCCGCCGCCTGCCGAGGGCGTTGGCGTGGGCGTTGCACCGGGTCCCTGCGTGGGTGTGGGCGACGGGGTAGGCGGCTGTGTCGGCGGTGGACAGGTTCCGCCCTCGACGTGCAGACCATCGCCCAGAGCCGTCTCTGCCAGCGCGATCGTCTCCGTACCCGCGCCTGTGAAGGTGACTGCAACGCTGCCCGGCGGGTTGGGTTGGTCATCGGAGAGGTCCATATACAGCGTCTGTCCGGTCTGGTCGCTCACAACCTGAAGACTGATCTGCGACAGGACGCCTCCGTTCGGTGCGCTATACGATGTGTCGTCCGGCGTCGACTTGGGGGGTGTATCAGAGGATACGGCCGCGTTCGCGTCCGCGTTATAGACGGCACCGAGAAGTGCGGTCTGCGGCCCCGGTGCCTGGGGCGGGATCGCGGCGGCCGCTGTGAGATCGCGGTGGAGAGAAGAGACCTGATCGATGGGCAGATTGGTGAAACCCACGCCCTGAGTCGTCGTGTTGTCGGTGAAAGGAGTCACGTTCTGGCTCTGAGGGCGCATCTTGCCACCGTCGTAGTTCAGCCGGACCTGCCAGCCGACCAGGTCCTCGACGTTCTGGATGATGAGGTGTCCCTGGTGCAGATGCGTAGCAGGATTGGCGGTCGGCGACGCGAGACAGAAATCGGTGTTGGGGTTGAAGACAACGGTCATCGTGTTCGTCGTGTCATCGTAGGTGTTGTCGCTGGGCACCATGTCCAGACTTATGGTGGGGTCCTGGACAGCGCCGGAATCGAACGGCCTGAGCAGAAACGTTATCAGCGCGACGGCCAAGAGCAACGCGACAAGCGCCGAGCCCCCCAACACTGGGTGTTGTCGGGCTACGGCAATCGCCGTGACTCGCGCGGAAGACGGTGGAACGAAGAGCCTCATCTCGCACCTCCTTAGGAGCCGGATGCAAAACACGCCGGTCGTCCCGGGAGGCAGAGGTCAAGCGTCCCCTTCGGGTCTGGCAAGAACCGTCCGTCCGAGGGATAGCCCATGATGCACCCCCGGAAGTGGCTCGAATTATGCTCTTACCCGGATAAGCCGTCAATACTCCAAACCAGGTATCGACCGCTAAGCAGCGATACGAAAGGCGGCGACCGGGAAAACTCCCGATTCGCCGCCTCTTCGCCGGCGCCGCCAGTGTCCCCATCCGCTCCGTCCGGCGACGCCGAGTTCCACTGCTCATACACATGAGAACATGGCGCCGAAGGGCGGTCTTCTGCCCAGAGGTCTATTTCCGCCTAGACAATGGTTTAGGTGGGAGTAAACGAAAGTCTTATTGTCAACAGGATATGTTGAAAGGTGCGGAAGTCGAGAAGACGTCGGAGTCCATCCACTCCTCGAACCGATCATCGGGGCCGAGGCTCGGCGATGCCAGAGTCGGGAGCGAATGTAATCCTCGGTCACCGGCGCGCGTCTACCCAAACATGGAAGTCATACTACTGGTGCTGGGCGGGACCGGCGTCGTCGCATCCATCGGATGCGCGATCTGGCTCCTGGACAAGAGGGAGCGGGTGGCGCAGCAGCAGCGTCACGAGAGGGCGGAAGCGGAACGGGCGTTGAGCGAGCGGATCGGACGCCCTTCAGGCGAGGCCTAAGGCGAGGCCGATCTCTTCCCGCTTCCCTAATAGGTCGCGAAGTCGCCTTCGGCGGTGGTCAGGTGGTGGGTGTCATTGAGGAGGCGCAGGATGCGGCGGCCCTCGCCCGAGGCCACGATGCTGACGGAGGCGTGAGCCGGGCGAAAGAACATGTCGTAGCGCGAGCCGATTATGTGCCCGACGTAGGCGTTGATGACGCCGCCGTGGCAGACAACGGCGATGCGCTCGCCGGCGTTGCGCGCGATCGCTGTTTCGATTGCGTTGATGGCTCGCTTCTTGAACTCGTGGCTCGACTCGGAGTGTGGGTAGACGTCCCAGTTGCGCTCGTTGAGCATGCGTTCGCGGACGGCGTCGAGCAGCTCCTTGCCGAGGAACTCCAGCGCGGTCTTTTCGGGCGGAATATCGCGAAAGACCTCGACCTCGCGCAGGTCCTCCACATGCTCCACAGCGATGTCCTGATGACGGGCAACGTCCGCGGCGGTCTCGGCCGCTCGTCGAAGCGTGCTGGCGAAAACGGCGTCGATCGGCTTGAGCGAAAGCGCCTCACCGAGGAGGCGGGCCTGCAGGCGGCCCTGCTCGCTGAGCGGCGGGTCGATCCAGTCGCCGATCGTGGCGGCATCCACGTCGATCTTTTGCTGGCCGTGGCGGATCAGCAGGACCTCGGTTACGCCCGAGACGCCGGTGAGGAACGTCTGGTCGAATACGCTCGGGGGACGGCCCTTGCCTTCGCTCGGTCGCTCTTGCCGCTTTTCGCCCATGAGCACCTCCTGCCCCGATTCTACAAGTGCCTGGTGATAGGTGACAGGCGATAGCTGCTAAAATCGAGCCGCCATGGCTGCGAGAAACCGCTACCGCTCGCTTCCCTCGGTGGACCGCATCCTCTCGGATGAACGGGTGCGCGCGCTTGCGAACGGGGGCGAGCCAGGCATCGCAACGATCATCGTCCGCCAAGCGATCGAAAGCGCCCGACTGGCGATTGCGGGCGGGAGTGAGGCGCCGACTGAGGACCAGCTTGTCGAGAGCGTGCTAGGTCTCGCAGCCGCCGCGTTCGAGCCCTCGCTGCGGCCGGTGATCAATGCGACCGGCGTGATCATCCACACGAACCTCGGCCGCGCGCCGCTGTCCGACGACGCTATCGAGGCGATGGCAGCCGTCTCGCGCGGCTACTCGAACCTCGAGTTCGAGCTGGAGGCAGGCGAGCGCGGATCGCGTTACGCGCACCTGGAGTCAGTGCTCACGCGGCTTACGGGGGCGGAAGCGGCGATAGCGGTCAACAACAACGCGTCCGCGCTGCTGCTGACCCTCTCCACCCTTGCGCACGATGGGGAGGTCATCATCTCGCGGGGGCAGGCGGTGGAGATCGGCGGGGGCTTCCGCATACCAGACGTGATGGCGCAGTCGGGCGCGCGGCTGGTCGAGGTCGGAACGACGAACCGCACGTACCTCCGCGATTACGAAGCGGCGATCACAGAGCAAACGGCGGCGATCATGCGCGTCCACGCGAGCAACTTCCGCATCGTCGGGTTCACGGTTGCGCCTTCGATCAACGAGCTGGGCAGCCTCTCACGGAAGCGGGGAGTGTTGCTCATCGACGATATCGGCTCGGGATGTCTACTCGATACGACGGAGTTCCGCCTTGCACCCGAGCCGACGGTGAGAGAGAGCCTTGAGACGGGCGCGCACCTCGTGCTCTTCTCGGGCGATAAGCTGCTGGGAGGGCCGCAGGCGGGCGTGATCGTTGGCCGGGCGGACCTTATCGCGCAGCTACGACGGCACCCGCTGGCGCGGGCGGTGCGCATGGACAAGGCGAGCATCGCCGGGCTGACCGCGACGCTCCACCACTACCTGCGCGGCGAGGCGCTCACAAAAGTGCCCGTCTGGCGCATGATCGCGACGCCGCTTTCGGAAATCGAGCGGAGGGCGCGTCGCTGGGCACGGGCAATCGGCCAGGGCGGCCGTGTTCTCGACGGTCGCTCGATGATTGGGGGCGGCAGCCTGCCAGAGGAGAGCCTGCCGACGAGGCTCCTCGCGATCCCGGGCGAGGGCGGCTACATCGCCGAGCTGGCGCTGCGGCTGCGGATGGGCGATCCTCCGGTCATCGCCCGCATCGAGCGCGATTCGCTGCTGCTGGACCCGCGCACCGTGCAGCCGGAGGAGGACCGGGACCTTATCGCCGCCGTGAAGACGGCGATCGAAGCCGCCTAGGCGGCCCGGAACTCGGGCTCATTCAGAATTGGCGACTCGGCGTTATGTCGACGGCATCGCTCAGGACTGCTGCGGCCCGTAGTTCGCGTCGACCAAGCCGACGATGTTGCCTTCCGGGTCGGCGAACTGGGCGAGCATCACCATCCCGGGGATCTCGGTCACGGGCATGACGGTCTTCCCGCCCTGGCTCTCGACCTTATCGAGATAGGCCTGCGGATTATCGACGGCGATGTAGAAGGTGACCTGCCTGGTCCCGCCATCGCCGGCGGAGATGCCCCCGCCGATGCCTCCCCCGGTGTCGCCTGCGTTGACAATGCCGTACTGCATCGGGTTATCGGCGTTGATCTTCCAGCCGAACACGCCGGAGTAGAAGTCTTGCAGCTTCTTCCCATCCTTACCTGTCACCTCGAAATGCACGACCGGATTTGCCATGATGCGCTCCTCCTTCTAACGGCTCCTAAAAGTCGCCACCCCGAGGGAGGTGGGACACCCCCGCACCCCGGCCTGGCGACGCTGGATGTGCTGTTCAGTTCGCGGTTGGATTAGTCGGACTTCCTTCGTCGCTGATGGCTCCCGAAGTCACCACGCCGAGGAGCTTGGGGAATCATCCCCACACTCGGCCCGGCCGCGTGCTTCTTATGCTCGACTACGACTGTGGCGGGTAGTTTGCCTTCGTAATGCCAACGACATTGCCTTCCGGGTCGGCGAATTGAGCGAAGATGACCATATCCGGGACCTCGGTGACGGGCATCACTGTCTTGCCGCCCTGAGCCTCGACCTTGTTGAGGAAGGCCTGCGGGTCGTCGACCTCGATGTAGAAGGTGACCTGATTGCGGCTGCCATCGCCGCCGCTAATGCCGCCGCCGATACCCTCGCCGGCGTTATCGACCATGCCGTAGTTCATCGGGTTGTTGGCGTCGACCTTCCAGCCGAATACGCCGGAGTAGAAGTTCTGGAGCTTCTTGCCATCTTTGCCTGTGATCTCGAACCAAGTGACCGGGTTTGCCATTTCGTCTTCCTCCTCCTTCGTACTGCTGTGCGATTCTCAAGACTCAATTAGAACGTATCAGTCGAGGCTGACAACAGGCTGTCAGCGGTCTTGAGAATGCGTGACAATTTTGCTCGAGCGCGTGCTCCTCACGACGAAGGTATAACTACTGCGTGAGGTTTTTCAGCTGCTGGATGTGGTCGTTCAGGTGAAACTGGATGACACCGATGGCCCACTGTCCCAGCGTCGGGTATTCGCCGAGGGGCGTCTCCTTCAGGAACGGGATGTGTGCCTTGCGATTCAACTGCTGGTCGTCGAGTCCGGCGAAGAAGTTGCCGATGGCGGAGTAATCCGACTCGACCTTCGATAGCAGTTCGGGGACCAGTGCGTATTTGCGGATGTCGCTGTACTGGCCGGGTGTAATGCCAAGCGGCGGTGTGTCCTCGCTCAGAAAGCGCTTGAACTCGTACATACTGAGGGCGTCGTCCGCCCCACACAGGTGCGAGAGCACCTGCTTGGCGCTCCACTCGCCTTGAGCCGGCTCCTTCGACGCCTGTTCCGCGCTGAGCCCGGAGACGGCCTGCTTGATCTCCTGGACCTTCTGGTCCAACTGCTGCTGGAGTGATGGGCCTGAAACCATGGTGCTACCTCCTTCTAACTACTGCTGACTAAGATTCCGAAGCTGGTTTACGTGGTCGTTCAGGTGGAAGTTGATCAGGAGTCCGGCAAGCTGGCCGAGCGTTACGTTCTCCCCGAACGGTGTCTCCTTCAACATAGGTACGTTCGCCGTGCGGCTAAGCTGCTGCTCGCTGAGACCACCGAGAAACTTGCCCGCCTCGCCGTAAGCGGATTCTACTTCCGAGAGAAGTTGGCTGGTCGACTCGCCCTTGCGCTGCTCGTAGTACGAGACGCCGGGCGTGACGTCTATGCGTGGCGTGTCCTCATCGAGGATGCGCTTGAGGCGGGCGACGAACTCGGTCGAGTCGGAGCCGCTGAGATGTGACAGCACCTCTTTTGCGCTCCACTCGCCTTGCGCCGGCGGCTTCGACGCCTCTTCCTCGCTGAGGCCGGAGACGGCCTGCTTGATCTCGCGTACCTTTTGGTCTAGCTGCTGCTGAAGTCCGGGGCCGGATACCATGCTGTTCCTCCTTTCTTGTGGCTTCTGAAGTCGCCATCAGGGGAAGGTGGGGACACCCCCACACCCCCGGCCTGCGGCGCCGAAGTTATGGCTCGCTGCGCCCGCATGAAGCTGCGAGGGTCCGACCCTGCCATATGCCCGATCCGTCGCTCCTGCACCTCGACGACGTCACCCTCTCGGCCCACGCTCTGAGGCGTTTCCGTTTCACTGCTCGCGGAGTTGCATGAGCTCGTATAGCCCGAAGGTGTCCGCCAGGCGGTCGATGGCGTTGAACTGGCAGGCCACGAACACGCCTTCGAGTATCTCGTCGTCGGAGAGGCCGGCTGTTCGTAGGGCATCGAAGTCCTCATCCGTGACCTTGTAGGCGTGCTCGGTGAGCTTCAAGCAGAGGCGAAGGAGGGCTTTGTGCTTCTCCTCTATCGGCAGCGCGGCGATGTCCGCTGCTTCGGCGGCCTCCGCCGCTTCCTGGCTGCCTCCTACGGACCGCAGGAGAAATGAATGTGCTTTCGTTCAGTAAGCGCATGAGTTCGCCTGCGAGACGACGGTCGCGATCATCTCCTTCACTTGCCGGGGCAGGTGGCCGCCGGAGAACATCGCCTTGTAGCCTTCGAGAAGGACACGCAGGAAGTCGGGGCGGGTGCTGGCGAGCTTCATGATGTCGGGGACCATCGGGAAGCCGAAGACGGCGCGGATTTCGTCGTAGAGAGCGGCGGTGTCGCCGGTCGCCTCGGACTCCTGGACGATGCGGATGCGGGGGCCTAGTGGGGCGGTCAAGCGCAAGCTCCTCCTTGACTTCACTCAGTATACCTAGTACCTTCAGTGTGTCAACCCTCGCCGGAAAACTGAAAAACGAAAAACGAAATGGCCCGGACCCAACCTTACGCTCAAGCTTGTCCGATCGCGCGGACGCTCGATATTATTGGCGACCGCTGGACGCTGCTCATCATCCGCGACCTCTTCCTCGGTCGCAGTCGGTTCAACGAGTTCCGCCAATCAACGCCTCGTATATCGCCCAGATTGCTCTCGGAGCGGCTCAAGCGCCTCGAGGAGCAGGGGCTCGTCGAGCGCGAGCTTCTCGCCGGCTATCCGCCACGGGCTGAGTACCGGCTGACGGCGAAGGGTCGCTCGCTCTTCCCGGTGCTATTCGCGATCGGCAGCTGGGGATTCGAGCACCTATTCGCGGACGAACCCGAATTGCGGACCGAGGTCGATTCTTTCCTGCGCTCTACTGTGCCGGAGTACGCTACCATGAGCGATGCCACTCAGGGGAAATGAGCGTCAGGCTGAGCCGTCATGACTTCGCGCGCGACCCCAAAACCTGCAGCCGCTGTTCGTTGCCGGATAATACTCAAGCGCACAGCCTGACGCCCAAGGAAAGTGCCACCAGCAGGAAGGAGCGAAGTAGTGGAAGCGACCCAGACGACGCACCAACGCCAAGACCACCAAGCGCCCCAGCAGATCGTGCCCCAGCGAACCGGCGATTACCTCGAGGTGATGAGCAAGGCGATCTTCCAGACGGGCATCTCCTGGAAGGTTGTCGAGAACAAGTGGCCGGGCATCCACGACGCCTTTCGCGGCTTCGACCACCGACGGGTCGCTTCGCTTACGGAGGCCGAGATGGCGGATCTCGGCGCCGACCCGCGCGTCATCCGCAACCGCCGCAAAATCGTGGCCATCGTCGACAACGCGCGTACGATGCTGGACCTCGAGGAGCAGCACGGCAGCTTTCAGAACTACCTCCGCTCGCACAGCGACTTCGAGGCCACGGTGGCCGATCTTCGCAAGCGGTTCAAGTTCCTCGGCGAAATGGGCTGCTTTTACTTTCTCTACGTCGTCGGCGAAGAGGTGCCGTCGTACGAGGACTGGTGCAGCTCGCGCGGGCGCGAGCACCACGGCGCGCCGAGCCACGCCTAGCGATGACGATCCGCGCGGCCAGCGATTTAGCCATCGCCGAAGCGCATTGCCTATAATCGCAGCGAGATGGACC
>Ga0066678_10000561_pt1 | contig 12851 bp, 10 predicted proteins | sample GraSoiAngelo_127_FD_62300 | JGI IMG/M metagenome (GOLD analysis project Ga0066678, IMG submission 62300) | Grasslands soil microbial communities from the Angelo Coastal Reserve, California, USA - 14_0927_09_40cm | ecosystem: Environmental > Terrestrial > Soil > Grasslands | place: USA...
CGCGCTTGTGGTCGCGATCCTGGGAGGTCTCTGCGAATGGTCAGCGAAGCCTATGGAGAGAGAGAGAATTGCGGAGACGGCATATTTGATTGAAAGAACGGATGTTGGAATCCCCGGTGGAATGCAGGACCAGTATGCAGCAGCAATGGGTGGATTCAACCTTATCCGGTTTGAGAAGCAAGGTGTAACTGTCAAGCCCCTTGCCATCTCGGGGGCTGTAAGGAATGAACTCGAATACCGGCTTCTCCTCTGTTCCACAGGAACGACTCGTCCCTCGGGAGGAATCTTAGGGAGACAGATCAAGTCCTACCGCGAAGGGAATCCTACAGTCCTAGAGGCTCTCCACGAGATCAAGAAGCTTACCCTCGATCTCAACGATGAGCTGGTGAGGGGCCGAGTGGAGGAGTTCGGTGAACTGCTCGGTCAGGAGTGGGACTTGAAGAAGAAGCTGGACCCGGCTATTTCCAACGAGGATGTGGACAAGCTATACCACACGGCTCTGGAGAACGGGGCGATCGGTGGAAAACTCCTAGGTGCGGGTGGCGGGGGCTATCTTCTCCTTTTCGCGGAGGATGGCTCTCATAAGAGACTCTCATCCGCGATGATAAAGGCGGGTTCTCGGGTCGAGAATGTGAGATTCGACGATGTTGGCTTGGAGACTTGGAAAGTCGGCTACCGCGACCGAGAGCAGAGGGATCGAGCCGGTCAGAGGCCCCAGATCAGCGAGGCCAGGCCCGCATCCTACGCTCTCTGACAGCTTATCCAAGCGTTGATATGATAACCAATTGTCTCGAGACTGTCGAGCCACTGTGAGACGTGGACGACTCTGTTGACCTCTAAGCCCACAGAGGTAGGAAAGGCAAAGTCAGCGACGATCGAAACATATCTCAGAAGAGGAGCGAGGCTCCGGGAGACATCGATCTCCCTGACCAGCGAAATTGAAAAGGCGGCTGAAGCCATATCAAACTGTTTCCGAAATGGCGGTCGACTCTATGCTTTCGGTAACGGCGGAAGCGCGGCCGACGCTCAACATATTGTAGCTGAATTCACTGGGAGGTTCCGGGTGGACCGTGACCCATTACCAGCCGAGGCGTTGACGACTAACTCTTCAGCAGTCACGGCAATCGCCAATGACTATGCGTTTGAAGAGATATTCGCGCGACAGGTGAAAGCTCTCGCGAGAACCGGTGATGTCGCTATTGGCATATCGACGAGCGGGGAGTCGAAGAATGTTCTGAAAGGGTTGCAGGCTGCTAGGCAGTCTCACGCCATGACCATCGGGCTATGCGGTCAGAAGGGACAGATGAAACTATACTGCGACATCCTCCTGTCAGTTCCAAGCGATGAAACATCTCTGATACAGGAGATGCATATCTCAATAGGACACTTGCTCTGCCTCCTAGTCGAGGAAGACCTCTTTGGCTAGCTCACCAGCCATATTCGTTGACCGTGACGACACAATCATGGTCGACGTAAAGTACTGCGCTGACCCAGCCATGGTCCGGCTCATTCCAAGTGCCTCTGAAGGGCTTCGAGCATTACGAGAAGCCGGTTACAGGGTAGTAATCGTGACGAATCAGTCCGGGATAGGCCGCGGTTATTTCGACGTTGAGACGCTTAGGCGGGTTCACAATAAGCTCCGCGACGAATTGCGTCGAGAAGGCGCTGATTACGACGCCGTCTACTACTGCCCCCATACGCCGGAGGAAGACTGCCAGTGTAGGAAGCCCAAGCCGGGACTATTGCTGAAGGCAGCCTCAGAGCTCAATATCGACTTAGCCTCTTCCTACACGGTGGGTGATCGTGATCTCGACGTTGGAGCCGGTAAGGCTGCGGGGACCAGGACGATTCTTGTTTCGGGAGCGAATCATCCGGATAATTCAGGGTCGAATCCGCTGGCAGATTTTGTAGCACCGAACTTGGCAGACGCTGCCAGGCTGATACTGTCTCATTCTAGAATCCGAGACGGAAGAGAAGGACCACGTATCCGACCCCGCTCCTGACGAAGCTTAGCTTGCTTGTCCCCCTCGGTCTACGCCTAAAACTGATAGGCACTTCCGTTATTGAGAATCCTTTCTTCTTGGCCCTTATCAGAATCTCCGCGGTCACTTCGAAGTTCTTCGCCACGAGCTCCTCGCGGACGCTCTCGACGGTCTTTGTCGAGTAGATTCTGAAACCTGATGTGATGTCGCTAGCCTTCATCTTGAAGGCGCGCCGGAGAACCCAGTTTGTGCTGGCGCTGATCATCCGCTTGAAGAACGGAAGCTCTTGGACCAAGCCTCGGCTCTTGGTTCGGCAGCCCACCACAACATCAGCCTCCTTGGACGCCTGCAACAGTCGTGTTATCTCCTCAGGATCATGATTGAGGTCTGAGTCCATTGTTAGAACGTAGTTCGAACTTGAGTCGACCAGCTCAAGCCCCCTCTTGAGAGCCCTCCCAAGTCCTAACCTTTTCTGATTATATTCAACTCTAACCCGGTAGTTCTCCTCGGATAATTGATTGACTTTCTCCAGAGTGGCATCGGTCCCTTCAACGATAAAGATGACCTCGTAATCGGACCCAAGTTCCTGAAGAGACCGGATTAACCTAGTAGAGAACTCGTCAATCACCTCCTCTTCATTGTAGAGGGGTATTACAGCGCTAATTTTCACAGTGACCGCGGACCCGTCCTATCAATGCTGGGGCTAAAGTTGTTTGGGTTCCTTCGACAGTAGCGTTGCGATTGACCCGACCGTTTGGCAAATCTCGAAGTCGGGTCCGCGCGAGGTGAGTGATCGTCACTTGACCAAGTTCGATAGTCAACCCAAAGATTGCGGAATATTCCCTGGATTGAGTAAGAAGAGTCGGATTACACTGGATCCTCGTCGACGGATGCTCAACTTGTTTGTTTCTGATTCGAGTTTTACCAACATATGGTCGGCCACGTGGTCGACGGATCTGGATACTACTAGGCGATGTTACTTCAGATAGTTCGTAATAAGCACAAGGTAATTTAATCCCTAATTCCTCAGCTCTGCTATGAAAACTGTCAGCGTCATCATTCCAGCGATGAACGAAGCGGAGGGGATCGGTTGCACTCTAGAAGCTTTACCGATCGAGCAACTTTCAAAGTCCGGTTACTCGACAGAGGTCCTAGTAGTCGACGGTTGCTCGATGGATAACACGCTCGACATTGCGCGATCAAAAGGGGCCAAGATCATTGTTGAGCGGCGGAGAGGCTACGGACGAGCCTACAAGACAGGATTTCAGAGCGCCGCTGGAGATTTTATTGTTACAATGGATGCTGACGGATCGTATCCTGCGCAACAAGTTCCTCAGCTGCTAGACTATCTTGTAAAGAATGATCTTGACTTGGTCACGACTTGCAGACTGAGCCACATGCAACCTGGGGCGATGAGCGTTTCGCATCGTTTCGGGAACGAGATCCTCAATCTCTTTTCACGAATCTTCTTCCGTCTAAATCTAAGAGACACCCAATCGGGTATGTGGGTTTTCAAGAGAAGCCTTCTAGGTATTGTCGGGGTTAGATCTGATGGCATGGCCTTCTCTCAAGAATTCAAGATCCGCAGTTTCCAGAAGGCCTCCTGTCGGGAAGTGGCAATTCCCTACATGGCCAGACTGGGCACTCAGAAGATCAGCACGTTCCACGACGGGTATGGAAACTTCAAGAACATGTGCAGCCTCCTTCAGAACAGAGATACGCCGGCGTTGATTCCGGCTCTCGGGACTCAACCGGACGTATCGCTCAACATGGCCGTGTTCCAGCCAAAGACTCTTCAGAAAACATAGCCTCCCGTTATGCCGGACGCCGGGAGTGAGTGAAGAGTTAATTTCTCAAGGAGCAGGCGATTTCAACAAACCTTTGGTATGCCATGCTCGAATCATCGAGATTGAAATCTCTGACCGTCGTCGGTATGAGAGGAATAGTCCTCTCGGTGCCCCTCAGTGTCCTTCTGATTATGTTCTCCTATACACAAGTAACCTCAATACGTTTCATCCTCGCTCTCGTCTTCCTTCTTTTCCTTCCAGGGTTTGACGTCCTAGAAGTCCTCTACGAGAGAACCAGCTTCCTTACCCAGCTTCAACGATTCGTCCTCAGTATCGCCTTGAGCATCGGAATAGTCATCGTTGACAACTACGCATTAACCCTCCTCAACATCGGGATCAACCTCACAAATCTAGTCGCTGTGCTCGCGGGAGAAACAGTGATCGTTTCACTCATTCCGATGATTCTCCGCCAGATGAAAGAGCTCGGCCCCAAGCGAGTGGTCTCGTGAGACTCCGTCGCAGGCAGGCCGTCACCTACCTGCTCTTGGGTGCAATTCTAGTAATGGGCGGATTCATTCGTGGCATTTCGCTAATCTCGAACGGACCCGGAACACTCCTAGACCTTGACTCTTTCCACAGCCTGAGGGCAGTAGAGTCAATCATGAACAACGGGAACCTCCCCAGATTCGACGCCCTCTCCTCAGCCCCCAACGGGACCAGCTACGCCTTTGCCACATCCCAAGGATACTACTCTTTCATCGGCTCGATCGGTCTGCTCGCGGGACTATCTCCCAACGAGGCCCTAGCCATCTCTCCATCAATATTCTTCGCCCTAGAACTAATCTCACTCTTCGTCCTAACGCTTGCCATCTCAAAATCAAGCGTCGCCGCACTCCTAGCCGCCTACTTTGCGACCACTCTCAACGGATGGTCAGCCATATCCCTCCTCGGAGCTGACCCAGTTGCAGAAAATCTCGGAGCAATCATGTTCCTCTCCGCTATGGTTCTCGCCGTACTCCTCAGTCAGCGACGCTCCTACCTGCTAGTAGGCATACTCGGAATCCTTGATGGAATATCAATCGAGGCTCACCCCGTTACCTACTACTTCCTCAACCTAGTTCTCGTCACAATGGCTCTCGCCTTTGTCGTACAAAGAGAGTGGAAGAAAGCAACAAACATGTTTCTCGCAGTCCTAGCATCACTCTACTCAATTGCCCTGATTGAAGCAAGCGGTACAGGTCTAGGCGAAGCGGGACTCTTCTCTAAGAGCGCATTCTGGCTCGCGTCTCTGAGCCACATCTACACGATCGACAACTCAATCCTTCTCACGGAGATGGGTATCCTGATCATTCTGCTCTCGGGGGCCTCTATTCTTGTCATTCTCGTGCACAAGCTGGCGACACAGTATATTTTGATCGCATGGGCAACTATTCTCTACCTGGTAGTCCTGGTCGGAGAGCTTGCCGTCAACACACCGTACGGGGCCGTTGTTGAAAGCATTCCCTTCTCGGCCCCCATCACACTCTCTCATAGAGTGATGCCCTACCTCCCTCCCGTCCTTTGCGTACTCGCAGCAATCGCAGTAGGAAAATTTCTGGTGCCCTCGGTCGCAGGCTTGTCAAGAAGCCCGAAGATAGGACAAGCCACACTCGGAGCAGCAATACTACTGGCGGTCCTCGCAGCATCAGCATTCCAATTGGCCGACGCATACAAGTTTTCCTCCAGCTATGCGAACTCCTTCAATGTCGAACCGACTTACTCCAGTCTCTTTTTATGGATCGGTACACATACACCTGCGAACTCCATCTTTGCTGCGAATGACGTCAACATCGGAGTGTACATCAAAGCGATTAATCAGAGACCCGTATTCTTCACAACATCGCAAGAAGACCTTACCGTGCCGGACCTCACCCAGAGAGCAACACTCCAGACATGCCTGTTCCTACCCTTGTGCAGCTCAAACAATACAGAGCAAATGATACGATCCTACGGGATAGAATATGCTATCATCATTACACCCGCCTTGATCATCAACGAGAACGCAAGCTCATTCGTGCATTTCAACTACTACCCAATAGCAGGCCAATATCTCCAATGGTTCCAGTCAAGACCAGGATTTGTCGAGGTATACAGCGATTCGAATTCTGCAGTTTACGCAGTGTGAAATCCTGGCGGGACATTGAGAGATGAAGAACGCCCGGGTATGGTACATGGTTGGGCTGGCGCTTCTCCCGTTCGTTTCTTGGCTCACAATTTTCATCACTCAAGGCTTCGGCACGATCGGCGGCGACACCTACTATCACATAAAGTACGCACAGGCCATCATATCGGCGGGCAAGGTAGTAAGCTACGACCCATACTTTCCGACAGACCCCCTGGGTTACACTTTAGGCTCCCACATCGTCGTGGCTAACCTTTCAATTCTTTCCGAGATATCCGTTATTCCCGTAGTCACAGTGACTCCACTTCTCTTTGGAATACCGACTGTCTTCGTCTTCTACTCCTTCGCGTTAAGATACTTGCAGAGACGCTATGCATTCCTTGCAACCTGGTTCTTCTACGGGGCCTCCCTCATCCCTGTGCCTGAATCATCGGTCAACGGAGCCGTAATTTCCAACTCCATCGCCTACCCATACACTTCTGTGCAAATGGGAATGTATCTGTTCTACACGCTCCTTCTCTTGCTAGCTCTAGAGAGAGCCTCTCTAATCCAGAACATTCTGACTGGAATTGTACTCGGTGAATTGACCCTTACTTTCCCTCTGCTTGCGCTCGCAACGGGCCTAGTCATGGTGGCGTACACGGCGGTTCTCCGATCACGGAGGACTATCATGAATACAGCAGTGATATTCGCATCCGGAGTAGCCCTATCTAGCTTCTACTGGGTTCACATTCTCGCTTCTGGATTGCCATCTCAAACGTCAGCGTTCGGAACGTACGTCCAGCTTACAGCTGGTCAGTATCTTGAGACTCTTGGGGCCGCGACCGCAAGTCTCCTGTTTGTAGGCGCAGTAATCCTAGCTCTGAGACGACATAGGATTTCGCTCAAACAGATCGACGAAAAGTATCTCTTGCTACTTACTCTTGCGTTATCACTCGTTGTGGCATCGCAAGCCTGGCGAATTGGACTAGTTCTGGTAAACGATCTATTCTTTTTCTTTGACATTGGGCCGTTTGCTGTGCTCGGGGCCATTGTCCTTGCATTTGTTGTCCGGGAAATTGAACGGAGAGACCAGAAGATTCTGGGAACAGCAATCATCTCCCTCCTGGTACTCGCTGGTCCGACCATGGCTCTCAACTCAGTTGGTCCGACACTAGGCGGACCGAACGCGAACATTGAGGTACAGAACTTTGGAGTGATTGACTGGATGAACGCTCACGCGTCCGGAGCGGTTTTCGCTTCGGACATAGGATCGCAATTTCTCATAGCCTCGGAGGCGAACGTCATCCCCATTGCGATCCCACCAGCGATAGCAGACTATTACGTATCTGACTTGAACGCACGTCTCCAAGGACTCAACACTATTTTTGGAGATTCAATCCAGGCTTCAGCAGCGGCTCTGTTACAGTACAACGTGAGCTACATCGTCTCGACATATTCTCAGCCGTACAATTCCATTACGGGCAGCACGTATGTGACCCCAGTGTATCCGGTTCAGCCGTGCTTCAGAGGCGGCGGCACTCAATACGACTTCGAGGCTACCGGTGTTCCTCAAATCTTCGATCTGTATAGTGGGAACACGACAAACTACTACCTCTTATCAAACCTGGGACGAGTACCCAGTTTGTCGATAACTTACCTTTTCAATCCCCGGACTTCTGGTCCTGTGCAGATTTACGTCAACAACACTCTAGTTCAGATCCTGACCGGGATCTCTAGGGGAACTTGGATAAGCAGCACAATACAAATCCCCAGCTCACTGGTAAGCCAAGTAGAACAAGTCAAAATCGTCAACATGGATCCTGGGAACGAATGGTATCTGCAGACAATTACCACTGGCACGGGGTCACAGTGTCCTTTCGCACCGAGTATGATTCCGCGCGAGACAATATTTCTCGTGAATAGAACCGCCCTTCACAGTTTCATGCCAGTCTCGCCGTTGAATCTTCCAATCCCAGCTAATCACCCTCAAAACTACACGACCAATCTGAATCTATCGATAGGTATCCAACAAATCCGAGGCAAGGCTCAGCCTGAGCTTACGAATCTTATCGAATTTTTGAACGAGATTCTAGGTGTGCCCTCGAGGCAGACCTTCCATCTCAACTATCTGCATCGACTCTGATACGAATGCCATTCCCGCGTTAGCGGCATCGACTCCATGAACACGCTTAATCCATACAATCAGTCCAAAAGCAACAGAATCCTTTTCATATTGAAAATCGAGGAAAGTACAATGAAAAGAGCACTGGTGACCGGCGGAGCGGGCTTTATCGGAAGCAACCTAGTCGACGCTCTAATGGAGCAAGGTCACCAGGTTAGAGTCGTTGACAATCTAACATCTGGCACTTCTGACAACCTGAAGCGCTGGTTGAGTAACCCTCGGTTCTCATTCGAGAATAGTGACCTGCTGTCTCCGCTTGGATCTGGGCTCTTGGAGAACTACGACATCGTGTACCATCTAGCTGCCAACCCGGACGTGAGGACTGGCACAAGCACTCCGGGAGTCCACTTCGACCAGAACATCAAAGCAACCTACAATCTTCTGGAAGGAATGCGACAGACTGACCCTGAGACCCTCGTCTTCACATCATCGTCCACCGTCTACGGTGAACCAGAGAAGATACCCACACCTGAGGATTATGGTCCCCTGAGGCCGGTTTCGGTGTACGGTGCGTCGAAGTTGGCTTGCGAATCACTAATATCGGCTTATTCGAGCACATACGGGTTCAAGGCATCTATCTTCCGGCTTGCAAACGTGATGGGTCCTCGCACAACTCATGGGGTGGTGCATGATCTCGTCCGGAAGCTTCTCCAGAACGCCCACGAGCTGAGCATGTTCGGTGATGGCACTCAGGACAAGTCCTACTTCCACGTTGCCGATTGCATCGAAGCCCTCTTGGGCGGAATGTGGATGTCCCCCCAGCACTGTGAGACTTTCAACTTGGGCTCAGAGGACCGAATTAACGTCAAGAAGATCGCCGACATTGTCTGTCAAGAGATGGGGCTATCGCACGTAAAGTATGACTTCCATTGCGAGACTGGCGACGGAAGAGGATGGCCAGGGGACATCAAGACGATGCAACTGGACGTTTCGAAGATCAAGCGTGCAGGCTGGACCCCGGTCCTGAACTCGGAACAGACCGTTCGGCGCACCGTCAAAGAATTAGTTCGTGAACAGCAACGGGTGCACCTGTCTCGAGCAAACTAGAAACTCCGAGAATTGCAATTGTCGGACTGGGTAAAATGGGGCTCCTCCACGCAGGGATCCACAGCGCCCTGAATGGTGAACCCGTTAGCGTTGCGGCTGAGACCGACGGCTTCCTGTCGAAAATGGCACGCAAGATTCTACCGAATGCGAGAATCTACCAAGACTATAAGGAGATGATCGAAACCGAACACGACATTGAAGGAATCATCGTCACGACTCCTATCCATACTCACACAACGATAGTTTCGGAGATTCTAAGATCCAAGAAACACCTGGGAATATTCGTCGAAAAACCACTCTCAACCAACTACGACGACGCTAGGAAGATCTGTGATGCCGCCAAAGGTTCAGGCGTCACGAACATGGTGGGATTCCAAAAGCGGTTCGCGGCAACATTCCGACGAGCTAAGGACGCAGTCGCGAACGATGAGATCGGAACCCCCCAATTCTTCAAGAGCTACTCATTCATGTCCGACATTTTTAGAAAAGGCCAGGGCTGGCGATTCCAGCCCGACAGCGGAGGCGTCACACTCGAGGTCGGACCACACATTCTCGACCTAATCATATGGCTCTTCGGCGAACCCACTATTGTCTCAGGCTTCCGAAAGAAGCTCTACTCGGACGAAGTGGAAGACTACGTTCACGCCGCGATGCAATTCGGTTCAGGACTTAATGGATACACCGACATTTCTTGGAGCGTACGCAACTATCGACTTCCGGAAGTCTTTCTTGAAGTCAACGGAACTAACGGTGTATTGACAGTATGTGACGATTACGTAAAGCTGCAACTGGACGAGGATCGAGGCCAGACACGCGCCGGGACCCACATGCTCCGCAAGCCCCAGCTGCAACCGTCAGTTCCCTTCCTTCTTGGCGATCCAGAATTCTGCGTTGAAGACCAAGCCTTTCTTCAGGCCCTGAATGAGAAAGGATCAGTTGACCCGGACTTTAGCGCCGCTGCAAAGGTTAACTCGCTTATGGATAAGATTCGAGCCATGTAGGTCCTAGGAACTTGGCAGAACACTTGGATACGGTTCTGATCGGCGACAACCCGTTCATCGGAGTCGACCACATGTCCCAAGACCGGGCCCGCGAACGCCTGGCCCTGCTGAATTCGGAGAGAGAAGCAAGAGTGCTCCAGACCGCGTTTAAGAACGGGGCATCTGGGTTCGTATTCTCAATCCATCCAACTCATCTAGAGGTCTTCAGACTCTTGAGAGAGCGGGATCCTGACCTCTCGTTCGACCTGTACCCGCTTCTACCCTACGCGCAAGGGTACGTCAGAACAGCGACCGAGAAAGGAATGATCGGAATGCTCTACGACCTCATAGGACAGCTAAGCTGGGGCGGAAAAATGAAGGCTCTTGTCGGAGGCGGCGTCTCGGCCCTGACTATGAACCCAACGAAGATGCTCGCAACATTCGTAGACTTAGAAATCGACAGATTTCTCAGAGTGGCCCCTCCCAGAGCCAAACTCAAAGCGGTCTTTCTGCACGAGATAATCGTAGACCTAGCGCTAGCATTTCAACTCAAGGAGATCTTCGAAAGCTACATCTCGCATGTCAACGATCGATACAAAGTGAGAGCCGGACTGGTGACAAGAAATTTTCCGCGACTGATTCAGCTCATAGACGACACCGGGATATCATATGACAAAATCAGTCTGATGACACCATTTAACAAACTCGGATTTCAGATGAACCCCTCCAGGGAAGCTTGCGAACGATCCCTCGCTCAGAAGCCGGGCATTGACGTGATAGCAATGAGCGTGCTTGCTGCGGGAATGCTCAACTTGAAAGAAGCCACAGAATATATTCACGGTTTGGAAAACTTGAGATCAGTGGTCGTGGGCGTTTCCAGCGAAGACCATGCTGTCCGAACTTTCCAGACGCTAAGAAAGACCTCCACTCTTGAAGCGCCAATCCCTCAGAGGGCTCCAGAAGTTCTGGCAAGAAACTAGCGATTCGCGCGCATGTCTATCCGTTAAGCAGAAGCGTCAGCTACAGACAAATTGGTCCCCGGACTCTTGGGAGGCCCCGTTTGCTCAGAAGTTCCAAGAGTGTTTCGGCGAGCTCTTCTGCTGAGGCGATTCATGATGGGTTTTCGAAATGCGACTGCTGCGAATACAATTGTCATTATCGTGAGGACGTCGGGGTACCAAAACTGGAGGAGAAAGAGGGTCTGGTCGAGGTATATGTTGACAGTCGTTACTCCTTGAGGTATCTGGAGCCCGATCAGTCCGCCATTTGCTTGGTAGACTTGGGCTGAGTCACTCTTCCACGTGGGGAAGAAGCTCTGTTTGATGACAATTTCTGACGCCCCCGTCAGGTCTCTATCGACGGAAAGGCCGTTGGGTGTATTTGTCACTCGTACAGCCGGGTAGCCTAACTCCACGGCTGCCACGTCAACGCTTTCGCGGCTCCTGTTTCCAACAACTCCGACCGTTACAGATGAAATGGCTGCGTTAGAGAGACTGAATCTTAGCCATTGCCAGTTTGGACCTAGCGGATACCTGCTTGCTAATGCAACTGAATTACTCGATTGACTCTGATAGGCCGCTCCAAAATACGACTTGTTCTCGCTTCTCAATTCAAGCAGCAAAGTGGCGCTATTGGTTAGTCCCGACTGAACAAATGGCAGGTTTACTTCTCCCGAGCCGTCCCCGGTTGCGGGGGTCGTAATCGAGAGTCTGATTGCAGACTGCGTGATGTTCTGGAGGTTTCCGGAAGTAGCACTCCCGCTCAGGTGGAGCTGCTGTTTGAATTGAAGTGAAACCTGTGAGATGCCCCGATAGGTTGCGTTGATATCGCCGTCGAACGGTGTGAGGAGGGGAAGAGCCTCGTACAGTCTTGCGTGGACTGGAGGGTTGTTCTCTTGATAGTCGAATGAAGTAAGCTGGAATATTCCTTGAGGGATGAATTGGTCGTAGAATGGGTCCGCGACCAGTATCCATTTGATGCCGAAGAGATCGTAGCTCGCCAGCACGTACTGAAGCACTTGTGTCCCGTTCGGATAGTTCTTGGCTGTGTTGAAGTCGTCGATCCCGGAGTATCTGAGGAAATTCTCGAGTCGACCTGTAGGGTAGTTATTGTCCATGAGAGGGATATTGTTGATCTCAGGAAGATCGTATATGTTTGCTGACAGTCCGAGAGCGAGCAGTCTCCCCCACTGTCCTTGCGCCACCTCATTGGATAAGTATGCTGAGAGGTTTGTTGGAAGATTGTAGGTTGATCCTAAGCTCAGGCCGAAGGGCGGTGGAACTACCGGGAGGAATCCCAAAGGGATCGTAATTATGGCGACCAGCGTTATCGCGATAGCTAGGGGGCGCCTTCTTAGACGCGGTGAGCTGGCCCGAGACAATTTCCTCAGGAATCCGGAAGAGAACACCACCGCGAACGGCAGAAAGAACATTATGAAGACGTCGTAGACTAGCCAGTTTGTAAAAGGAAGGACTGCGTCCAAGCCTCCTTGAGGAGCTGCTCCGATCCAGAGAAGAATCGCGCAGAAGACAACGTAGGGGATGAGCCCTGAATTATTTCTATGGAAGGTCGTCCATCGAAGGCGGGTGAAGAAGAAGGCTGAGGCTAGCACCAAGACGATGATCAGAAATGGTCCCAAGGGCTGAATGATGTTGAAGTTTGAGACGTCAAGTATGGTTCCGCTTCTGGAAGAGTGTGGGATCGGCGCTTCGGAACCTGTAGCCTGAACAA
>Ga0066678_10000566_pt1 | contig 12814 bp, 13 predicted proteins | sample GraSoiAngelo_127_FD_62300 | JGI IMG/M metagenome (GOLD analysis project Ga0066678, IMG submission 62300) | Grasslands soil microbial communities from the Angelo Coastal Reserve, California, USA - 14_0927_09_40cm | ecosystem: Environmental > Terrestrial > Soil > Grasslands | place: USA...
CAGGCGGCGATCGTGTGGATCAACTATCCGAACAATCCGACCGGAGCCGTCGCGCCGCTCGACTTTCTCGAGCGCCTCGCCGACCTCTCCGCGGAGCACGGATTCCTGCTCGCGGCGGACGAGGCGTACACAGAGCTCTGGTTCGACGTGGCGCCGCATTCCGCGCTCGAAGTGCGCACTCGGGGGAACGTCGCGGTTTTCAACACCCTCAGCAAGCGATCGTCGATGACCGGCTATCGCTCCGGGTTCGTGGCTGCGAGCCCGGATCTGATCGCCGCGCTCAAGCAGTTCAGGCCTTCGGTCGGGACCGCGCCCCAGGAGTTCGTCCAGCGCGCGTCGGTGGTCGCATGGAGTGAAGATGAGCACGTCGAGCGCACGCGCACGGCCTACCGTCGCAAGCGCGACGCGCTGCTCCCGACGCTCGCACGCAAGGGAATACGTGTGGCCGGCAGCGAGGCGACGATGTTCCTCTGGCTCGAGGTTCCCGGCGGCGAACAGTCGGACGCGTTCGCCACGCGCTTGCTCGAGCGTGGGCTCATCGTGTCGCCCGGAACCTTCTTCGGTGCGGCCGGCGAAGGCTACTGGCGCCTGGCGCTCGTTCCCACGGAGACGGAGTGCCGGCGCGCAGCCGAGATTCTCGAGGACGTCCTGTGAATCCGGAGCGGGTCGAGGAGCTGATCGGCGCGCTCGACCGAGGCGAGCTGCGGGTCGCAGAGCCGGACGGCGATGACTGGCGGGTGAACCCCGAGGCGCAGGAGGCGATCCTCGAGTACTTCCGCCTTCGGGAGCTGCAGCCGCAGGAGGTCGGGCCCTTCGAATACCACGACAAGATTCCACTCAAGCACGATTACGACAAGCTCGGCGTGCGGGTCGTCCCGCCCGCCGTCGCGCGCTACGGCGCCTACCTCTCGCCGGGCGTCGTGATGATGCCGAGCTACGTCAACATCGGCGCGTGGGTCGGCCCGCGGACGATGGTGGACACCTGGGCGACGGTCGGGTCCGGCGCACAGATCGGTGCAGACGTGCATCTCGCCGGCGGTGTCGGGATCGGAGGAGTGCTCGAGCCGCCCGGTGCGCGGCCGGTCATCGTCGAAGACGGCGCGTTCATCGGCTCGCGCGCGATCCTCACGGAAGGCGTACGTGTCGGTGCGGGCGCCGTGCTCGGGCCGAACGTGTCGTTGACGTCGTCCGTGCCGATCATCGACGTCACCGGCGACGCTCCCGTCGAGCACCGTGGTTTCGTGCCGCCCCGCGCGATCGTCGTTCCGGGCACACGACCGAAGGACTTTCCCGCCGGCACGTATCACCTCGCCTGCGCACTGATCATCGGTTGGCGGAGCGAGGCGACGGATCTCAAGGTCAGCCTGAACGATGCTCTACGCGAGCACGGCCTCTAGGGCAGCTCGACTCGGCAGATCTCCTCGGCCGGTCCCGTCAGGCGCGCATTTCCGTCCGCGTCCAGCTCGACGAGGAGGTCGCCGCCCGGAAGGTGGACCGCGACCGGGCTCTCGCACCAGCCGTTCGCCACGGCGGCTGCCGCGGCCGCAAGCGAGCTCGTTCCAGACGACAGCGTCTCGCCCGCGCCGCGTTCCCAGACGCCGACCGTCAGGTCGTGCGGGCTGTCGACGCGAACGAGTTGCACGTTGGTCCGATCGGGGAAGCGCGAGTGACGCTCGATGCGCGGGCCCAGCCGCAGCACCTCTCCTCGTTCCGGTTCGCGGCGCACGACCGCGTGAGGGTTGCCGACCGACACGGGAGTGAATTCGATTCGCTCGTCACCGAGGTCGAGCGTCTCCATCTCCCCCACCTCGACCGGTCCGACATCGAGCGCGATGTCGCCGTCCTTGCCGACGACAGCTTCGACCTTGCGCGCTCCGATCGTGACCGCGACTCGCTCGGCGCCCGACCTGCGCGCAAGCCAGGCCGCGACGATGCGCACGCCGTTGCCGGAGAGCTCGGCGATCGAGCCGTCGGGATTCCAGATGCGGATCTCGGCCTGCGCACCGTCGGTGGACACGACCTCGAGGAGGCCGTCCGAACCGACGCCGTAGTGGTAGTCGCACAGCTCCGAAACAGCGTCCGGCGTCAGCGGTTGGGTGAGGTCAGCCTGCTCGACCAGCAGGTAATCGTTGCCCAGCGCTTGCCACTTCGACAATTTCATGTGCGATCTCGCCCACGGGACGATCGGCGTTGACGCTAACAAGGCCAGGGATGCGTCGCATCCACTTCCGTTGGTAGGCCGCATATCGCCGCGTGCGCACGACGAGTGTCGCGAACGCCTGCTCGTGCGGAAGCTCAGCGACGTCGCGGAGACCGAGCGCCTGGGCCGCGGTGGACGAGATCGGTCCGGCGAGTGCGGCCTGCACTTCGTCGACGACCCCGGCGGCGAACATCGAGCGAGCCCGCTGCTCGATTCGTTCCGTCAGGACGTCACGGGGAACGTCGAGGCCGAAGATCAACGTAGGGTGGCGCGGCTTGGACGCCCAGAGCCGGTCGGTAGCCGGCCGCAACGATGAGCCGAGCTCGGTGAGCTCGAGAGCCCGAACGATGCGGCGCCTGTCGTTGCGATGAAGCCGGGCAGCGGCGCCGGAATCGCGCTCGGCGAGGACTGCGTACGCACGCTCCGGTCCGAGACGGTCGTAGAGCTCCTCCCATTGAGCCCGCTGCTCCGCGGTCGGAGCCGGAGGGAGCTCGAGCTCCGCCACCGCTGCACGGAGATACAGACCGGTGCCGCCGACAACGATCGGCGAACGTCCCCCCGCCAGTAGCTCGTCCACGGCCGCGTGGGCAAGTCGAGCGTACTCGGCGACCGAGCCTTCGTGGCTCAGGGGCCAGATCCCCACGAGCCGCGTCGGCCGGTCGGGCTGAGCCGTGAGGATCGGCAGGCCGCGGTACGCCTGCATCGAATCGGCGGAGACCACTTCGCCACCGAGCAGATCCGCCACGCCTTCGCCGACGGCGGTCTTGCCCGACCCGGTCGGACCGAAGATCGCGACGACGTTAGGAGGAGCTGACTGCGGAACCGGACTTCCAGCCAATCTCTGCGTCCTGCGGGAAGAGCGCGTCCGTCGGCAGCGGCCCGTCGTCTTCCGGATGTTCTGCGCGGTGCTCCTTGAACCATGAAACGGCGCGGGAGACGCCCTCGTCGAGCGCGACCGACGGTTCGTACCCGAGCAGCTCGCGCGCCTTCGTCAGATCGGCGACGTAGTGCGTGACCTCGCCGAGCAGCGACGGCGCGAGCGCGATCTTCGGCTCGACGTCGAGCTCGGCCGCGATCAATTCGGCCGCGTGGACGAGCGAGTTCCCGTGCCCATAGGCGAGATTGATGGTCTCGTTGACGACGCGACCATCGGCGAGCGCGTCGATCCCCCGCGTGATCCCGCCGATGCAATCGTCGACGTACGTGAAGTCGAGCGTCTTCTCCTGTCCGAACACGGTCACCGGCTCGTCGCGGAGCATCGTGTGGATGAAGAGCGGCAGCACGCGCACCATGCGGGCGAGGTCGTTGTCGTAGCGCCCGTACACGTTCGAGAAGCGGAAGACGAGATAGCGCAGGCCGTAGCACCGCGCATAGGAGTAGACGAATGCCTCGCCCGCGATCTTGGAGGCGGAGTAGGTGGACTCCGTGTAGGCGAAGTCGGCGCTCGCCTCCTCGGAGGCGAACCTGTGCACGTCGCCGTAGACCTCACGGCTCGACGAGAAGACGATAGGGAGATTCTGCTGGCGGCAGAACTCGAGGACGTTGAAGGTCATGACGGCGTTCTCGAGTGCACGATGCGGCTGGCGCACGAGTTGATGCACCTTCGCGTGCGCGGCGAGGTGCACGACGAGGTCGACCTCCGGGTACTCGACCCCGCCGATGCCACCCGGGAAGGACGGGTAGTGCCCGGACAGGTCCTGCAAGAGGTAACGGAAGTCGTCCGTCCAGGTGTTCAGCCGCTTGTCGACGCCGAACACGTCGTGCCCGTCGCGAAGGAGGCGCTGACAGAGGTTCGTCCCGATCTGGCCGCTGGAGCCGGTGACGAGGACCCGCATCAGGCAGCAACCGGCACGGCCTGGACGCCGCGCAGGGTCGTCGACGTCGCGACCTCGATCCGCACGTCGACGAGATCGCCTGCGGCCGCCGCACCGGAGAAGTTCACGGTCGTGTTGCGCCGAGTGCGCCCGCGCAGCAGGTTCGGATCGGTGCGGCTGGGGCTCTCGACGAGGACTTGCTCCACCCGTCCGACGCGTTCCGTGTTGCGAACGGCGGCCACGCGCTGAACGACCTCGACGAGGCGCTCGATGCGATCGCGTTTCACCTCTTCAGGGATCTGCTCAGCCATCGCTGCGGCCTCGGTGCCGGCGCGCGGTGAGTACACGAACGTGAAGGCGCTGTCGAATCCGACTTCCTCGACGGTCGAGATCGTCTCCAGGAAGTCGTCCTCGGTCTCACCCGGGAACCCGACGATCAGGTCTGTCGTGAGGGCGAGATCCGGGATCGCCTCCCGCAGTTCACCGACGAGCCGCAGGTAGCGCTCGCGGTTGTACGTCCTGCGCATGGCCTTCAGGATGCGGGACGAGCCGGACTGCAAAGGCAGGTGCGCATGCTCGCAGACCGCGTCGCACTCGGCCATTGCCTCGATCACGGGCCGCCGGAAGTCCTTCGGGTGGGGGCTCGTGAACCGGATGCGCTCGATGCCGTCGACCAGGTCGCATGCTCGCAGCAGCTCGCCGAAGTCCGTGTGGATCTCAGGTGCGAGATCGCGGCCCCACGAGTTGACGTTCTGGCCGAGGAGCGTGAGCTCTCGCACGCCGTCGCCCGCGAGCCGGGTCACCTCCGCCACGACGTCGCCGGGGCGGCGGCTCACCTCGCGGCCGCGAACCGCCGGCACGATGCAGTAGGCGCACTTCGAGTTGCACCCCATCGAGATCTGCACCCATGCCTGGAACCGTCGCTCGCGGTGCATCGGCAGCTCGCCGGCGAAGGTCCTGTCCTGCAGGCCGAATTGCCCGCGTGCGATGCCGAGCCCGCCGGCGCCCAGCCACTCGCCGAGATGAGGGATCGAGCCCGGTCCGAACGCCACGTCTACGTACGGGTAGAGGTCGAAGAGCCGCTCGCGCTGCGCCTCCGCGTAACACCCTCCGACGGCGATGACTTTGTCCGGGTCGCGTCGCTTGACCGCTGCGGCTTGCGCGAGATGCGCTGCGAACTTCTGATCGGGCTTCTCGCGAATCGTGCACGTGTTGAAGACGAGAACGTCAGCCTCGTCCTGCGTCGTCGCCTCGCCGAGACCGAGCTCCTCGAGCATGCCCTTGATCCGCTCGCTGTCGTGAGCGTTCATCTGGCAGCCGAAGGTCGTCACGTGGTACCGGCGCACGGGCCAGAATGGTACCCGTGGTCTTTCCCGACTCGACCTCCCTGTGGCTCTTCGGGCTTGCCGCTCTGGCGCTACTTGCGATTCCGGGGCCGGCCGTCCTCTACATCGTCGTCCAGAGCGCCCAGCAAGGTCGCCGCGTCGGGCTGGCCTCGGTCGCCGGGGTCCATCTCGGCACGCTCGTTCACGTCGCCGCAGCAGCCGCCGGGCTGTCCGCCGTGATCGTTGCCTCGTCGGTGGCGTTCAGCGTCGTGAAGTACGCGGGGGCCGCGTACCTCGTCTACCTCGGCGTCCGCAAGCTGCTCGGGCGAGATCCGGAGACGCCAGTCGAGCGAAAGCGTGAGCCGCTCCGGCGGGCGTTCGCGCGCGGCGCGATCGTCAACGTCCTCAATCCCAAGACGGCGCTCTTCTTCCTCGCCTTCCTGCCCCAGTTCCTCGCACCCGATCGCGGCGGCGTCTGGTCGCAGGCGCTCGTGCTCGGCTGCGCGTTCGTCGGGCTCGGCCTCGTCACCGATTCGCTCTACGCACTGGCGGCCGGAACCGTCAGCGGTCTGCTCCGCGGTCAGCGCAGCGCCGTTCGCTACGGCTCGGGCGTCGTCTTCATCGCGCTCGGCGCGACTGCCGCTTTGGCGAAACGAACGTAGTGTCCTTACGCCGCTTGATCCGGTTGGACCTGCGGCGCGGGCTCCGGCGGCGCGAGTGAGTCGTGGTGGCCGCCGCCGTTTGCGACGTTCCGCGCGACGTCGATGGCTCGACTCTCGCGGATGACCGTCACCTTCACTTGCCCGGGGTACTCGAGCTGGTCTTCGATCTCGCGTGCGATCTCGTGCGAGAGGAGCACAGCCGCGTCGTCGTCGACTTCGCCGGGCTTGACGATCACCCTGATCTCGCGTCCCGCCTGCAGTGCGTAGACCTTCTCGACTCCCGGCTTCTGGGCCGCCAGCTCTTCGAGCGATTCGAGCCGCTTGATGTAGTGCTCGAGGCTCTCTCCGCGTGCGCCGGGCCGTGACGCCGAGATCGCGTCCGCCGAGATCAGCAGCACCGCTTCGACCGTCTGTGGCTCGACCTCGTAGTGGTGCGCCTCGATCGCGTGGACAACGTGCTGCGACTCGCCGTACCGTCGTGCAAGCTGGGCTGAGATCGATGCATGCGAACCTTCGATCTCGTGTGTCATCGCCTTGCCGAGGTCGTGCAGCAGGGCGGCACGCTTCGTCACCTTCACGCTAGCGCCGACCTCCGCCGCCATGATGCCCGCAAGGTGGACGACCTCGAGCGTGTGCTTGAGGACGTTCTGGCCGTAGCTGGTGCGATAGCGGAGCCGCCCGAGGATCTTGACGAGCTCCTCGTGGAACTCTCCGCAGTTGGCCTCGAAGACGCCCTGCTCTCCGGCCTGCACGATCGCGTCCTCGATCTCCGCCTTCGATGCGTAGTAGGTGTCCTCGATGCGGGCCGGATGAATCCGTCCGTCCTCGATCAGCTTCGTGAGCGTGAGTCTCGCGACCTCGCGCCGGATGCCGTCGAACGAAGACAGAACAACCGCCTGTGGCGTGTCGTCGATGATGAAATCGACGCCCGTTAGATGCTCGAGGGAACGGATGTTGCGTCCCTCCCGGCCGATGATGCGGCCCTTCATGTCGTCCGAAGGAAGCTCGACGACGGAAACGGTCGTCTCGGCGGCGTGACTCGCCGCGACTCGCTGGAGAGCGTCCGCGACCAGATTGCGCGCTCGTCGCTTCGCCTCGGTGCGTGCCTCCTCCTCGAGCTGCCGCACACGCCGCGCGAGCTCGTGCCGGACGAGGTCCTCCGAGCGTTCCAGGAGGCTGAGCTTTGCCTCGTTGACAGTCATTCCCGAGATCCGCTCGAGCTCGGCGAACTGCTGCTCGCGGGCGTCCTTGTGTTCGTCCTGGAGCTGGCGAAGGTGCGTTTCACGATCGGCGAGCCCTTGCTCACGCCGCGCCATCTCCGTCAGCTTTCCGTCGATCTCCTCTTCCTTCGCGAGCACGCGTTCCTCGACCTTGACGATCCTGCCTCGGTGCTCTGCGACTTCCTGGTCGATCTCCGCCCGCAGCTTGACCGCCTCCTCGCGGGCGGTGATCTGCGCCTCCCTCCGCAAGGTCTCCGCTTCGCGCTGGGCGTCGTCGATCAGTTGCTTGCGTTGATGCTGGGCTGCCCCGAGGCGCGACTTGCCGAGCGCGCCCACCGCGACTGCCCCTCCGAATCCCCCTGCGACGAGGCCGATCAGAATCCCGATGGCGACCTGCATTTGGCTCAGCTCCTGGGTCGGTTGTCCGCGGTTGTCAACCGCGGCGCCCACCCGGCAGTCCGGCCGGCACGGGAGATCCCGAATCGGTGAAACGAGCCGACACCGCGGCTCGGAAAGCGGTCGCCTAGATCGCCGCTGTCAAGAGCCTTTCGGTGTCTGACTGGTAGGAGGTTGACATGATTTTCGTAAGTGCAGCAGCGATTCGGAAAACGTTCCTGTGCAGGCAAAACGTCGGATGATGCATCTGCATCCTAGCGCCGTTCAGGGGTCGGGTGCAAAGTCCGCCCCGAGGGCGGCCTCCAGCGCCTCCTCGCCGAACCCCCTGGCGGCCAGGTAACGCGCCGTGCCCGCGCCCGGCCCACGGCGCTCTACGAGCCGCCGAGCCCGCTCAGACTCGCGCTCCAGGCTCTCGAGCGCCTCGCTGGTCGGTTCCGGGCCGACCCCTTTCCTCTCGAGGTCGTACCTGATGGCCGCGTTGCCGTAGCCGCGGTCCGCGAGGCTTGCGGCGCGGGTTAGCGCGAAGCGGGAGTCGTCGACGAGCCCGGCTCGTGAGAGAACGGCGAGCGACTCCTCGACCGCGGCCGGTGCAACCGAGGCCCGAGCCAGCCGCTCGGCGATCCCACGTGCCGAGAGGTCTTGCCGCCGCAGCGCCCGGCCGGCGACGGTGAGCGCCTCCGCACGCCGAAGCTCCTGACGCAGCAATCGCAGGGCCGAACGGTCGAGGGCTCGCCCTTCGGTGAGCCCTGCGCGGGCGACGACGTCGACCGGCAGTGTCCGCCAGGGTGCGCCGTCGAGCTCGACGGCCACGCGACCGGACCGAGCATCGCGCAGCCGGGTGACCGTTGGCACTACTTCCGGGACGCGGCTTTCTCGACCGCCGCTTTAGCGTCTCCCTTGACCTGTCCGTTCTGCTCGGCTCCGTCGACGGCTACCGGGAGCAGACGCGCCGACGCAACCTGCTCGGGACCGAGGTCGGCCTGGATGCGGGCCAGGATTCCCTGGCAGACGTCCGAATGCTCGCGCAGGAACGCGGTGGCGTTCTGCCGTCCCTGGCCCAGCCGCTCGTCGCCGAAGCTGAAGTACGACCCCGATTTCGTCACGACCTTGCGCTCGAGCCCGGCGTCGAGCACCGTCCCCTCCCACGAGATGCCCGAGCCATAGATGATGTCGAACTCCGCCTGCTTGAACGGCGGCGCGACCTTGTTCTTCACCACCTTCACGCGCACGCGGTTGCCGATCGCCTCGACGCCTTCCTTCAACGTCTCGATGCGGCGGATGTCGAGTCGCACCGAGGAGTAGAACTTCAACGCGCGGCCCCCCGGGGTCGTCTCCGGGTTGCCGAACATCACGCCGATCTTCTCGCGCAGCTGGTTCGTGAAGAGGCAGATCGTGTCCGTGCGATTCAGAGTGCCGGCGAGCTTGCGCAGCGCCTGCGACATCAGTCGCGCCTGCAGGCCGACGTGCGTGTCTCCCATCTCGCCTTCGATCTCCGCCTTCGGAGTCAGTGCGGCGACCGAGTCGACCGCGACGACGTCGAGCGCACCCGACCTGATCAGCAGCTCGGCGATCTCGAGCCCCTGCTCGCCGGTGTCGGGCTGCGAGACGAGGAGGTCGTCGATGTTGACGCCGATGTGCTTCGCGTACGTCGGATCCATCGAATGCTCGGCGTCGATGAACGCGCAGATGCCGCCGCGCCTCTGCGCCTCTGCGATCACGTGGTAGACGAGCGTCGTCTTTCCGGACGACTCGGGCCCGAATATCTCGACGATCCTGCCGCGTGGCAGCCCGCCGATTCCGAGCGCGAGGTCGAGCGCGAGCGAGCCGGTCGAGATCGCGCCGATCGAAACGGCCGCATGGTCGTTCATCTTCATCACTGCGCCTTTGCCGAATTGCCGCTCGATGTGCCCGAGGGCGGCGTCCAGAGCCTGCTCGCGATCCACTTACATCACCCTCCCAGGGCAAACGATTCGACGACGACATACTGCGCTCCACTGGACCGCAGCACTGAATGGTAGGCAGCGGCATCGGACGGACTGAGCTCCCCCAGATCCGGCAGAGGCGGCTGCAGCCGTGGGCGCTCCCGGAAGCGGACGACCGTCAGGTGGGGAAGCCACTGCCTCTGCTCCAGCTCGTAGACCCCCAGACGCTCCAGACGGCCCTGCAAATCCTCGGCGAGACGGGTGGCCTGGCCGCCGAGATCCTTCATCACCAGCATCCCGACGCTCCTGGTCTCGCGGTAGCGCTCCGGCACCAGCCGGATCGGGCCAGCGGCAGCGGCGGCCTCGCGCAGTGCGACGAGGATCGGCTCGACCTCCTCCACCTGGCGGTGTCCGAGAAAGGCCAGCGTGACGTGCAGGTTGTCCCGAGTGACCGGCCGGCCCTCCGTGACGTGCGCGGACTGCCACTCTTGCAGCGTGTCGAGTGCCTGATCAGGGAGGCGGAGGCCGCAGAACAGGCGCGCGCGTTCACGGCCCTCCACGCTAGCGGGCAGGTTCACGCGGATTCGTCGCGAGTCTGTTCCAAAAGCCGCCGGATGAGGTGGAGCGCGGTCATGGCGGCGCGGCGCCGCACGGAGCCCCGATCGCCCGGGAAGACGAAGTCCGCGCTGCGCGAGCCGCCGGGTCCCTCCACGTGCAGGAAGACAAGGCCCACCGGCTTCTCTTCGCTGCCGCCGTCCGGGCCCGCGATGCCGGTGACGGCGACGGCGACGTCGGCGCCGAGCCGTTCGCGAGCCCCGGTCGCCATCGCCGCGGCCGTCTCGGCGGACACTGCACCGTGGCGGCTCAGCACGTCCGGCGGAACCCCGAGCTCGCGGATCTTGATCTCGTCCGCATAGGCCACCACAGCACCGATGAAGACCTCGCTCGAGCCGCGGACGGAGGTGAGTCGCTCCGCCACCATGCCCCCGGTGCAGGATTCCGCCGTGCCGAGCGTCAACCCGCGGCCTCGACAGAGATCGAGCACCAGGGCTTCGATGGGACGCTCGTCGCGACTGAAGAGGTACCGCTCGAGCGGAGACACGAGCCGCTCCGTCAATTCGTCGGCACGGGCTTCTGCGCCGGGCTCGACGACCAGGTCGACGTGAATCTCGAAGTCCCGGGCGCAGATCGTGGTCTCGACGCCGTCGCCGTCGCCGCCCGCGTCCGCAAGCGCCTTGGCGACGGCCGACTCACTCGTGCCGAAGAACCGTAGTCGCCGCAGCTCAGGGGGTTGTGCCCGAGTCAGCACGCGCCGCACCGGCTCGGTTTCGAGGGCCTTCGCCCACAGGCGCTGCAGCTCCGCCGGAGGGCCCGGCAGAACGACGACGACCGTATCCCCGTGCTCGAGGACGAGGCCGGGAGCCGTCCCGGCAAGCCCGAGCGAGTGCGCGCCTTCGGGGATCGTCGCCTGCTTGCGGACACCGGCTTCGAAGTCCACATACGGTCGCCCGAGCCGCTCCGCGAAGCCGCGTGAGATGCCCCCGATCTCCTCGTGCAGCCCTTCCTCGAGCACGAGGCCTACTCGGGCGGCTCGGGCGACGAGCTCGACCGTGCGGTCGTCGTGGGTCGGCCCGAGCCCGCCCGACACGACACAGAGCTCGGCCGCGCCGAGCGCTTGGGCAAGCGCGTCCGAGAGCTCCTCCTCTCGATCGCCGACGATCGAGATCCGGGCCGGCTCGACGCCGTGCCGGAGTAGCTCGTTCGCCAGGAACGGCCCGTTCAGGTCGCGCCTCTCGCCGCGGACGAGCTCGCTACCGGTGACGACGATGAACCCGCGGGGCCGCGTGGTCACACGGCCGGACGAATACCGCGCGGCGTCACAGTGAGCGTCTTGACGCCGCCCACGGGCAGGCGGCGTGTGTGCCCGTTCAGGATCGTGACGAGGTTCTCGGGGCGATCCAGCGTGATCCACAGCTTCCGGGCGGTGAAGAGCTGCTTCTGTCCTTGATCGAGCGTTCCCTGGAAGAGGATCGGACCGGTCGCGGACGTCTTGTGGACCTGCAGCCAGCAGGGCCCGCGCGACGCCTTCACGAGCAGACGTACCTGTACCGGCTGCACGGTAGGCGCCTGAGACTGGTGGGTCGGCGACTTCGACGTTCCGAGGCCGACCGGCGTCGCGCTCGGCGGCTCGCCTCGGGTCCAGGCGACGATTACGAGCGCGGTCACCGCCGCGATGCCCAGGAGTGTGAGCAAGACGACGCGCGACTGAACCTGCACGCCCCGCGACGGCGGGACGGAGCGTCTAGGGCGGGACTGCGGTTCCTCCTCCCCGACGACGAAGCGGGAATTGTACTCGTCGACGTAGAGCTGTCCGTCGAGGCCGAGGTATTCGGCGTAGGAGCGCAGGAAGCCCTTGACGTACGTCTGCGCGGGGAGGACGTCGAACTGCTCGTCCTCGAGGGCGCGAAGGTACTTTCCCCGAATCTTCGTTCCCTGCTCGAGCTCGGGAAAGTCGAGACCCTGGCGCAAGCGCGCCTCACGAAGGCTGTTACCGATTTCGAACACGGCGGCAACCGCATACTAGGGACTCAGCGGGAATGTTGGTAGGCCACGAAAAGCCCGTAGAAACCGACCGACAGCGCGGCCGCCAGCGACAGGCAGAGGGCGAGCGCTCCGACGAAGACCGCAACCGAAGCGATCCCCGTTCTCCCCTCCCGCAGTTGCAGCCACTGGAGGTTCCTCTTCGCGCGGCGTGCCATCACGAAGGCGAGCAAACCGAGCAGGAACGCCAGAGGAATTGCATAGCCGGCGTCCAGTAGGCCGATCCGCTTGGAACGCCGCGCAACCTCGATCGCCGCCGGCAGCACGGCGATGCCCGCGAGGCCGAGAACGAGGGCCACCCAGGCGCGGGTCCGACTTTTCGCATCGAGAGCATGCATCGTTCGAATCGGCCTAGAGCCGGCCTCTGGCTCTCTCCGCGAGGACGCTCACGCGGATCCCTTCGTCGCAGGCGCCCTGCCGGTCAACCTGAGCTTTCGGCGTGCCTGCCAGATATAGAGGATTACCAGGTCGGCGCCGACGAAGAGCAGGATGAGCGCCTGGATCATCAATGCGAGGTTGCCGGCCAACTCCGGAGGGAAGACGGTCGGATCGAGGCTGCGGGTGGAGGTCCCGGTGAACAGCGCCCCGAACAGCAGGGCTGCGAGGCCGACCCCGACCGCACTCGTGCGACCGAGCAGCGCGACTGCGATGCCGATGAAGCCGATGTTCGACAC
>Ga0066678_10000583_pt1 | contig 12710 bp, 10 predicted proteins | sample GraSoiAngelo_127_FD_62300 | JGI IMG/M metagenome (GOLD analysis project Ga0066678, IMG submission 62300) | Grasslands soil microbial communities from the Angelo Coastal Reserve, California, USA - 14_0927_09_40cm | ecosystem: Environmental > Terrestrial > Soil > Grasslands | place: USA...
CGACGGTCCCGTTCTCGATAGCGCGAATGGACAGGATTATTACAAGACGAACGGTACGCCGCGGTCGTGGCCGGAATCCTGCGTCTCGCGCGGCCCCTCAACTGCCTCATGTCTGCCGTCGGCGTGGGGATTGGCGGGATCGTAGGGGTCGGATCGGCCGCGTGGGCCGCGCTCGCGGCCCCGCTGGTCTTGGCCGCGGCCGCTGCGGCGGCCTTCACGGCGGGCGGGAACGCCCTGAACGACATTTTCGACCGCGAGACGGACCGCGTCAACCATCCGGATCGGCCACTGGCCTCCGGTCGACTCACGCTCAGTGCGGCACGGATCTTCGCCGTGTCCGCGTTCGCGCTCGCCGCCCTCTTGGCCCTGTTCATCAACCGTCCCGCCCTCGCGATTGTCGCGGTGAATGTGATGCTCATGGTCTCGTACGAGGCCTGGCTGAAGGCCCAAGGCGCCCTCGGGAACCTCGTCATCGCGTACCTCGTCGGCTCGTTGTTCCTCTTCGCGGGCGTCTCGGTGTTCGGATCCGCGTTCGATCCGCTGATCCGGACGGGGATTCTCGCGGCCCTGGCGTTCCTCGCCACGTTGGGTCGCGAGATCACGAAGGACATCGAGGACATGCACGGCGATGTCGATCGGCACACGCTGCCGCAGGAGATCGGGGCGCAGCGCGCGGGAACGGTCGCGCGATTCGTCCTCGTCCTCTGCGTGGCGCTGAGTGTGCTTCCGCTCTACCTCCGAGTCCTCGGGATTGGCTACGCGATTCTGGTCGTCCCCGCGGACGGAATGTTTATCTACGCCGCCCTCCACTCGGCCGCAAATCCGGCGCGCTCCCAGCGCGTCACGAAGTATGCGATGATCGTGGCCCTCGCGGCGTTCCTCGCCGGTGCGTTCCTGTGAACGTGTACGAGTCGATCTTGGAGCGTCGCCGCAAGGGCCGGCTCCACATGACGCTCCTCGACCCGGACAAACAAACCGCGAAGGAAGCGGGGGGCCTCGCCGCGGACGCGGGCCGGGCCGGCACCGATGCGATCATGGTGGGCGGCTCGACCGGCGTTACACAGGACAAGGTCGACGGCACTGTGCTAGCGATCAAAGAGGCGATCCGGGTCCCGGTCATCTTGTTCCCCGCGAGCGCCGCGAACCTCTCGCCCCACGCGGACGCGTTGTACTTCATGAGCCTCCTGAACAGCCGGGACCCGCGCCTGATTGTCGGGGAGCAGCGCCTCGCCGCGCCGATCGTCAAGGCGTGGGGCCTCGAGACGATCCCGATGGCGTACCTCGTCGTCGAGCCGGGGATGCGCGCGGGGGAGATCGGGGATGCGGAGCTCATCAGCCGCAAGACTCCGACGGTCGCCGTCCAGTACGCGCTCGCCGCGCAGATGCTCGGGATGAAACTCGTCTATCTGGAAGCGGGGAGCGGCGCCCCCGAACCCGTGCCCGCGAAGGTGATCCGCGCCGTGCGCGAAGCGATCGACATCCCGGTCGTCGTGGGCGGCGGCATCCGCACCCCGGAAGATGCGAAGGCGGTCGCGGCGGCCGGGGCCGACGTCGTCGTCACGGGGACGATCGTCGAGGTGGCCCGCGAGGGCGACGCCTTGCGCCGGATCATCGAAGCGGTGAAGGCGGCCTGATGCACGTCCTCCGTCCCAAGACGGTCGCGGAAAGCCATGCCGAGACGACGCGCATGGCCCGCCGGCTCTTCGTCTCGCCGCCGGCGCAACGCATGGTGCTGCCGATCCTCGCGTTCTCCCTCATGGAATCGTTCCTGCTCGTGTATCCGGCGCTCGACGGATTTCGGGTCGTGTGGGGAGCCGTCTCGATCGTCGTCCCGGCATACATCGCGGCCTACGCGACGGTCCCGCTCGCGGAACGCCTGGGCGGTCGGATGAATTTCCGGCGGTCGTTCCTCCTCGTCTTCGTCAGCCTGATCATGGTGGGTGCGATCGAACTGGCCGTCGTCGCGGCCCTCACCTTGTACTCGGTCCTCGGCACGACGACGTACGCGTTTCGAATCGATCGCGCCGTGGTCCTCGGGTATGGGGCGGTCCTTTGGATCCGCGCGGTCATCTTGACCGCCACCTCGAACTCGAGGTACGTTCGGACCCTCCCCGCCGCGTCCCTCCACCCGGTCCTCGGTCTGATCGGACTCGCGGTCTTCGCCCGTCTGGGCGTCTGGGACATCGTGATGGCGTTCGCCGTGTACTCCCTGTTCTTCCTGAGCGCGGTCGCGTATACGGAGATCGCGAAGCGCCCGCTCCTCCGGTCCTTCGGCGCGGACGGCCTGAAGCTCCTGCGCTCGACGCTCGACCAGTACGGCGAGCAGGAGGAAGCCGGCATCGCAGAGCTCGAGACGTTCTTCGACTCCATCAGCGTCCGGGCTCGGGTCCGCGTGGCCGGTCTCGCCTTCCGGAGGGCGAAGGGACTCAAGGCGATCCTCATCGCACCGGCCGTGCATCCGGGCCCGATGGGATTCGTCAGCGGGAGCGATCTTCCTTCGAAAATTGCGCGGGGCCTCACGGATTTGACGCCGAACGTGCTGGTGGCCCACGGCCCCACGACCCACGACGAGAACCCCGCGACCACGGCGGAGGTGAAGAAAGTCTCCGAGGCGGTCCGCGAGATGGTCGGCGCCGCCGCTTTCGGCCCAAAGGTCGGGAGCGCGTGCCGGGTCACGTACGCCCGGGCGAGCGCGCTCGCGCAGGCTTTCGGCGATGTCGTCCTGATCGTCGCCTCGTTCGCGCCGAACCCGACGGACGACATCGACAGCGCGACAGGGCATGCCGCCGTCCAGGAGGCCCGACTCGCGGGAGCCCGGGACGCGATCTTCGTCGACGCGCACAACTGCCACGAGCCGGGCGTGGGCCTCACGCTGTTTGGAAGCGAGAGGAGTCACGAGATCATCCAGGCCGCGAAGGCCGCCACGCAAGCGGCCCTGAAGGCGCCCAAGGCCGGAGCCCGGGTGGGCTACGCCGCCCGACGCGGCTTTGCGACGCCGGATCAGGGCATCGGCGCGCGCGGCATCGAGGCCCTCGTGATCGAGACGGGAGGCGTGCGGACCGCCTACGTCCTGTTCGATGGGAACAACATGGTCCCCGGGATTCGAGACGAGATCCGATTACGCCTCGCCGGACTCGTCCAGGAGTCCGAGGCGATGACGAGTGACAATCACTCCGTGAACCTGTCGATGGACGGATTCAACGCGGTCGGCGCGGCCCTGGATCAACAAACGATCCTCGCGCAAGCGGAGAGGGCGGTCCGAGAAGCGATCGCGAACCTAGAGGAAACGGAGGTCGCCGCGTTCGCGACGGAGATCGCCAACTTCCGGATCTTCGGACCGCAGTCCGCGTCCCGCTTGACGACCTCGATCAATTCGACGATGGCCGTCCTGCGTCCCGCGCTGTACGTCACCCTCAGTGGCGCGATCGCCCTCGGTGCGCTCGTCATCGTGCTGTTCTAGACGAGATCCAGGAACCACCGATGGATCCGCAGGTCTCCGCTCAACTCCGGGTGGAATGCGGACGCGATGAGATGTCCTTGCCGTGCCAAGACGATTCGATCCTTGTAGCGCGAGATCGGACTACATTCGCCCCACGTGCGGAGGATCGCCGGGGCGCGAATGAAAACGCAGTGGAACGGGGTGTCGAGTCCCGCGACTTCGAGGTCGGCCTCGAACGACTCGCGCTGGCGGCCGAAGGCGTTGCGGTCCACGGCCATGTCCATGAGCCCAAGGAGCCGCGTTTTCGTCTTCTCCGCCTGTGTGCCGGCGTCTTTCGAAAGGAGGATGCACCCGGCGCACGTGCCCATGATTGGCATTCCCTCTTCACCCGCGCGACGAACGATCTCATCGAAGAGACCGAGCTTCACGAGCAACTTCGAAATGGTCGTGCTCTCCCCGCCCGGAATCGTGAGGCCGTCGACTCGCGCAAGGTCCGTCGGTCGGCGAACGGCGATCGCTTCGCCTTCCTTGCCGTAGTCCTTCATCGCCCGGGCGACCGCGTCGACATGTTCGCTCACGTCGCCTTGGACGCCGATGACTCCGATCCGCATCCGTGGACCTACGGCGGCGTCCAATAAAAACCATTTCGACTCGAACTCTAGATTGACGCCGCGAGGACCGGTTCAGCTGTTCTCTTGTTCCGGATCCCGATTGGAACGGAACAGCTCCTGCAGGACCGCTGCGAACGCATTAGAATCGAGGAGCCCGAGGCGCTGGCTTGCGACGCTGCTGATGACGACGTCATCGCCAGCGTGGGGCGACTCCCTCGGGCGGAATACGTCGTCGCCCTCGGGGAAGACGGCCTCGCCCATCGGGGACCGCCGGAGCGCTTCGGGATGCTGTTCGTCCAGGGGGACGACCTCGAAGAATCGATCGAGGAGGAGGGGCCGCCGCACGCGCCCGAGGACCGTGACCCGGACGCGGTCCGTCGACGGATCGAGCGACGTGTTCGTCTCGAGCGCCTCCCGATTAATGCCGACCTGGAACGGCTCGAGCTCGACCGACATGCCGCCGAACGGCGTCACGTACCAATGCCGCAACGTCTCGACCGGGAAGGTGGGTGCGATGTTGCCCGGCCCACCGCGCTTGCGTTGCACCGATGAAAAATTCCCTCCGCGGTATTTGTAAGCTCAGTCTCGAAAATCCGACCTGAGAGTACGTTGTGCCGGGATTATTCCACCTGGATAATTTCGAGTTTTGTCGGCTTGCTCGATACCCTTATCTACGACACGGATGTACGCAGAAATCCAGAGGGACCTTCACGGCCATCGGATTCGTCTTGATCGACATCGAACCGACGCGCGAGAAGGAGGTCTACCAGAAGCTCCTGAAGATCAAAGACATCGTCGAGCTGTATCCGCTCTTCGGGGAATATGACTTGATCGCGAAGGTCGAAGCCGATTCGTACGACGCGATCGGGAAGCTGGTCGTCTCGAAGATCCGGTCGATCGAAGGCGTGAAGGCGACGAAGACCCTTGCGCGTGTAGCCTTTTGAAGCGACTTTTCGAGCGGTGGCGCATCGTGGTTCACGCCTCGTTGGGCGGCGAACGTATCGTCGTCGCCGCGGCTCTGTTATCATCGATGACGCTGCAGGTCTCTCATATCGATGACCCCGGGCCGTCTTGGCCGAGGCCAAAGTCGCCGGTAAAGTCGCCACTCTCCGTACGCCAGCGCGACGATCGCTGCGACGACGGGCGGCAGGACCAGGATGTCCTGTCCGGGGAACCACAAACGGACTTGGACGGGCGCAAACAGATCCAAGCCCAGGCATCCGACGACGTAAAAACCCCGGATCATGTCTCCGAACAGGTAGGATACGATCGGGTGATGCCGGACGAACTCACTGCCGGCGGGCGGATCGCCCGGCGTCGGCTCTTCCTCTGAGATCTTGACATCGTGGTGCGACTTCCGGTCTTCGATGTGCGGACGCTCCCGAAGAGGTCGCCTCGTGACGCTATTCTACTCGCGGGCATAAAGCCGCTCTCGATTCCCCACCGTTGTGGCTTGGGCATGCCGTCCGCGGCGCGCGTTCGTGAGGCCAATTATGCCTCGCGGCCGGGCAATGTGCCAAAATCATCGTATACAGGGACCGTCTTGACGAGTCCTCAACGGAGGAGGATTCGAGTGGATTCCTCTCAACCTCAGGTCCAACCTGTGCCTTCTGAACCATCGACACCGGAGATCACGTCTGCAGCCCCGAAACGCCGGGGTCGGAGAATGCTCGTCGTGCTCATCGTCGTAGCGATCATCATCATCGCCGGGCTCGCGACGTTCTTTGTCCTCTATCTCGGTTCGGGCTCGATTTTCGTGACGAGCAACAGCCAATTCATCCCTGCCGGCGGTTCGACGACCTTCACGGCCACGGTCACGCCACCCCCGTTTGTGAGCAGCACGGGCATGCAATGGGATTTTGGGGACGGCAATAAGCAGAGTTCGACGGGCGATACGATTGCCCACACGTATGCGAATCCCGGAAATTACTTCGTCCTGTCGACGGCGTCGTTGAGCAACGGAAAGACCGTCGACAACGCGCAAGGCCTCTTCCCGATCCAGGTCGGCGCGGCTCCCGTGACGAACCCGAGTCCACTCGGGACGACGAGTGCCCTGGGGGCCCTTGCGTTCAACAAGACGCTCTCTTCCTCCGGCGCGCCGTTCATCGCGGTCGGCGGCCACATTGCGTTTGTCGGCGCGGTCGCCCAGCCGCCGACGTTCGAGTGGGATAATCTCGTCAATGCCGTCGCGAACAGCTGGGTCAACTACACCTGGACTGTGACGCAATTGCGGGTCGACGGCGGCGACGGCACCGCCCCGGTCACGAACGCCTCAGCGGATCCGCTCCCCGTCACCCACACGTATGCGACCGGCGGGATCTTCGCCGCGACGCTTCAGGTGACGACTGGGAACTTCTCGGCGGCCCAGACGAACGGCACGCCGGCGAATCCCACGCCTACGCCGACCGGCGCGACGCTGACTACGACCGTGGGACTCACGGTCGCCGTTGGCTCATACAAGGAGATCACGTACTCGGGCAACGTCATCAAGCCCGGGATCATCACGAACATGGAGGCCGTGACCGGCGGATACACCACCCTCGACCCCGCCCTCGATTACGAGTCCACCGGTTTCGAGGTAATCTCGAACGTCTACGAGACCCTGCTCGGCTACAATGGAACATCTACCGAGAATTTCGTCCCGATCGTGGCCGATCAGATTCCGACCGTGGCGAACGGAAAGGTCTCCTCCGACTTCATGAACTACACGTTCCACATCCGATCAGGGCTCAAGTTCTCGAACGGGGACGCGATCACCGCGTGGGACGTCAAATACTCGATCACGCGCACGATGCTGTTCAACTCCGGATCGCCGTTCCCGCCGGGCTGGATCATCTCCCAGTTCCTCGTCCCGACCACGTTTATTTCGGGCTTAACCACGCCGGCCGGCTGCAGTTTCGGGGATCCCGGTTGCTCGCTCGACCCGGCTTTGACCTTCAGCGTGGCGGACGGGGCGATTGAGGTGAACAATGCCTCTCAGGAAGTGACCTTCCACCTCACCAGTCCGGCGCCGCCGCTTCTGTTCTACCAAGTTGTCGCGGATCCCTTGGGCGCGGCCGTCATGGACCACCTCTGGCTCGAATCGAACGGGCCGAGGCTCGTGTGGAACCCCGCCGGATTCATCGACTACGAGAAGTACAGCGCCCTCGCCAACTACGTGCCGGCATGGCGAAACGGTGCGGTCGGATCGGGACCGTACATGATTGACTACGTCGCGAATCCCGACTCCGTTGTGCTCAAGCCAAACCCTGGCTTCCAAGTGCTACCCGGCCTACCGGCGGCGACGGTGAGCAAGGTCGTCCTCCAATATGTGGCGGACGCCTCCACGCGTGAGTTGTCGCTAGAGTCCGGACAGGCGGACATCGCGGGCATCCCGAGTGCTCACTTCGATGTCGCCAAGCGGCTCCAAGGACTCGGGCTGATCAAGATCCAGTTCAACCCGACGCTCAACCTGTTCTGGTGGAACTTCAATCTAGAGATCTATCAGTCCGCAGTGGGCTCGTCCGCGAATCCGTACGGCAACCAGGTCCCATCGGACTTCTTCGTCGACCTGAACATGCGGAAAGCGTTCGCGTACGCGTACAACTACGGCCAATACTTCGACCAGATCCTTGGCAACAAGAAGTTCAACGCGACGTTCGGCTCCCCGTTCAACGGCATTATTCCTAGCGGCATGATCGGATACCAGGACCTGTCGTCCCTCAATGTTTTCGACCTGGTCCAGGCCAAAAACTACTACAACCAGACGGCATGGGTCCGAGACCACGGTTGGGCCACGTCCGGCTTTACGATCGCGATTAATGTCGAGACGGCGGACATCGTCGATCGGGCCGAGGCGGCCGCGTGGGCGCAGAACATCGAGCAATTGGCGCCCGGCATCACGGTCCTCATCAAGCCGATCTCCTTCGAAGAGATGATCACCGATTCGGTGCCGCACCTGAACCCGATGGGAATCTACTTCCTCGGATGGCTCGCCGACTATCCGTTCCCGACGGACTACACCTTGCCGATGCTGCTGCCGGCGGACAGTCCCGTGAGTTCGACGACGCCGGATGGTGGGACGTACCCGAACGCAAACGGCTACAACCTCCAGTACCTGGCCGCGGACGCGAACGGGACCAGAGGATCGATAGACCAGGTAGCATCCTCGACGAACATCCGGAACTGGATCTTGGACAGCATTAGCGCCCCGAACGCGACGAACGTGCCCCAGGTTGTGATCGACTCCCAGCAGGCCCAGCAGGCATTTGCGAACCTCTGGTACTACGTGCCAGCCTTCCAGCAGTACACGTTCTTCACATTCCGAACGTGGATTACCGGAATGCAGAACGAGCTCAACCCGACGCTGGGCGGCACCGATCTGCTGTACAACCTGATCACGAAGCCGAGTACGACCACGACGACGTCATCGGCCAACGCGATGCTCGTCGCGACCGGTGGACCGTTCTCTGTCCTAGCCTCCGCGGCGCCGCCCGAACGAATGGCCCTGGTCCAGTTCGGCGGCCGATTGTTCGAGCGCGGATGGCAGCTATAGCCTCGCTCGAGCGTCCCGTGGCAAAGACCGTCCAGCTTCGTGCCGAAGCGCTGGATTGGGAGTCAAGACGCGACCAAGGACGCCTGACGTGGAGACTGGACCCCTTCCAAGAGCTTGCGTCTTCCTCCCAATCGCCCGGGAATCGGGAAAAATCCTTTAGGACAGGCTCCCTAACAAGGTGGGACTGGAAATGCGCCTGATCCTGTACATCGTGCGCAGGCTGCTCATCCTCATCCCGACGCTGCTCGGCGTGACCATCATCACGTTCACCTTGAGCCACGCGTTCGGGCCGAACCTCGCGATTGCGGTCTATTGCACGCCAAAGCTTGGGGCGTGCGACATCAACAACCCGTTCCTGCAGCCGATCGTGCAGCAGTTCCATCTGCGAGACCCGATTCCGGTTCAATACGTCTTCTACATGCAAGGACTCCTGACGGGAGACTGGGGATTCACAACCTCGGCGATCAAGGGCGGAATGCCCGTCACCCAAGCCATTTCCATCTTCTTCCCGCAGACCGTGGAACTCGCGATTACGGCCACAGTATTCGCCACGCTCGTGGGCATTCCGACTGGGACGGTCTCCGCGTTGCGGAAGGACAAATTGCCCGATCACGCCACTCGGATTTTTGCCTTGATTGGGTATTCGATCCCCTTCTTCTGGCTCGCCCTCCTCCTCCAGATCCTGGCGATCTCGCTGGTCCCGGGATGGGAGATCACGGGCGGATACAGCCCGAGTTCGATTAGTCCATCGACCGAGCCCTGGGCCTTCGTCAACCTCGGCGGGACCTACCAGCTGTTCTCCCAGCCAACGCATTTTCTGGTGCTGGACGCGGCACTCCACGGATCGTGGGCGGTGTTCCTGGATGCCTTGAAGCATCTCGTCCTTCCGACCGCCACACTCACGATTGGGATTCTGGGCGTCGTCTTGCGCATGGTGCGTTCTGGCATGGTTGATTCGATGAACCAGGACTACGTTCGGACCGCGTGGGCGAAAGGCCTGCCTGACTGGGTGGTCACCCGGACGCACATTCGGAGAAACGCGCTCCTCCCCGCCGCGACCGTCATTGGATTGCTCTTTGCCGGACTCCTTGGAGGAGTGGTGCTCGTCGAGGATGTTTTTGCTTGGCCGGGCATCGGATACTGGGCCACCCAAGCAGTCCTCCAATTTGACGCGGGGGGCGTCATGGGGACAACGCTCATCTTTGCTATCTTTCTCGTCTTGATCAACTTGGCAGCGGATGTGATCTACGCGTACTTGGATCCTCGAATCAGCCTGTGAGGGACAATCTTGGGCACAGTGACGGTGCACCGAGGGGCGAAGGCATGGCTCGACACCTCGGGCTGGCGTCGCAGGCTAAAGGAGTACGCCCTCATTCTCCGGCTGCTGATGAAAAGCCCGCCAGCTGCTGTGGGCCTGATCATCGTCCTCATTTACCTCGGAATCGTGATCTACGATCAGTTCTGGGTACCGAACAATGACGTAATGATCGCTAACTTTTCCGCGACCGGGCCCGATCCGCCATTTTGGTGGCCGGGAGGCAAGGCAGCCGGTGGGTGGATGGGGACAACCTTTCCCGGAATCGATTTGGCCGATGCGGTCCTGAAGGCTATCCGAATCGACCTAATCTACTCTACTTTTGTTGTTCTCACCGGTGCCCTGGTCGGAAGTCTGATTGGGGTCGTTGCCGGCTTCCGTGGTGGCCTCTTCGACGAAGCTCTAATGCGGGGGACCGATGTCACCTATTCAATCCCGTTTCTCGTCTTCGCCATCGCCGTCGCATTCGCCCTGCAGAAGCGGGACTTCCTGACGATAAATATGATTCTTCTCATCTTGTGGTGGCCTCCATACGCTCGACTTGTTCGTGCGCAGTCGCTTTCCGTGAAGGAGCTGAAGTTCGTCGAGGCCGCACGGGCCGCGGGTGCGTCGGACGCTCGGATCATGCTCCGGCATGTCTTGCCGAACACGCTCGCGCCAGTGTTCGTTCAGATTTCTTTGGACCTTGGTGTGGTAACTCAGATTTTCGCGGCCCTCGAGTTCATCGGATTCAACGCAGGCAACCTCTTTCTGCCTGAATTGGGCAACCTCATCAACATCGGATGGACCTGGGGATTTGAGAGCCATCCTTGGACGATCTTGATGCCTGGGATTGCGCTGCTCATCTTCACCGTCTCGGTCAACCTCCTCGGGGACGGCCTTCGCGACGTCCTCGATCCCCGCGCCAGGAGGTAGCGCGTGGAGCCGATCCTGGTCGTCCGAGGCCTGAAGACGGAGTTCTTGACCAGTCGCGGGCTTCTACGAGCGGTGGACGATGTCGATCTGCAGATTCGGAAGGGCGAAGTGCTCGGCCTCGTCGGAGAATCGGGCTCCGGGAAGACCGTCACGGCCCTTTCGATCATGTACCTGTTGCAGCAACCGCCGGGGCGAATCGCTGGCGGTGAGATTTGGTTCCGGGGTCTCAACCTCCTCGCCGGGAGTGACGAAGACATCCGCGTCGTGCCGCGGACGGTGGGTCCGCCCAAGTTCCTCCCGGCCGACGATCTCCTGAAGCAGCACCGGGCCCGGATGAACCGAGTCCGCGGCCACGGGATGTCGATGATCTTCCAGGAGCCGATGTCTTCGCTGAACCCCGTCCTCCGGGTCGGGTACCAGGTCGCCGAGGTGCTGATGTTCCAGCGCCGACAGGAGATTTGCGACCGATTGCTCTCGCGCCGCGACCTGACCGACGCGGATCTCGGCCTCTTCCGACAGGCGGTAGCCTCCGGAGAAGCCTCGGAGCGGGAGCGCCTCGTCGCCGAGTTCTGCGTGCGCTCCGGGCTGCGACCGGAAAAGATCCATGCCCTGATCGACGCGTCGGGGTTACCGATCGACGAGCGGATCGCGCGAGTCCGGCGCCTTGCGGTCCGCCGCCGTCGCGGGGGCGGCTGGTGGCTACGGTTCCTGAAACGCCTCGATGCGATGGAAGAGATCCACTTCACCCGGGAGTGGGAGCGACTCTCGAGGCTCTCCTTGGGCCAACCGGCCGTCGACTTGTTCGACCCCAAGAAGAATCCGCGAGCAAAAGGCCTGCCTCCGCTTGCGACCGTCTCGCCGCAGCCGGACGCCCTCCGCCTCTACTTCCATGCCGCGGTCGGTTCTGGGGGCGATCGGAGGAAGGGGGATCTCCTCGTTCCATCCGAGGATCTTCGCGCTCGCGTGGAGGCGCACCTTCGGGATTCGGCCTCCGGCGTGTTTGGCGCGATTTTCGGAATCGTGAAATCCGTGGGCATCACCGAGGATGCGATCGAACTGCGGTATCGGGAACCCGCGACGGACCTGTTCCGGACCGAGACCGAGCTTTGGTCCCGACGGTTGCTCTATCGGATCGCCACCTCGATTCCTGTCCTTCGTTCGGTCCTTGCTCGGCCGATTGAAGAGGAAGCGCGCAGGCACGTCGTCGAGCTCTTTCGACTCGTCCGGATTCCGGAGCCGACGAAAATCTATGATGAGTACCCCCACGAGCTCAGCGGAGGAATGCAACAGCGCGTGATGATCGCGATGGCGCTCGCGGGTGAACCGGCGCTCATGATTGCAGACGAGCCGACGACCGCCCTCGATGTGACCACGCAAGCGCAGATCCTATGGCTCCTGAAAGATCTGCGGACTCGGATCGACTCCGCGATCCTCTACATCACCCATGACCTCGCGGTGATTGCGGAGCTCAGCGATCGGGTCGCCGTGATGTACGCCGGAAAGATCGTCGAGGCCGCGCCCGTGGCCGATCTGTTCGCGAATCCTTTGCACCCGTACACGCAGGGCCTCTTGCAATCGATCGTTTCGACGGAGAGCCAAGGCCTCGAGCCTGGAGCGCCGCTCCCGACGATACCCGGGGTCGTTCCGGATCTGCTGGCGCCGCCGTCCGGATGCCGCTTCCACCCTCGTTGCAAATTCGCTTTCGATCGATGTCGTGTGGAGGAACCGAAGCTCCTCGCCCACGGTCCGAATCGGAGAGTCGCCTGCCATCTGTACCCGGAGGAGGGCGCGAGTGCCGCCGCCTAGTAAGGACCGCAACGAGATCCTCCTGGCGGCCCGAGGCCTCAAGAAGCATTTCGCGGTCAAAGGCGGACTCCTCCAGCGGGCCATCGCGAC
>Ga0066678_10000591_pt1 | contig 12635 bp, 10 predicted proteins | sample GraSoiAngelo_127_FD_62300 | JGI IMG/M metagenome (GOLD analysis project Ga0066678, IMG submission 62300) | Grasslands soil microbial communities from the Angelo Coastal Reserve, California, USA - 14_0927_09_40cm | ecosystem: Environmental > Terrestrial > Soil > Grasslands | place: USA...
TAGCCGCTCCCGCCAAGGCGTTCACCACCCCGTGTCCCCTTGGGACGCCTGCTGGCAGTACTTGCATACCTGGTACACGTGACTATTTGGGACCTGCCTTCAGCCAGAACAACAGCTTCACAGTCAACATCGCCAATTCGAGCTACAACGCAGGTCAGATAACCGTGGAACACAAGGCCGCGGATTTTACCTTCCTAGCGGCGTACACGTTCGCTAAGGCGATGGACAATTCTTCCGGCTTTGGCCAGTGGGTGAATTTCTTGGACCCCCGGCTCAGCCGCTCGCTTTCGGCGTTCGATATCACCCATAACTTCGTGGTGAGTTACATCTGGGCGGTTCCCTTCGACCGGGCAATCGGCAAACTGCCGAAGCGCTTGACGCAAGGCTGGGCCCTTAACGGCGTTACGCGCTATTCGGGTGGTTTGCCCGTGTCGCTGAGACAGGGCGGGGATTACTCGTTGGTTGGCGGTGGGAACACCGATGTACCCGACCTTGTGGGGAAGGTCGTGACCCAAAATCCGCGTAACCCGGGTCCTAATGGGCCGAATACATTCTTCCTACCGGACGCGTTTGCCAGTGGTCCAAACGGCGGATTTGGCAACGCAAACCGCCAGTTCTTCCACGGCCCTGGAATCAACGTCACAGACTTCGGGATCTCTAAGAGGACTATGATCAGAGAGGCCATGGGGTTCGAAATTCGCGCGGAATTCTTCAATATATTCAACCACGCGAATTTTAGTAACCCGCACGGCAATTACAACAACATGAACACGTTCGGCACGGTAACCAGTACCAGGTCATTCGGAGACACCGGCAGCGGTTCGCGCGAAGGGCAAATCAGTGCGAAGTTCACCTGGTAGTAAAATGTGCGCAGTCGGGGACAGGCTGGAATGCCTGTCCCCGTGGCAAGCCCGCACCTGGGGCGGTTTCGCAAGACTGAGCTGACCGGTCGGGCTGGACACTTTCTTGAATCATTCTTGTGAGCTACAGGCTAATGGTGTTTCTGCTAGTTCTGAGTCTGCCGTTTTCAACGCCAACACTTGCGCAAACGGCTCAGAGTTACCGTCAACGAGCTATCGAGCTATCGCGCAACAAATCCTGGGACCAGGCTATTGCGAGTTATCATAAAGCGCTAGACCTGGAACCCAACGACCCGGATACGCATTACAATCTGGCGCTCACGCTGAAATATAAAGGCGATGCGAAGCAGGCCGTTGAAGAGTTCGAAACCACGCTGCGTCTCAAACCGAAGTGGGCCGATGCGCACTACGCGTTAGGCGCGACCTGGTACGACCTAAACGATCAGGCCGCCGCCTTGAAGGAACTGCGCACGGCGGTCGATCTTGATTTCGCAAACGCCGGAGCACACCGCCTGCTGGCGCACATTTATTTGCAGCAGAGCAATCCATCGGCTGCCGAAGGTGAGTTACGGCGGGCCCTGCAGTCGAAGCCTTCCGCCGAACTGCATCTCGAACTGGGGTTGGCCGAAGGACAGCTCGGCAATCTGGAAGGCGCGGCGGGCGAATTTCGCCGGGCACTGCGGCTGAATCCCAAGTTGGCGCCAGCACACTCACTGCTGGGCGTGACGCTGCGCCGGAAGGGCGATCACGCTGGCGCACTCGCTGAGTTCCGCAGAGCGGTCGAAATCGATCCCAAAGATCCGGAGGCGCAACTGAACCTCGGCAAGGAGCTTAAAGCGGGCGGCGACACGACCGGCGCAATTGCGGCGTTTCGCCAGGCGATCGAGCTGAAGCCTGATTTCGAACAGGCGCACTATAACCTGGGTATCGCGTTGCATGCTCAAGGCGAAACCGGCGCCGCACAAAGGGAGCTCAATGATTTGAGCGCTTTGCAAGAGTTCCGAGCGCGCCTGGCTCAAGCGAAATATCTTATCCTCCAAGGCGTTGAAGCGCTGAAGCAGCAGAAGCTCGACGATGCCCTGGCGCTCTTTCAAAAATCTGTCGAGCAAAGTCCCGAACTCCCCACCGGCCATTACTATCTGGGAGTAACTTGGGAGCGCAAGGGGGACGCTCCGCGTGCCCTGGCGGCCTATGAGAAATCTCTTGAGCTGAAGCCGGACTATGCGCAAGCCCACTCGAGTCTCGGGCTGCTCTACTGGCGCCAGGACGATCGCGCACGCGCTCTCGAGGAGCTCCAGCGGGCGGTGATGTCCGATCCCGACCTAGCTGAAGCGCATTACAATCTCGGCCTCGCGCTCGCGCAATCCGCGCATGTGGATGAAGCGGTTCACGAATTAAATGAAGCCATCAGCCTCGAACCCAAGTACACTGACGCCCGGATACAACTGGGATTGGTCCTCAGCCAGAAGAACGATACCGCGGGCGCCGCCAACGTCTTCCGGGAAGTGGTACGCCGCGATCCGAATTTCGCGGAAGCTCACAACAACCTTGGATTGGTACTGTTGCAAGCGGGCGACCTTCGTACGGCGCGGGCGGAGTTTATCGAGGCTGTGCGCCTTAAGCCGCGCTATGCGGAAGCACATTACAACCTTGCATTGGCACTTCATCAGGAAGGAAAGGAGGCGGAGGCGGAGGCAGAATTCGACAAGGCGTACGAAATTGCGCCGGAGTTAAGAAACGCGCCTCGCCCATAACCGATGATATTCACCAAGAGCCTGTCATTGATGCTTCTAGCGCTGACTCTCGCGTTTGCCGGGGAGGTGTGTGAGGTTGCAAACCCAACGGCCAGTTTTTCCATTCCGCATGTCGCGAAGGCGCCAGACCTGAATACTAATCCGAACTCGGAAACATGGTCGCACGCGGCGTATACTTGGATCGAGAAAGATTGCACGCAACAGGTTGACTATCCCAAACTCAAGACCGAAGTGCGCGGGTTTTGGACCGACTCTGATCTGTATCTGCTTTTTATTTCTCCCTACAACCATCTGAACCTCTGGCTGCCGGCGGATAACAGCAAAGATCGCCTCAAACTATGGGACCGCGACGTGGTCGAGTTCTTTCTGGGCGACGATTGGACCGACATCAAGCACTATCGCGAATTTGAGATCGCGCCAACGGGCGACTGGGTCGATTTGGCCATCGATCTCAACAAAGACTCCTATGACGCGAATTGGGATTCCGGCTGGCAGCGACAGGGGCGCATCGACGAAAATAACCACGTGTGGTACGCAGCGGCCCGTGTGCCACTGAAATCGGTTAGTGAAAAACCGGTGAAGCCCGCGACGAAATGGCGGGCCAACCTTTACCGCATCGACGGACTCGGCGCGGATCCCGTGCGCCACTTCCTGTGCTGGCAGCCGACTTGTGTAGTCAACCGGGACCCCAACCACGTTCCCGAACACTTTGGAACCTTAATTTTCGTTCAGTAGACGCTTGAATATCGGGAGGAAATCCATGCCTTTCACTCAGGAATCCAATCGCCGCGGATTTATGAAAATGCTGGCCGCTTCGCCGCTGTTAGCCCAAGTTGCGGCTCACCAGCTGTACGAAAAATCCGCTGCTGCGATTGGGTACGACACAAAAGAAAATGTGTACAGTCGCTTGGGGGTGAAGACGGTCATCAATTGCCGCGGAACATGGACCTATTTGAGCGGATCGCTGCAATTTCCAGAAGTGCAAGACGCTCAGGCCGAAGCGAGCCGTCATTTTGTGAACATGGTCGAATTGCACCACGCCGTGGGACGCCGCTTGGCGGAATTGACCGGCGCCGAATCTGGATTAATCACGTCCGGTGCTGCGGGTGCCATGGCCGCGGCAACCGCGGCATGCATGGCAGGCAGCGATCCGCAAAAGATATGGCAACTCCCGGACACCACGGGACTGAAGCACGAAGTCGTGATGGTCGGAGGCCGCAGCGCGTTCGACAACGCCATCCGGCTAACGGGAGCCAAACTGATCCTCGTCGAGAAGCCGGAAGAAATTGCCGGCGCGATCACTAGCAACACGGCGATGATTTACACCACGGATCTGGGCGACAAGCTCGCGCGCGAGGCGGCCATCGCAAAAGAGCACAACGTACCACTCCTTCTGGACGATGCCGCAGGCATTCCACCCATTGACAACATCAAGCTCTACGCAAGAATGAAACTCGATCTCTACACTTTTTCCGGAGGCAAGGGCCTACGGGGGCCGCAATGCAGCGGCGTGCTGCTGGGTCGCAAGGATCTGATCGAGGCCGCCCTGCGCAATTCCTGCCCTTATGAGGGTGCGGTCTGCCGTCCCATGAAAGTCGGCAAAGAAGAAGTCATCGGCTGCCTGACGGCCATCGAAACCTGGCTCAAGATGGATTCCAAAAAGCTCTACGACGAATGGCACGCGCGGGTGGATCGCATCGCCAAGTTGGTCGAGACCGTCCCAGGTGTGCAGACTCAGATCTACATTCCCGACGACGGGAATCGCTATCCAACCTTGCGCGTTTCGTGGGACCAACAGGCCTGGGGCTTTACTGTGAGTGAATGCGTGCGCAAACTGCACGACGGCGATCCGGTTATCGAAGTGCTTAGCATTGATAATCCCAGCATGGTTTCCGCAGTGCAGGAAGGCGCCGATAAGCCGAAGGCGAATCCGAAGGAACTCAAAGAGCAGAATCACCTCGAGGTGGTTTCCATGACCATCCAGCCGGAGGAAGAAATGATTGTGGGACAGCGACTGCGGGCGATTCTAGCTTCGGCACGCAAGGGAAATGTGGCATGAAGCTTTTATTTCTGTCCGCCGCCTCGGTGCTGTCGTTCGCGTCGAGCGGGCAAGCGCAGATTCGAGCCGTCGAGCCGCACAATACACTCGCGGCAGCGCTCGGCTCCCCCGGAGTTGACGCGGGTGACTACGTCTACATCTCTGGCCAGGGGCCTTTCCGCGCTGACCGCAGCGTCCCAGAAAACTTTGACGATCAAGTCCGGCAGTCCCTCGACAATATAAAAGGCGTCGTCTTAGCCGCGGGACTCACCATGGATCATGTCGTTTACGTGCAGGTCTATCTCAAAGACACGAATCAATACGCTGAGTTGAACAAAGCCTTTGCCGCTTATTTTCCAAAGGAGCCTCCTGCCCGCGCGGTGCTCGGCATTGCCCGGTTACCCCAGGACGATGCCGTGCAAATCAATGCCGTCGCCGTGCGCGATCTCAAAGGAAAGCAGCCGGTCTCTCCGCCCACATTTAAACCAACCAATGCCTTTTCCCCAGGAATGCTCACTCACGACCGGTTATTCGTTTCCACGATGCCGGGCGCTGACCCATCCAACGGAAGAGTTCCTCAGGATCCCGCCGCTCAAGTGGATCTTGCGCTTGACGGCATGAAAGCTGTGTTGGAGGCAGCGGGACTCAAATTGAGCAACATGGTCTTCGTGAATCCTTATCTCACCCGCGAAATCCCGATGCGCACCATGAATCAGCTTTACGCCAAGCGCTTCGAATTCGGGAATACGCCGGGGCGGGCCACGATAGAAGTGTCGGCTCTGCCTGAAGGCGTGCATATTGCATACACGGGAGTTGCCGTGCGCGATCTAAGCCAGCGGCGGGCAATACGCCCGAAGAATATGCCCCCAAGTCCAACCGCGAGTCCGTGTGTTTTCGCTGGCGACACACTGTACTGTTCCGCGAAGAGTGGATTCATTCCCGGCCCCAATGGCGGCGTGTACGCCCCGGCCACTGCGGATCAGGTTCGCCAGACGATGCGAAACCTCCTCGACAATTTGGAGGAGGCGGACATGAAGTTCGATCAAGTTGTCTCGACGACGGTTTACCTGGACGATTTATCGGAATCGGCGGTATTTGAAAAAGTGTACGGGAAATACTTCAAGGGGGCCCTGCCGGCACAGACGACGGTTCAACAGATTCAGCCCGCCGAACGAAAACCCGATGAAGAAGGCCATTACCCAGACCTGGAGCAGGTTTCCCTCATTGCTGTGCGCAACCGGCCTATTCGCTGATCCCTTGCATTTTGAATCTCGGACGGCGCGAAAAGAAAAACGCCAATTCCCCGGCGAGTGGTCAGTTCTCCTCTTCCTCGATATCCGATTTCGTTCTGGCTGCTGGCTCTTTCTTTGCCGCGCGAGCGGCGCGGACGAGATAGCTCACCAGGTCATCCAGTTCTGTGGCGCTCAGCACGGAGCCATAGTCTGATGGCATAATGGATTTTGGCAGATATTCGAAATGCTCGAGGTCCTTCTTCGAGAACAGATAAAAAGTTCCTCCCAGCGACAGCAACTGCAGTGAAAAATTATCTTCGTTGCGCGCGACACCCGTGAATTGGCGACCTTCGCGCGTGGTCACGAGCATAGTTCTTTCCCGCGGTTCCAGATCCTTGTTGGGATCGGTGATCGCAGTTCGAATTTCCTTCGCGGAACTGTTCGAACCGTAGGAAGACAGATCGGCTCCGACAAATCCGCCTAAGCCGCTGATCATATGACAGTCCGCGCAACGCGCCTTTCCAAAGAAAAGCAATTTGCCGCGTTGCGCGTCTCCCAGAGTAGGAAAAGCTTCGCCCCCACCCTGTAGAACTCGCAAGTAGGCCATCAGCGCGTTGATCTTCGGTGCGCCCAGCACAGCGAACGCCGGCATCCCCGCCACCGGTTTTCCTGTCTGCAGGACGTGCAGCGTTTCCTCGTCGGACAACTGTTGGACTTCGGCACGTGTGGCAATATTGGGCCCGCGTTCGCTACCGCGCCTATCCAAGCCATGGCATGTGGCACAAACGGATTCAAACGTTTTCCGGCCATCCTCAGCAGCAGAATGTCCCGTCTGTTTTTTTCTGGCCGGAGATTTCGTATTCTGCGCGCTGGCCGGTAATACTAACGCGCAAGCAGCAAAGAATACTGAGGCAGTTCCCACGCAAAGAAAATGGCGAGAGGAAAGCAGAATGAAACCTGCCTTGCTCCAAGTCGTGATGCGCGAACGAACATCTGTCATTTGGTTCGTGGCGGCAGAAAGCGATTTTGCCGCGCTCCCTATCAAGTTTGAATAGTTAAAAGTATCATTTGCCTTGCAAAAACCCCTGCTCCCAATGAAACGGCACGATATTTCGTTGAGGCGGTGCATCACACTGACTTTGAGGAGGATTTCATGAACAGATTCGCCGGCTTTTTCCGTCGCGCCGTTGCCCGCGGAGGAGTTCTAGGATGTTGAGCAGACTCAGTCGCCGAACCTCGCTGCCGCGCGAGCTTTTGCTTTTGCGGCCTCTTCTTCGCGATTTCTCGGAAGCGCGGTCGTTTCGAGCGATTGGAGAAAGCGGCCCGAAGCTGCGGCTATTTCATCGACGGCGGCTAGGAACGCGGCCTCGTTTGCCTTCGACGGCTTGTGGAAGCCGCTGATTTTTCTGACGAACTGCAGCGACGCGGCGTGAACCTCTTCGGGCGTGACGGGCGGATCAAAGTTGAAAAGCGTTTTGATGTTCCTGCACATTCGCGTGACCTCGGCGAGATTTAGCTAAATCCTTTGCACTTCTTTTTTGACGAGGGAGACTCGGCTTTGTTTCGTTCGTTGTGACTGGAATTCGATCTTATGATGTTCCAGCCGACTTTGTGGCCTTGGAGGAAGCGCATCGCTGGCGCGCATAACTCGCCCAGGGACCCGTGGGGTCCAACCTCACATACGCCTGCCAGTGTTGCTTCGCTTCGGTATACGCCTTTAGTTTTTCGCACACGAACGCCAGGTTGTAATGCGCGTCCGGATAGATGGGATTCAGCCGGACGGCTTGCCGCAGGTGCTGGCGCGCAGCATCTACATGTCCGGTTTCATCCAGCACGCTGCCCAGATTGAAATGCGCCAATGCGTTTTCCGGGTCGAGCACCAGCGCCTGGCGGAAATATTCCGAAGCTTTCTCCAGGTTTCCGTCTTCGTAGTAAAGCGTGCCGCAATTGATCAGCGCGTCTGGCCGTGCCGGATCAACGCAAAACGCCCGCTCATAAGCATCGATGGCTTGCGCCCTGTTTTTCCCTTCGGCTTCGTATTCGAGCGCAACAGCAAGCCATTCGTCGGCGCTGCGTCCCGTCATGACACGCACGGTTTCGTTCAATTCGCGGGTCTCGAAGTTCAGCACGAACTGCCCGGACAGTGGCTCCAGCCTGGTGCCGCCGCGTTCGACGATCACCGTTCCTCCGTCCGAGAGGACTCGCAACTCCGAAAGCGGAGCCTCCGCGTGGGCAAGCTTTTCGCGCAGCGCGGCGAGTGCGCGCCGCAGCCGGTTTGCCGGCACGCCGTTTTCAACGAGCTGCTTCACTGTGCGCAAACCGATTAAGTCGCGGAAGTCGTAGGAGCGAATTCCCTGCTCTTTTTGCGGAGAAACGAGGCGCAACCGTTCCCAATAATCCAGCTGCTTTTCCGTGAGGCCCAAAATGCGCTGGACTTCGTCGGGGCTGAATCTGTCCGTCGGGCCCATCAAATGGTATGGCCGGAAAATTTAACCGGCGACCTTCTTTCCCTTCTTTTGCACTGTTGCAATGGCTTCCACCGCTCGCGCGGGCGGCTTTTTTCCCACCGGCACCGGTCCCGCCGCCGCAGCAGGCGGAGCCTGTTTTTCCGCGAGGCTCTTCTTGAGGGCTTCCATCAGATCGATCACGGGAGCCATGTGCGGCTGGGCCACTTCGGTTACTTCCTGGCCCTTGAGTTTTGCAGCGATCATCGCGCGCACATTTTCCTGATACTCGTCGCGGTATTTTTGCGGCTCGAAAGGAGCGGCAAGACTCTCAATGAGTTGTCGCGCGAGCTTTCTCTCTTGCTCTTTCACTTCAATCTTATCGGTCGGAACGGATTCGGCAGCGCGTATCTCATTGGAATAGAACATCGTGTGCAGTGTCATGCCCTTGGTCCCCGGCCGGACAATCACGATGTGTTCACGCTGATGCATGGTGAGCTTTGCGATGGCCCCGTAGCCTGACTCTTGCATGGCTGTCATGAGCAGTTGATAAGCCTTGACGCCGGCGTCCTCGGGGGCGACGTAATAAGAGGCATCGAAATACAGCGGATCCATTTCATCCAGCTTCACGAACTCCAGGATTTCCATAACGCGCGCCGAGGGAGGCTCGATTTTGTCGAGCTCTTCTTCGCTGAAGAGCACGTACTGATCCTTTTCGTATTCGTAGCCCTTTACAATTTCGGACCGTTCCACGTTGCGGTTGCAAACGGGACAAAACAAGGGCTGCTTGAGGCGCGAATGGCACTCTTTGTGGAGCTGGTTGAAGCTGATTCGTTCACCGCGGGCCGCCGTAGTCATGCGGACGGGCATCGAAATTAAGCCAAACGTGAGGTGGCCTTTCCAAACGGTCGTGGCCATGTCGACACTCCTTTGGTACACAGGCTAGGGATAGCGCATGAGGTTTTAGATTAGCCGCGCGCCAATCAAGAAGCAAGGGCGCCATCGAAAAAGCGGCGAAAGAGGAATGGTATAGCCGTGAAGGAACGATGACCTCCTGTTAGGCGTTGCGAGGGATAGGGGGCAGTATGCCAAGGCGAGAACGGTTCTGCAGACTGCCACTACAACTGCCTGCCCAAAGCAAGAGCACAGGGCTAAAGCCTGTGCCACCAAACAAAAGCGCGATCAAGGGGCCACGCGATCAAGGGGCCACTTGGCATTGACTCGTCCGTTGTAGTAGGCTCGCGGCGCATTCGTCGCTCATTGCCTTGCGGACAGGGGGACGCGCTCATGAAGACGCGCTTGCGAGCCAATTTGTTCTTGCTACTTCCCGTCACGTGCTTTTTGCTCCTTAATTTCATCTGCTTCTTGCTCGTTCCCCCGGCGTGCCTCGCTGTCGACGATTTGTTCGACATTAAGCCGGTGGCGGACGGTATCTATGCGGCCATTGCGAAGCCCGCCTACAAAGTGAATTGCAACGCGGTGATCATCCTGCTGGACGACGGGGTGCTCGTGGTCGACACGCACTCCAAGCCTTCCGCGGCGCGCGCGCTAATCGAGCAAATCAAGAAGCTCACGCCCAAGCCAGTGAAGTACGTCGTCAACACGCATTTCCACTGGGACCACTACCAGGGCAATGAAGCCTATCCCAGTTCGTGGCCCGCCGGCGTCGAGATCATCTCCTCGGAAGCCACGCGCGCCAACATTCAGCGGCTTGGGATTCCCCGTATCAAAAACGAAATCGTGAGCATGCCGCAGGAAATCGCCAGATTGAAAAGCGATCTGGAAAAGGCTTCCAACGCTGAACAGAAGACCGCCATTCAAGAAAACCTTCGCCAGGCGGAAGCGTATTTCGCCGAACTAAAGCTCATCGAGGTGACTCTGCCGACGATGACGTTCGATCACAGCCTGATTCTGCACCGCAAATCGCGCACGGTGGAGATTCTTTGGCTCGGGCTAGCCCACACCAACGGTGACATCTTCGTATTTCTTCCCAAGGAAAGAGTGCTGTGCACCGGCGACTCGCTGCATGGCTGGACGCCCTTCATGGGCGACAGCTATCCCTATGACTGGATCAAGACGCTCGACGCCGCCGAGAAGCTGGATTTCGACGCCGTCATCGGCGGGCATGGCGACGTGATGCACGGCAAAGAAAAGTTCGAGCTGTGGAAACAGTATTTTCAGGACTTGATGGAGCGGACGGCCGCAGTCTACGCGGAAGGAGCTTCGCTCGACGAGGCGAAGAAGAGCGTGTCCGATTTTCTGGTGAAAAAATACGCAGCCAAATTTGATCCGGGCTTCCCCAACAGCGTCATCGGCAACGTCGCTAAGGCGTATCAGGTCATCGCGTTCCCGAGATAATTGGTGCCGAGGGCCACAGGCTGAAGCCTGTGCCACCGGGGCGTAGGATAGAATGCGCGAATGGGGAAGCTGGAAGAATACAAGCGAAAACGACGGTTCGACCGGACGCCGGAGCCGTCCGGCGCGCCCGAACCTGTCGCCGGCAAGGTCCAGGACAAGCCCTCCCCGTCCGCCAAACGCACGCGCCTGCCAAAGCCAAAACTGCCGCAGTTGGAAGTGCGCCCTGGGGCCGAGCATGGCGACACGTTTGTGGTTCAGAAGCACCGGGCCACGCGGCTGCACTACGATTTCCGGCTGGCCATCGATGGGACGCTGAAGTCGTGGGCCGTGCCCAAGGGGCCTTCCCAGAGCCACGCCGACAAGCGGCTGGCGGTGATGACCGAGGATCATCCCCTGGACTACGGCAACTTCGAAGGCAAAATTCCTGAAGGCAATTACGGCGCGGGAACGGTGATGGTCTGGGACCGCGGGACTTTTCACTTGGAGGGCAATCTCGACGCACTGAAGCAACTGGAAAAGGGAGAAATCAAGTTCAGCTTAAACGGGGAGAAATTGTGGGGTAGCTTTGTTTTGGTGAAACTGAAACAGAGCGAAAAAGGCAACGAATGGTTGATGATCAAACACAAGGACGCCGCCGAAGATTCCTCCTGGAACATCGACGAGCACGACCGTTCCGCGCTCACGGGACGCACGATAGAAGAGATTAAGGAGGAGCTGCCGCCCAAACGCCAGCCAATCCCAATTCAAGCGGCTGAGGTGCAAAGCGCACGGAAGGGACCAATGCCCTCTCGCGTGGAACCCATGCTGGCGACGCTCGCCGACCGACCTTTTTCCGATCCGCACTGGCTCTTTGAGATCAAATGGGACGGCGTGCGCGCGCTGGCACGAATCGAAAATGGCGCTTTGACCCTGCGCTCTCGCAACGGAGTTGACATCGCGCAGCGCTATCCGGAACTAGCCTCTCTTCCGGAGACTTTGGCCGCCCGCGAGGCCATTCTTGACGGAGAGATCGTGGCTCTGGACGCCCAAGGCCACAGCAACTTCGAGCGTTTGCAGGAACGCATGCACGTGCGGGCCCCCAGTGAGAACCTGGTCGCGCAGATTCCCGTCGTTTACTTTGCCTTCGATCTTCTTTACTGCGACGGATACGACCTTCGCGAAGCTCCGCTCCTCGAGCGCAAGCAGCTCCTCGAACGCTTGCTTTTCACGACCGAACGATTTCGATATGCGGACCATCAGTTGGAGCAGGGAAAAGAGTTGTTCGCGCTGGCAGAACAAAATGGCCTGGAAGGGATTGTCGCAAAGCGAGCCGACAGCCCGTACGTTTCCGATCGCAGCCCGCATTGGGTGAAGCTGAAGATTACCATGACGGTGGACGCCGTGGTCGGTGGCTGGACAGAGGCTCGCACGTCCGCTCTTCCCTTTGGTTCCATGCTGCTGGGCTTGTATCACGGCAAAACACTTCGATTCATAGGGCACGTCGGCAGTGGATTTGACGCGAAAAAGCTGAAGGAATTGAGCAGTAGGTTGAAAGAACTTTCAGCGTCCACTTGTCCTTTCGATGCCGTGCCCGAAACCAACGAAAAGCCATGGTGGGTTTCTCCGACTCTGGTTGCGCGGGTCAAGTTCAGCGGGTGGACGGAGGAGCATTCCCTGCGCCATCCCGTCTTCCTCGCGCTCCGCGAGGATGCGCGTTCTACGGATTGCCAATGGGAGAACGAGGTTGCAACGGTGGCCACACGCGCGCCGGCCGTAGTTCACGCGCCCGAGGTCGTAGGCCGAGTTCTCAATACAAAAGCCCAGATCGAAGCGGAGTTGTTCAAGGGGCGCTCCGAAACGGTCACCATCGAACTGGACGGCAAACGGCTGCGCCTCAGCAACCTGAACAAAGTGTATTTTCCGGAGTCCGGCTACACGAAACGGAATCTGCTGGCCTACTACTACCGCAT
>Ga0066678_10000597_pt1 | contig 12613 bp, 10 predicted proteins | sample GraSoiAngelo_127_FD_62300 | JGI IMG/M metagenome (GOLD analysis project Ga0066678, IMG submission 62300) | Grasslands soil microbial communities from the Angelo Coastal Reserve, California, USA - 14_0927_09_40cm | ecosystem: Environmental > Terrestrial > Soil > Grasslands | place: USA...
AGCAGATAGCGTAATCGCCAGCCCGCTCCATCCCTACACTGACGCACTAATACGAGCCGTCCCATCCCCAGATCCCGACAAGAAAAGGGGCGAGGCCGTGATTAGCGGAGAAATACCAAGTCCGATCAACCCGCCAAACGGCTGCAGATTCCACACACGTTGCCCGTATGCCTTTGAACGATGTACACAGGACGAACCCCCGCTGATTGAAGCGGAGCCCGGCCATTGGGCTGCCTGCCACCTAATAGGTGAGGCCAAAGGCTACTAGCTCGATCTAGCCCAATAGATACTCGTTCCTTGATCCTAAAGGTCGGCGATGAGGTCGTTCCTTCGGCGGTCCCAACGAAACCGGTGATGGGGCTTGAGGACTATCTCAGTATTGCCCGGCAACCTCGTTATCCCACATGATCGAGATCAGTTGCGGGCTCTAGGCTTCTTACTCTTGTGTCTTCTAGAAAGCCTAGCGTAAGCCAGAACGGCCATGCCCGCACCTATGACGCCGATCAGCGTGGCTTCCAAGAATATCAGGGAAGAGTTTTGGGGCTGAGGGCTCCAAAGGCTAGTTGCTACTATCATCGCGTGAATCGCCACGGTTCTATTTTGGTGTAACTGCAGAATTTCCGCAAGAATTCCCGTCTGGGCATCCCAATAGTACGAGGTGCTTCCAGATCCGACAGTCGTGATGTTGGCAAAGTTCGTCCGTCTGATGGTCTGTACGTACGTTCTTTCAAGACTGTTTTGAATGACCAGTGATTGAACTCCGTAGATCCCTTCTCCAATACCCCTACTTGGGAGAATGATGAAGAAGAATGCTGGGAAACCGGATTGAGCCGTGTTGTTCTGTCCTGTCGAGATGTCTACCCACAGGAAGTTACTGGAGTTCGTGCCATCGTTGTAAAAGTCCGTGGATTTCACGGTAACATTTGTTCGAGAGACCTGTATCACGGTTAGGTTGGAGACTACTGCGTTCTCAGATAGGTCTCCACTAATCTGGTATTTGGTCCAGTCCCCCGGGCGCACTCCTACGGAATACTGCGCGGCTCCAGTGGGAAGCATAGATGGAGCTAGCGTCAAGGTCAATATGAGTAGAAGTGCAAGCCTCATAGGTCCAACACGGGTGAACTGAACTTCTCGGTTCTCGAACTGCTCCCAGTCGACAATATAACCTAATCCGGAAAGATGCCAGAAGCATTTATGCCTCCCAACAGATCTTTATTTTGAGTGACTGGAGCTTCGATGAAGGGCCGACGCCTCCTAAGGGTCCTGTTTGTTCTATGCGTCACTGCTCTGTCCACACTTCCCATCCTCTCCCACATTCCCACTGCTCGGGCAGTTTTCTCGAACAATCCAATAGTTCGTAGTGGCTGGACAATTCCGTGGAACGTCTCCTTGGACGACGGGATACAACTCTACAACGTGAGCTACAACGGAGTTTTGCTCCTACGGGATGCAAGACTGGCTGGGATAATAGTGAATTACTATCCCTTCTATAATCAAGCCTGCTACTTCTATGACGAGTTGAGGTCTGCATGGATCGGACCTCCGAATCCGGCGCCCTACGCTCTATACTATGACAACCTAACGGCCGGGGGATTCCAGATCAGAGGCTACTACGAAGTACCAGGCTACGATTACCAACAGATCTGGAGATTCTATCCTGACGGACACTTTCTAGCACTGCTTCAAATTGGTAGAGGTGGATGCAATGAGATCCACTACTACGAACCTCACTGGCGCTTGGACTTCGCGATCGGAAGCGATGTGAGAAACATCATACTCCAATACCAGACCGTCGGATGGGTGCCAATCCGACAGGAGACCATTCTCAACGATACCGGGATGCGAGACTCTTCACACATGTTCACGAGCTGGGAGGTGGCTCAAGGAAGCAGAGGGGTCTTCTTTACTCCAACGGATATCCAAGAGACGCTCTGGACCCCCGGGACCATCATCGTGGTCCAGGATCACGCGAACGAGATCGAAAAGAGCCACTTGCCTGATCAGGTCGATCAAGACTTATCCTCATACGTCAACGGCGAGAGCGTCTTTAGAAAAGACATTGCCGTCTGGTATATGAGCAGACACTACGACAATCCGTTCCTCCAAACGAACCTCGCGGCCCCAGTTCTGACTGGGCTTGTCTTCTACGCTTCCGGTTACTGATTCCGCGAGAACGAGCGTTGATTTGGCGTGGAGTATTCACGCGAGTTGGTAAGGAATCTAGACTCTCAGGATTGTGCTGCTTAAATATTCCAGAGGACGAATGCGGTCTCAAAGAGGAGTCCCGTTCTCCCGATTGCGAACACGGCTGCTTGTCCTCTCCCTAATTCTCATCTCCACCAGTCCCTTCACAAATTTCACCGTTTCGGGACAGCAATCGAATCTTCAATTGCAGCTCATCAACAAGTTCAACGGCGCAGTCACGAGCGGAGACTTGGGGCTCAGCATCACTCGAGTGGGCGACCTGTTTCATGATGGTTACAACGAGATTTTGATTGGAGCTCCTGGTGAGTCTCCGGGAAACCGTACAGGGGCGGGAAGCGCGTACTTATTTTCAGGAAAAAATTTCACTCTCATTCACAGATTCGATGGTCAGAATTCGGGCGATGATTTTGGAGCCTCAGTCTCAGGCACTGCAGATCTCAATGGCGACGGATATGCTGATCTCCTCATAGGTGCGGACATGGCTAGTCCGGGAGGCCGATCGCGCGCGGGGAGCGTATACGTGTTCGAAGGGCGGGATTTCTCTCTGATTCGCAGGCTTGATGGGGTGGTCGCGGGGGAACTTTTTGGAGCGTCCATTGCTACTGTTGGGGATCTTCATGTCGACGCTCGTCCGGAGTTTGCTGTTGGGGCGATAGACGCATCTCCTGATTCTCAGAGAACGAATGCGGGCAGCGTCTACGTGTACTTTGGCAGTAATCTTACTGTCTATCGGCGGCTGGATGGTGAGATGGCCCATAGCGAGTTCGGAGTGTCCCTAGCTGGAGTAGCCGATGTTAATGGGGACGGTATTCCGGATCTTCTTGTTGGTGCTGACCTAGCTGATCCGGGTGGTAGGGTTAACGCTGGAAGCGCTTACCTATTTTCTGGCCGCGGACTCAGTCTGTTAAAACGGTTCGATGGAGAGGTGGCGGGGGACTTTTTTGGTACCTCTGTTGCCGGTGGACTGGGCATCCCTGGCGATGGGAGGCCTGACCTGATCATCGGAGCTCCGTCTGCCAGCCCTGGAGGTAGGGCGAACGTTGGGTCGGCGTATCTCTTCTCCGGATCGAATTACACACTCATTCATCGCTTCGACGGTCCCTCGTCGGGTGACGATTTCGGTTGGGCTGTATCCATGGAGACAGACCCGAACAATGTCAGCCCTACTCTCATAATTGCCGCAGACCTTGCCTCTCCAGGCGGGAGAACGGATGCCGGTAGCGTCTACATATACTCGGGAATTGACTTTGGTCTTATCGTAGAGATTGATGGCGAGTCTGCTGGCGACAATATGGGATGGTCAGTTTATGGGGGCACTTCGTCGGATTACCTGTTCGGCGCTCCGTTCAACTCCCATGGAGGTCTCCTAGAGTCCGGAGCTGCCTATCTATACAAGGGATCTGGATTCGTCCTGTCCGCAAGTCCAGCCTCCTTGGTGCTCTACTCCGGGTCATCCTTAAAATCTACAGTAAGGTTGTACAGTCTCGGAAATTTCTCCGGGACAGTATCTCTCTCTGCCTCCACCTCACCTCAAGGTCTCTCGATTTCTCTCAACCAGACGAGTGTAGACTTGACCATGCAGAGCAGAGTCTTTGTCTCCCTTGGAGTAAATGCGACGGGGGCCCAATCGGGAAACTACGACGTGACGATAACCGGAAACAGCGGGTCCGAGGCTGAGACCACCAGGGTCCAGGTCCGCGTTCTTGCGCCTGGAGCTACAAATCAGTTGACGCTCACGGCAACGTCAAACATAACCGGTGGCACCGCCCCCTTAACAGTGTCGTTTAGCTCTCAAGCTTCCGGCGGCATCTCACCCTACTCTTACTCATGGTCCTTCGATGACGGACAATCATCCGCGGTATCCTCCCCCGTACACACATACTCCCTTCCCCGCTTCTACTCAGCGAACGTTACCGTTACGGACGCCGGCGGAAGGTCCGTTTCCCAGACAGTCGGAATAACCGTTCTAGCCCAGCCTCCCATTCAGAATGGCTCCCTCCTCTCGACCTACCTCTCATACGGGCTGGCTGGGTCCCTGGTAGCACTAGGCCTCATGGTCGTCCTCTATCTAAGGCGAGACGCCCAGTTGAAACACGGTTCCTCGGGTGATGCTACTCGGGCAACCAGTGGAAATCCGTAGACGGCTTCCGCTCTACCTAGATGTAAAACCTTTTTACCCTTAGCCCCCATTTTCCCCGGCAGATCTGAATCTTATGGATCCAAGGCCAGCAAGAAGCATTCTCATACCTGTTCTGATATTGATCTTTATCTTAGCATTTCCAAACAGCATGATCGCTCTTCCTCACGTGTCAGCCTCCGGTACGATTCCCGGTACAATGGGTCCAGGAACAGGCACGGTCTTGATTCACGAGTATGACAGCCTAGACCAGGAAATGCTCGCGTTCCAGGCGGGTGCGTTGGACATTGTGGATTGGCCTGTTCCCTTTCCATACTTGAAAACCTGGACTCAGACAGTTCCAGGCTCAACATCCTGTGACACCAGCGTTCCCAGTGTAGTCTGCCAAGGCCAGGTTTTCACCTGGAAGCATAACGATATCGGGATGTTCGAGATCGACGTGAACAGCAACGCCAGCCTCGTCTCCTCGACACAGGGCTTCCGCCAGGCGCTCGCGTACCTGGTTGACAGACAGAACATAGTGCTCAACATAGCGGGAGGATTTGCCCAGCCTATATGCGCAGGCACCGCCTTCGGCCAGCCCGGTTCTGTTACCTGTCAACAGCTGGGGTATCCCACGCCCTACGGCGACTACAACCCTAGCAAGGGCCTTCAGGTCCTCTATGAGAGCGGATGGCGGTTCGATCCCCTGTGCTCTACGATAGTGAATGGAATAACAGTCTCCGGATGCTTGGCCTCACCTCCTACTCAAGCCCCATTGGGAGGGACAGCATGCGTCGACAGCAATAACCTGTGCACTGCACCCATCAAATTCCTTATCCGTATCGATGATCCCCTTCGCACTCAGGCAGGGCAAGCTCTAGTTCAGCAGATGCAGAACCTTCCAAACTCTTACACGCCAAAAACGGGAGGCAGTCCAGTCACTGTCTGCCCAAGCAACCCATGCATCCTTAACGTCTCACCGAACGTGGTCGATCGGCGGGTAGCTAACTCGATAATACTCACAGCACCATGGAATAGGTGGAATCTGTACACGGGAGGCTGGGGACTGGACTTTGACCCTGACCATCTTCCCTTCCTCTACGGCAGCAGTCAGGCCCCGGTTGGCTGTGGAGGGGCTTGGCAAGGAAACTTTCCGCTAAATTTTGACTGCTTCGTAGACGCGCAATACGACAACCTCGCAGCTCCCATCAACACCGGCGCCACGTACACCGACGTTATCAACGCAGCTGTTGCCACTCAGACTTATGCTTGGGGTTACAGTTCCGGCACTGGAAAGATAACGGGGAAGATGCCGACCGTTCCTCTATTCTCTACTTCTGGAGACAAGGCGGCATGGATCCGAGACTATGGAAGCCCTCCAATACTGACCAGCGGCGCCACGGGCACGGGCTCGGAGTCTTTCACCCAGAGAGCGTGCTGGACCAACTTTGTCGGGAACAATCTGGGTACCGGACTAGACAATTACTACACGCTTACCGGAATGTTCCTGAACAACTGTCAGCCCCCCGGGTCCTCCTACGCCAATTTCAAGGGGCAAGGTGTCCTGGACTGGGGATTCAAGAGTACCATTCAACAACCCAATATCGTTACCAGTGTGTGGCTCTGGGACCAATTGGCCATGCAGCAGACTTATGACAGCATGCTGACCCGAAGCCCCGCTAGCCCTCAAGAAGTCGTGCCTGTCCTTGTGAACAGCTTCGGCTCGGGCACCTACTTCAATACTGCCCTGAGCCAGGCTGCAGCTGTCGGGGTCTTCAAACTCAGGCAGGGAGTCCTATGGAACGACGGTCAGCCTCTGACGGGTCAGGACATCAAGTTCAGCATCGAGTACGCTCAGAAGAACCCCGGGATCAACTATCCATTCGTTCAGAGCGTCTACAACACAACCATCATCTCGAACGCCGATGGATCCCAGACAGTTCTCGTGTTCTTCAACAGCCTCGGCGCCCTCTTGGCTCAGAACGTGGGATTCCTTCCGATCATCCCTCAACACGTCTGGTGCGCAGACTACAATCCAGCCGCTGGACACAACGTTGGCTTTGGGATTTCCCCTAGGGCGAATTGCTCGTTTCCCGATGCAACCCTCTTTCCGAGCTTCCAAGGCCTCGGCTGCGGCATTACGTGTCCCAGTGGTCCGATCGAGTACGTGGGGACAGGACCCTACATGATCGCAGGTTGCTCGGGCGCTGACTGTACTAATACCATATTACTAAGGCCAAACCCCTACTACAAGGATGGAACCAGGTTCTGGAGTTCCGCCACGGGAGTAGGTTTGCAGCCCGACGTGGGTAGGGATGGAATTGTGAACCAGTCCGACCTTGACCTCTTGCTGCAGGTCAACGCGACAACACCCAGCGATACCCTCCGATTCAACGTAGACTATAGAATGTCGCCCGAGGGCAATATTACCTTCAAAAACCCATACGGTACGGGATGCCCTACGGCGTGCCCCTCGGTGACCGTGCGCATCAATGGACCGGTAATAAACTCTCTCGATGTCTACATCATACAACGCTTGATCTTTGAGGCTCAGCAACAAGGACTCTGCGGAAATCCCTGTACCTCAGGCGGTCTACCCTGGCCCCCCACCGGGAGTCTGACCTACGTCTGGCCAGACCCAACGCGGGACAATAGAGTGGATGTGAATGACCTCGTAAGCGTATACCTCGCCCAGTTCAAAGCCGTCATGCCAGTGTCGAAATTATCCGCAAACGACGTGAACTATGATGGAGTGGTTGACATCCACGATCTGACCAGTACGTATCTTGCACAATTCACAATACCACCCGGCATGGCCGACTGAAAAGGCGGTCCAGACACGTAACGGCGTTTCACGAGCGAGCGCAAGTGCCCGCTCCTCGCTCGTCCATCAAGCCCTACGAGGACGATTAAGCCCGTACGTCTCTCGCGACAGTAGGTCCACGAGGAGTACATTACGACCGTTTGCTCGCACGCTTTCTCCGTCCCCTGACGAATATCGCAGCGACCGCAACAGCGATTATCGTAGCCGCTCCGGCCGCGATTGCCCACAGAGGAAGGCTTCCTCCAATGGAAACAGCAGACGTCACAGTGACTGGCAAGGCGATTGAATCGGACAATGTCCCGTTGGTTGCTGATACAGTCGCCGTATACACCCCCTCGGGCGTAGTCCTCGAAGTGGAAATCGTTAGGGTTGAACTAGCCGACCCGTCAGCAGAGAATCGGATGCTAGTAGGGTTCAAGCTCGCCACTGGCCCCGTCGGCAAAACCGAAGCTGTTAAGTTGACTTTGCCTACAAACCCGCCCAGGCTGGTGACAGTAATAGCTGAGGATGTCACCGAGCCCTGCATTAGCGCAAGAGAAGACGGGCTTGATGCGAATCCGAAATCCTGGACCACGAACCTTCCAAACATTGTCATCGGGTGCACAGAGCAGTAGTAAGTGTATTCCCCACCCGGGAAATTGATGGAAAAGCTGAAAGTCGTCGGAGATGTTGAAAACGGGGCCGAACAAAGGTCAACCGTCCCGCAGTCAGAAGCGTCACCACCTCCATCATTATCCACGTCCACGACAAACTGGTGAGGTAACATGTCTACAGAGGATAGTTGCACGGTAAGGGATTGGCCGTGTAGGACTGTAATTTGCGGGTTGCTTCCTGAAGGATACGAGTAATTCCAGGCGAATGCGTTCCCTATTAGTGACACCTGAGGGGTTGCTGGCGTCATAGGGATGGCGGGTAGGTTTGCCGTCTGCAAGCTAAAACCGAGTACGAGGAGCAGCATAGTCAGAAGCGTTGGACCTGCATTATTACGGAGGGCCAATGCAGGCTGTCGTAGATTTGAGCCTTAAGAACTTGAACTCTGAGCCAGCATTCAAGCCTTCGAGCAGATCGAGAAAGCCAGCATCAAGAGTAGTAACGGCCAGGACATTTTCAATGGTGCGGGGGGTGGGATTCGAACCCACGAAGGCCTTCGCCACAGGGTCCTAAGCCTTGAGCAGGCCTCGGATCTGCCTTCTGCCCATTAGACCTGGCTCTGGTACCCCCGCAGTTCCGTCGCCTGCCGGGACCCAACCCTAGCGACGGAAGCAGAGACAAGTTAAGACTATTCGCTGCGGGCCAACTGGCCGGAGCCGATGATCCCGGATGAAAACTGCGTAACCTCCACGCAAACAACCCCAGCAACAGGCGCTAGTCCGTTGACTCCAGCGCGAGAAACCCTCCCGGACCCTGACTCCGAAGACCAGGCTCAACGACCCCACCACGAAATCAGGCTCTCGCGCGACTGTTACCATCCATGGTTACCAAAACCGTTACCACCAAACAAATCCTAAAGCAGCTAATACTGACGACGCAGAAGAGCTGTTTGGGGAGAAATCCATCCGGAAAATCGCCCAGAGCTAACCGGGATTGCGAATCTGTCCACCCATCCCCATTTCTGCGCTATTCTCTTCCGCGTAACCAGGCGCTTTCGACGACCCGTGACCAGCCCATTCTGCGCCCAGAATCTTGAGACTCGCCCGGAAAACAAGCCACCTGGCAGAATCCTCCCCCCTAAATCTGAAAAGGGAGTTGCTCCTCGCGACACAAACGGATCTTTCGCGACAGAAACGGCCGTTGGGCACGGTCAGGATATTGGCGTTGAGCTCTCCCAGAGGTATTCGAAGTAGCTCTTCCCGAACCTCACCAGTCCGATATGGTCCGAGGAGATAGCCAGTGTCAACCCCTTCTCCGGGTCCTCGCCCAGCAAGATTATGATCTGACTATCGTCCGAGATGATTCCGCCTCCAAACATCTGCTCCCTAGTCCGAACCTGGACGAGCCCCTTAAGCCGTCGAACGGTCTCACGGCCCGTCGTCACGGGAAGCATAACCGACACGTTGACTCCCTTCTCCCTCATCAAGGCGAGTATTGGCAGAGCCATCGACACTATCGGATCCGGGACGACCGGCATAGCCACCATCAACTCCCTCCTCGTACGTCCGAGCGTCTCCCTAATCTTGTCCAGAATATTGTCTTGGCCCCTAACGATCCAGATGTCCGGTTTCTCTTGCACTCCCTTCTTCTCATAGAGCGGCTGAAGCTCTTGTAGTGCATCCGCCTCGCTCGATCTTATCGTGGTCTCAAACCGGACCCTTGACGATTCTAGAGCGGTAGAAGGAGCCTTAGCGTAGTACTTGGTCGGACGGCCTTGCTCCAACTCGACCCATCCCTTCCGCTCAAGATTCCCAATAATCTCATAGATCTTAGAATAGGGAATAGAAGCTATCCGGCTAAGCTCGCTAGCCGCTACGGCCCCAGACTCTACGAGGGAGACGTAGGCCTTGGCCTCGTACTCTGTCAGCCCAAACTCCTTCAAAGCCCTCCGAGTCTTCTCACTCACAACCAATAGTCAACCACAGTCCTTCAACGTCGATAACAGTACAGATTGCCGCTTCGCTCCAGTAATAGGGTGTAAATACCTTCCCCAGCCTGTTTACAGATGGAACCCGTCTAACACTTTGATCGACAAACAGAGCGTCATTGATAGTCTGCGCGGAGTACTCGATCCAGAGATAGGGATCAGCATCGTCGATCTCAACATGGTCCGAGACATCACGATAACCGGAGACGATGTTAGGGTAAAGATCGCTCTGACCGTTGCTCATTGTCCTCTTGCCAAGACCCTCCAGTCCGATGTGGAGAAGGCATTGAAGAAATCGGGCTCAGTCCACTCGGTCACAGTTGAGACGACATCGATGTCGAAGGCTGAGCTCAACGATCTCAGAACGATGCTTCAAAACAGGACTACCAAGACCGGGGCTGAACCCAAGGCAAGCATCGGCCCAGGGATCGAACGCCTCGGGAAACGCGAGATACGGAACATCATCGCAGTAGTCTCAGGCAAGGGCGGCGTAGGAAAATCATTCGTCACAAGCATGCTCGCCTGCGAGCTCCGCAGACAAGGCTACGAGGTGGGAGTCTTGGACGCTGACCTCACAGGGCCCAGCATCGCAAAAGTCTTCGGACTGTCCGATCGCCCCTCCAAGACCCCCTCAGGAGCCATCACTCCTATCCAGACCATGACCGGGATCAGAGTCATGTCGATCAACCTCGTCCTCGACGATCCGGGGACACCTGTCATCTGGCGTGGCCCAATAGTCAACAGCGTCATCCGCCAGCTCTACTGGGAAGTGGACTGGGGACCCCTCCACTATCTGCTCGTGGATCTTCCGCCCGGCACAAGCGACGCACCATTGACTGTGTTCCAGTCACTCCCCCTTGACGGAGTAATCGTCGTTTCGTCGCCCCAGAATCTAGCGTCAATGATCGTGACGAAGGCGGTCAACATGGCGAAGAAGATGAACGCCGAAATCCTCGGGCTGGTAGAGAACATGAGCTATCTCGAGTGCCCCGAGTGCGGCGAGAAGATCAATGTTTATGGACCCTCCCAAGGGGAAAAACTGGCAGCCGAACTGGGGATTCTATTCCTTGGATCAATCCCGATAGACCCGGTGATAGCGCGAAAGTCCGACGAGGGACGGATCGAAGACTATTCCTCGCCCGCTTTCCAAGCAATCACGGACAAACTCCGACTCAGAACCTCCGAGCAGGTACAACAGCTCACGCAAGGACTACCGATCGCATGGTCGGTCGAGCCCGCGAAGAGCTAAGCCCGCCCCACGCGTATTAATATCCAAGTCCAAGCCTAGTAATAGATCAATAATCCCAGTTCAAAGCGTGTTGTGACCCATATGGCTGGAAAGAGAAACAAGAATAAGAAAGGAAAGACAAAGAGAGTATCCAGGAAATCGAGCCGCTCCCCCAGACCAGCTGAAAAACAGTCTCCACCAAAACACGCCCTCAAAAGCTTGAGCGGAGGTTCGATGATTCCAAATACCCCCCCGGCTTCCGCGCTCCTAGCGCCGCCACAAGGTCGCCCGGTCTTCTCTATTGAGGTAGGCTCGATTAACGGTGAGACTACCATTGGTGATTTGATCGTAGCGTTTCCCGGAACCAGGCATGTGCTAATGAAGCATGGCCTGAGGTTCGATGTGGAAGATGCCGGCTACCTTTACATGACGCTGAACGTCTTCTCAGCAATACACGGTCTAGCAACCAACAACCTCGTGCAAGAGCTCGACACTGCTTCGAGGGAGCCACCCATACAATCTTCTCCTCAACAACTACGACCAATCACCACAGCGCCAACCGCCTAGACAGGGATCACTACCTGGCGTAGGGCCAACATCTGCGTTAGCCACAGGCCAACGGAAAAGACAAATCCCAGTTGCTTCCATCATAGATGTGTGGAAGCGCGAGCAAGAATAATTATCACAGGATTAGTACAGGGAGTCTTCTTCAGAAGAGAAATCAATGATCTGGCCAGAAGACTCGGACTCGCTGGATGGGTGCGGAATCTTTCCGACGGGCGGGTCGAGACACTAGTCGAGGGTGAAAAGAAGGGACTTGACGAACTCATACAATTCTGCCATGTCGGACCGAAAGGGGCCAGAGTGGGAAACGTCGAAGTCCAATGGTTAGACTACAAAGGAGAATTTCACGGTTTCAGAATTACCAAGTAAAGCCCGTTCTTAAGAAAGAGCAGGTCTTAACATAGGGAGTCTACAAGCTAAAGACTGGAAAGGTCGGGATCAGGGCATTGTAACAAAAAGGTAAATCAGACCTGCTTGAAGCGTTAGTTGCTCCGGTGGTGTAGTCCGGTTTAGCATAGCGGCCTTTCGAGCCGTTGATCGCGGGTTCAAAAGCGGCAGGGCTGCTGGAAGTCCCGCCCGGAGCACCACTAACGCGTATTTCTCTAGCTGTCTCGTTCTCATTTCACAAAACAATTCGAAGGATTCGAGGCGTTGTTTTGGTGCTCCTGGAGAGGAATGGCTAAAGGTTCTCGTAATACTTCCCCGCTACCAACACGGCCTCCTGGGCTCGACCTGCAGCCGTCTTATATTCAGGCTTTGCGTTTCCCGAAATTGAGGCGGCCTTTTCGAAGAACTTTCGCACCCCCTCTGCGTCTCCTCGGTAGAGGGCTATTCCGCCGGCTATCCTGTACCATACCTCGGCCCTTAGCTTATTACCGGTTGACTCGAAATTTGTGGCTTGACTGACCGTCTCCTCTAGTGAGGTAGTGATCTTCTGGGGGTCTAAGAAAAGTAGTCTAGACATCGATTGGTACATTTCATTGTCGTTACCAGTTATTTCTTGGAGTCTGCTGAGCACCGCGGGTTCTGGGCTTGGTCCGGAGTGCGTTGCGGGTCTCTTTTTTCCAAACAGACCGAGTGTCAGTTTGACCACGC
>Ga0066678_10000601_pt1 | contig 12588 bp, 9 predicted proteins | sample GraSoiAngelo_127_FD_62300 | JGI IMG/M metagenome (GOLD analysis project Ga0066678, IMG submission 62300) | Grasslands soil microbial communities from the Angelo Coastal Reserve, California, USA - 14_0927_09_40cm | ecosystem: Environmental > Terrestrial > Soil > Grasslands | place: USA...
GAGCCGGTCGTTGCGCCCACGATTGAACCGGCCGTAGAAGTTGCACCGGTATCCGAACCGATTGCTGAGCCAGCCGTGACGGCTGTCGCACCGGAATTGGCGCTGCCGGTATTCGAATTTGCACCGCCAGCCGAGGTGGTTGCTCCGCTGTTTCCGGCTGTTTCCGAAGTGCTCGAGATATCGGAGCCGGCGCTTGCACTAGCCCCTGAACCGTCGGTGATTGAAAGCGAACCGGAACCGATTCCCCAGGGCCAACCGATTCCCTACCAGCTGCCTGTTGCCGCGGCGGAACCTGTGATGCCCGAAGTAATCGAGCCGCCCGTGTTTCGTCCAGAGATTTTTCCCGAGCCCCTAGTTGCGCAAACAACCCCATCTGTAACCATGCCTGAACCGATCCAAATCCCAACCGCTCCAGTCGTCAGAACTCCAGTCGGCGGACCTACGCCACAACCTACGGGCGCGATGCACACCGCCGTGCAGCTCACGTTCACTTTCGAGATCGCCTCGATGCAGCTCACCCCCACCTTCAAGATGGGTGCGTTACAAGTGCGGCCGACCTCCAAGGTGGTAACGATGCGTCTGTCGGCTGCGCAGCAGCCACAGCCGGCAATGAATTTGCAGGTCACATTCGAGATCGCAAAGATTCAGCCCACGGGCGGTGCGCTCGGCACGCTGCGCTTGACCCCTTCGCAACAACAGCGTCCGCAACCAACCGGTTCTTCATCGTTCACCGTCGCCGGGCTGCAGCTTGTTCCCAATTTTGAAGCTGCTCCGGTACAACTGACTCCCTCGCAGGCAGGGCAGGCGCCGGTGCTCGTGACGGCGCCGTTCCAAATCGCAACGGTTGAGTTTTCGCCCTCGTTTGAGATCGCGTCCATCGTTCTGAACTCAACGTCGAAGCAAGTGGCGGTGCAATTGCCCGGGGCCGGTCCCAGTGCCGGCGAAGCTCCGCCGATGTTCGAGATCGCTAATCTCCAGCTCACCGGCAGCGGCGAGCTCGGAATGATGCAGCTCAATCTGCTCGGACAGGGGTCAAGGCGCGCGTAAACACCCGAGTTAGATCGACAACTGATCGCGTCATCGAGCACAATCCACGCCCTCACGTGGCGCTTTCGCGTCCTCCTCTCCTGAGGCAGAGAATTGAGCTGAGGGGCGCAAAGTCCGGCTGAACGACAGTTTTTTTCGCGCTTAGTGATTCCGATTGAGCGAGCGGAGTCGCTTTGGAACGAATTCGCCGTCGCGCCGGATCAGCTTGCCGTCGAAGTAAACTTCGCCCCCGCCGTACTCAGGTCTCTGAATGCTGACCATGTCCCAATGGACCTGACTGCGATTCCCATTATCCGCTTCTTCGTAGGCCTGGCCCGGCGTGAAATGAAATGAGCCTGCGATCTTTTCGTCGAACAAGATGTCGCGCATCGGCTCCAAGACGCGCGGATTCAGTCCGAGCGAAAACTCGCCGATGTAACGCGCGCCCGCGTCCGAGTCGAGGATCTTGTTCAACTTCTCAGTTTGGTTGCTCGTCGCTTCGACAATCTTGCCGTCGCGAAACTCGAGCCGGATGCCATCGAAACCGACGCTCTGATAAATACTCGGCGCGTTGAACGTGACGTGGCCCTGCACCGAATGCTTCACCGGACAGGTGAAGACTTCGCCATCGGGAATGTTGCGGTCGCCGCCGCAGACTACGGCCGGAATTCCCTTGATGCTGAATCGCAGATCGGTGCCGGGCCCTTTTACCTCGACGCGATCGGTTTTTTCCATGAGCGCTTTCAGCGCCTTCATTCCCGGTTGCAATTTGCGGTAATCGAGCGTGCAGACATCGAAATAAAAATCTTCAAACGCTACGGTGCTCATTCCGGCCAGCTGCGCCATGGAGGGCGTTGGCCAGCGCAGCACGACCCATTTGGTTTTCTTCACGCGCTGGTCCTGCACCGGCCGCATTTTCTTCGCCATCAGCTTCATCTTGTCAATCGGCACGTCGGAGAGTTCGGTGATGTTGTTGCTGCCGCGCAGCGCAACGTAGGCGTCGATCTTTTTCATCCGCGCCAGTTCGTGGCTGGCGATGAGATTCAACTGGCGATCGGACGCCGCCAACGCCAGCGCGCGGTTGACCCGCGCATGATGAACCTGCACGAATGGAAGCGCGCCCGCTTTTTGGATCGCGCGAATCAGCGCGATCGTCATCTCATCGGGAACATCGAACGCTTCCACCAAAACCATCTCGTTCCGCTTCAGTCGAATTGAATATCCGACCAGGAGTTTGGCCAGCTTATCGAACCGTGGGTCGTGCATAGGAGCTTATGATTCCACTGGCACCGCGAGATGCAAGACAGGCGCGATCCAGCGCTAGCGCGTCTTCAGCAGCCTTACGGCGTACGCGCCGTCGAACCCGTCGCGAAATGGAAGCGAACGCTTCTCCTGTTGCGCGCGCAAGATCGACATCTCGTCGAGAAGAGCTTCCACCACCTCCTCATTTTCTTCCGGCTCGAGACTGCACGTGCTGTAGACGAGCGCGCCGCCGGCTCGTAAGAGCGGCAACACTGCCCGGACAATCTCGATCTGGCGCTTTTGCATTCGTTTGAAATCGGCGGGTGTCAATCTCCAGCGCAGGTCAACGCGACGCCGCATCACGCCAGTGTTGGTGCAGGGCGCATCAATCAGCACGCGATCAAAAGGCGCGGCCGCAGCAATTTTTCCCGGAACGGGATCGCGTGTCCAATCGATCGGAAACGTTTCGACAATGGCCGCACCCATGCGCTTCACGTTTTCATCGAGGAGCGCGAGCCGCTCCGCTGCGCGATCACATGCCACGATCAGACCGCGATTTTGCATCAGCTCAGCGAGATAACCGGTCTTTCCGCCCGGCGCGGCACAAGCGTCGAGAAGTTTCTCGCCCGGCTGTGGATCAAGCAGGCGGCAGGCGATCGTCGTGCTTGGATCCTGCACATAGCAGTGGCCGTTTTCGACCGCCGCCTTCGGAAAGGTCTCGAAGGCGACAAACTCGTCGTTCCTGGAGAGATGCCGCGCATCGGGGTAAAGCTGAAGAAAATTTTCGCGGCCGATTTTCACGCCGTTAAGGCGGCCGTAGATTGGCGGCGGCTGATTGTTCCAGCGACATAACGCTTCCGCTGTCTCCGCGCCGAAGTTTCCCTCCCACCGCGCGATAAGAAACTGCGGATGCGATTGGCGGACGGACAATGGTTGCGCGGCCGCGCGAGAGCGTAACTCGTTTCGCCGACGGATCGCAGCGCGCAGCACAGCGTTGATCAATTCACGGCCGCGCGTGCTCGCGAGCCCGACGGTTTCGTTCACGGCGGCGTGATCGGGTGTTTTGAGCAGGAACAACTGGTAAAGGCCGAGCCGCAAGACGTCGCGAAGCCCGGCATCGACATGTGGCCGGCGGAGCTGCGCGATCCAAAAATCGAGCAGAGTCAAGTTGCGCAACACGCCGTAGAACAACTCCAGCGCAAATGCGCGATCAGCCGCGGAAAGCGTCGTCTCGACAAACGAGCGCGCGATGATGGCGTCCGCTCGATCGTTTTCTTGTCGCCAGCGTCGCAGCGCGTTCAGCGCCACGCTGCGCGCGGACATTCGACTCATGCGTGTCGGCTGCGGCCGCACCCGCTCAGTGCGGTATGACAGTCGCCCGCCCGATGGAGTGATAATGGAACCCGAGCTCGCCCATCGTTTCCGGATCGAACAGGTTGCGACCATCAAACACAATCGGGGTGGTCATCTTCTTTTTGACTACGGCAAGATCGACATTGGCGAACTCGCTCCATTCCGTCGCGATGACCAGCGCTTCCGCGCCTTCGACTGCTTCGAGTGCCGATGACGCAAGCTGGGCATCGGCAATGGTTTTGAGCTCGCGCGCTTTTCCCATTCCTTTCGGATCGTACGCGGTGACGTGGGCGCCTTCGCGCAAGAGATCGGCGACCAGCTCGATCGCGACTGACGAACGAATGTCGTCGGTGTCCGGTTTGAAGGTGAGTCCCCAGACTGCGATTTTCTTTTCCCGCAGCACCCAGAGGGTGTCGCGGATCGCTTTAACGAAACGCTCCTTTTGTGCGGCGTTAATGCGCTGGACTTCCTTGAGCAGATTGAACGGCACAGCCAATTGCTCGCAAATGGCGATGAACGCGGCGAGATCTTTCGGGAAACATGACCCGCCATAGCCAATTCCCGCATTGAGAAAATCGCGACCGATGCGGCGGTCCATACCGATGCCGTCGGCGACTTTTTGGATATCGGCACCGCTTGCCTCGCAAATAGCGGAGACGGCGTTGATGTAAGAAATCTTCAGGGCCAAAAACGAGTTCGCGGCGTGTTTGATCAACTCGGCGCTATTGATGTCGGTCACGAGAATCGGCGCCATGAACGGCTCGTAAACTTTCTTCATCAAATCGATCGCGCGCTCGCTTTGCGCCCCGATTACGATCCGGTCCGGATGCATCAGGTCGTGCACGGCACAGCCCTCGCGCAGAAATTCGGGATTGCTCACGACATCGAATTTCGCGCCGTGGCGATTGTAGCGCTTAATCGACTCGGCGACTTTCTCGCCGGTCTTCACAGGCACCGTGCTTTTATCAACAATGACGCGGTAGTCGGTCAAAACGCCGGCAATCTCACGCGCCACTTTTTCGATGAAGCTAAGATCGACATCGCCGTTGGGCTGGGCCGGAGTTGGGACGGCGATGAAAACGATGAGCGAGTTATCGACGCCTTCCTGGATGCTTCCGCTAAAGCGAAGCCGGCGCGCGGAAACATTTCGGTGGATCACCTTTTCCAAGCCCGGTTCGTAGATTGGCACCTTGCCCGCCTGGAGCGTCTCGACTTTGCGCGCGTCGTTGTCGATGCAAATGACGTTGTGGCCGACATCGGCAAAACAGGCGCCGGTAACCAGACCGACATAACCGGAACCGATGATTGAAATGTCCATGGCTAAAAAATGGGCGGCGACAACTTAGCCGCGGTAGGCGAAGCGCAAGGCCGCAGGCCAGGTTCCCACTGTCGCGGCAGCCGGCATTCTCATTGGCCGCCTGTGCTGCCGGGGTCGAAGTTTAGATCGAACCCGAACTTGGGAAATGCTTTGAGGGTAACGGTGAAGATCACGCCATATTCTTTGACACCGGAGTTGTCGCGGATGACCGCGCCGAAAGATGCGACCCAGTTGGTCAAATCGCGATAGAGCGAATAGCGTTGCTCTTCCAGAACGCCGGTGGCCTCCTCGTAAATTTCCTGCAGACCCAATCCCCAGTTGTCATTCAGCCGATAATATCCGCCGACGACGAACAAGCTGCTATTAACGAAGAACGGATTGTCGTTGAGATAACGATGCGCCAGGCTGATCTCGAGGTTGGACAGCGGCTGGACGACAACCCCGGTGTTAATCTCAGTAAACCCTTTATCGAATGCGGGAATCTGCGACTCGATGGTGAACTTTGCCCAGGGCAACGGCGCAAACCAGATGTTGTTGAACAGGTTCGAATACGGCGTCCGATCGTAGGGATTGGTGAAATTGACGTCGAGATAGGTGTCGAGCCCAAACCACGTAATCGTGTCGTCATCGCGCCGGGTTTCGAGGCGATTGCGGACGCCGACACGCCAGACCGTCCAGTTGTCGATTGAATCAATCGAAGTGAACTGCGGAAAGTCGATCGTGCGCAATTCCGTTGACGGCTGGAAGCGGTCGAACTGCAAGATTGCTGCGGGATCGGAGCCGCTTTCCTTCACGTAGGAAAAATTCGTGAACGGCTGGATGACGTGGAGAAGTCCGTCCAAGCCAAGCGAGCGGCTTTGCACTTCCTCCCAGGTTCGCGAAATCTTGAACGAGGCCTCGACGCCGGCGTTGAAGACGGCACGAAATGTATCGCCGGCGAAGACGATCGGATTGGCGGGAGTTGGGTCCGGGATAAGGAACTCGGGATCGATAAACGGGTTCGAATCGGCCGGAAAGATTGTTTTTCCCAGGTCACGGGTCTCGCCATAATAAGTGCCGCGGAAACCGACTCGCGGCACGACCGACAGCCAGCCAAAGTAAGTGTTGGGGTAGGTAAACTGGTGAAAAGTATCGAAACGCTCCGAGCTATAGCTCTCGAATGGTGAGTCATTGGGAAATTGCCGCCGCAACTCGGCAAAACCCGTCTCGCCTTCATAGAAAATCGGTCCGCCAAAAAGGGCGTGCCGTTTGACGTCGAGAACTACTTCCGGCAAACGCTCGGTCTGATCGAAGAACTCATTGGCCTGGAAGCGCGCGATGCCGGTCAACGTGTAGAATGGATCGCTTTTCACGAGTGCAACAACGTTGTCGGGCACGGGATCAACTCGAAATTCGCTCTGATAAAAATCCTCCATCACAAACGGGTCGCTTAATTTGGTCAGATTAGCGAAACCCTCGATATCTTCTCTGAACTGAGTCTTGTCCTGAAGGCTGACGCGGTAGCGCCCGGTTGGGACGTCTTTGCGGACTTCGTTTGTCTGGTTGATCAACGGGTTCTGGTCCTGCAGGTAGTAGGTCTTCAGCTTCGCCCAGCTACTGTCGTCTTTGCCGTAGGTCATGTCGGGTTCGAATCCGATGGCCAGACCGCGCCGGCCGCGATAATCGAGCCGCACCCGGGCCTTGATGTCATCATTAATGGGAAAGGTCACCGCGGTGAGGAGCGACGGCCCCCAGGAACTTAAAAACGCCGGTGAGACGGTGAAACTGAAGGCGTCGTTGAGCGATTGATAGAGATAAGGCCACCACAAGACCGGCACGTTGCCGATGTAAAGAACGACGTTCTGGAATACGACTCTGTCCTTCTCGTAGATGCGGATGGTATGCGCCCGCAGGTGGAAATTAGGGTTCGGCGCGTCGTGGGTGGTGAAGGTGCCGTTCTCGATTCGATAGCCGTTCTCGGTGATTTCGGTGACGTTTTCACCGCTCAAGAAGTAAGGGTCGGTCGCCGTCTTTACGTGCGTGGCGCGGATCTCTTTGGTGTCGGTGTTGTAAACGGCTTCATCGGCCAGATAAACACTGATGTCGCGGTAGATGCGCACGTGTCCGTTGGCGGTCACTTCGTGCGTGGCCGAGTTATAGCGCGCGTGATCGGCATAGATGTCGCTGTCGCCGACATGGATCTCGACGTTGTCGTGCGCTGTCGCGATCCCGTTTTCGTAGCGGGTTTCCCCGGTCGAGGTGATTTCGATCGGTGCGTTCTCCGGCGTTTTGATCGCGCCCTCGGCAAAACCGCCGGTCAATAGCAACGCAATCATGAACCGGGCCGGCGTTCGCATGGCGGACGCCGAAGGTACCGGAGCGACGCGATCTTGCAAAGGAAAACCGAATCCGCGCGGCCCCAGCGATGCAGTCGAGCAGCTGTTTTGCACCTTCAGGGCCGATTGGCTAAACGTAAGCCGGCGACTTGCTGATTCAAACCGCAATTGATCACAAGCGCACACCGCCCGCCGCCGACCCGGCTTGCTCGCTCCAAGCCAAATGGCATTTGCGCCGGACCATGGAGGAGCGGGGGGAGCTCGCCAGTTCGCAGCGCCTGCGCTGCGACCATCACCTGCCACACACCGCTCGCACCGACGCTCTCACCCAGTGCCGGCTTGACTGTGTAGATCGTTCCATCCAAACGCAGTTGCGAAATTGCTTGCGCCTCCGCTTGATCGACAAATGTGCCGTTCGCACTGCAGACGATCAGGTCCGTGTCGCCGCTCGCCAGCTCAGCCAGGATCACTTTCAGCGCCTCGGCCGCGGCGCCGCGTTTCGAGTAATCACCGCCCGGATGGGTTTGATCGAGTTTAACCGAGCCGTCGCGGCCCAACAAGATCGCTCCGGCGCCTTCGCTCAGGATCATTCCGCGCGGCGGCACTCGAAAGGGCTCTACTGGCGGTGCCGAACGCAACAGCCGCCATTGTCGATAAGCATCGCAAAGCAGCCAGTCCACTTCTTCGGCGGCGACAACGAGGCAGTAGTTGAGCTCCTCATTTTTCATCACGTCCTCGGCCATTCGCATCGCCAGCAGGCCGACGGCTCCGTCGCCTACGATCGTGTAAGTGGCGCCGGTCGTTCCGAGCAGCGCGGCGAGATGACTCGCCGGCGCGTTGAAGACGGTCTCCGGAAACAAAAGCGGACTCGCCGCCTGCGCGCCGCTCGCGACAATATCGCTGTAGAAGCGCCGCGTATAAACGACGCCACCATTGGAAATTGCAAAGATGAGCGCGATTTGCTGCGCATTGTTGGAGTGAATCGTTAGGCCGGCGGTTTTCAACGCTTCCAAACCCGCTGCGACGGCAAATCGCGAAATCGCGCTGACGCGGCGCAACCGTGGACTCGTCGGAAGAGCGCTCAGCGCCGAGTCGGGTACGCGAAAGACGAGGTAAGGTCGATTAGCGAATGGGCCGGGAAGTTTTTCGGCGATGGCTTCTTCGGCGCCAAGCAGCCGCTTCCAAACGAGATCCACACCGCAGCCCAGAGGTGTCACCCACCCCATTCCGGCGATGGCCAAATTCATGCCGTCGCCCGGTGGATAAGCAATGAAGCGTTGGTGCCGCCGAACCCAAATGAATTTGAGAGCACCGTGCGCAAGGAGGCGGGCCGCGATTCATTTGCGACAATCCTAAGATCGACATCTTCATCCGGCGCGCGGAAATTAATATTCGGCGGGAGGAATTGATGCTCCAGCGCAAGCAGGCAAACGATTGCTTCCACCGCGCCGGCTGCGCCTAACGAGTGGCCCATCATGCTCTTGGTCGAGCTCACCGGCACGTCGTCGAATAATTGGCTGATCGCCTTCCCTTCGGCGGCGTCGTTGAAGGTAGTGGCCGTCCCGTGCGCGTTTATGTAATCAACCGCCTCCGCCGCGATATCTGCGCTCCGCAACGCCCGCTCCATCGCCAACCGTGCCCCCGCGCCCGAAGGATCGGGCTGTGTCATGTGAAAATTGTCGGTCGAAATCCCGTAGCCCACAATCTCACCGAAAATGGCGGCGCCCCGCGCGCGCGCCACCTCCAGGTTCTCAAGAGCCAGCACTGCCGCCCCCTCACCGAGCACCATACCGGAGCGGTCTCGATCGAACGGGCGACATTTTTCCGGAGTCGCAGCTTGCAGAGAATCGAAGCCGACAAACACCAGCTCCGACAGCGCGTCATATCCACCAGTGAGGACGCGTTGATAACGGCCGGAGCGAACACAATCAAAGGCGTGCCCGATCGCGTTTGTCCCGGAAGCACAGGCATTGGCGATGACCTGACATGGCGCTGATAGGCCGAAGCGCTGTTGCGCGTCGATGATCGGCTTTTGCGGAGGATAATTTGCGATCCAGGTCGGCGCGCGACGCAAGTCACCGCCGCGATCCAAGGCGCGGTAATAACTCTCGCCGTAGCTCATGCCGCCACTCGTCGTGCCGATCACCGTCAGCTCAGGTCTGAATTGTCGATCTTGCTTCAGCGCTTCACCGAGCGCGGCGATGATCATTTGTGAGGCGCGATGCAGCCGTTGATCGCGACGGCCAGCTCTGCTGCCGTCGAGATGTTCATCCGCCACCTGGCCGGCGGTTTTGCACCGGCATCGTTCGACGCAGAAACGCGTCACCGGTTTGATGCAGTCCCGCGCGGAGCGCAACGCCTCCAGAGTCTCGGCCAAGCCAAGGCCGAGTGGACTGACAACCCCTGCAGCGACGACTGCAACACGGGCCGGGCGACTTTTCCCGTCTGAAGCGATAAATGTCGACATTTCAGCCCCGCTCGCCCCGCAATTGTTGTTGCTTTCTACAATGCGGCATCATACAAATGGAGCCCACGGGAAACAGCAGCTCGGTGGATTGTCAGTTGGAGTTTTTCAGTGGCGATTTGAAACCCGATAAGCGGGAACAGCGGCGTTTTCCACACTCGACTCAATGGGAACCAAACTATACGTAGGAAATCTCTCCTTCAACACGACGGAAAACGAACTGCAGGAACTTTTCTCGCAAGCCGGCACCGTGCAGGAAGTGATGCTGATGCAGGACAAGTTTACCGGCAAATCGCGCGGATTCGCTTTTGTCACGATGAGCTCGGACCAGGAAGCACAGAACGCGATCACGCAGTTTAACGGTAAGACAATTGAAGGCCGGCCATTGACCGTGAACGAAGCGCGTCCGCGCGAGGCTCGCCCACCCGGCGGCGGTGGTGGTCGCGGTTACGGCGGCGGCGGCTACGGTGGCGGCGGTGGATATGGCGGAGGTCGCCGTGAAGGCGGCCAACGACGCGGCCGTTAAGCCAGAAAGCTTTCCTTCCAAAAAGCGCTTGATCTGACAGGAGATCAGCCGCTTTTTGTTTTTAGTCGGCAAAGATCAGGCAGCGCACGGCTGCTGACGTGCCGTTATTCGAACATTGGTTGGTTAACATTCAGCAAAAGAAAAGGAGCTCAGCATTTTTATGCCTGATGAACCACAGGAACAAGAGAACATAGACATTCCGCCGATTTCCAAACCGGTGGCAGGCGCAGCAGCCGGCGCGTTGATAGGCAGCGTGGCCGGACCCGTGGGCGCGGCAATTGGAGGAGCCGTTGGCGCCATCGCCGGCAAAAGAGCGGCTGCGGGCAAACCAGTTGCGCCCGCAGTGCAAAGAGCCATCAAACGCCTGACCAAAGCACCGGCGAAACGGCGTCCACGCAAACCCACGAAGTCAGCTCGAAAGAAAACGGCGCGGGCGAAACCAGCAAAGAAGCGATCAACAGCTCGCGGCGCAAAACGTGCCGCTCGCCGTCGCGCAGCCGCGAAGCCGCGTCGAAGATCGACATCGTCGCGGGCGAAAACGCGCGGCGCACGGCGACGGCGCCGCTGAGAAATAGCTCAAAGTGGGCAGGGCTGGATTCGAACCAGCGAAGGCGTAAAGCCAGCAGATTTACAGTCTGCCCCGTTTGGCCGCTTCGGTACCTACCCGAAAAAGTAGCGCAAGCTTCCAGCTTGCGATAAAAAAGGCAAGCCAGAGGCCTGCCTTAGCGTGCGAAAAACTCGGCGATCGAACTTACCACATAAACCTGTGCTTCGCGCGAAATCTCTGGATAAATAGGCAACGCCAGAATCTCGCGCGCCGCCCGTTCCGTCTCAGGCAAGTCTCGATCTTTACAGCGGAGCGAGGCAAAGCATTCTTGCTCATGCAAGCCTAACGGATAATAAACCGCCGTCTCGACCTCGCGCCGGGCAAGGTGCTCGCGTAAGGCGTCGCGTCGCGGGACGCGGATCGCATAGACATAATAGACGTGGTGATTCGGTAGAGCGGACTGACGAAAGGGTTCGGCCGGCAGCGTGATCTGTTTTGTTAATCCGCGCCGCGTGAATTCTTCCCGATAAAAATCCGCCGCCGCGCGGCGCGCCGTTGCCCAACCCTCCAGATGCGGCAGCTTCGCCTTGAGGATTGCCGCCTGGATTTCATCCAGCCGGAAATTGCCACCTATGAAGCTGTGATGATAGCGCGGCCCCATCCCGTGATTGCGACAAGCTCGCAACCGTGTCGCCAGTTGTTCGCTACGACAAACGACCAAGCCGGCGTCGCCAGCGGCGCCGAGGTTTTTCGATGGATAAAAACTAAAACATCCTGCGTCGCCCATTGTGCCGATCTTCACCACTCCGGCCGAGCTCGGATATTCCGCGCCGATCGCCTGGGCCGCGTCTTCGATCACGAGCAGCCCGTGCTCACGCGCGACAGCGCCGATCTCGTCCATGTCGCACGACAAACCGAAAAGGTGCACCGGCACGATCGCTCGAATCATCTCGCCAGTGTGCGCGAGCAGTCGGCCTTCTGATTTGCGGCAATGATTGTCGATGTACGACCGAAGCCCAGCCGAGGATAGATTGTAAGTCGCGGGATCTATGTCGATGAAGATCGGTTTCGCTCCAACCCGCGCGATGCAGCCCGCCGTCGCAAAAAAGCTAAAGGAACTCGTCACGACGGCGTCGCCCGGCCCGATCTCCAGCGCCATGAACGTTGCCAGAAGCGCATCCGTCCCGGAGGAAACGCCGATTGCGTGCGGGCTGCGAAGAAAACCAGCAATCGCTTCTTCAAACTCGCCGAGTTTCGGTCCGAGAATGAAATATTGCGTCGCAAAAACCTGGTCCAGCTCGGCACGAATCGCACCGGCCAGTGCATGATATTGTTCGTTCAAATCGAGCAACGGCACGCGCATGGCCGGAAAAGCATGGCAGGTTAAGTCCAGCCTTCAACGCGAACTTTGGGGCGATCTGACCCGTTGACCGAACAGTCCGACTAAGATACCATCTGCTCCATGGCCTTAATACGCGGACTGTTCTGGTTCGCATTGTTTCTCTTTTTCACCTTCAGCTTCATCGTGCTCTTCGAGTACGGAACGCATGATTTTGCCAATGGATTCCAAAAGGAATTCGCTCGCGTTAAATCGTTCGTCATGAAGCAGGCGGACAAGGCACAAAAGCCGAAGAAGTAGATCTCCGCTCTGTCGGCGGCGCACGACCACGATTAGTCGACGAATTCGACCGCCACGGGCTTCTCGATGAAGCCGGCGCGATGAGCTTCACTGAGGAATTTGCGCACTGCGGCGCGACCACGTTCGCCGTATTCGCGCGTGTAGTCGTTCACGTACAT
>Ga0066678_10000610_pt1 | contig 12524 bp, 11 predicted proteins | sample GraSoiAngelo_127_FD_62300 | JGI IMG/M metagenome (GOLD analysis project Ga0066678, IMG submission 62300) | Grasslands soil microbial communities from the Angelo Coastal Reserve, California, USA - 14_0927_09_40cm | ecosystem: Environmental > Terrestrial > Soil > Grasslands | place: USA...
CAAGCGAGCAGCCGTCCGGTTTTGGGCGAGTAATGCGAAGCCTCACGCCAGACCTGGAGTAAAATTTCCTGCAGCACATCGTCAGCTTCGCCTTCTTCATGCACGACGTTGCCGATCACGGATTTCAGACGGCTGCCATGGCGCGAATACAACTCGCCCAGAGCCTCCGGTTGATGATCGGTGATTGCTGCGATCAGCGCTTCATCCGATACCGCGGCCGCGGTGTTAACCTCCAATGTCGGCTCTATCATAAGCTGTCCCGTTCGTTGCGAATGAAAAGACCATGAGAGGCAGCGGCAGCCGGCGCAATCGGGAGGCGCACCGGTTGAGCAATAGGTCAAATCCCTAGCCCTGTGGGACTTCTGCCGAGTCAGGCCGCGCGCCGAAACTGTCGCGCGAGCTTCCACAGTCGTGTGCCCCAGCTCGCCCGAGCGGGACCCGAAGGAGGGGGCTGCTGCTGCTCGGCAGTCGGTTCATTTTGCAAGATCGACATGTTGGCGAGCACTTCGTCGGTCGGAATTACCCAATCCATCGGGATCGAATGACAGCCGCGGGTTGGACAAACCACGCGCAGCGGTCCCGTCCCGCGCGTCCCGCCGACCACCTGAATGTCGTGGCCGCGAACGATCCTCCCGCAGGCGAGGCAGTAACGTTTTTCGTCCAGTGAACGCCACGTGCGATACCGGTCGAGGTGCCGCAGAATCTGAAGCTTGTCGCCATCCGCGAACTGGATTGGGACCAGGAGAACCATAGCCGTTGAACCTTCTCAAGTCGGGAACGACGCGACAATCGGACGAACGGCAAATCACCGCATCAGTGAAAATCTCATGGCGCGTTTATAGCCGAGGCACAGCTGCCTGAAACCGCCGCCCAATCCCACATTTGCCGAACAAGTTCACGTCCATTCCCCGTGGGATGCGCGTTTGATGGTGAAATGAGAAACAAGAGGACAGTGAGCCGGCATCGTAGCGATGTTCCCAATCAAAAATTGTCGGCGATGGAGAGAATGGACCTTTATTGCGCGGCGCACCCGAGAGGTCCCTCAGCGGTGCGCCGTCCTCAACTGCGGATGCGCGGGCAGCTGTGGATCGCAATCCTTGGGCCGAGTATCGAGGAAGGCGTCGTCGGAATCGGGCCAACAATCGAAGCAGCACTGCGTGCATTCGACGCGCAATATCTGGTGGGTTTGCAGCCGCCGATGCAGACGATCCACAGACGCCCTGGACTCGGTGCATCGACAATCGGCCCGGCTTAAACTCGATCAACCCTCGATTGCCGGCGACGAGCGGCGGCCCGGGTGATGTTGCGTCTAGGCATTAAAGGGAGTTGGGATTACAATTGAGGCGCCGCTTGGGGCCACCCAAACCTGCGGATCATTAATGAGGGCCATGCCCGCAAAGCGAAAAACGAAAAACGTGGGAGCGCGGCGACGGCGACGATCTGTTCAGCGCAAAACTAAGCCGCAGTTCGGCGCCGATGGCGCCACGGCAAAAGAAAAACCATCGGCCGCTTGCCCGATTGTGGGAATTGGCGGTTCGGCCGGCGGATTTGAAGCAGCGATGGAATTCTTGCGCCATTTGCCGCCGAAAACGGGAATGGCTTTTGTGATCGTGCAGCATCTCGATCCCCACCACGCCAGTCGGCTTTCCAATTTGCTCGGCAAAGTGACAGCGATGCCAGTGAGCGAGATTACCGTAACCACGACGCCAAAACCAAACACCGTTTACGTCCAGCCGCCGAACAAGTGCGTCATTGCAAAAGATGGCGCGCTCACATTGGTTGAACGCGAGAAGCGGCTTAACGTAGCGATCGACCACTTTTTTGAATCGCTCGCCGAAGAATGTGGATCGCGCGCTGTCGGGATCGTCCTTTCCGGCACCGGCAGTGACGGCACCGCCGGATTGCGCGCGATCAAAGCCGCCGGCGGCTTAACCTTCGCCCAAAGTGAAGAAAGCGCGAAGTTCGACGCGATGCCGCGAAGCGCAATTCGCGCCGGCTTTGTCGATCTTGCTCTGACGCCGCGCGAAATTGCGCGCGAGATCGAACGGGTCTCGAATCATCCCTATATCCGCGGGCCGTTGAGCGATCCGGAAGAAATCGAAAAAGCCGCTTACAAACAGGCAGACGATCTGGGCCGGATCTTCCTGTCTCTAAAAAAGCAAACCGGTGTCGATTTCAGCTCTTACAAGGAAACCACGCTGATCCGGCGGATCCAGCGACGGATGGCGCTGCATCGAATCGAAAAGCTGAGCCAATACGCGCGGTTTTTGCGCGACAACAAGAAAGAGATCCAAGCGCTCTTTGACGATCTGCTCATCAACGTGACCCGCTTTTTCCGGGACGAAGCAGTGTTCCGCGCGTTGAAGAAGCGTTTTTTGCCAACCCTGCTCAAGAACAAACGTAAAGATCGACAACCAGAACTGCGCGCATGGGTGCCAGGTTGCGCTAGCGGCGAAGAAGTTTATTCCCTCGCAATTTGTATTCTCGAAACTCTCGGCCGCAAGCCTTCCAAAATGCGAATCCAGATTTTCGGCACCGACCTGAGCGAGTCGGTGATCGAACATGCGCGGCTGGGAATTTATTCCAATGCGATCGAGAAGGACGTCTCGCCGGCGCGATTGAAACGATTTTTCGTCAAGCGCGACAGCACATACCAAATCCATCGCAATGTCCGCGACATCTGCACATTCGCGCGGCAAAACATCACCGCCGATCCGCCATTTTCGCGGCTGGACCTGATCAGTTGCCGCAACGTCCTCATTTATTTAAGCCCGGAATTACACAAGCGCTGCATCCCGCAGTTTCATTACGCGCTGACTGCGGGCGGCTACTTGATTCTCGGACCAGCCGAATCGGTGGGCTTATATGACGAGCTTTTCAAATTAGTGGACAAGAAAAACAAAATTTACGCGAAAGCAGCGGTGACCACGCCGCGCACGGCTGATCTTATCCCGCAGCGTGGCCTGGAACTCTCGCACTTCGGGACAAGATCGACCGTCGGCGCGGGGGCACATCTGGGGGGCGATCTTTTAAAAGTGGCCGACCGCATTATGCTGAGCGCTTACGCGCCGGCGGCGGTTGTGATCGATCAAGACATGCACGTCCAGCAGTTCCGCGGCCGGACTGACTTATTTCTCGAGCACACACCCGGTCCGGCGACATTTAATCTCGTACAGTTAGCGCGGCCGACTCTGGCGGCAGACCTGCGCGCCACGATTCATCGCGCCATCAAAACAGATAAGCCCGCCCGGAAAGAGCGAGCCAAAGTTAAGTTGAGCGGCAGAAGCTACGAAATAAATATTCAGGCTGTGCCATTCAGAATCCCCGCATCCGACAAATCGTGGTTGCTTGTTATTTTTGACGAGACCACCAAAGCGACCAAGCCGGAGAAATTGCCGCGGGCGTTGGGAAAAACGGCGACGGAGCGCGAAGTGGGCGAATTGCGACGGGAATTGGCCGCTGCCAAGGAATCGTTGCAGGCCATCATCGAAGAACAGGAAGCGACCAACGAAGAGTTGAAGTCGAGCAACGAAGAAATCGAGTCGAGCAATGAAGAGCTGCAATCCACCAACGAAGAACTGGAAACGGCGAAGGAAGAATTGCAATCCACCAACGAAGAACTGACCACGCTGAACGAGGAGCTGAGCAATCGAAATCTCGAGATGATGCAACTGACCGGCGAGCTGAACAATCTGCTGGCCAGCATTCAAATGCCGATCGTGATGGTGGACAACGCGTTGACGGTGCGGCGGGCAACACCGGCCGCGCGCACTGCTTTTAACATCCTACCCACCGATATCGGACGGCCGCTGACCGAGCTGCGGCCGAACATTGATGTGCCGGATCTGGAAAATGTTTTGCGCGAAGTGATCGAAACGTTGGGCACGCGCGAACGCAAAGTGACCGACCAGACCGGCCGCAAATATTCACTGCGAGTCCGGCCTTATCGCACAACTGACAACAAGATCGACGGTGCGGTTCTCACTTTGATCGACATCGATGGAGACAGCGACCGCGGATCGTCAAAAAAACGAAAACGTGGTGCGCGAGAAAAACAGGAAGTAACGACCGAGTGAAAGACCAGGGAAAAATCGCCCGGAAGGAAAAAAGAGCGAGGCGTAACGGCGCCAAGCTCGATTCCAACGGCCGGCGTGACCAAGGATCGTCCATTCGTGGACTGCGCCATCCAAAAACCGAACTGGAATCGGCCATCCAACGGTATGTCGATCTTTATGATTTTGCGCCGATCGCTTACGTCAGCTTCGACCGCGCGGGTCGGATCGAGGAAGCGAATCTCGCTGCAACCGAGTTGCTGAGTGAGCCGCGAGATTTGTTAATCGGACGACCGTTCGCGTTTTATGTCGCGGAGCTGGATTCGTTTTTGAAGCACCTGCTTTATTGCCGAACCTCGCAACAACAGGTGAAGACGGAATTGCCATTGAAGAGCAGAAAGGGCGAACAGATTCCAACGCTGCTTCTGAGCACTCCGATCACGTCGACGACGAGAAACGGCGCACTTCTCTACCAAACCGCCATCATTGATTTGCGAGACCCGAAGGCGCAGGAACGAACACTTTCCGAGCAGGCCCGGCTACTGGATCTGAGCAACGACGCCATCATTGTTCGCGATGCGGAGGACAGGATCACTTACTGGAACAAAGGTGCGGAAAAGATCTATGGCTACACGCGAGAGGAAGCCTTGGGAAAAGTACCGCACGCTTTATTAAAAACTAAACACTCCCAACGGCTATCGAAAATCAATGAGAAGCTGCTTCGTGAGAACCATTGGGAAGGCGAACTGGTCCACGTCCGACGTGACGGCAAACGGCTGACCATGTTTTCACGATGGGCATTGGATCGCGATGCAAAGGGAAATCGCGCGTTTATCCTGGAAACAAATAACGACATCACCAAACGCAAACAAGTAGAAGCCGCGTTGCGCCAATCAAAAGACCTTTTGGAGAAGCGTGTGCACCAACGGACCATCGCGCTACGCGTGGCGAATGCGGAGTTGGAACGCGAGATCGCCCGGCGCAAAGGTCTGGAAGGCGAAATCCTCGCCATCAGCGATCGCGAGCAGCAGCGGCTCGGCCAGGAACTGCACGACGGGCTGTGCCAGCAATTGACCGCCATCAGTTTCATGGCCCAGGCCACTGCGCTGCGGCTCAAACGTCATCGCGTGGTCGAAACCGAAGACATCGAAGAAATCGCGCAGCTGATTAACAGTTCGGTCGCGAGCGCGCGCAATATCGCGCGCGATTTGCACAAGGAGAAAATCGACGCCGCGACGTTTGAAGTCGCGCTGCGCGACCTGGTCAGGAGGAAAATGTGGAAAACACCCTGCCGCCTTGCCCTCAAGACCGAGGCCAACCTGCAGGACGACAAGATTGCCTCCGAGCTTTACCGGATTTTGCGCGAGGCGCTGATCAACGCCAATAAGCACGCCCGCGCCACCCAGGTGGTGCTGGAAGTGAACCGCAATCGCGACGAGCTGGTCTGCAGCGTGAGCGACAATGGCGTTGGTGTGAACGGGCAAAATAACAGCGGCCAGGGACTCGGGTTCCACATTATGAATTATCGTGCGCAATCGATCGGCGCCCGGCTCAAAGTGGAAACGCCGCGCAACGGCGGCACCCGGCTGGCCGTTTATTTACCGCTGAAATGAAAGCCGCGTGTCCTAGGTGGATCGAGCTCTCCGAGCTCGATGCTATTCCAGGCGGCGGAGCCGCATTTGTTTTACCAACGCGCTCGGAGAGCGCCTTCCACCTTACATGAAAGCCCCCGCCGCCAAAGAGAAACCACAGACCGCGTCGTCTAAGGCGAAACGCATCATCATCGTGGACGATCACCCGCTCTTCCGCAAAGGTCTCGAGCAATTGATCGACAGCACCGACGATGGTCTGAGCGTTTGCGGAGAAGCCAGTAACGCGGCCGAAGCGCTCACTGTGATTCGGCAATTGAAGCCCGACCTGGCAATTGTCGATCTTAGCTTACCTGGCGCAAACGGGATCGAGCTGATCAAAAATATCCGCGCCGAATTTCCCAAGCTGCCCATCCTTGTCCTCTCGATGCACGACGAATCGCTCTACGCGTTGCGGGCGCTCCGCGCCGGCGCCCAGGGTTACGTCATGAAACAAGAAGCGCTTGAAAAAGTCATCGGCGCTATCCGCGGCGTCTTTGCCGGGCGGCCATATCTCAGCCCCGATATGTCGGCGAAACTCATCACCAGTTTCGCCAGCGGCAAAGGCGAATCGAGTCTCACTGACAAGCTCAGCGACCGTGAGCTGGAAATTCTCGAACAAATCGGCAAAGGCCGCGACGTGCGCGAGATTGCCAAGCTGCTGCACCTGAGTCCGAAAACGGTGGAGACACACCGGGCGCACATCAAAGAAAAGCTGAATCTGGCGAACGCGCGCCAGGTCGCCCGTTACGCCGTGCAGTGGATCGATCAGAAGGCGATTTGACCGCCGCCGCTGCCGCGTACTTCAGGCGAACCGCGGATGCGCTCGGCTGCGATGATTAGATAAAGGAGAACGCACATCATGGCCAAAATTGTCAAAGTCATCGAAGTCATGTCGCAGTCGTCGAGCAGTTGGGAGGAGGCGACGCAAAACGTCGTCAGCGAAGCGGCGAAAACGCTCCGCAACATCCGCTCGGTTTACGTGAAAGAGTTTACCGCTGAGGTCGAGAACGACCGGGTGACGAATTATCGCGTCAACGCGAAGATCACGTTCGAGATGGAACGCTGAGGCGTGCTCATAAATCGCGCGTCTGTAGCCACGACCCTGCGGGCCGTCTGACGCGCCACAGGCGCATGGCTACAAACATCACCCTCGGTCGCGCAGCTTGCTCTCCCCGCTCTCGCGGGCGCAATGCGCACAGCAAAACATCTTGCCCCCGGCTTCCACGCCGTGCCCCACAATCTTGCAGCCACAGTGTTCGCATTGTGGCGCCATCACCGCAATCGCGCATTCGAAGCTGTCGAATACGTGGGTCTTACCGTCTTTCCTCAGCTCGAAGGTCTTGTCGTAATCGTTTCCGCAAAGTTCGCATTTAGCCATGGTTGGTTAGCTCCTGCAGTTATTTCGCTGCCAGCGCGGTCTTTGCGCGTTTTCCGGCTAACGTTTTGAAGTGCGGCCGTGTTCTGCCGCTTTTGGTCACTTCTTCGGCTTAAGCAGCGGGAAGAGGATGACGTCGCGGATCGATTCGGCGCCGGTAAACAACATCGTCAATCGATCCATGCCCAGGCCGAAGCCGCCCGCCGGCGGCATGCCGTGTTCGAGCGCGAGTAAAAATTCTTCATCGATCTTTTGCGTTTCCTCCCCGGCCTGTTCGAGGAGACGCTTCCGCTGGACATCGGGATCGTTCAGCTCGCTGTAACCGGGCGCCATCTCCACCCCGTTGATGATTAACTCGAAAACATCGACCAGCGCCGGATCGACCACATTTTGCCTGGCCAGCGGCACCAGCTCCTTCGGACAATGAGTAACGAAAAGCGGATCGAATGTTTTTTCTTCGATCAATTTTTCGAAGACGTGCTGGGTCACTTCGAAATCGGCAAGGGTCGGCAAAATCTCTAGCTCGAAATCACTCGTCGCGCGCTCCCTTCGCTGCTGCGCAGTTAACTTGAACCAGTCGTCGCCGGCCACGTCGCGGACAAGATCGACATAGCGCGCCCGCCGCCAGGGGCGAGTCAAATTGATCGTGCGGATAACTCTTCCTTCGGCGTCGTGATGTTCGATTTTCAATGAACCGGAGATTTTCTCCGACAGATGGCAAATGAGTTCCTCAACCAAGTCCGCTATTTTTTCGAAATTGGCATAGGCCCAGTAGGCTTCGAGCATGGTGAACTCCGGATTGTGTTTTCGGGAGATTCCTTCGTTGCGAAAGTTGCGATTGATTTCGAACACTTTGTTGAAGCCGCCGACGAGCAGCCGTTTCAAATACAGCTCCGGCGCGATCCGCAGATAAAGATCGAGGCCGAGCGCTTTGTGATGCGTGCTGAACGGCTCCGCCGCTGCACCGCCCGCGATCGTCTGCAACATCGGTGTTTCCACTTCCTGGAATCCGCGGTCTTCGAAGAAGCGCCGCGTCTCCCGCATGATGGCGATCCGTTTGGCGAAGACTTCGCGCGACCGCTCGTTCGTGACGAGATCAAGGTAGCGCTGGCGGTAACGCGATTCGATGTCCTGAAGCCCGTGCCATTTCTCCGGGAGCGGCCGCAATGATTTGGCCAGGAGGTCGAATCTTCGGACCCGGAGCGTCGGCTCGCCGGTCTTGGTGGAAAAACAAACGCCTTCCACCGCGAGGAAGTCGCCGAGATCGAGCAACGGCACGAGTTCGATCAGCTCGGGGCCGACCTCCTTCGCCTGAATGTAGATCTGGATGCGTCCGGTCGCGTCGCGCAGATCGAGAAAATGGCTCTGGCCCATGTCGCGGTGCGCCGTGATGCGACCGGCGGCGCGCAGCGTTTCGTCTTCTTTGAATTTTTCTCGGATCTCGGAAATGTTGCCGTCGATGTCGAAACTTTTCCCGAACGGTTCCACCCCGCGCGCCCGCAGGGTTTCGAGTTTCTTACGCCGCAAGGCGATCAGCTCGTTTTCCTCGTCCATTTTTGGCGAGTTCAATATTGGTTTGCCACTGCAAGATCGACAATGAGATATTCGCGCGTGACCGAACTCTGTAGGGGGACGCTGCCAGCGTCCCGGCGGAGGGAAGCAGGCTGCTTCCCCTACAGTAGCGCAGCTCATTATGCTCGATTTACCAGAAACCTCATCCAAGCTCGGCGGACCACTTGTGCGCCAGTTCTCGGTTTTTCTACCGAACAAAGTCGGCGCCTTACTGGAGATCGTGAAGTTGTTGAACACTCACAACACCCACGTCGTCGCGTTGAGCGTATCGGAATCGACCGACTCGGCCATCGCGCGCCTGATGGTGAGCGATCCGCAGCGGGTTGAGGAACTGTTTCGCGAGCACGACGTTCCCTTCGGCGTATGCGAGGTCGTGGTCGTGGAGATGCGCGAGGTCGCCACGCAGTTGCCGGAGCTTTTCGCTGCCTTGCTCATGGCCGAGGTAAACGTGCATTTCACCTATCCCCTGCTCACGCGCCCGCATGGACTTGCCGCGCTCGCCCTTCACGTGGACGACTCCGAGTGCGCGTCCTCCGTTCTCATCGGGCAAGGCTTCAAGATTTTGAGCCAGGCGGATATCTCGCGGTAAGGCTGTGGGTGGACGCAGCGCGCCGAGTGTACCATCCTTTCGCGCGCGGCGCCTGGTTGACTTTTTTCCCAAAGCGCGTTTACAGGATGCGGTCGGCCGCCATGCGCATCGTCACGTTGTCATCTCCGTTGGGCGCAGATCGGAGCTTTCGGATCGCGCTCGGAGCGGTCGCTCTTTTTGCGGCGGCGGAATTTTTGGCAGCCGGTTATCATTTTATTGGCCGGGGCCGCGTCGCGCCGGCGCCGGCGCCGGCCGAAGCGCGCGTGGCGGTGACCAAACCCGCGCCACAACCTGCGCCATCAATTCCGGCCACGATCAGGATGCCGCCGCCGCTCTCCTTGAGCGAGCAGGGGCTGATTGATGCGGTTGCCCTGCGCGATCGGGGCGATACCGCCAACGCGCTCGCCCGTTTGCAGGAAGCGTCCGAGCGCGAGCCGACGAACGCAAAGATTCTCGAGGAACTGGCCAAGACCTACGAAGCGATGCAAAACGTCGAACGTTCGAATGAGATCTGGCGCAAGATTCAGGAGATGGGACCGGCGGCTGGAGCATCGTTCGAACTGGCAGATCAACGCCTCAAAGTGGGCTTGCCCGTGGCTGCTACCTCCGGCGCTGGTCTTCCCGGCCAGGGCCGGCTCGAAACGTCGAACGCACCGACCGAAACAGGAACTTCGAGCAACGGCCCGAACCTTGGGATCAGTGAAGCCACTGTCACCGAAACACCCGATCAGGATGCCGACACGAGCTTGCAGGTTCGACTCGGGATCAAGAAACGCAGCAAAGCAGTGATCGATCACACGCGCGTCAAGATCCAGGTCTTCTTCTACGACACCGTCGATGACAAAGACATCAAGCTGACCGACGCCGATGTGACCTACGAATGGTTAACGCCCGATCACGATTGGGCCAAAGACGAGCCGGAGGTCTTGGCGGTGAATTATCTCCGCGCAAAGAGCAAGCTCCTCTCCTCGGAAGCAGCGCTGTCCGCGGCGGCGGCTTCGGTGAATCCGGGCAAAAAGGCGCGCACCGGCAAAGCGAGCGGCTCCGAACCCGGCCAACGCAAATACCTGGGCTACATCGTGCGCGTGTATTACCAGGACAAGCTCGAAGCGGTTCGAGCGGAACCGGCCAGGCTGCTCAAGGTTTATCCGCCCCCGTCGACCGCATCGCCCTGATGGAATTGCTCATTGTGCACCATGACGCCGAACTCGGCCGCCAGTTGGTGCAAATGGTGAAAGATTACTCGGCGCACAATTGCGATCTCGTCCACAACGACGCCGCGGCTGTGGAATGGGCCCGCCGCCATTCGCGTTGCCGGCTCCTTCTCACCCAGCTCGAAGCCGAAGGAATCGACGGGCTCGTGTTGGGGGGCACGCTGAGCGAAATTTTTCCCGGGCTGCAAACAGCATTTTTTCCAGCTTATTCGGCCGCGAAGCAACGGCTTCAAGTGGCGGAGACAAAAGTTTTCCCAGAGCCGATCGATGGAGAAGGATTGCTCCGCGCGATGGCGCGGGCGGAAAACGCAACCGCGGACGCGCCTGACTTGTTTCATGTTGTCGATGTGTTGCAGATGTGCTGCCTCAGTCGACGCGGCGGCGCGGTTCAAATCGTGAAGGGAACACAGAGCGGCATTGTTTATTTGCGCGACGGTCAAATCGTTCACGCCGAGACGCTCGCCACTCAGGGACAGTCTGCCTTGCTCGAGATCGTCGGCTGGGCCTCTATCGAGTTTGCCTACGACGGCGCGGTGCACTCGCCGGCCGAGACGATTACGCTTCCGTGGGACGCGGCGTTGATCGACGCCGTCAAACAGTATAAGCAAACAAAGACAGCACAGCAGATGCCCACGGTGCGTGAGGTCTGAGCGGAGGCGCGGATTTTTTTATGAGCCGAATTGCGTTATCCTACCGCGCGATGAAGCTCGGTTTCGCGGTCGTCTGCCTGCTCTTATGCGTCGCCAACGCAGAGGCGCAGCTTCAGGTCGAACTGCAACTCAAGCGGCTTCAATACGTCGCCTACGAACCGATCATCGCCACGCTCGGCATCACCAATCTCGCCGGCCGCGATGTCGATCTTCACGATGCCGCTGGCCAGCCGTGGTTCGGTTTTGAGATCACCACCAGAGAGGGCCAGCCGATCGGTTCGGTCACTACCGAGCAGACTCAGCAGACTCAGCCGCCCCTGCGCATCGAAGCGGGAAAAAAAGTCACCCAACAAATCAATCTCACCCCGCTCTATGCCGTGCACGATCTCGGTACCTATCATTTGCGCGCCCACGTTTATTTCGCTGATCTGGATAAGTTCTTTTACTCGCAAGGCCGTGTCTTCGAGGTCACCGATGCGCGGCCGATCTGGCAGCGGTCGGTCGGCAGCCCGGAGGGCGGCACGCGCACTTACTCGCTCCTGAGCAATCGTTTCCCCGATCACACTTCGCTTTATGTGCGGGTGGAAGATAAAGATAGCGGGGTCGTCTACGCGACCTACTCATTGGGCCGGGCGATTGCTTTCGACGAGCCAGAGGCCGAAGTCGATCGGTCGAGCCAACTTCACGTGTTGCATTGCGCCGCGCCGCGCATTTGGGCCTATTCGCGCATCGACCTCAACGGTGAGCTGGTCGCGCACGCCTCGTTCACCCAAACCAAAAGCCGGCCGCGCCTCGTCCATACCGCCGATGGCGCCGTGGCCGTGCGCGGCGGAATGATGGAAACGCAGTCCGCCCAGGCGGCACGCGAATCGCTGCCAAAATTGTCCGAGCGGCCAGTGCGATCGCCGACCAAACAAGAATGAGCCGGTTTCTTTCTGCTCTTTGCTTCTGCGGCTGTTTTTCGGTCGCGGCGATGGCAATGGCGCTGCCGTCCACGAGCGATACAGCCGCGCGGCGGCATGCCGACATCGTGCGCTCGAAGCCGGCACCGACTCCGCGTCCAGTCATCACGAACGTCTCGTCATCACCCGCTCAGAATTACAATGATCCTACGGTCGTCGTGATCGACGCCGGCCACGGCGGCTTTGATTTTGGCGGGATCCGCGGCCAGCGCGTGTCAGAGAAAATGATGAACCTGGACGTGGCGCAGCGATTGAAAACCGTCCTGAGCGCACAGGGTTATCGCGTGGTCATGACGCGCGACAGCGATGTCTTCATCCCGCTCGGCACCCGCGTCGCGATCGCCAACTCCAATCCGAACGCCATCTTCGTGTGCATTCATTTTAATTCGGCCAGGCGCTGGGGCGCGAACGGGATCGAGACCTACTTCTACAGCCGCGATAGTCTGCCGCTTGCGTCCGCCATTCATTACTATGTCGCT
>Ga0066678_10000612_pt1 | contig 12510 bp, 10 predicted proteins | sample GraSoiAngelo_127_FD_62300 | JGI IMG/M metagenome (GOLD analysis project Ga0066678, IMG submission 62300) | Grasslands soil microbial communities from the Angelo Coastal Reserve, California, USA - 14_0927_09_40cm | ecosystem: Environmental > Terrestrial > Soil > Grasslands | place: USA...
CGAGGCGGATGTGATCAAACGGATCCTGGTGCGGCTGATGCACTGGGCGAGCTACACGGAGACGCAGACCGAAACGCTGACTGAGCGGGAGATAGAGGTGCTGACGATGATCGCGCAGGGTGCCTCAAACAAGGAGATCGCCCAGGAAACGTTCCTTTCCCAGGGGACTGTTAAGGCGCACGTCAGCCACATCATGTCGAAGCTGCGCGTGGAGCGGCGGACGGATCTCGTGCGGGTGGCGTTGACCAAAGGACTGGTACCCCTCAACGTGGAGCAAGTCCACTAAGCCATCGCGCAGCAAAGGAAGTACTCGGGCTGCCGTAATTTCTGTAGTCCACCAGCGCCTTCGTTGACGTAAGATTGTCGACAGAATGGCCGGGTCGCATGACGTTGACGAATCACTTTTCCGCCGAGTCTCATCGCTATCGCGCGGGGAGCAGCGTTGGCTAAAGCTGGCAATACAGGCAATCAGGACGACGGAGACGGGCCCGGCGGTCGAGCCGGAAACAGTCGATATCCCCCCCGAGCCGCGCCGGTTGAAGGCGGCGAACCTTGAGGATGTGATCACAGGTAAGGCAAACCTCCGCGATCAGCTCGAGGCATACCCGGAGCTCGCGGGCGAGTTAGAGGGACTGGCCGACGTAATCGACATGCTGCGCGATGCGGGCGAGCGGCGCCGGCGCAAGGGCGAGGATATCCTGAGGGAGCTTTTGGAAGGCGAGGAACCGGAGGAGAGCGGAGGGAACGGTCCGCGGGAGAAGCCTCGGAGCTAGGCTCTTGCTCGAACACGGCCGGGCAACTCGTTCACCGAGACTAGTCTTAGGGCTAAGATGCGGGGTCGGCCCTACCGAGCGCAGCGCTCGAAGCAGGCGTGGAGAATCTGGGCGGTCGAGGTGCGGTCAGATTCGGTTTCGAGGAGCGGTGGAAGGAGGATGACCCTGCCGTCGTCAACCGTCAGCTCGACGGCGATGGCCGCACCGCCACGACTTCGCGCGAAGACGCGTCCGTAGTCGCTGAAGTTCGGAGCGGTTTCGTCTACAGTCGTGCGGTAGGCGAAACGAGGCGACAGCTCGATGATGTAAGGCGCGAACGGGTGATCAGGTTCGTTCAGCTCAGCTCCGGGAATCCCAAAGCCGGGAAGCAGGTGCTGGTCGTAACGGAAGCCGGGCGGCGCGGGGAGCCAGGCATAGCGCCGCCAGCCGCAGGACTCGCCTACGCAGGGGTGCGCAACATCAGGATGGGCGAAACAGGCGACGACGCCGCCGCGGGCGAGGAACCATTCGGTCTCGCGTCGGCGCATCTCGAGGAGCTGCTGGAGACCGAAAGCCTGTGCGGAGCTCGGGCCGTTTGTGACCGGATGACCGGCGAAAGTCCGGTGCTCGGCCGCGCCGGAGACGACTTCTTCGACGCTGGTGGAAACGGCGGCAGTTTCGACAATCAGCCGGCGGTAGTCGCTGAAGGCAGGGGCCGAGACGAAAGAATAGTTATCGAAGGTAACATGCGGCAGCGGGACGCCGATCACGAGGGTGCGCATCGTCGGTCAACCCAGATTCAGGGAGCGGAGGTAAGCACGGAGGTCCTGGCCCAGGTCTTCTCGTTGCAGAGCGAGGTGAAGCGACGCTTGAAGAAGGCCGAGGGGGCGCCCCGTATCAAAGCGGAGGCCTTCGTATTCATAAGCATATACCGGTTGGCGGGCGATGAGGCGGTCGAAGGCGTCCATAAGCCAGATCTCACCCGATCGGCCCGGTGGGGTTTCTGCGAGCACCTCAAAGATCTCCGGTGTAACAACGAAGCGGCCGACGGTTGCCAGGTTGGAAGGCGCCTCGTCGACGGGCGGCTTCTCCACAACGCCGCGCACCTCGTGGAGGCGCGCTTCGAGTGCCCGGGGATCGATCACTCCATATTGCACCACGTCTTCGCGCGGCACCTGCTGGACGGCCAGCACCGTGTGGCCGAACCGCTGAAAGACATCGATCAGCTGCCCGATGGCGGGGACGTCGTGAAGGATGACGTCGTCCGGAAAGAAGACGGCGAACGGCTCGTCTCCGACGACATCCCGAGTGATCGTTACAGCATGGCCGTTGCCAAGACGCTCCTTCTGGTGGACGTAGACTATTGAGACCTCGGCGGGCTTTTTGACGGCGGCGAGAAGCGCCTGCTTTTGGCCTGACTCGAGGACGCTTTCGAGCTCGAAGTCACGGTCGAAGTAGCCTTCGATGGCGGTCTTCGAGACGTTCGTCACCATGATGATCTGGTCGAGCCCGGCGGCGAGCGCTTCCTCGACGATGTAGTGGATAACGGGGCGGTCGACGAGAGGGAGCATCTCCTTGGGCACGGCCTTGGTGGCCGGGAGGAGCCGGGTGCCGTAGCCGGCGGCGAGGATCACGGCCTTGCGGACGTTCATGCGGCGGCGCAAAGGTTCATGGGCGTGGTTGCCAGGGTAGCTTATCCTAGGGCGCCGAAGGGCGGCAAGGAGAGGAGAAACGGGCCAATCAAATTGTCCGTGACCGATTACAAGCACATTACAATTTGTTTGCTATACCTTTCTCGGAATCGGCGCAGTTATGCGTAACTTGACAGGGGCGAACATAATCATGGTAGGATTTTTGCGGTCGTGCTAGACGGGGAGCTAGCGGTGCCCTGTACCCGCAATCCGCTATAGCGGGGTTGAAGTCCCGCTCGAGGTCCAGGGTCCGCGGAGACTGCTGTCAGCATGTCAGCGTCGAGAGCCTGGCCCTGCGCGGCGAGACGCTGCGAACCCCGTCAGGCCCGGAAGGGAGCAGCGGTAAGTAGTTAGTTTCGGGCGCCGCAGATAAACCGGGCTGGAGCTGACGGCTGGCGGCAAGTCTGCGGTCCGGATCGACAGTGGGTGCACGGCCAAAAGCCACTGGTCCAGGCTAAATTGGGCCCAAACTGGATAAGGTGTTGCTGAGAGCCCAGGCCAGGCGGCCGGTGCACCGGGCACCGGTGGCGCCCGACAGGCGCCGGAAAAGACGCAGCTCCTCGAACAGCCACCTTCATTTCGCAGTTGCGATTGCGCTCGCCACATCTTCGTTGATAGCGGTGATCATTCCGATCACCCGCACGCACGCGAACCAGCGCAGCCCGGCCCAGTCGGCTTTGGCCGTGATGAACCTACCGGGTTCAGCAGACTCGGGCGTAGCGGCGCAAAACATTCAAGCGCCGCTTGGCAGCGGATTGTTCCCGAAGCCGCTTTTGTCCGCTGCCGCGCGGCTGGCAGCGGGGAGCCCGTTCGCTTCGCCGGGGACGCAACCGGCGCTTGTCATGACGCGCGAGCGGGCCGTCTCCTTCACAGTTCATGAGGACGGCTACTCGACTACCTATTCATCGATGCAGACAACCGTTGGCCAGGCGCTGGCCAGCGAGGGCGTCCGTCTTCAGGACGGCGACTGGGTCTCGCCGCCTGCCAACCAGGTCTTGAGCCCAGGAGCCCATGTTTACGTCAGCCACGTTGTGCCGGTGAGCCTAGTCGTCGCCGGTGAGGAGCAGCAGGTGAGGACCCATGGCAGGACCGTCGGCGATGTGCTGGCGCAGGCAGGCGTCTCACTTCAAGGCGAGGACTACGTGTCGCCGGGTGCGAGCACCTCAGTGCGCGGGGGCATGGCGATCAGCGTGACGACGGTGCGGGACCTGACCGATATAGGCGAGGAGCCTATCGAGTACGCAAGCATTGTTCGATACGACTCGGAGATCGCAAGCGGCCAGCGGGTAATCACGCAATGGGGAGAGAATGGATCGTACCGCAAAGAGTATCGAGTGCGAATGATAAACGGGCGGGAGGTGTGGAGGAACCTCGTCAGTGAGAAGATCGTTCCGCCGACTGATGAGGTGGTCAGCGTTGGCACGTATGTACGGCCCGCCGCTGTAGCCGTGCCGGCCCCCGCGCCGGCACCTCCGGCCAGCGTCCCGGCGCAGCCGGGCTGCGCGCGAACGATCAACGTTTACGCGACGTGGTACACAGCAGCCACCGCAGGCGGGAGCGGAGTGACGAAGACCGGCACGGGCGTCTACAGAGGTATTGTGGCGGTGGACCCGCGGGTGATACCGCTTGGCACGCGTATGTACATACCCGGATACGGCTATGGGATCGCAGCGGACACCGGGGGGGACATCGTCGGCAATCACATCGACCTGGGCTTTGCTGCGGACGATCTTAAGGATTGGCGGACGCGGTGGGTCGATATTTGTGTCTTGTAGCTGTGATCCGTCAGCTGATAGCTGTCAGCTGCATGCTCCGCACCGCTTCGTAAACGGCTAGTCACACACGTTTTCGTATGATGCACGCATGGAAGCGCGTCTGCGTGCGCGTCCGCGGAAGAGTCTCGGACAGCACTGGCTGACCGACCGATCGGCTCTCAAGCGCATCGTCGATTCGGCGGAAATGGACGATGCGGAGACGGTTATTGAGATCGGCGCCGGGACAGGCCTGCTGACAGGCTTGCTTGCGGAACGGGCACGAAGGCTCATCCCCGTGGAAGTTGACGAGCGCCTCGCTTCACGGCTTACCGAGAAGTTCGCGGGACTCAAGAACGTTACGGTTGTTGCATCGGATGTTCTGGCGGTGACCCCGGAGGAGCTGCTGACGGCCGGCCGTGGCAGCCTGCCCTACGTAGTCGTCGGCAATTTACCGTATTTCATCGGCACCGCGACGGTCCGTCGATTCCTGGAGGCAAGCGTGCGTCCACGGAGGCTTGTCGTGACCCTTCAGGCGGAAGTGGCTGAGAGCATGGCCGCGCCGCCCGGGAGGATGAGCTATCTGGGCGTGGAGGTGCAGACACTGGCGAAGGCGAAGGTTCTATTCCACCTGCCGCCGCGCGCCTTCAAGCCGCCGCCGAAGGTACGTTCGGCCGTCGTCCGCCTCGACGTGCGCGATACATCGGACGTGGAAGTGGACGACCGCGAGGCGTTCTTGAGCGTCGTGCGGGCGGGATTCGCGGCGCCGCGCAAGCGGTTGCGGAACTCGCTTGCGGTCGGGCTTCGCGTTTCACCTTCGGAGGCGGGTGAAGTGCTCTCGCGGGCCGGTGTAGACCCCGGGCAGCGTCCCGCAAACCTCAGTTTGAGTGATTGGCGGGAAGTGTATTTTGCGTACCGAAGGGGCCAGGAGCAAGGAGCCAGGACCGAGGGGTCGGGATGAAGACATTGGCACCCGCGAAGATCAACTGGACGCTCGAGGTGTTGGGAAAACGGGAGGACGGCTACCACGAGATCCGGTCCGTTATGCAGACGATCGATCTGTGCGATGAGCTGTCCGCTGAGCTGTCCGATTCGCCGGTGTTCGAGACTGCCAAGGGTGAGCCGCTAGCGGATGATGACCTCATCGTGAGAGCGGCGCGGGCGCTCGAGGGGGGCGTGGGGCGCGCGCTGCCGGTGCGGATTCGGGTTACGAAGCGGATTCCGGTGGCCAGCGGGTTGGGTGGGGGAAGTTCAGACGCGGCGGCCGTGCTGCGGCTGCTCAATAAGCTGTACGAGCTGGAGCTTTCGGACGAAGAACTCGCTACAGTCGGGGCAGTGGTCGGGTCGGACGTAGCGTTCTTCGTCTATGGAGGGACGGCATTGGTCGAGGGGAAAGGTGAGAGGCTTACGTCGCTTCGGGACGCGCCCGAAACATGGGTGGTGCTAATTGTTCCGCCCGTGTCACCCGTTTCGAAGACGGTCTCGATGTATGAGAGCCTGACGGAGGACGATTTCACTGATGGCTCTAACACCATCGCGGCTGCTGAAGAGGTACGGCATGGCAAAGTGATAGACGATTGGCATATGAGGAATGTTTTCGAGCGGGCCGCGTTTGAGTGCTTCCCCGACCTCGTTGCGTACCGATACTCGCTATTGCGGGCAGGCGCTTCCGCCGTATATCTTGCCGGTTCCGGTCCCGGGCTGTTCTCGCGGTCAACGGATCGCGCGGGAGCCGAAAGAATCGCAGGGAATGTGAAAGCGGGCGGCGGTAAGGTGATCGTCGCTCGCACCGTCGGCGCGAAAGAAGCGACGGCTGTAACCGATTGACTGTCAGCAAAATTTGCCTGAGGCGAAAGCGGACTCCGTGATTGCCTCGCTTAGCGTGCGCTAGGATACGAAGCGAGATGACCGGAACGATTGTCGATATGCATGTGCACACGGTGCGCGGGGCCGCGGACTCGTCTCTGACGCCGGACCAGCTGATCGAGGAGGCGCGGCGGATCGGGCTGACGGGGGTGAATATCAGCGAGCATGACCGCGTGTGGGAGCCGCACCCACTGGAGGAGTTCCGCGAGCGGAGCGGGCTGTTCGTAAGCCGCGGGATGGAAGTCTCGACGGACATGGGACACATGATCGTGATCGGGTTGGACCGCTACGTGGCGGGGATCAGGCGGGCGGTGGAGCTGCGGCATGTGCTGGACGAGGTAGGTGGGTTCATGATCGTGGCACACCCGTTCCGGCACTTCTTTGACCCGATCCACTTCCGGCGGGACGGGCGGCCACCCTTCGAGATGACGCCGGACGAGGCGGCCGAGCGCATGCCGGTGTTCAAGCTGGTCGACGAGATCGAGGTGGCGAACGGCGGGTCGACCCCGCGCGAGAATCAGTTCGCGCTCAAGGTAACGAAGGCGCTCGGCAAGCAAGGCATCGGGGCGAGCGACTGTCATTCGACGCAGGGCGTCGGGTACTACGTCACCGTCTTCGAGGAGGAACTGCGAGACCAGGAGCAGATGCTGGAACAGCTGCGAGCCCGTCGGTTCCATGCGGCCGAGGGATTGCCCGCGGGAGAGCTTCGGCCGTATGCGGAGCAGCCGGTGGAGACGTAGGGTTCAGGACGGGCTAGAGGCGAGCTTGCCGGCGCCGCTTGCGCCGAAGCAGGAGGAAGCCCCCAAGGATAGACATGATGAGCAGGGTCGCGCCTGGCATTGGGAAGGTCGTTGAGTCTGCGGGCGGCGATCCGGTGTTAGGAAGACCGGCAGGGAGAGGACTGGCCGACGGGCCAAACGTAACGTCGAAATCCAGGCTGGCGCCTGACCACGTAAACGTCCCCATTCCAACGCCGTACTCCCTGCTAGTGAACCGTACTTGTATTGACGACCCAGCCGCGGCGCAGGAACTATTAGCCGCCGTGCTAAAGGGCGGCCAGAAACGAGAAGCAGATGAAATTGCAGGCAGCGACAAGGCCACGACGGCCTTACTGCAGGCCTCGCCATTCGATTCGTAGGACCATTCAGTCGGAGTGATGGCTATCGCCTGCCCGTCCTTCATAAAGCGCGCCGTAACCACTGATACACCAGGACGTGAGACTTCGAGGTCGACCGTAATGTTCGAGCCTTGCCAGCGCGTCTCCGCGCAGCCAGCTTCCGGGAAACAAAGCCTGACGAGAGCACCCAGTTGCGAACACGACGGCGGATCAGCGCGCTGCGGCCACGCTACTTCGCTGGCGAACGCCTCGCGCAGAGGAGTGGGGTGAACCAAGAACTGGCAGCTTTGCCCATCGGCGTATGCCTCGCCCGTTGGTGGTGGTAGTGTGTCGAGGATGAGGGGCTGTCCCTGGTGAAGGAAGCGGACGGTTATCGTTGTAGAACCCAGTGGGATGGGTGTTCCGGCTGGTACCCCGGAGGGAGCCGGCGATGGAGTCGCGGTTTCGACAGGCATTGGCGTGGGCGACTGAGCCCAAGTGGCCGAAGCCCAAAGGGAAGTTGCTGCGGCGAAGAGCAGTGGCAGCCTCCGGGCCATGGCACTCTTAAGAACGCTGAAGCGTTTGGCAAGGATACTGAAGGCGTATTTCCGCGTAGGCGCTCATTTGTTCTAGCCAATAGGGCCGGGCGGTGCTAAAATTGGTGCCGAGTTGGGTGCTTCCTATGTCGCGCTGGACCTCGAGACGACGGGGCTCGATCTCGAAAACGACGAGATCATCGAGATCGGCGCGGTCCGGTTCGATGCTGGCGATGTCATCGATAGCTTTCAGACGCTGGTCAACCCCGGTCGCCCGATTTCACCGCCTGTCGTCGAGCTGACGGGGATCACGGACGAGGCGGTCCGCTCGGCGCCGCCGATCTGGTCGGTAGGGCCGGCGCTCGAGGATTTTCTTGGTGACTCACCGGTCGTTGGCCAGAATGTTCTCGGATTCGACATACAGTTCCTGCGTCGTGCCGGCGTACGCCACAGCGAGAGTGTATACGACACGCACCTCCTGGCCGAAATGCTGCTGCCGGGGCTGTCGGACTATGGGCTCGCCTCGCTTTGCGAGTGTTTTGGAATCGCTCAGGAGGTCCGCCACCGGGCGGTCGAGGACGCCGAGGCGGCGCGGATGCTGTTCCTGGTGCTGCGAGAGCGGTGCGCCGCGCTTGCGCCCGAGGTGCTTGGGCAGGCGGAACAGTGGCTTTCGCTGACGGCGTGGCCTTCCCGCGGGTTCTTTCGCGAGATTTCGGAAGCTGCGGTCGCGCGGACACCTGGGACGTTTGGCGACAACCGACTACCGCAGCATCCGCCGGAGCCAATTTCGCCGAAGGGAGAGCCGGTAGCCGTGGCGGAGGAGCATGTGCTTTCTGTGCTGCGTTCGGCGGCGGACCACCCCGAGGTGTTCCCGGCGTTCGACCGGCGGGCGGAGCAGGAGACGATGACGGCGGCGGTCGCTCGGGCGTTCAATGTTGAGCAGCAGCTGATGGTCGAAGCCGGGACGGGAACGGGGAAGTCCCTGGCGTACCTGATTCCGGCGGCGTGCCACGCTGTCGCGAATGGTGATCGCGTCGTCGTGTCGACCGCAACGATCAATCTGCAGGAGCAATTGTTGAAGAAGGACATCCCGGGAGTGCAGCGGTTGATGGGCTGCGAGAACCGGGGAACCGGGAACAAGGAACAAGAAAGGCTGAAGGCGTGTCAGTTGAAGGGGCGGCGGAACTACCTTTGCCTGAAGCGGTTCGACGCCTTGCGGACCGCCGGGGTGATGAGCGACGAGGAAGCGTTGCTGGCGGCGCGGATTGTGATCTGGCTCGCGCAAACGGAGACAGGGGACCGCGCCGAACTGCGCCTGTCGCAGGGCGAAGAGGCTGTCTGGCGAAGGCTGAGTGCCGACGGGGCTGACTGTACAAGCAGCAACAGCCCCTATGTCGTTGAAGGAAGCTGTTTTCTGCAGAAGGCGCGCAGGAAGGCTGAAGCGTCGCATATCGTCGTTGTGAACCATGCTCTGCTGCTTTCGGACAAGGCGACGGGCGGTCGCGTGCTGCCGCCGTATACGCGGCTGGTGGTCGACGAGGCGCACCACCTGGAGGACGAGGCGACGATACAGTTCGGCTTCGCGTCCGGCGAGCGGGCGGTGTCTGAGCTGCTGGAGCGCTGCGAGTCGCTGCCGGGGCAGGTCCAGGCAGGGCTGCGAACGCTAGAATCGGCGCTGGGCCCGCACGCGGAACTGGCAGGCGTTACGGCGGAGCTGAGCCGGCGCGTCGGAGTGTCACGCCAGCCGGTCCGCGACTGTTTCGGGGCGCTCGCTGCCTTCATGCAGCAGCATACGATCGAGGGGTTCGAGCGAGAGCAGCGACTGCTCATCAACCGCGCGATGCGCGTGCAGCCGGACTGGCCCGAGATCGAAATCGCCTGGGAGAACCTGCGGCTTGTGCTGAACCAGGTAACTGCGGGGCTGAAGCAGCTCGAGCAGTCACTTGCGGCGCCGGGCGCCGCCGAGATGCTGAACTACGAGCTGATCAGGGCCGAGCTGGACTCGCTACTTCAGGAGATGCAGGCGACGGTCATCGGGCTGGCAGAGGCGCTCGAAAAAGACGACCCGGAGCGAATCGTCTGGTTGGAGCGCGAGCGCTCGGACGGCAGTGTAGTCCTCTCGTCCGTGCCGCTGGCGGTCGCGGGGCTGCTGGAGGAATACCTGTACGAGGGATTGAGCACGCTGGTCCTCACGGGGGCGACATTGCAGGCCGAGCGGTCGTTTTCGTACTTGCAGGAGCGCCTGGGGTTGGAGAATGCGGAGACGCTGGCGCTGGGCTCCCCGTTCGATTTCCGGCGCGCGGCACTGGCGCTCGTTCCCCGAGACATGCCTGAACCGGAGTGGCCGGCATACATGGACTCGCTCGCGCAGGCAATCGCGGAACTGGTGCGGGCCTCTCAGGGCCGCGCGCTCGTACTCTTTACCTCGCATTCAAGCCTCGGCGTCACGCACCAGCTGGTCGGTGAAATGCTGCGAGGCGAAGCGATCCAGGTGCTCGGGCAGGGGATCGACGGTTCGGCGAGGCAACTGGTCCGGGCGCTGCAATCGAACCCAAAGACGGTCCTCCTTGGAACGGCGAGCTTCTGGGAGGGCGTGGATATACCGGGCGATGCGCTTTCGCTACTGATCATCCCGCGGCTGCCGTTCAGCGTGCCTTCCGACCCAGTGTTCGCCGCGCGCTCCGCGCTGTATGACCAGCCGTTCGAGCAGTACGCACTGCCGCAGGCCGTGCTGCGCTTCAAGCAGGGCTGCGGACGGCTGATCAGGACGAAGACGGACCGGGGCGTACTGGTGGTCCTCGACCGGCGGATCGCGAGCCGCAGTTACGGGGCGGCGTTTCTGGGTTCACTGCCGGACTGCCGCGTGCTCGAGGCATCGGTGCGGGAGATGCCGGGGCTGGTCGAGCAGTGGCTCGGGCGCGTGCCGAGTGCCTAGTGGTGGTTGTCGCAAGAAGAGAACCCGTTGTCCTGCGACCAGCTACACGAGGGTTCGCGGGTATCTCGGAGTGGTACACGGAGGCCGCGCAGACGGCGTTCGAAGAACGCTCTCTCGAGGAGCTAATCGCCCAGAGATCGAGGGTTCGTGGACTGCGCTCAATCACTATCGGCCGCGACGGGGAGCCGATCGGCCTCGTTGAATACAGGCGAGACGGCGATTGGCTAGTGATGCCCTTCATCGCGTTGGCGAAGCCCTATCGTGGTTGGGGATACGGTTCGGAGGCTGTGCGACTGTTGGAGGAGCGGGCAGTCCGCGACGGAATTGCTCATCGCTTCCATGCGGAGGTGGACGTGCGGAACGGGCTGGGATTGTACTTCTGGCTGCGGTTGGGTTACCGGCCGGCGACGGCGCACGAGTTCGATTGGCACGAGCAAGGCGAGGCAGCTAGGATGGCGATGGTCCGGATGGTAGCGGGGCCCGGCGAATCTGCGCCCGGACGCTGACCCCGTCCTCAGATCCCTTCGCGAAGACGCGAGATTCCGCGCGCAAGCGTGGTCGTCGCTCAGGATGACGGATAGGAGCCTCATGCAGGATATCTTCAAGTACATTGACGAGCACTTGAACGACTCGATCGCGTCGCTGACTGAGTTGTGCAAGCTGCCTACCGTAAGCGCACAAAAGCAGGCGATCGGCGAGACGGCCGAGCACGTCGTCGGGATGCTGCGGCCACTGGGATTCGAGACGCAGGTGTTGCCGAAGACGGGAGGCCCTCCGAGCGCGCAGCCGGTCGTGTTCGCGGAGGCTCGTGGTAAATCGCCGAAGACGCTGCTCTTCTACGACCACTACGACGTTCAGCCGCCTGAGCCGCTGGAGCTTTGGACGTCGCCGCCGTTCCAGCCGACGCTGCGAGATGGCAAGCTGTACGGGCGGGGCGTCTCGGACAACAAGGGGAACATCGCGGCGCGGGTGCTGGCGATCAAGGCGTGGCGAGAGGTGCGCGGCGAGCTGCCGTGCTCGCTCAAGTTCTGCATCGAGGGCGACGAGGAGATCGGTTCTCCGCACATGGAGGAGTTCGTTGAGGAGCACCGCGAGCTGCTGTCGGCGGACGCCTGCCTGTGGGAGGGCGGCGGCGTGACTTGGGATGGGCTGCCGATGGTGACGCTGGGCGTGAAGGGGCTGATCTACGTCGAGCTAACGTGCGAGACGATCAACCGCGACGCGCACTCGTCGTACGGGACGGTGTTGCCGAACGCGGCCTGGCGGCTCGTTTGGGCGCTCTCTACGATCAAGTCGCTGGACGAGCGCATACAGATCGAGGGGTTCTACGACGACATGCGGCCGCCGATGCCGGAGGAGTGCGCGGCGATCGAGGCGATGCCGCAAGAGGACGCCGAGACGCTGAAGAGCTTCGGGATCGAGAAAGCGCTGACAGGCGTGACGGGCGTCGATTACATCGCGCGGCACCTGTTCGAGCCGACGGCGACGATCGACGGGCTGTCGTCGGGGTACGCGGGCGAGGGGCCGAAGACGGTGCTGCCGGCGAGGGCGATAGCGAAGATGGACTTCCGCCTGGTGCCCGACCAGAATCCGGACGACATCCTGGCGAAGCTGCGGCGGCACCTGGACACGCACGGCTTCGGCGATATCGATGTCAAGAACCTCGGCGGCGAGCGGCCGGCGCGGACGCCGGTGACGGACCCGCTCGTCGGCGTGATGCGGGAGGCGATCCGCGACGCCTACGGCAGCGAGCCGTTCATCGTGCCGGCGATGGCGGGGACCGGGCCGCTATATCCGTTCGTCGCGACCCTCGGCCTGCCGACCGCTGACTGCGGCATCGGCTACCCCGACGCGCACATCCACGCGCCGGACGAGAACATCCG
>Ga0066678_10000624_pt1 | contig 12431 bp, 6 predicted proteins | sample GraSoiAngelo_127_FD_62300 | JGI IMG/M metagenome (GOLD analysis project Ga0066678, IMG submission 62300) | Grasslands soil microbial communities from the Angelo Coastal Reserve, California, USA - 14_0927_09_40cm | ecosystem: Environmental > Terrestrial > Soil > Grasslands | place: USA...
AGCGAAGAAACTCTTGAAACTCTCGGGCTACTTCGAGGATCTAGCTTTCTACATGGAGGCCTGGGCGCGGATTGAAGACGCGAGGGTCCACCATAGAGAAGAACGATATTCCATTGCGGCTCAGAACTACACTAAGGCGAGCAGCATACTCGGGACGACAAGAAACTGGAGCTATCTGGCAGGTCATTACGCAGCCTGTTCTCTCTTGGAAGAAGGCGAAGCGCTGAGCCGAAGAGAGAGACAGGAAGAGTCGATCGACCGTTTCCATCGAGCAGCTGAGACATTCGAGAACGCCAGGGCTAGGCTGGCGATTCGGGCCGAGAATTCGCTAGAAGAGAGGGAGAAGGGGGAGCTTAGTGATTGGCTGAGTGTCACAAACGGGAGATTACGTTATTCTCGCGCGATGGCCGATATGGAGGAGGCTAGGCTTCTCGACAGGAAGGGGAAGAACGAAGCGAGTCTGGTCAAGTATCGTTTAGCATCCAAATCATTCACTGAACTTCTAGGGCCTCGAACAAGAACCGCCAGCAAGAGCGAGCTAGAGACAATGACGTTGTTCTGCAAAGCGTGCGAACGAATGAAGGAGGCAGAAATCAGAGGTTCCTATCTACTATACAATAACGCATCCCGGCTCTTCCTTGAAGCAGAGAAGACAGCTCCAGACCAGAGGTTCCGACCCCTCGCCATTGCTAACTCATCAATATGCCGGGCCCTAGCATTGGGCACGCGCTTTCGACGCTCGAAGAAGGCTCAGCTATACTCAAAGATCAAGACGCTTCTTGAAACCGCGAGCGATGCTTACGACGGCGCCGGGTTCGACAGAGCAGCAGCGTGGACCCGAGCAACACAGAAGTTCTTCGACGCTCTCGCTTTCTACTCCGATGCCTCCACCGAAAGAAACGCTGAGAAGAAAAGCACCCTTTACAGGCTCGCGGAGAAGCAATTCGAGTCAGCCAGCAGACTCTACGCGAAGGCCGGCTTCCTCGGCAGGGAGACCGAGGCGAGGCGGCTCTTTCAGAGAGCCAAGGAAGAACGGAATATCCTGTCACCCCTGCAAATGTTGGGAGATAGCCTGATCGCGCTTCAACGATCGACTCCCGCTTCACTCCTGAAAGACAAACCGCTGGGTCTTGAAAGACTCGAGTCCGCCCACATTGTCGGAACCGTCAAGGTTCTAGTGCCGAAATCAATCCTTGGTTCAGCAACCTGCGTAGAGTTTGAACTGACAAACTTGGGTAAGCTTCCTGCGACATTGATCTCCGTGAAGGACTATGCTCCCACGGAGTTTCTGATCGACAAAGAGCGATCACCCTACCCACTGCATGAAGGTTCTCTCGATCTGAGAGGTAAGAGACTGGACCAATTGAAGACTCACAATTTCAAAATATTCATGACAGCGCGTCAGACAGGGCTCTTTGAGCTGAAACCTCAGGTTGTGTTTGCTGACGACAAAGGGAGACAGGGTCTCGCCCAACTTGAGCCAGTCATGATCGCGGTCCAGGAATTTGCTAAGGAGATTTCTCGGAGAGCTCCGAGAGTATTGGCTGATCGAATTCCGCCCGCTCCTGAATCCTGGTTTGAAACCGGAAGAGCGAGGGATGTATTCCAGCATCTAGCCACAGTATTCCTAAGGGACTATCTGTCGCAGGGACTCATCGCCGACAGGGCGGGCTGGCGGAGTCTGATGGATCTCGTCCGAGACCTCGGTATTCCTAGGTCTGCGTTCTACGGCCCCGGCGGACGCGACGGTGCCGTCATTGTAGAGTTGGAGAAAAGAGACCTTGTGGAGAGAAAAATATTCCCAGAAGAACGCGGCAGAGGCGGTGCAATAACTAGGATCCGTGTGGCCTACGAAAACCCTCCTGTGAGGACGCTCGTGAAGCAGGCTCTAGTGGAGAGTCTGTAGGGCTGAATATGGGCAAATGAATATTCGCAGTCCTCCAGACCAACGCCTGATTCATGATATTAGCGCGATTCCCTCTTAAAACCGGCATTCCAGTCGACTTTCACTTTGGACCACTACGAAACGGGCTAAACTTGAGGAGCATCGCAAGTCTACGGCCGATTCTGCATTTCCTAGGGCCGAAAAAGAGAGAGATATTTTTCACACCTCTACGTCGTATAGGTCTGAAATGAACACGAGAGCTGATAAGAATGGAAGAGAAGCTACGAAGCGCAATCGGACCCGCAGGCGGCGTTCAGGATCGAAAGACTTCAGAATTCCTAACAGAGTAGTGTTGGGAATAACTCTGAGCTTGGCCAACTCAGGACTATTGCTTCACGTAATCTTCAGCGGGCTTGGGATCTTTGGCGCGCAACCGACTGGGGGCATGTAAGTTGCAGGCTCAACCTCCTCCCTCCAAACATGGGAGCCCAGCGTTCCTCGCCCTGGCAGTTGCCCTTGTAGTGATTATTGTGACAGGCGGAATAATTGCTGGATTAGTCTATTTCACCCAGCCTCGGACTCCAAGCAATTCGAACGACTCTAACAATTCGAACAACTCGAATAATTCGAACAGTTCTCACTGCTCAAGTAGTTCAACCGGTTCGGGTCGCTCAAGCTGCCCAGACAACACGACTCCGCCTCCCCGGCCGACAAGTAGTCCGATTTACGACAAACTCTGGACCGATCCAAAGGAAGGCGCCTTCTCAGTACAGATGCCCGATGGGTGGTCCGCCTCTCCCAACAGCGGCGTAGCTAGACCATATTTCGGCGCAGATTTCTACTTCAACGCCACAAATAGCAAGGGCACGATCTCAGTCTTCTTCGAGAATAACGGCTACCCAGACTTTGTAGAACCTCTTCCATCCACCTCGTTCAGCTGTTCCGGGTTGATAAGCCTGGGACTTCCACCAGACCCACTGTGCAATCAAGGATCATGGTGGACCCCCATCTCCACGTATCCGTCATTCTCCGCCTACATCTGGCCATACGTCAGCGCACAAGACTTCGCGAAGTCCTTCTTTCTCCACCATCTGCAAAAAGGTCATCCTGAAGCGACCCTGATCTCGTCTTCTGACAGACCCGACCTAGCGAGCTCGTTTGTTGATCTAGTGTTAACGCAGACTCAAACCGGAGCCGACGCACTCTACTCCTACACCGTTAACGGCGTATCTTACCGGCTGGGATTGGTGATCACTACCCTCAAGCTCAACGTTAACACCTACAGTGGGGATCCGTTCACGATGTGGTTCTACGCGTATACAGGCGTATCATCGCCTGCCAGCGACTTTTCCAGCGGTGCAAATGCAACTGCCCTCTACTCGCAGATCATACCCACGGTTCGAATCAGCAAGACATGGCTTCAGAAGGAGATTCAGAATCAAGCTACCAACAGCCAACTAATCTCACAAACCTTCAGCAGAATACAACAAATGGACTATCGCACTTTCATAGACACTAGCAACAGTAACTATGCAATCGGGAGAGCCTGGGGCAATGCGTTAGGTGGTGTCCAGGACTACGTAGACTCATCTGGGGCCGTGCATACCGTCGACACACCACCCCTAGGTTATGACTATGTCTGGGGAGACTCAACAGGTGGCGTAGTCTATACAGCCACAGATCAAAGTCCCGGTAGCGGCTTCGTTCTCTGGAATTCATGCGGAATCTCTAGCACAAGCTGTGGAGTCTAACAATGAGAGGCAAGACAGGCATGAATGGTTGCCAACCGTTGCGCCTCTATGGAAAGAAGCTAGCGATTTTGGCGGTACTGGCCATTTTCATTTTTCCTATGATCTCACCCATCCGCGCCGGAGCCTCACCGAACGTCAATAGCGGACAACAGATACATCCGGCAAGTCTCTCCCGATCCCAGGCCAATTCTATCCCATCTCCGAAATCGATAGAGCCTCACACATCCTCGACCTTCAGACAACAAGTGGACAGGAACGGAGCCACTGATGCCGGAACAAGCGCTTTCTCGACTAGTGGTGCCACTTCGCTAGCCGGTAGCATCAGTCCTTCGAGCATCGGTCATCCCCACTTCTATCAGCCGCACTCCTTGGGTCAGAATGGAATCGTAGCTGGCCAGACTTCGAACATGGTCTATAACGGCGGGCCAGTTATGACCAATCCAACAATATACGCGATATTCTGGATACCCGCAGGCTACTCGTTCGAACCTAATATTGGTGGAAACGATACTAGGTACGAACTCCTCATTCTCAATTACTTTTTCGACGTAAGCAACACACCATTCTACAATATCCTAACTCAATACTACGGAAACAACGGCCTACAATATCCATCCAACATGACCACCTTTGGAGGCTACGTAATCCATACCGGTAGCTTTCCTAACAATGAGGGTAGTCAGACAAACCCACTCTTAGACTCAGACATACGAACAGGGCTCACCCTGTTCATACAAGCTCACCAATTGACGGCCGGATTGAATCAAGAGTTCTTCGTCTATACGCCCTACGGAGTCGAGAGCTGCTTTGACACTGCTCACACGGAGTGCAGTTTCCCAGCACCTAGGGAGACCTACTGTGCGTATCACGATTCTTTCACTCTGCCAGACGGTACGCCCGTGATATACGCAAACATGCCCGATGTTTCTGGGCTCGGTCTGCATTGCTCTGTTCCCTCCTCACCGAACGGAGATTCTATCGCCGACTTGGAGATTACTGCTGCTGCGCATGAACAATTCGAATCCGTTTCCGACCCAACCGGTGACGGATGGTATATCCCCGGGCTCCCTGGGCAAGGCTCAACTGAGATTGGCGATGCGTGCAACGGCGATTACGGCACAACCAACAGTGACGGAAGCAACATCGTCCTGAACGGGTATGGATACATAATCCAACACATATGGAGCAACTTCGCAGGCGGATGCGCCCAGAGCTTCCATCCCAACTTTGTCACAATAAAGTTGAACCCGGCCGACCCTTCAGGCCTAATTAGTTCCAGCGACTACTTTGACGTCGCGTTCAGCATAGGTCGCTCCGCTCTAGATTTGCAGTATCACGGACTTGCTTTCAACGCGACTGTTGATCCCAGTTCAACCATCCTAGTCTACGGCAACTCAACAAAATCTGGACCCTCAGAGGAATGGTGCTTCACACAGTCTTGCCAGAACATCAGCATGATGACAGCCACGGATCAGACCATTAGGATTCAGTATTCCTACTATGACATGCTGCCGGTGAAATTATCAGCTGTTTCCGCGCCGAGCGGCTCAACAATCACTGTGAACTACTCAACAGCTCCAGGCTCACCAAGCACTAACGCGTCTCCCACATCCAGCTCAATGCCCTTGGTCTCGGACAGACAGGTCTGGGTGCTGCGCGGAAGCTCCGTATCGACCTCGACGACTGCGCCAGCAAGTTGGCGATTTGAAGGTTGGGCTGGAACGGGAACAGGATCATATTCGGGTTCCGGCGAACTCTCCGCTGTAGTGAACGCTCAGATCACTGAGAAGGCAACCTTCTACCCTGGAATAACAATAGGTAGTGTTGGCGTTTCTGTCTCATACACCGACGGCTCTATTTCCGGCACTGTTCCAAGCGGAACCACGACAACAATCTACGTCCCGATTGCGAGCTCATTCACGAGCTCGACATCTACTCCTGATGGGTGGCAGTTTGAGGTTTGGACTGGGAGCGGGACAGGGTCGTATTCGGGCACGGGCCAGCTCTCCCTTAGTGTGAGCGGTCCAGTTTCAGAACAAGCGACCTTCTATCCTGGAGTAACGATAAGTGCAGTTGGTAGCGGCTCTGTTTCGTATACGGCAGGATCTCTCTCTGGAACCGTTCCTAGCGGAGGATCCTCAACGATCTATGTCCCGCTGGGGACTAAGGTTGTGGTAACTTCCAGCTCTTCGTCTCTACTCTACACATTCAGCGGGTGGAACGGAGCTAGCACGGGTGATAGCTCACAGACAAGCTTCAGCGTTACTAGTCCCGTTCAGATCGGCGCACGCTTCGGCTACAACTTCCTAACCCTCGGGGCAATTGGAGTGATTCCAGGAGCTGCAATTGGAGGAACCGTCTTCCTGGTAAGACGAAGGAGCAGCCAGAAAGCCAAAGCCGCAGGAATGATTCCACAGTACCAACCCGTCCAATATCCAACGGCTCAGTATCCTCCAGGCACCTATCCCGGTCAGCAATATCCTCCGGGAACTGCGCAGCCAGCCCAGTATCCATATCAGCCGGGACAGTATCCCGCCGGGCAATATCCGCCGCCGCAGACTCAGCTATATCCACCAAACCAGGCTCAACCGCCGGCCCAACAGCCCATTCCACAGGCACCGCCCGTGCAGAATCAACTCCCACAAGCTCTGCCTCCCCAACCATTTCAGACACAGACCGAGTCGATTCCCCTACCGCCACAACCTATCACGCCGGTCCAGCCAGTTCAGATCCAACAAACTCCAGCCCCACAAATCCAATCTCAAGTGTATCAAACACCGCAACTAGCTCAACCTCCGACCCCTCAGCAAGCGGAACCGCCAGCTCAGCTCCCACCGAGTACACCACCTCAAGTGTCGCCCTCGACAAGTCAATACGGCGCCCAAGATCGCAAGATGCAATTCTGCCCCTTCTGCGGCACACGGGTCGTCGAGGGAGCCAAATTCTGCCACTCATGCGGAAAACAATTCTGAAACTCAGAATATTCCGGTTCTCAGTTGCTCAATCACTTTCACAATATTTTCCCGTGAAATTCCCCTCTCCCACTCATCCACTTCGAACACCATACCGAGTCTCATGCAAACCCTCGATTGTAGAGTCTTCTGCCGAACCTGCCAGGAACCAACATACCGCGAGCTCCGATACCGATCCGACTTCCAGTTCGTCGGTAGATTGCTAGTCTGCCAGAACTGTGGCGAGACAATCTTCGAACCAGTCGGGTCCGGGACAGTGTGCCAAGACTGTTGACAAGCTTACAAGCAATGTGGCTACTAGACCTACGCGAACTACCAGAAGAGAGCGGCCGTAGACCCCAACAAGACCGTCGAACCAAAAGGATCCTTTCCAAACAGAATCTCAGTCACAGGACACAAACCCGCCGAACTGTCAACGCGAAAGCTCACTGAGTCTCTCGTTAGCCAGTCTCGTGGCCCCCTTTCTAGAGGGCTCTCCCAGTTGAAACTGATCTAGGCGAGTGCCACACTTCAGGGCGCAGGACAGAACAGTCCACCCTTTTCCCAAGTGCAAATTATCGCATGATCAAGCGTGAAAATCTTGCAGATCAAAATCGCCTTCCCCGAATTCTGATCGTCGAAGAGGCGAAGAGAACGCAAGTTGACAGGATCGACCTGGAGATACTACCAACAAACAAGATAGCCGTGATGCTCTCGAAGACTCTCGGCTTCGAAAGCCACGGACGGACCATATACAGCCGAGAACTTCTGCATCCATATTGAGGCATGTAAACGCTCCAACCTGGAGGAAGTCTATATCTCAAGCCATCCTAGTCAGGCTTGAGCTTCCACCATACTACAAAAATCATAAATACGCTACCTCCGGGCCACAACGAACCTTTTGTAAGGTTTTCACAATGGGCTTGAAGTTACAACGGTTGCTCCAACTTTTCGCAGCGTTGGCCCTAATGGCCATAATCAGCACATCCCCTGCCACGATAGCAGCAGCCCAGTTTGTTTTCGATACTCCAGACGTATCGAACCTCCTTATCCAAGATGATACGTCCCCGCCGATTATCGACCCGCAACTTGCCGGTGCCACCGGACCCGTCCAGTTGGTCGTTCAACTCTCAGCTGCGCCATTGGCCGTGGCTGATGGCGTAAACGCCAAGCAGTTGGGGAGCAATCTTAGTCCCGCCAAGCAGAGCACCTATCTCAGCCAGTTGTCCCAGTTGCAAGACGGGATGATGAGCCAGATCAGTAGCCTTGGGGGGCAGGTTGTCGCTCGTCTGGGCAAGGTCCTTGACGCTTTGATTGTTAATATCGACGCATCCCAGGTCAACGCGTTGGCGTCTTTTTCCAACGTGAAATCAATACGCCCAGTCCATGCGTTCGACGTTGACCTGAGCGATGTAGTTCCGTACATCGGCGCCCAGGCCGTCCATAACCTCGGCATTGACGGCACGGGCGTTAGAGTTGCAGTGTTAGACACGGGAATAGACTATACACACGCCGACTTAGGAGGCGCTGGCACAGCGTCCGCTTACACGGCTGCTTACGGCACTACGATTGATGATGCAAGAAACAGGAATACCGACGGGTTGTTCCCAACGTCCAAGGTCATAGGAGGCTTTGACTTTGTCGGGGAACATTGGCCATCTCCTGACCCTGCCTGCGGCCTTGATGGTGGCGGGAACCCGCTAGTCTGCCTCCGACCAGACCATGACCCGATCGACTGTGGGCCAGCGGTCATTCCCGCGCCCTGCGCCGGTGGACACGGGACCCACACCTCAAGCATCATTGCGGGCGTAGCTGGAGTGGCTCCCGGTGCCAAGCTCTACGCTGTTAAGGTATGTAGCGCCGTTTCCACGGCCTGCAGCGGTGTCGCTCTTCTCCAAGGCATGGAGTTCGCCCTAGACCCGAACGGCGACGGCAACCTGTCTGACGCCGTGGACGTGATCAACATGTCCCTCGGCAACTCCTACGGCCAAGCGGAGGACGACCTCAGCGAGGCAAGCACCAACGCCGTCAACTTTGGCGTAGTCGTCGTCGCATCTGCTGGCAACAGCGCGGACCGGCCCTACATTGTGAGCTCGCCTTCAACCGCCCCCGGGGTCATCAGCGTGGCGGCCACCATGCACCCCTTGGCCAAGATGTATCTGTTGGAGACACCCACCACTCCCCCGGTGGGCTCGATCTGGCAATCCTGGTCGCTGGCTCCGTCCCTCGTCTCGGGAACCCTCGTCTATGACACGACCAGTGCGAGCACGAGCCTCGGCTGCACAAATGCCGCAGGCGGAAACCCCTGGGTCGGCACACCACACCTAGGACAGATCCTGCTAATCGACCGAGGCCTCTGCGCAGTAAGCCGCAAAGTAGCAAACGCCGGCGCGGCAGGCGCCGTGGCCGCGGTAATAGCCAACAATGTTGCCCAGGCACCTGGCGACCTCCCACCGACCTTCTCGTTCGGAGGCGGGGTCCAGACAATCTCAGGCTACACTATAACCCTGGTTGATGGGAACACCCTCAAGACAGGCGGGCTGGGGCAGACTGCGACGATAAACCCGGCCAACGCCGTAAGCCTGGTCAAGAACATGGCATCCTTCTCATCGCGCGGCCCCAGCTACAGCAACAACGCCATCAAACCCGACATCGGGGCCCCGGGCACGGACATCATCTCGGCAGAAGCCGGCACTGGCACGGGCCACACACCCTTCGCCGGAACCTCGGCCTCGGCCCCGGTCATAACGGGCACGGCAGCGTTGCTGGTTGAAGCCTATCCCACCCGCACCCCTATAGAGATCAAGGCACTGCTAATGGATACGGCGGAGACCAACATCGGAATCAACCCCGTAAGCCTTGCGGGCGTCCTTGCCCCAATCACGCGCATTGGCGGTGGCGAGGTACGAGTGGACCGGGCGCTGGCCACCAAGACCTCGGCCTGGGACAACGCCAACCCTGTGGCCGTCAGCCTGTCGTTTGGCTATCATGCAATGAGCATGTCAGCCCAGTTCGTAAAGACAGTGGCGGTCCGCAACTACGGCAGCACCACACAGACCTACTCGATTACACCCACCTTCCGCTATGCATCGGACGCGGCGAGCGGTGCAGTGTTAATCAGTGCTCCCTCAACTATCACGGTCACGGCAGGTAGCACCGGAACCTTCAAGCTGAAGCTGGCAGTGGACGTGACCAAACTGCCGATCTGGAGCCTCAATGGTGGCAGTAGAGGTGGCGACGGGTTCCGCCTGCAAGGAGTCGAATTCGACGGGTACATCAACATCTCGAACAGCATCGACAGTGTTCACCTGGCCTGGCAGATACTCTCCCACAGGGCCGCGACAGTCACGCCCTCCACAGCCACGGTGACCCTTTCAGGAGGAACGGGCAGTGTCACGCTGAGTAATGCGGGTGGCGCAGTTGACGGCCGGGTGGAAGTCTTCTCCCTAGTGGGCTCGAGCGGAAGGATACCCGTGAGCACCCTGCCACAGCCCGGCGACAACTTTGCCATCATCGACCTCAAGGCCATCGGAGTACGGCTGGTCACCGCCGGCGGGCAGCCCGCGGTCCAGTTCGCCATCAACACCTTCGGCATCAGATCGCACCCCAACTACCCCGCCGAGTTTGACATACTCATCGATTCCGATAACAACGGAACTCCTGACCACGTCATCTTCAACCGGGAGAATGGAGCCTTCGCGTCGACCGGCCAGAACGTGGTTGCTGCGGGGGCGCTACCCTCCGGCCCATTCCTGATCCGCTTCTTCTCAGACGCGGACCTAGATTCTGCCAACGTCATCTTGACCGCGAGACTATCGGACATCGGCCTGACGCCCACGACCCAGTTCACCTTCTCGGTCTTCGCCGTTGACAACTACTTCACGGGCCTGGTCACGGACGCCATCGTGGGAATGACCTACACTCTGGCCACACCCCGGTTCGTAAGCTCAGGCATACCCTCCACAGGCGTGCCAGCAGGTGGCAGCAGCACCCTTACCATCAACAGCGTACCCGGCGGAGCGGCGGCCTCACCATCACAGACGGGCCTACTGCTGCTCTACCGGGATGGACTGGCTGACCACGAGCGGGACCTGATAACCGTCACTGACGGCTAGAACCATAACCCTGACCGGACAGAAATCCTCCGAGAGATGAGTCCATAAGCCTCCTACAGAACTGTTGGGCCAGCATCGGGAAGACGGTCCAATGACCGTCAATTGTTAATTCCCCTCCGTCTGCGACGTTCGCGTCCCGACCATCAAGTGCGCTGAGATTTCGAGCAACCAATTCCCCGGGTAACGGGTCTTTCTGCGCGAGTCGAAAGATTCTAGGCGAAGAATAGGCGAGTCGTGCGTTTCAAGAAGAGCGGGTTCATAGCAAGAAAACCGCAGGAAAACAAAAACACCTCGACGGATTCCAGATCAGGGTTCATGTTGAATGATTGTGGCGACGCAATCCTCCAATCAGTTGAGTGCGTCAAGACTGTTGACAAGCCTACAAGTAATGTGGCTACTAGACCTACGCGAACCTCTCGAAGAGACCCGCAGTGAGCGCAAGCGGGACGATCGCGTCAAGAAACCCTCTAAGACTCATCACAAGGGTCTCAGCCGCCAGGCTCGATAGGTCTCAGACCAGAATATCGCCACGGTGAATCCTCCGAAGATGAACGCTACGATATTATGAGCTGAGAAATCGGGAGGGTAGAGAATAGGGTAGAGAACGAGCATTACTGTGAACATTGCGGAGTAGAAAAGGTGCCGGGGCAGTAAGAAGCCTAAAACGCCGACAAAGTTCTGCAAGACACCCACCTCCACCTGTTCGGCGAGATGATACTCGCCTGTTGGGTCCTTCTCCATCAGCCCTAGTGATCGCAGCTTCTCTAGATGGTGTAGCGCGACGCTGGGGCTGCTCATTCCCAGAGCACGTTGAACAGACCTCACTCCGATCGGTTCTCTCCTCGTCTTTAGAAGGTGCCAGTAGACGCGTAGGGTGAGTCCCTTCAGCTCAGACTCTATGATCCTGTCCCGGTCTTCAGTCAAAAAATGGTCCTCGGGAAGAAGATTAGCATCAGATCAATACAAGTCTGCTCATTTGCAGAAGTGTTTTGATCCGTGAACACCCCGTTCTAAACACTGGCCTTAAGGTCCTCCGCCTCGTATACCAAGTCCATGAAGCCGTCAGCAGACCAGAGACTGAATCAGAATCAACGTCCTGGTCGCCATCGTCACCAGGTTACGCGAGTTGCAGCGATCTCGGAGAAGAGGAGGATATGGCTGTGAGGGTTGGCTCTAAAACCCGGACTGTCTTTGGGCTCACACTGGGAATCATCGCCGGACTCGCCCTAATCCTGCTTCCCGGAATAATCGTCATGCGGACTCACCCGCCCATCTCCAACGCTGCTGACCAGCATGTTATGGTCCCCTTCACATCTTATCAGGAGTTGCACAGCTTCATTTTCACCAAGAGCTGCAACAGCACCGAAGTTCGCAACCTCTACAATCCCACTCCCGCTCCGGTAATCCAGAACACGAACACGAACGGTCTCAACATTGGCGGGTTCACCGGCACCGTTTCCACCACTGCCACAAGTGGAACTTCCACGGTTTCAATATCGACGAGCGCTACTCCCAGCCACTCTGAGACAAACGCTCAGGTTGCAGGTGTCGACGAGCTTGACACCGTAAAGAACGACGGCACCTACATTTACACGGTAACCAATAACACTGTCGCGATCGTCCTCGCCTACCCAGTCACTGAGGCAAAATTGCTGGCCCATGTATCTGTGAACGGTTCTCTTCAGGGAATTTTCGTCGACGGCAACAGGCTAGTTGTTGTCAGTCAGCA
>Ga0066678_10000646_pt1 | contig 12317 bp, 11 predicted proteins | sample GraSoiAngelo_127_FD_62300 | JGI IMG/M metagenome (GOLD analysis project Ga0066678, IMG submission 62300) | Grasslands soil microbial communities from the Angelo Coastal Reserve, California, USA - 14_0927_09_40cm | ecosystem: Environmental > Terrestrial > Soil > Grasslands | place: USA...
GCGCACGCCGATCGTCGAGATCCTGGCGCAGACGCCCGAGATCCCGCCGACCTGCCAATGGGGCCTCTTCCTGCGCAACCATGACGAGCTCACGCTGGAGATGGTGACCGACGACGAGCGCGACTACATGTACTCGGAGTACGCACGTGACCCGCGCATGCGCGTCAATGTCGGCATTCGCCGCAGGCTGGCACCGCTGCTCGACAACAGCCGCCGCCGACAGGAGCTGCTGCACAGCCTGCTGTTCAGCATGCCTGGCACGCCGATCCTGTACTACGGCGACGAGATCGGCATGGGCGACAACGTCTACCTCGGCGACCGCAACGGCGTTCGCACGCCGATGCAGTGGAACGGCGATCGCAACGCCGGCTTCTCGCGCGCCGACCCGCAAGCGCTGTTCCTGCCGCTGGTGATCGACCCCGTCTATCACTACCAGGCCATCAACGTCGAAGCCCAGCGCCGCGGGCCCAGCTCGCTCTACAACTGGATGCGGCGGCTGATCGCCATTCGCAAGCGCTACCCGGTCTTTGGCCGCGGCGACATCGAGTTCCTCCACCCGAGCAATCTGACGGTGCTCGCGTACCTGCGCTGCTACGAGGGCCAGACCATCCTGGTGGTCAACAACCTGTCACGCTTCGTCCAGCCCGTGGAGCTCGACCTGCGCGCCTTCCAGGGCTTCGTGCCCATCGAGCTGTTCGGCGAGACGGTCTTCCCGCGCATCGGCGAAGCGCCCTACTTCCTCAGTCTTGGGCCGCACACGTTCTACTGGTTTCGGTTGGAAAAGAGCGGCCAAGCGTAGCTCGCGACATCACACCCTACCCGGCGGCCTCTCCGAGAGCGTCCGAGAGCAGGTCGGCGAGATGCCCGTACAGGTCGCGGTAGTCCTCGCGACTGCGGCCGATCACCTCATGCGCGGCGCGTCGTCCGTAGACCTCGGCGATCTCAACCAGGCGGCCCGATTCGCCGGGCACCTCCTTGTAGGTGAGGAAGTAGTGTCGCAAACGTTCAACCAGGGAAGGTGGGCACTGATAAATATCCGACCAATCGCCGTAGGCGGGATCGTCCTTGAGGACGGCGATGATCTTGTCATCCGCCTGACCACGATCGATCATCCGCAGACCACCGATTGGAACCGCGCGCAGCAGGATGTCTCCGTGGCTGACTGGCCGCTCCGATAGCACACACACGTCCATCGGGTCGCCGTCACCGACGATGTCCGACCTGCCGGTGCGGTCGCGACATGCCTGGGCCACCCGCTCGCCGCAAAAGGTCTGCGGGAGCAGCCCGTATAGCGTGGGACACACGCTGGAATATTTCTGGGGACGGTCGATCTTCAGGTGCCCGGTGAGCTTGTCGAGCTCGTACTTGACCGTATCAGTGGGCACGATCTCGATGTAGCACGTCACGATGCCGGGCGCATCCGCTCCGAGGTGCACGCCGTGCCATGGATGGCGCTTGAAGAGCTCCGACCGCATGCTGCTCGTCCCGCCAGTGCAAGGGTAAGGCAGCACGAGCCGTTAACTAAAACTGTCCGACAATTTCTGCTTGTCGCGAACCGCGACGGTCATCGTGAGGCGGTCGCGCAACAGGGCGAGGATGCCGCAGCCGCACAGCAGCGCGCCGAGCGTGAGCAGGCCGTGGAAGCCGAGCACGGGGTACAGCAGACCGCCGCCTGAGGCGCCGATGATCATCCCGACCGCGAAAGCGACCGAGAAATACGCCAGGCCCGTACCGCGGGTGCGATCGTCGCTGCGGCGACTGAGCTGAGCAAGCATGGGTGGCAGGGTGAGCCCAGCGCCGGCGCCGTTCAGAACGCCGGCGAGCGCCAGGACGCCGTCGTTGAGGGGCAGCAGCAGCACGATCGGCGAGAGGGTCATGCCGATCACCCCGACAAGCGCGAGCCGAAACGGCCCGTAACGGTCGGCGATCCAGCCGGCGGGGATGCGCGAGGCGAGCACGGCAATCGCATCGGCGGTGAAGAGCAGCGCCGGATTGCTGTTGGCAGCGCTCGCCTCGATGGGCACGAACGCCTGGATCACGCCCCACTGGGCAACCGACAGCACGCCCACCAGCAACGGCATGAGCCATGCGGCGCGAAAGGTCAGTCCGAAGGGGCGCTTGCTCGGCTCCGCGGCTGGCACGCCGATCACCGTGAAGCCCGCCACGGCGGCCAGCGCGGCTGCCGTCAGGAACAGCGACCGCGGGCCGACACCCAGAAGCAGCGTCAGGCCGAGCGGCGGGCAGATCGCCATAGCGACGTTGCCCGCCGCGCCCAACGTGGCGAATGCCACGGTCTGCGCGCGGGACCTGACCAGGTGCGGCACGAACGAGTACGTGCCGGGGACAACCGCCGCCAGGCCGAAGCCCTGGATCAGGCGCAGCAGGAAAAGCGCTGGCGCGGCGGTCAGTGCGCTATAGCCGAGCGACGCCACCACGTAGCAGCCGGTACCCGCCAATAACAGCGTCCGCGCGCCGAAGCGGTCAATGCCCGGGCCGACCGCCAACGCGCCGAGCAGCTCGGCGACGCCGGTCGCGCCGATCAGCAGGCCGATCAGCGTCGGGTCGAAGCCCAGTCCAGCGAAGTACAGCGGCAGCGACGCGCCGTAGATATTGAACGCCGATTGGGCGAAGAACAGGGCGACTCCCAGGCGCGCCAGAGGCCTGGCGGCCTCATTCAGCACAGGAACAACGCGGCCAGACCACCCAGGCACAGGCCAGGGCCGAACGGCATGTACGCGCGGCCCGAGCGCATAATTACCAAAGCCACCAGCGCCAGGAGGCCCCCCAGCAAAACGCCCCATACGAGGGCATTCGCAGCGCAGCTCGCCGCGCCCGCCGCGACCATTGCGGCGATGGTGATATCGCCACGGGCCAGCGCCTCAAGGCCTCCATGTCTCAGCCGACCGTACACAAGGCCGATGCCGTACAGGACTCCGAACGCGGCCGCGCCGACAGCTGCGGCAACCAGACTCCAGTACCAGAGCACGCCGTGGTAGTGCCACCCAAAAGCCACGCCGAGGGCGATGCCGATCAGGGCTACGTATGTGTATACGTAGCGGGTGCGCAGGTCGGTCACCGTCACCTGCACCAGCGGCACCGCCAGCAGGCCCGCTTCCAACCACCTCACGAGATCGCCAGACACCAGCAGCGGTATCGCCGCCCAGACCAGCGCCAGCCCGCCCTGGGCAAGCGGGTCCCGCACCAGCAGGCCGCGCCCGCGGATCTTGTCCGCGTCTTCTCGCGGCTGCAGCAAGTCGGTGAGCCAGGCGGAGTCCCAGCCCAGCGCCCAACCGATCACCGCGGAGAGCGGAACGTACACCAGGTTGGAGGCCATACCTCGTCCCGGAGAATCTACCCGAGTCGTCCCGCCCGAAGAGGCACGCTACTTGCCACCGAACCCGTGTGCGCGGACAGTAGAGCCACACGCCTCACGGAGGACAGCTGATGGAGCTCTGGCTACTCGGCGCCGGGGTGATCGTGCTGATCGCGATCACGCTGTTGCTCGTCTGGCGCGCGCCCAGCGCCGAGATGGTAGGCGCCTCCGTCCGCAACGAGGAGGACACTCGCATGATGCCCCAGGGCGACGAGTTCGAAGACCAGTACACCAGCGCAACAGCCGATCTGTCCGCCGGCGGCGTAGCCACCACGCTCAACACCGCGGGGGCGACGGCGGCCGAGGCTCCGCTTCCGACGCCGTACGGCGCGGCGGGTGAGGCGTGGTCGTCGCCGACTATCGCCCACGAGGGCATGGCGGCGATGCCTGGCTCAACTCCCTCGACGCCGCCCGCGAGCACACCGCAGCCGGCACAGGCGCCGATGAATTGGCGGTGGTCGGCAGCGCCGCCACCAGGACGTTGGGCGACGCCCGCGGATCGCACGGCGGGAACGATCGGCGTGGGTGTCGCCGCGCTCCTCACCCTGGCCGGTGCAGTCGTCGGGGCCTGGCTCTACGCGCGCTGGCAGAGTCGCCGCAACGCGCCGATCAACCGTCTGCGGCGAAGCCTGCGTGAGGCGCGCGGGCAGCTCAGGTAGTCGAAGTCGCGCCCTGCTGACGCCGCTCGCGCGTCGGCCAGCGCTCCCGCAGCTGACCGAGCGAGCCAAAGGCGTGCCGCATGGCGGTGCGCAGCGCTTCTGCGCGTTGGCTATCGGCGGCTTCGACCTCCACCAGGCGCTGGAACTCGCCCATGCGCCGGAATTTCCGCCACCGCTCTTCGACCAGTCGCCGCGAATCTCGCTTGCGTAGCTCGAGCAATGCGCTGATGACCTCACCGCGCAACAGCAGCGCGGCGTAATCAGGATCAAGGTGGGCGCCATTTTCAGGCTCGGGCACGATGGCGTCCACCACGCCCAGGACCAGGCAATCGTAGGCCGTCATCTTCAACGCATCGGCGATGTCGCGGGCGCGCGCCGCGTCGCGGTGCACAATCGCCGCGGCGCCTTCGGGCGCGATCACCGAATAGACCGCGTGCTCCTGCATCAGGATCCGGTCGGCCACGCCCAGCGCGAGTGCCGGACCGCTGCCGCCTTCGCCGATGACGACGCTGACCACGGGCACCGGTAGCACGCTCATGTTCGCCAGGCAGCTGGACAGCGAGCCTGCCAGCCCACGCGCTTCCGATTCGTAGTCGAGGTGCGCGCCTGGCGTGTCGATGAAGGTGATCAGCGGAAACCGCAGCTCGGCCGCCAGGCGCATGATACGGGCGGCCTTGCGAAAACCCTCTGGCCGCACGCGGCCACCATTGCGCTTCGGGTCGCCGTGGCCGCGCTCCTGACCGATGGCGCACACCGTGATGCCCGCCAGGTCGCCGATGCCCGCGATGACCGCGGCATCGTCACCGTAGACCCGGTCGCCGCGCAGCTCGACGAACTGCGGCATGAGTCGCCGAATGTAGTCAGCGGAGGTCGGCCGGTCGTCGCGGCGCGCCAGCTCGACTTCGGGCCAGGCCGAAAGCGGTGGCGTATTCGGCGGTCGGTATGGCTCCGGCGCAGAGCGAACCTCGACAGGGCCGCGCGAATGGAACAGCTGCAGCAGCGTCGCCAGCACACCGCGCAGACGTGCGCGGTCGACGACGCCGTCGAGCTGGCCGTGCTGCAGCAGGAACTCGGCGGTATGCGTGCCCGCTGGCGGTGGCTCGCCGGTGAGCTGTTCGATGACGCGCGGTCCGGCGAAGCCGATCAACGCACCGGGCTCGGCAAGCAGGAAGTCACCCTGGCTGGCGAAGCTGGCGTAGACGCCGCCCGTGGTCGGGTTGGTCAGGACGGTGATCGACGGCACGCCGGCCTGGTGCAGGCGCATCGCCGCAGCCGCAGTCTTGCCCATCTGCACAAGGCTGAGCATGCCTTCCTGCATACGGGCGCCTCCGCTCGACACGACGCTGATGAACGGCACGCGGCGCTCCGCGGCGGCCTCGTGCGCCAGCGCGACTTTCTCGCCGACGACGCTGCCCATGCTGCCGCCCATAAAGTTGAAGTCGAAGACCGCCAGCACGCAGTCGCGTCCATTGATACGCGCGGTGCCGGTCACCACCGCTTCATTCAGACTCGTCTCGCGCCGCGCACGTTCGAGTCGATCGCGGTACGACACTCGATCGGTGAAGACGAGCGGATCGACCGAGATCAGCGTGGGGTTGCTGGGCCTGAAGGAATCGGGGTCAGCCAGCAGTTCGATGCGCTCGGCCGCGGTAAGCTGGAAGTGGTAGCGGCAGCGGCTGCATACCCGGTAGCGCTGCCAGGCCGTGCCCTCCGTCAAAGCAGAGCAGGCGGGACAGTTGGACGGGCTTGTGGCTACGGCGGAAGGTTCTTCGCCCGTCGGCGACACGTTTTGCCTAGCCGCTACCCTTGGTGCCGAAGCGGTCCAGAACCTGATTTTCGACGAAGATGGGCGCACCCGACTGCAGCGCGAGCGCGACGGCATCGCCGGGCCTGGCTTTGACCACCTTCACGTCGCCGTTGTTGGAGACCACCACCTGGGCCAGGTACTCGCGCTGGGTCGCGTCGTTGACCAGGACGCGATCGATCCGGCCACCCAGCTGTTGGATGGTGTCGCGCAACAGGTTGTAGGCCTGCGGCTGTTGGTCGGGCGGAATCTGGGTATTGCCGCGCTTCTGGGCGATAGCCAGCGCTTCAGTCAGTCCGACGGCCATGGAGATGCGGCGGTTGCCGTTCTTCTCTTTGAGCGTTAGCGTGGCGTTGTTGGCGGCGCCCTGCAGGTCGGTGACAGTCACTTCTACAGGCGCCGTACCCGCGGCAGCTGCCTCATTCGGCAGGTTGGTCGTGTTGAGCCAGAGATAGTAGGTTGCGGCGCTCGCCGAAATCAGCAGAATGAGCAGCATAGGGATACGCTGCTTGTACAGTGCGTACAGCAGCCGCTGAAAAACCCGTCCCCAAATTGACACGCGTGCCGCCGCCTTCCGCAGAACCTATTACTGCTCTCGATCGTCTGTTGCGGATTGTATCAGTCAAGACTGGCTTTCCCAAGATTCGTTCGCGCGTTCGCGCGTTCGCGCGTTCTGGCGTTCGCGCGTTCGCGCGTTCGCGCGTTCAGAGGGCGGAGCTTCAGCGGTGGCGCGTTGACGCCTTGGGCACGCCCCTCGAGCGCCGCTACCCCTTCGCGTCGGGAACGTCAGAACGCGCGAACGCGCGAACGCGCGAACGTATTGCTTGAACGCAAGTTGACTTGTTACGGTCGCACACCGTGATCGCCGCGCGGAGCCGTGACTATCTCGCCGAGCTGCGGCAACGCGTGCTGGTGTTCGACGGCTCCATGGGCGCCAATCTGCAGACACTCGAGCTCGGCGCCGAGGACTTCGGCGGGCCGCGCTACGAAGGGTGTATGGACGCGCTCTGCCTCACCCGTCCCGACGCGCCCGGGCGGCTGCATCGCGGCTTTCTGGAGGCGGGCTGTGATGTGGTCGAGACCAACACGTTTCAAGCCAGCCGACTGCGGCTGAGCGAGTGGGGCCTGGCCGACAAGACATACGCGATCAACCGCGCGGGCGCCGAGATTGCCCGTCGCGAATCCGACCAGTTCGAACAACGCGACGGGCGGCCACGCTTCGTGGCCGGGTCGATCGGCCCAACCGGCTTCCTTCCTTCCTCGGACGATCCGACCCTGTCGAACATCGCCTTCGACACGCTCGTGGAGGTCTTCGAGGAACAGGCGCGAGGTCTGCTCGACGGCGGCGCGGACCTGATCATCATCGAAACCCAGCAGGACGTCCTGGAAACCAAAGCGGCCATGCTCGGCGCGCGGCGCTGTTTCGCGGCCGTCGGCCGAAGCGTGCCACTGCAAGTGCAGGTCTCGCTCGACACCAATGGCCGCATGCTGCTCGGCACGGACGTCAGCGCGACGCTGGCGATTCTGGAGGGCCTGGGCGCCGACGTGATCGGCCTCAACTGTTCAACGGGGCCGGAGCACATGCGCGAGCCGATCCGCTATCTGGTCCAGAACACGCGCCGACCGATCAGCGTGATCCCGAACGCGGGGATCCCCATCAATCTCGGCGGCGGCAAAGCGCTGTACCCGCTCGAGCCCGATGGGCTGGCCGAGGCGCTGGCCGAGTTCGTCCAGGACTTCGGCGTGAACGCGGTCGGCGGCTGCTGTGGCACGAGTTTCGAGCATCTGCAGCGCGTGTGCGGTCGCGTAGCGGGCCATGCGCCGAGCCCGCGTGTGGTCGCCGCTCCGAGGCCGCGCGCGGCGAGCTCGATCCGCGCGTTCGATCTGCGCCAGGATCCTCCGCCCACGCTCATCGGCGAACGCGTCAATACCCAGGGCAGCCGCAAAGTGAAGCGCCTGCTGCTGTCGGATGCGTACGACGACGTGCTCGGGGTTGCACGCGACCAGGTCGAAGGCGGCGCGCACCTGCTCGACGTCTGCGTGGCGCTCACCGAGCGCTCCGACGAAGCCCATCAGATGGTCGAAGTCGTCAAGCGCTTGAGGTCGTCGGTCGAGGCGCCACTGGTTCTCGACAGCACCGAGCGCGACGTGCTCGAAACCGCGCTCAAGGCCTATCCGGGTCGGCCCGTGCTGAACTCGTTCAACCTCGAGAGCGGGCGCGAAAAAGCGGACTTCGTGCTCGGCCTGGCCAAGCAGCACGGGGCGTACGTCGTGGCCATGACCATCGACGAGCAGGGCATGGCGCACACAGCCGAGCGCAAATTCGAGATCGCCCAACGCATTCACGCGCTCGCCTGTGGTGAGCACGGGCTGCCGCCAGAGTCACTGATCTTCGACGTCCTGACATTTCCGGTCACCACGGGGCAGGAAGAGCTGCGCGACGACGCGCGCCAGACCATCGAGGGCATCCGGCGCGTCAAGGCCGAGCTGCCAGGCGTTCTGACACTGCTCGGGCTGTCGAACGTCTCGTTCGGCATTTCGCTGGCCGCGCGCGGGGTGCTGAACTCGGCGTTCCTGTACCACTGCGTCCAGGCGGGTCTCGACCTGGCGATCGTCAATCCCGTCCATCTGACGCCGTACGCCGAGATCGATGCGGAGCATCGGGCACTGGCCGAGGATCTGATCTATAACCGCCGCGAAGATGCGTTGCCGCGGTTCCTGGCCGCGTTTGAAGGGGTGGACGTGCAGATGCACAAAGACGGCGCCGCGGACGACGCCGAAGCCAATCTGAGCGTCGACGAGCGGATTCATGCGCGCATCCTCCATCGGAAGAAAGAGGGCATCGAGGCGCTGCTCGACGAGGCCATCGCCATTCGGCTCGGTACCCCCGTGCCCGAGGCAAGCTCGGCGCAACGCTCCGCCGCGGCGGTAAGCGTCCTCAACGAGGTGCTGTTGCCCGCGATGAAGGACGTTGGCGACCGGTTTGGCGCAGGCGAGCTGATTCTGCCCTTCGTGCTGCAGAGCGCCGAAGTGATGAAGCGCGCGGTCAGTCACCTCGAGCAGTACCTCGAGAAACAGGCCGGCTACAGCAAGGGCAGCATCGTCGTCGCCACCGTGTATGGCGACGTCCACGACATCGGCAAATCGCTGCTGATCACGATCCTGTCCAACAATGGCTACACGGTGCACGATCTCGGCAAACAGGTGCCGGTCAACACCATCGTCGAAGCGGCCCTGGATAAGCAGGCCGACGCAATCGGCCTGTCCGCCTTGCTGGTGAGCACGTCGAAGCAAATGCCGTTGTGCATCCAGGAGCTCGACCGTCGCGGCGTTCACCTGCCGGTGCTCATCGGCGGCGCGGCCATCAATCGCGCGTTCGGTCGTCGCGCGGCGGTCCTGCCAGACGGACGCGTGTACGAGCCAGCCGTGTTCTATTGCAAGGACGTCTTCGAGGGCCTGGGCACGATGGACGTGCTCACCGAGCCTGCCGAGCGCGAAGGCTTCGTCCAACGGATCCGCCGCGAAATCGAGACCGAGCGCGACCGCAAAGAAGAGGCACCCATGCCGCGCGTCACTCCGCGCCCTGGCGCAGGGCCTCGGCGAGACGTCAGCGTGCCTGTGCCACCGTTCTGGGGCCCGCGGCGGGTGACCGCCGATCTCCGCGACGTCTGGCGCAACCTGGATCTCAACACCCTCTTCCGCCATCACTGGGGCGGTCACCGCGCCAGGGGAGCCGAGTACGAGCGCATTGTCCGCGAGATCTTCGAGCCCGAGTTGGCGGCGCTCAGCGATGACGCGCTCCAGGGTGGCTGGCTCGAGCCGCTCATCGTTTCGGGCTACTTCCCGTGCAACGCTCTGGGAGACCAGTTGATCGTGTTCGATCCCGACGGGTCTCAGACTGAGGTGGCGCGACTCGAGTTCCCTCGACAGCCCGATGGTGAACGGCTCTGCCTGTCGGACTACTTCCGGCCGCTCGATTCCGGCCAACGCGACGTTGTCGTCTTGCAGGCCGTGAGCGCGGGCAAGCGCGCGGGCGAGTACGTCGAGGAGCTGCAGCGGTCAGGCGACTACAGCCGCATGCTGTACGTGAACGGCCTCGCGTCGGGCACCGCCGAGGCGCTGGCCGACTATGCCCATAACCTCGCTCGGCGCGAGCTGGGATTGGCCGAAAACCAGGGGCTGCGATTCAGCTGGGGTTACGCCGCGTGCCCAGACCTGGAGGAGCAGCGCAAAGTGCTGCCGCTACTGCGGGCCTCCGAGGAGATAGGCTTGACGCTCAGCCTGTCCAACAACCTGGATCCCGAGCACAGCACCGCGGCGATCGTGCTCCACCACCCCGAGGCGAAGTACTTCTCAGTCCGCTCGGCGGCGTAGCACGAGCGCACCGCCTCTCCCTCTGGGAGAGGCCGCGCGCAGCGCGGGTGAGGGTGGCATACGAGCACGAACGCTTCGGCTGTACGCCACCCTCACCCCTGCCCTCTCCCAGAGGGAGAGGGAGGTCGCGCTTTCCGTAGCGCGAGCGCTCCCGCCAGAACCGCCAGCGGGACGTAGACCGCGTGGAGGCCGTCCTGCGCGGCGGGGGTGAGGAGCGAGCCACCGGTGAGCAGGCCGAAGAGGCCGACGAGCACGTGGCACGGGCAGATCACGCCGGTCGACAGAAGGCTCAGCCCGAGAGTGCGGCTATGGCCGAAGAGCGTCATGCCTCGCTGTTATCCTAGCCCGCGTGACCACGACTGATAACAGGCTGCCTGAAGTTGGGCAGCCCGCCCCGGACTTCACCCTGCCGTCCACTGACGACAAGGAGGTCCGCCTGTCGGACTTCAAGGGCAAGCAGGCCGTCGTGCTGTACTTCTATCCGCGCGACGACACGCCGGGGTGTACGGCCGAAGCCTGCTCCTTCCGCGATCTCCGCGGCCTCTTCCACGAGCACGGTGCCGAGATCCTCGGCGTCAGCACCGACACGGTCAAATCACACAAGAAGTTCCAGCAGAAATACCACCTGACGTTCCCGCTGCTCGCCGATGCCGATCACGCCGTGGCGGATCAATACGGAGTCTGGCAGCAGAAGAAGTTCATGGGGCGCGAGTACATGGGTATGGCTCGCACCACGTTTGTGATCGACGCCAACGGCACCATCAAGGCGGTCTTTCCCAACGTCAAAGTCGAGGGCCACGCCGACAAGGTGCTCGAAGCGCTCAAAGGCTGATGGGCAAACTGCAGGGCCTGGTGGCGGTGATCACCGGCGCGGGCTCGGGTATCGGCCGTGCCTCGGCGCTGGCGTTCGCGGAGGAGGGCGCGTGCGTTCTGGCGGCCGACATTCGGGCTGCCAGCGCCGAGGAGACCGCCCAGCAGATTCAGTCCAGCGGCGCCTCCGCCGACGCAGCGCAGGTTGACGTAACGAAGGCCGGACAAGTTGAGAAGATGGTGCAGCGCGCGGTCGATCGCTTCGGTCGCATCGACGTGCTGTTCAACAATGCTGGCCTGCCGCAGGCCTTCACCCCGTTCGAAGATTCCACCGACGAGCTCTTCGACCGCATCCTCGACGTGAATCTCAGGGGTGTCTTCTACGGCTGTCGGGCGGCGATCCCGCGCATGAAGGCGCAAGGTGGCGGCGTGATCCTCAACACCGCCAGCACGGCGGGGATTCGCCCGCGTCCCGGTCTGGCTGTGTACAACGCCTCAAAGGCGGCGGTCATCACGCTCACCAAGACGCTGGCGGTCGAGCTGGCGCCGCACCGCATCCGCGTGGTCTCGATTTGCCCGGTGGCCACCGACACGCCGATGCTGCCGAGCTTCATCGGCGTCGAGCAGGGCGCGGACGAGGCCGAGGGTCGCCGCCGCTTCATCAGCACCATCCCCTGGGGTCGCCTGAACCGACCCGAGGATCTCGCCCGAGCGGCCGTGTTTCTGGCGTCGTCGGACGCCGAGATGGTCACGGGCACCGCGTTCGAGGTCGATGGCGGGCGCGACGTCTGACAGCCTGATCACGTTGGAGCTGCACGGCTTTCTGGCCGACCGCCTGTCGGAGCTCGGCCGCCGCCGCGGTACGCGCACGATTGTTTCGGTGCCGATCGATCCCGAGGCGTCCGTCGCCACGCTCTTGACCGGCCTCGTGGCCGCCGACGCGCGCTATGGGCTCCTGTTCGAGCTCGACGCTCGTCGCCTCCCCGAGCACGTCGAGGCCGTCTTGAACGACCGCGTGCTCGATCTCCAGGGCGGCCTCGACGCTCCATTACACGCCGGCGACGTGCTCGCGTTCCTCCCCGCACACGCGGGCGGCGCGACGTTAGCCGTCTAGGAACACTCGAGTCTGAGCCGCGGCCGCCAGGAGCCAGGCTGATGGCACTGACGCGGCGTGAGCGCGAGGTCGCCGTGCTCATTGCCGACGGCCTCTCGAACAAGCAGACCGCCCGCCGCCTGCGCATCACCCTTGGCACGGTGAAGCACTACGTCCACCAGATCCTCGAGAAGACTGGCCTGC
>Ga0066678_10000652_pt1 | contig 12258 bp, 10 predicted proteins | sample GraSoiAngelo_127_FD_62300 | JGI IMG/M metagenome (GOLD analysis project Ga0066678, IMG submission 62300) | Grasslands soil microbial communities from the Angelo Coastal Reserve, California, USA - 14_0927_09_40cm | ecosystem: Environmental > Terrestrial > Soil > Grasslands | place: USA...
TGGTCTGGCACCACCGCCGCAACTCTGTGCGCACGTACTGGAAACAGCAGCGCGGTTACGGCCGGGCGGAAGCACTGCTCGAGCGAAAGTGGCCCGAGAGATACAACGCACCGGGACACCTCTCGTGGGCCGGACGCCTGTACGGCCGGGGACTGACGACGGCGCTTACGCGGGCGCCGGGACGCATCTATCAGGGGCACGCGGGTAGCGCCCTCTTTCAGTCGGTTTACCAGCCGGCGCCTGGGACGCTCGCGTCGCTTCCACAAATGCCGGAATGGTACATGGCGGTCCTCGGGCTGGCAGCCATAACCGCGCTCGGAGCGATCTGGCTGCCGCTGTTGGCCGCGGGCCCGCTTCTTCTGATCGCATTAGGGGCGCCATTAGGGCAAGCGTCGTTGGACGCGGCCCGAGCCACGTTCTCCGAGCGGCGAGGAGTTCGCGCGTGGCCGCGGCACCTCCTCACCGGGCTACTCCGCGTGATGCAGCCGATCGCCCGCCTATCCGGACGCATCGAGTATGGCTTGACGCCATGGAGACGAAGGGGTCGCGGCCTGGCGTTACCGTTCGCCATCACCGAGAGCGCCTGGCGCGAGGAGTGGCAGTCGATTGAAGCGCGGACGCAAACGCTAGCCAGCGCTTTGAAGCAACAAGAAGCCGCGTGGCGACCGGGTGGCGACTTCGATGCCTGGGACTTCGAGGTGCGCGGCGGGATGCTGTCGTCGGCGCGACTGCTATCGAGTGTCGAAGAACATGGGGGCGGCCGCCAATTAGTGCTGTTCCGAGCCTGGCCCGAGATTTCGAACTTTGCGCTCGGCCTTATCGGCGCGACTAGCGGGCTTGCGCTCGCGGCAGGCTTCGACGGTGCCTGGGCTGCGGCGGCCGTGCTCGCGCTGATCGCCGGTGCGATAACTCTGCGCAGCATCTGGGAAGCGGCGCTAGCGATGGGTGCGGTCAAAGTCACCATCGCGGAGTACCAGGAAGCCGCGCAATGAGACTCATCCCGCGCGGCGGCGACATTGGACTGATGTTCCGCGTAATGCTGCTCGCGCGCTCATACTGGGCGCTCATTCTGCTCTTTTTCATCGTTAGCATGCTCGCGACGCCGCTGACGCTGCTCGCACCGATCCCGCTGAAGATTGTGGCCGACGTTCTCGTACAGAAGCAGGCCCTCCCCGGCTTTCTCTCGCCCCTCGTTCCGGACGCGATCAACTCGTCCGAGACGCGGCTTATTGCGTTCGCCGCGGTATTGTTCGTGCTCGTGGCGTTCCTGCGTCAGACGCAGGACCTTGCTCGCACACTTCTAGACACATACATAGGTGAGCGCCTCACTCTGAGGTTTCGCTCCCAACTCTTTTCTCAGGTCCAGCGTATGTCGCTGGCCTATCACGACAGCCAGGGAACGGCCGACTCGGTATACCGGATCCAGTGGGACGCCATGGCCATCCAGGACCTGGCCATCGACGGTATGATTCCCTTTCTGTCCGCGTCATTCACGCTTGTGTCGATGATCTACGTGGTTCTGGCGATCGACTGGCAGCTCGGCGTCGCCGCCCTCGCCGCCGGCCCGGTGCTCCTCGTCCTGACCAGGGTGTACCAAACCAGGCTCCGTCAGCGCGCTCGGACTGTGAAGCGCCTGGAAAGCTCGGCGATGGGTGTGATCCAGGAAGTCCTTGGGGCGCTCCGCGTGGTCAAGGCCTTCGGGCAGGAGGGACGCGAGGAGGAGCGCTTCTACGGGCGCGCAGAGGACGGAGTCCAGGCACGGGTCGGCCTTTCGGCGATGGAGGGCTTCTTCGGTCTCTTGATCGGCTTAACAACCGCCGCCGTTACCGCGGTCGTGCTCTACATCGGGGCCCTGCACGTGCAGTCGGGGAAGCTGACGCTCGGTGAGCTGCTGCTCGTGATGGGCTATCTCACCCAGCTATACGATCCGCTAAGAAGTGCGAGCAAACGAATCGGCAAGATGCAGTCTTCGCTTGCGAGCGCCGAGCGCGCGTTTCAATTACTCGACCAAGCGCCAGATGTGGAAGAGCGAGTGGACGCGCAGCCGCTCGAGCGAGCTAATGGAGATATCAGGTTTGAAGAAGTTTCGTTCGGCTACGACACAAGCGCACCCGTCCTCAGTGAGGTCTCGTTGGAGCTACGGCCAGGAGAGCGGATCGGCGTCTACGGCGTGACCGGCGCCGGGAAGACTACGCTGATCAGCCTACTCACCCGTCTTTATGATCCCAATGAAGGCGGAATCCTGCTCGACGGCGTCGATATCCGAGACTACAGGGTTGCTGACTTGCGGAAGCAATTCGCTGTCGTCCTGCAGGAGCCGGTCCTGTTCTCGACGACGATTGCTGAGAACATCGCCTACGCCTGCCCTGGCGCTACATTCGAAGAGTTGGTGACCGCCGCCAAGGCGGCAGACGCTCACGACTTCATTACTTCACTCCCAGACGGCTACGAGACAATCGTTGGCGAGCGCGGTATGCGGCTCTCGGGCGGCGAACGGCAGCGTGTGGCTCTGGCCCGCGCCTTTCTGAAGGACGCCCCAATCCTCGTTCTGGACGAACCGACAAGCTCGGTTGACCACCAGACGGAGGCGACGATTATAGCCGCGATGGAGCGGTTGATGGCGGGCAGAACGACGATCATGATTGCCCACCGCTTAACCACACTAGGCAACTGTGACCGCTGGCTGGAGCTGCTCCCGGGCGGCAAAACAAGAGCAACTTGCAAACCTCCGTCCGGGGTGCGACGGCACGCCGCGCGACGTTCGGCCCCACGCGAGGCCCGCCACCCCGCAGCACGAGCCTGGGCTCAGATCGGCGAGGGCCTATCGAATCCGCGGGCAGTGACTCAGGTCGAACCACCCGAGGTTGGCTTCCCCAAATCCACAATCTATCGGCTGGAGGGAGCCGGGGAGTGCGGCGCCACCGTCATTGCGAAGAAATGCAGGCGGCAACGCGGGCAAATAGAGCGAACGATCTACGAGCTCGTCCTTCCCAAACTGTCACTGCCTTACCCGCGCTTTCTTGGCATGGCCAACGACGACGACGGGTCATGCTGGCTGTTCCTGGAGGATGCTGGTGACGAGGCGTATTCGCCACTTGACCCTAAGCACCGGGTCGTCGCCGGCCATTGGCTCGGCGCCTTGCATTCGTCGACCACATCGCTGCCATCTGATGTACCGCTACCCGATCGTGGTCCAGCGTACTATTTGGGACATCTAACGGCGGCAAGGGACTTGATCCGCGCGAACCTAGATAATCCGGCACTGGGCAAGGATCAGCGCTGCCAACTCCAGAGGATCATTATGAATTGCGATTTCATTGAGTCCGAGTGGTGGCGCCTCGAGCAATTCTGCCAGCCCATACCAACGACTCTGGTGCACGGCGACTTCGTCGGAAAGAATGTGCGCATGAGAAGTGGGGCGACGAGCTTCGAAATTCTGCCGTTCGACTGGGAGCATGCGGGCATTGGCGTTCCGGCGGTCGATTTAGCGCAGGCGAGATACTCGTCAACGACCTTTCTTGCGAATCCTGACCTTTCTGAGTATTGGATGACCACCGAATGGACCAAGCTCGGATATGAGACGGTTCTGCAGCTGGCCACGTACGGGACGATATTCCGCTGCCTAGCTGCCCTTCACTGGGAGTCACATAAGCTCGCTTCTGAATGGGTCGAGTGGCCCGTGAAGAACATGACGCTGTATGAGGCTGAGGTGGCAGAAGCGGTGTACGCCTCGGGCTGGAGTAAGTGATGGCGGACCTCGTTGCCGGTGGTGCGGGCTTCCTCGGTTCCCACCTGTGCCAACGGCTGATCGATGCCGGACGCACTGTGATCTGCGTCGACAATTTCCGTACTGGGCGCCGCGCCAACGTGGAGCATCTGCTCTCCTCGCCCCGCTTCGCCCTCCTCGAGCTGGACTTAACAAGGGGTGCGCCTGAGGTCGAGCCCGAGCGGATTTACCATCTCGCCAGTCCTGCCAGTCCTCCCGGCTACACCCGCTTTGCGATAGAGACGATGCGCGTAAACAGTGAAGGAACTCGACACCTTCTCGAACTCGCCGTTCGGACAGAGGCGCGCTTTCTGTACGCCAGCACCTCGGAGGTCTACGGCGACCCGCTGGAGCACCCGCAACGCGAGGGCTATCGAGGCAACGTGAGCTCCACCGGCCCGCGCTCGATGTACGACGAGGCGAAGCGTTTCGGAGAGGCGATGACGATGGCCTATCGCAGGAGCCAGTCGGTCGATGTGCGGATCGCCCGAATCTTCAATACCTATGGCCCGCACTCCGATCCGGACGATGGGCGCCTGGTGCCGAACTTTATCGTCCAGGCGCTGACCGGCAGGCCAATCACCGTCTACGGCGACGGCAAACAGACACGCTCGCTCTGTTTCGTCTCTGACCTGGTCGACGGGCTGATGCGGTTGATGGAAAGCGAAGCAGCTTCCGGCGAGGTCGTCAACCTGGGGAACCCGGATGAACACACTGTCCTCGAGTACGCCGAAATGACACGGCGGTTGGCGTGCTCGAACTCGGAAATAGCGTTCGCCGACTACGCCGTCGGCGATGACCCGCAGCGTCGCTGCCCGGACATCACCAGGGCGCGCGAGCTGCTGGGCTGGGAGCCGGTTATCGGTCTTGAGGAGGGTCTCTCGAAGACCATCGAGTACTTTCGGTCCGAAATCGCACTCCAAGAGTGCACAGCGTGAAGGCGCTGGTCACAGGCGGCGCAGGATTTCTCGGCAGCCATCTCGTTGATGCCCTTGTCGCCGCGGGAGACGAGGTCATCGTCCTCGACAACCTGCGCCGCGGCGCGCTGGCGAACATCGATCACCTGTGGTCAAAACACGTGACGTTCATCGAAGGCGACATTCGGGACTATTCGGCCATCCTTGAAGCATCGACGGGCGTCGACGTGCTATACCACCTCGCCGCGCAGTCGAATGTCATCGGCGCCATCACAGACACCGACTATTCCTTCACGACAAATGTTGTCGGTACATACAACGTCCTGAAGGGCGCTGCCCAGGCCGGAGTCCGGCGGCTCGTCTTCGCCTCATCTCGCGAGGTCTACGGTGAACCGGAGTCGATACCGGTACCCGAGAGCGCCCCGCTTGACGCCAAGAATGTCTACGGAGCGAGCAAGGTCGCGGGCGAGGCCTATTGCCACGTGTGGCAGAGCACAACTGGCCTGGAATGCCAAATCCTGCGCTTTGCAAACATCTACGGTCCACGCGACCGCGACCGCGTCATCCCGATCTGGCTCGAGCGGGCGAGCCGTGGTCAGCCCCTGGAGCTATATGGCGGCGAGCAGGTTATCGATTTCGTGTGGGTCGGCACGGCCGTACGGGCGCTGCTCGCAGCCGCGGGCTCGCAATTGAGCGATCCGATCAATGTGGGCAGCGGGACCGGCGTTACCCTGCCACACCTGGGTCACCGCATACTCGAAGAAACCGGCAGCGCATCCAAATTGAAAATTCTTCCCGCTCGCCCGGTCGAAGTCGTCCGTTTCGTCGCGGACGTCGGACGGATGCGCCGCGTCCTGGGCCTAACGCCCGAGCCGGACGCTCTCGCTCACCTCAGCGAGTGTCTGGCCGAATACGCGAGCCCAGCCCTGACTTCCGCGTCTGGCTAGGCCAGTAGGTGCCGATCAAGCCTGCCGCTAATGGCGGCGGCTTCGCACCACACCAAGAACCCCGGCAGTTCCGAGGATGACGCCGACAAGAAGCCACGTGGCACCGGCCGAGGATGGCCGAGCGCCCGTGGGTGGAAGCGCAACCGGAGGGAAGCCGGGCGGGATGCCTGGGGGAGGCGCCGCAGGAGGCGCATCCGGAGGCGGCGCGGCCGGCGGAGGCGCAGCCGGTGGTGCGGCGGGCGGAGGGCATGTGTTCACGTAGGCGCCGGCGACGTCCTTGAGGTCGGCTGTCTCAAGAGGGTGCGCCGAGCGGCTCGTGAACAGCAGGCTGTTGAAGCAGACGTTGCCGGAGACGAAGGCACCGAGGTCCACAATCGCCTCGTTGAAATCGCGCGGCGCGATCAGGTTATCGCCGGGCTGGGCCGGAGGCGTGCCATTCTGGTTCACGACACGGCAGCTGTTGGACCCGTTGGTTGCCGTGGGATCGCAAACGGGCACGTTCCACGGCGGCGCTTGAATGTCGTTGCTCGCGTTGGTCCGAAGCAGACTATCGCCCTGGGTACCGCCGCAGAGGCTCGGCGCTGGCGCGAATGTAGTGCCGTTCCAGGCGAATACCTCAAGGAGTGGGTTGGTCCCACCGCCAACGAGAGTGAACGAAACGAGCAGGTCGCCGGGCGTGCGATTGAAGTCCAGATCGAAGGTCGCGCCGCTGTTGCTGACGACATCGTTGAATCGAGTGGGCGGCACCTGGCTAAGCTCGAAGCCCCAGAAGGCGTCTCCCTCGTTGTCGCCGCGGTGGCCGCTCAGGACCAGAAAGCGGTTGTTAGGCTCGGTATCGGCATCGCAGGACGAATCGCTATTGCGGAACAGATAGTAGGCCTGCGAGAAGTCATCTTTAGGGGTCACACCGCCCTGCTTGATGTTCCAGATATCATCGATCTGCTTTCCGCCGGGGCTAACGATGTTCTCCTCCGGCTCGACGACGGTATCGCCGCCGTTGCCATCGAACCGCGAGTCGGATGACCCGTCGCAAATCAGACCGGCCGTGCCGGCGACCGCCGGGTTCACGCTGATGTCGGAACCATAGCAGCCGAGGAAGTCGGGGCTGCCGCTTGTTCCCAGCAGGAACACACCTTCAGCAGCCGAGCTTCCGTTTTCGGCCCAATCTGTAGCACTGCCGGCAAAGAGGGCGTCGCTGGCATTGGGGTTGTCGGCATCGATTTCGAACCCCGCGAGCGTGAGGGCGGAAGTGTCTGACTTCCCGAGAAGGGCGACAGCAGCGCAGAGCGCAGCCACCCGGGCGGCGAGCGTGATAACTTGCTGAACGCCGCTCTTCGGGCGTGAGCTCATGGTGGCTAATTGACGGATTATGGGTGCGAAGATTTCGCGGCGGGCGTTAACGTTAAGGAGTTGTTACGTTAAGTTTGGGACACTGCGAGGCGGTTCGGGTTGAGGACGTTCTCCCGGCTACGTCGTCAGTAATCGTTATTTTTCGTAGGGCTGTATGGGAAGTCCAGAACGCGGACGTTTTTGCGCTGCTTGAGAAATGGGCGCAGACGCAGCACGTCTCGATTGTGAAGGAGTCGCTCCCACCAGTGACGCGGCTCAAAAGTAGGGAGAATAACCACGATCCGGCGGCTCTCGGTCTGCTCCAACCTCTCGACGCAGGCCAGGATAGGTGAGACGAATTGACGGAAGGGCGATTCTAGGAGCAGGAGTGGCACGTCGGGTACGGCACGTGCCCAGCGCTCCCGAAACTGCTCGGCCAGCTGCTGGTCGTCGAATACGTGCACGGCTGTCACCATGCTAGAGATCTCCCGGGCCATACCGATCGCGCCAATAGAGATCTTGTTAATGTCGTCGACTGGGACGATGACGTGATCGCGGGGCGGCTCAGATGAGACGGCGGCAGGCACCGCGACGGGTACTTCGCTTTCGTCGACGCGCAATTTCCGCTCAAGCCGTCCGTAGTGACTGCGGATGAGAGCAAAGACGCAGAACAGGGCCAGCATCGCGATCACGGAAATCCATGCGCCTTCGGTGAATTTCGTAGCGCCAACGATGACGACGACGACGCCGGTTGCGACCGCGCCGAAGGCGTTGAGCACGAGGCTAAGTCGCCAGCCATGCTCACGAAGCCTTAGCCAGTGGCGAACCATGCCAGACTGCGACAGAGTCATCGAGATGAACACTCCCAGGATATAGAGAGGGATTAGCCGCGTGACCTGCGCTTGGAAAATCACAAGCAAGACAGCGGCGGCAGCGCCGAGGAGCATGATCCCGTTCGAGAACGCGAGGCGGTCGCCTCGAAAGGCCAGCTGCCGGGGAGCAAAGCGGTCCTTCGCGAGGATCGCCGAGAGCCGCGGGAAGTCCGCGTAGGCGGTGTTGGCGGCGAGCAGGAGGACGCCCGCTGTTCCTACCTGGTAGGCATAGTACAGGACGTTTTTGCCCAGTACTTCCCTGCCGAGAATTGAGACGACAGTCTCGTCTGGCTGGGGGACAATTCCGTAACGGGTCGCAAGAAATGCCACGCCGAGCAAGAAGAAGCCGAGGAAGGCCGCTTCCCACTGCATCGTGATCTGTGCGTTGCGCGACTCGGGTGGTTTGAATGCCGGCACGCCGTTGGAAATTGCCTCGATGCCCGTGACGGCGGCAGCGCCTGAGGAGAACGCCCGAAGTACGAGGAAGACGCTGAGACCGCTCGTGGCTACGATCTGTTGAGACGCTGGCGCGGAGTGCAGGAAAGTGCCCGGGGCCTCGCCGATGGCGAGTTTAACCAGGCCCACGATGATCATGCCGCTGAAGCAAAGGATGAAGAAGTACGTCGGTAGGCCGAAGATCGCTCCAGACTCGCGGACGCCCCGCAAGTTTCCCCACGTGATAACGGCAACAGCTAACAGTGATAATGGGACGCGCAGATCGAACAATTCTGGCGCAGCGGACGTGATTGCAGCGACTCCAGCGGCGACGCTGACTGCGACAGTCAGCACGTAATCTACCAACAGCGCGGCGGCCGCGATGAGCGCCGGCGTTACGCCCAAATTTTCGTGCGCCACGATGTATGCGCCGCCGCCGTTCGGGTACGCCTTGATCGTTTGGATGTAGGAGAGGCGTACAGTCCACAGCAGCGCCAGGAGGGCGCCCGTCACCGGGAGGGTCAAGTAGAGTGCACCGGCGCCCGCGAGCATCAGTACGAGCATGATCTCTTCGGCGCTGTAGGCCGCCGATGAAAGTGGGTCGGAAGAGAACACACCCAGTGCGCGGACCTTGGTCAACCGCTCATGGATGAGGCGTGAAGTGGCGAACGGGCTGCCCAGGATGGTCTGCTTGATGGCCGATTCGACCCGAGCGATCGCGCCTCGAGGGCGGCTGCCTTCGGCCGTCGCCTCAAAATATCCCGCGCCTCTTTGCTTGAATTGCTGCTGGCGCGGTATTACACGCAGGTATACGCCCTTGGAAGTGGCGCCGTAGCGGACTTCTCGTAGATCAATATCGAGCGAGGAGCGGCCGCCACCGCGCTCCTGGCGAGGGACGACGATGCGCTCGCGTGATTCGCTGTAGATGTGGCGGCCATCCGTTGAGGCTAACGTAGATTGAGGGAGTGTCTTTGGGGTGGCCGGATTGCTCGGTTCCGCTCTTGCCTTCGCGCCGTCGGCTGAGGGCCTGTGCTTCCGCACGAAGGTGCGTGCGTCCTGGCTTTCGTCCTTCACATTGACGGCGTCGCCGGCGGACCAGCCAGGAATCGAACCGCGCTCCGGAGCCAACCCACCACTCTCATGCTCCGTCATCCTCGTGACCGGCTTCCCTTGTAAAGCGGATCGTCATGTGGTCGTGACGCGTCGAGACGACGACATGGAGCGCGTGGTCCTTCGCGACGGCGAGAGCGATATCGCTCCAATCGTCTGATGAGACCCCAAACTCTTCCGTGCGGATTGACAGAGTCATCGCGTCGACCACATCGGGCGATGTGGCGACAAGTGTTCTGCAAGCGGTGCGAAGATGGGCTTCAGCGCGGCCCAGGGCGGCCCATTTGTCCTCTATCGATCGTTGGTACGGATGCTGCTGGATCGCCACCTCTGGAACCTCCTCTGCCGGACAAGCACATCACGATCGAGGAACTGGAATGCGAGACGGGCCGTGAGCGCCTCCTCGACTTCGCAACCGCGGGCCTCGAGGTTGCGGGCGACGACGCGCCGAAACGGCGCCTCGTCCTCGATGATCAGCACCCGTTTGAAAGCCCGATTCATCACTCTCTCGCGCTATCAAGCGTGCCTCAACAGCGGTCAACGGCGTGTCAACGAATGGGCCGTCTCGCTCAACACCGGCTCAATATCGGGACCGGCGAAAATTATTCGATTGACCGGCGTTCGTTCTGCGGGCTACAACGGACACCGCATATCGCAATGCTGGACGTGATTTCCGACAATGCCGACTTTTTGATCGCGGCGGCGAACACGGCGCTCGACGCATCGCTGGTGCCGACGATGCTGAATCAGCGACGGGACAAGGCTTCGACCGTTCCGCTGACGACGTCGATCACTTCGACGGCGCTCTGGCTGTTCACGGCCCTCGTCTTCGCGTCGATCAGCCTCTGGATCACGATGTGCGCCAGCATCGTCACGGCAAGCCTCTGGGCGATAATCGCCGCCCAGCGGTTCATCTACGGCGATCCTGCCTCGCGCCGCACGCCCAATTCCAACTGACCCCCTACTGAATCTTGAACAAATCCGCGACTGGGGGGCGAGCTAGGCGCGGTTCGTGACGAACCGGTAGCCGACGCCCGCCTCCGTGATGATGTAGCGCGGCGCCGGCGGGATCGGCTCTCCCTCGGAGCATTCGTGCCGATGGGAACGCCTCGCCGTTGAGAAGCTGCTACAATCCGGGCGGAGTCGCCATTAACGATGTTTGGTTCGCTCTTTAGACTGATGCCCGCATCCTGGGAATGGGTCCCCGTACACCCGCAGAGGAAGAGGCGGCCCTTCGAGCGCGTGAAGAGTTGCGCATGGAGCGCGAGCGACGCGCCGTGGATGAGGCAGAAGTAAGGACGCGGATTGCCCTCCGATTGCCCTGGCGCTGAGGGCGCCCTCCAGAACGATCACTAGCCCCGGTTCGTCACGATGATGGACCGCTTCACGACCATATTCTTCGGCAAGTGGTTTGTTCTGTTGTTCTTTGGCGCGCAGAGCTATTGGCAGGTCGATGGACTTTTGAAGGACGCTTCGACCGGCCGCGTAATCGAAACGCTTTCCTGGATAGCGTTGAGCGTTCTCCTGTTCTTCATCGCGTGGAAGATAGGATGGAGTAATCTCAGGGCCCTGGGCACGAAGGCGCAAAGGCGGAGGAGACGCCTGGCTGTGATAACAGCGATACCCCTTTCCATTGCGGGTGTCCGACTGTTGATTACGCACGATCCCTTTCTGTGGGCCATTGGGACCCTGTTCATGCTAGTTCCGATTGTAGGGCTGATCTATTTGATGTCCCGGTGGTATACGAGGGATACCGGCGCTCCTCAGCCCGTCGCGCCACCAGCAGGTACCGACTAGACCCCAACGACGAATTGATTGATCGCATGGAGCGCTGCCACTTCTGCCCGACGCACGCTCCCGCCAAGTGGGCGGTCACCGCTCAGGTTGCTTCGCCCGCTACTCTCGGTTCGTGACGAACCGAGAGTAGCGCACGCCCGGCTCCGTGATGATTTAGCGCAGCGCCTGCCGGGTCCGGCTCAGCCGCTTGCGCCCGCCGGGGCAATGTAGAATACCGATGTAGGAAGCCGCAGCCATGTCCCAAGGAGGCAGCCATGCCACAATTCATTCTGGAGTGTACCGAGCACACGGACGCACAGTGTGACGAGATGAACCAGGAGATGGAGCGGGAAGGCGTACCGGCCGTGTTGAAGGGCCGCGAGTTCCTGTGCTCATGTCCGCACGGACATCACGCCGGATGGGCCGTGGTCGAGGGGCCGGACGCGGCGAGCATCCTGGCGACGCTACCGCCTATCTTCCGCGCTCATGCGAGGGCACACCAGATAGAGTCGATGCAGTTCTAGGCTGCTCGACCAGTCCTGCAACCGCCCAGCAACCTAAAGTTTCACGAACCGGTAGCCCACGCCCGGCTCCGTGATGACGGAGTGAGGCGCTCGCGCGTCCGGCCCCGGCCTCCTGGCCGGGCTGTTCCTCGCGCTGCGAGCCCGGTTGGGAACGCTTCCCCGTTCCCAACGAGCTACGAATCGAGCGACCGTGCGGCCTGATCCGCGTACAGGACCGAGAAGCCCGGGTTAATCTCGAGCGCTCGCGAGAGGTATTCGCGCGCGGCGCCGCGATTGCCCAACTTGTCGTTAATCATTCCCGCGTGAAAGAGCATAAGCGCGTCGCGCGTGCCCAAACGTAAGGCTTCCTGCGAGTAGGCCATTGCCTCTTCGTATTGCCCCGATTTGTAGAGCGCCCACGAAAGGACGTCGGCGGCCCGGATATTGCCCGGTTGCCTCAGGTAGACCTCGCGGGCCTGCGTTACCGCATCGTCGAGCTTGAGGTCGTGGTCGGCGAAGAAGAGCGCCATCTGCAAATCGGTGTTAATGCCGTTGGCCTTGTAAAGCGCGTCGATCGCGCCGATCAAGGCGTACTGTTGCTGC
>Ga0066678_10000657_pt1 | contig 12220 bp, 7 predicted proteins | sample GraSoiAngelo_127_FD_62300 | JGI IMG/M metagenome (GOLD analysis project Ga0066678, IMG submission 62300) | Grasslands soil microbial communities from the Angelo Coastal Reserve, California, USA - 14_0927_09_40cm | ecosystem: Environmental > Terrestrial > Soil > Grasslands | place: USA...
AGAACGTAAAGGACGCCGCGCAAATTTGACCCAAGCTGCGCCGCCAAACGAATGCGTTGCGATTCGCCGCCGCTCAACGTTTTCGCTGACCGCCCAAGCGCGAGATAACCGAGGCCGACCTGTTCCATGAACCGCAGCCGTTGCCGAATCTCGGGGATCAGATCGCGCGCGATCGTTTGCTGCGTTCCGCTAAACTTTAATTTGTCGATCTTATTTGCGGCCTCGCTCGCCGAAAGATTCGTGAACTGATCGATCGTCCAGCCCTGCACCCGCACATGACGGGCGACGGCGTTAATCCGGGAGCCGTGACAGGCCGGGCACTCGCGCGCTTCGGTCGCGTCGATCCATTCCGATTCGCGCTCGGCCAGCAGCTCGTTTTCCAACACGGAACCACCGTCTCCATCAGCGGCGCTCTGCAATTCCTGGTCCCAGATTTCGCCGAACCCGCCGCATTCCTTACATTGGCCGTGCGGCGAGTTGAATGAGAACAATCGCGGGTCGAGCTCCTCGAATGCGCGGCCGCAGTTCGGACAGCTCATCTCCGTGCTTACGATCGTGAGCCGGTTTTTCGAATCGAGCAGGTGCGCTGTGCCGCGGCCGATCTCAAGCGCGCGCTCCGCGAGCTTCCGCGCGTTTGCGATTCGCTTTGCGTCAATCACGCCAACCACGACCGAGATCGTGTGCTCCTTGAAGCGTTCGAGTCTTCGGAACTGCGCGCTCGCAATCAGTTGTCCATCGACAAACAACGTGTCGAAGCCCTGACGCTCGGCCCAGCGCGCGAGATCGGTGTGAAAACCTTTGCGTGCTTTTACGAGAGGCGCGAGCACTTTGAGCGGTCCGCCCCGCGATCGCAGGGCCGCAGTTTCGATTTGCTTCACAATCGCGGCGACACTCTGCTTCTCGACCGGCAAATCACAGTGTGGACAAAACTGCGTCCCGGTTTTCGCGAACAGGAGACGGAGAAAATGATAGACCTCCGTCACCGTCGCGACGGTGGATTTCCCGCCGCCGCGCGCGACCCGTTGCTCGATCGCCACGCTTGGCGGCAGACCGGTGACAAGATCGACATCCGGTTTCTCGAGCTGCTCGACAAACTGCCGCGCGTAGGGCGACATGCTGTCAAGAAACCGGCGCTGTCCTTCCGCGAATAGGATATCGAATGCGAGTGTTGATTTACCCGACCCGCTCAAGCCAGTGATCACGACCAACTGATCGCGTGGGATTTTCACGTCGATGTTTTTCAGGTTGTGCTCGCGCGCGCCGTGAATCTGGATGGCGCCGTTGCTTCCATTTACCCGAAAACCCGGTGCAGTCTCGGCGGCTCTCGCCAACTCCACGCGGTCATCCTGAGCGTAAGCGAAGGAGCTCTCCAACTCGCGCGAGCTCTTGTGAGGTTCCTCGCCGTCTCCGCGGCTCGGGATGACATGCAAAGCCTTGGGCGATTTCGTAAGCACACTTCGCAAAAACCGTCCGGTGTGCGAGTTTCCGATCTTCACGATTTGCTCTGGCGTTCCCTCGGCAACAACTTCCCCGCCGTCAGCGCCCGCTTCGGGCCCAAGATCGACAATCCAGTCGGCGCATTTAATCACTTCAAGGTTGTGCTCGATCACGATCAGCGAATGGCCGGCATCGACCAGGCGCTGAAAAACCTGAAGCAGCATCGCGACGTCATCGAAATGCAAACCGGTGGTCGGCTCGTCAAAGATGAAAAGATTGCCGCGCGCTCCGTCCCCAGGCGTTTCGCGCTTCGACTTGCGAGCTTCAGACAAATGTCGAACAAGTTTTAGACGTTGCGATTCGCCGCCGCTGAGTGTGTTCAATGGTTGCCCAAGTCGCAGATAACCGAGACCGACTTCGTCCAAAACATCGAGCGGCCCGGAAAGCGTTTTTATTTCGCCGATCTGGGCGAAGAACTGAATCGCTTCGTGGACCGTGAGCTCGAGCAAATCGTGAATCGATTTGCCGTGCAGTTTGATTTTCAGGACGTGCGGCTGAAAACGTTTGCCCTCGCATTCGGCGCAACGCACATAGAGATCGCTCAGGAACTGCATCTCGATCTTCTCGAACCCTGTTCCCGAACAACGCTCACAACGGCCGCTGCCGGAGTTGAACGAGAACGCGCTCGCCGTGAGCCCCTGCGCCATCGCTTCCGGTTGCGCAGCGAACAATTCACGGACGCGATCGTAAAGGCCAAGATAGAGAATCGGCGTGGAGCGCGGCGTGCGCGCGAGCAGCGATTGATCGACCATCACGACTTCACTGATGCGATGCGCTCCGCTGACTGATTTGCATCCGCCCGCTGCTTCGCCATTCGATTGGCCTTTGGCCGCGAGCAGATTTCGATAGAGCACATCGTGAATCAGCGTCGATTTCCCCGAACCGGAAACGCCGGTCACACACGTGAAGACGCCGAGTGGAAGATCGACCTCAATATTCTTGAGATTGTGTTCGCGCGCGCCGGTGATCCTGATCGACGATTTCGATCTTCGCCGCGATTTCGGGACCGGAATCGTTTTGCAGCCGGTGAGATAATCGGCAGTCAACGATCGCTGTTGTAGGGCAAGCGCATCGCTTGCTGTTCTTGAGTTCGGCAGGCGGAGCGCCTGCCCTACAAAATCTTCGAGCGGTCCGCTCCAGACCAATTCACCGCCGCGCTCGCCACGGCCCGGACCGATGTCGATTAAATTGTCGGCCGCGCGAATGATTTGTTCTTCGTGCTCGACCACAAGCAGGGTGTTGCCACGGTCGCGCAAGTTGAGCATCACGCGAACGAGCCGGCCGATATCGCGTGGGTGAAGCCCGATGCTTGGCTCATCCATGACGAAGAGCGTGTTCACCAGTGACGCGCCGAGACACGTGGTCAGATTGACGCGCTGCACTTCGCCGCCGCTCAACGTGCGCGTCGAGCGATCGAGCGTGAGATACCCAACGCCTACTTCGCAGAGATAATTCAGCCGAGCGCAAATTTCGCTGCGCAACATCTCCGCAGTCGAATCGTTCGTTGCGATGTCGATCTTCGCCAGCAAATCGCGCGCATTCGAAATCGAAAGCGCGGCAAAATCGGGCAGCGTGAGGAGATCTTTGCCAGCGGCGATTTTGTAATTCAGCGCCTCGGGCTGAAAACGGCCGCCCTTGCAGCTCGGACAAGTCGTGTAGGCGCGATAACGACTGAGCAACACGCGCATGTGCATTTTGTAAACCTGCGATTCGAGCCAGCGAAAAAATCCGCGCACGCCGTACCAACGATCGCTCTCATAATCGTCCTCGGTGTATTCGCCGCTGCGCTTCTCGCCGTTGATGACGAAGTCCTGGTCGGCCTTAGGAAGTTCCTCGAATGGGACATTGATGTCGATCTCCTCCCGGGCGCAGGCCCGGAGCAGATCTTTCTGCGATTCGCCAAATTCCTGACCGCGGAAAACGCGGACCACGCCTTGTTTGATCGACAGTGAGCGATCCGGGATCGCCTTGTTCAGGTCGATGGTTATCGTGCGACCGAATCCACGGCATTCCGGACATGCGCCGAGCGGATTGTTGAAACTGAAAAGTCCCGGCGTCGGCGGACGAATGTCCAGGTCGCAATGCGGGCAATGCCAGCCGGTCGAAAAAGGGTGTTCGGAAACTGTAGTGGCCGCCGTCCCGGCGGCTTTGGATTGGTGTGCTGCTGAGACAGCGGCCTCTACAGCCACGACGTTGACTTTGCCTTTGCCGAAACGAAGTGCGGTCTCAAGTGCTTCAACCAATCGCGCGCGATTCTCTTTTGTAACGGCGATTCGGTCTTGAATGACTTGAACGCGCGGGCCGAGACGTTTGATCTTTTTTGGATCGACATCGACGCGGATCACTTCGTTGTCGATCCAGACGCGGAGATAACCTTGTTGCTCAAGGAATTCGAAAAACTTTTGCGGCTCGGTTTTGGGCGGAACTGCGATCCAAAACGTGATGAGGACAGTCGGTTTTTTCTCGCGGTCATCCTGAGCCCCGAAAGCTTTCGGGGTCGAAGGATCCCGCGATTCTGCCTTTAAGATATCACCACGGGATCCCTCGACTTCGCTCGGGATGACGGCGCTCTTCTCACCGAAGAGCGCCATCACTTCATCCGCGATTGATTTTGCGGTTTCCGGCCGAATCTCGCGGCCACAGTTTGGACAAAATGCCTTGGCGATACGCGGCCAGAGAAGCTTTAGATAATCGTTGATCTCGGTCATTGTGCCGACGGTCGAGCGCGATGTTTTCACCGGGTTCGCTTGTTCGATCGCGATTGCCGGCGGGATGCCGCGAATATCGTCGACGCGCGGTTTGTCCATGCGGTCGAGGAACTGCCGCATGTACGGGCTGAAAGTTTCGACGTAGCGGCGCTGGCCTTCGGCGTAGATCGTTTCGAACGCGAGCGACGATTTGCCGGAACCGCTTGGGCCAGTGACGACGGTCAATTTTCCGAGCGGAAGATCGACATTTACGCCTTTGAGATTGTTCTGGCGCGCCCCGCGAATCTCCACGCATCCGCGCTCGAAAGGCGCGGTGACGCATTCTTTTTCAGCAAGCTTCGACCCCACTGGAGACAATTCCAGATGCGCGCGCGATTCGCAAATTTGCGGCTAAATGTTGAACCGCTTGACGAGGGCGTCGCGCTGTTTCAACAGCGCGTCCGGGACCACGCCGCTGAGAGAGTCGAAAAACTTTTTGTGCTCGGCCAACTCTTTTTGCCATTGCTCGCGATCGATTTCGAGCAGTTCGTCGACGCATTTGTGGTCGAGCGAGAGGCCTTCGAGATCGAGATCGTGGATGCCCGGCAACCAGCCGATTGGCGATTTCACAGCTCCGCCGTGTCCTTCACACCGGTCGATCATCCATTTGAGCACGCGCATGTTGTCGCCAAATCCAGGCCAGAGAAAATTGCCAGCCACGCCTTTTCGGAACCAGTTCACATTAAATATGAGTGGCGGATTGGTCAGGCGTTTGCCGATGTCGAGCCAATGCCGGAAATAATCGCCGATGTTGTAACCGCAGAACGGCAACATCGCCATCGGATCGCGCCGGACCTGCCCAACCGCGCCGGTCGCGGCGGCGGTTGTTTCCGAAGCCATAGTCGCGCCGAGATAAACGCCGTGGTTCCAATCGAACGCCTGATAAACGAGCGGCACAGTCGTGCTGCGGCGCCCGCCAAAAATAATCGCGCTGATCAGAACGCCTTCGCCTTTTTCGAAATCGGGATCGAGCACGGGATTGTTGCGGCACGGCGCGGTGAAGCGCGAATTCGGATGCGCGGCCTTTTCTTTTGAATCCGGCGTCCATTCGTTCCCGCGCCAATCGATCGCGTGTTTCGGGGGCGGACCGTCTTTGCCTTCCCACCAAACGTCGCCACCGTCGGTGAGCGCGACATTGGTATAGAGCGAATCGTGCTCGATCGATTTCATCGCGTTCGGGTTCGATTTGTAATTAGTGCCCGGAACGACCCCGAAATAGCCGTTCTCCGGATTGACCGCAAATAACCGCCCGTCGCGAATCTGCATCCAGGCGATGTCGTCGCCGACGGTAGTGATTTTCCAACCTTTGAAATGCGCGGGAGGAATCAACATCGCGAAATTAGTTTTGCCGCACGCGCTCGGGAACGCCGCTGCCACGTAATGTTTTTTCCCCGCGGGCGATTCGATGCCAAGGATCAACATGTGCTCGGCCATCCAGCCTTGTTTGCGCGCGAGATAGGAGCCGATGCGAAGCGCGAGACATTTTTTGCTCAGCAACACGTTGCCGCCGTAACCTGACCCGACCGAGATGATGCTGTTGTCCTGTGGGAAATGGCAGATGAAGCGCCGCGCCGGATCGACATCCAATAATGAATGCACGCCGCGGTTCCATTCCGCAGCCGGATCATTGCCGAGCCGTTTGACCGCGACCGCGCCCATGCGCGTCATGATTCGCATACTGAGCACGACGTAAATCGAGTCGGTGATCTCGAACCCGACTTTGGTCAGCGGCGAATCAGGCGGGCCCATGATGTAGGGAATGACAAAGAGCGTGCGGCCGCGCATCGCGCCTTTGAGCAGGCCGTGCAGTTTTGTGTAGGTCTCGGCCGGTTCGCTCCAGTTATTGGTCGGCCCCGCCTCTTTCTTCGTGGGCGTGCAAATGAAAGTGAATTGCTCGACACGCGCGACGTCGTTTGGATTGGAGCGGTGCAAATACGAGCGCGGCACTTTCTGCTCGTTCAGTTTGATCAGCACGCCTTGCTTGAGCGCCTGCTCGAGAAGGAACTGGTGTTCGGGTTCGGAACCGTCGCACCAAAAAATGTTCTCCGGTTTGGCGAGCAATTCCACCTCGTGCACCCAATCGAGGACCGCCTGATTTTCCGGTTTGGCATCGCCGATACCGGCCGGCGGTGAAATGGCTGGGGCAAGGTTGTTCATGGGACGGTGTCGATCCTTCCAAATCAGGGAAGAACAAATTTCTGCCGCCTGGCGCGCTTCTCCAAGCAAATTTTCGCAGCGACCGAACGGCAGCTTGCGCGGTTCAATGCGCGGGATTAAATGAGACGCATGTTCGGAGTCACTACCTCCGATGACTATCGGCCGGTGGCATGGATGGGGCGCTACCCGGTCCGGGTGACATCGATTGTTTGCGCGCTCGTTGTGCTCGGGATGTTCGCCACCGTCGCCGCGCAAACTGCACGAGTGGATTTTTCACTGTTTGCATTTCAAACCTACTCGTTTCTGCACGGCGCGATTTGGCAACCGCTCACCTGTACGCTCATTCAAACCGCATCGTTCTTTTTCCTGTTCAACATTTTCTTCTTTTATTGGTCGGGAAATCAGGTTGAGCAATTTCTTGGCGTCCGCCGTTATTTGAAGTTGCTCGGCCTGCTGCTGCTGGTGCCGCCAGTGGTTTTCATCGCCTGGGGCCGCGCCGGAATGGGATGGAGTTATTTCGGCTCCTACGAGCTGACGATCGGGATGTTCATCGCGTTCGCCGCAGTTTACCCAAACATCGAAATTTTTGGATGGGTGAGTTTGAAATGGCTCGCCTTTGCCGGGCTGGTGCTCGGCTCGATGCAATATCTGCCGCGGCACGACTGGGGTTATCTCACCGTGCTTTGGGGAATGTGCCTCACCTCCTTCATTTTCATTCGCGTGGTGCAGGAGCGCGTTGCCTTCTCGCCGGCTTTGCAGCGGCTCAATCCGTTCCGGAGAAAACCGCGGCTGCACGTTGTCCAAAAATCACCCACCGCCCAACGCGCGGCGGAGCCGGACGATGTTTACGCGTCGGTCGACCCGATTCTGGATAAAATCTCGAAGTCCGGCATTGGCAGTTTAACGTCGGCCGAGCGGCGCCAACTCGATCGCGCGCGCGACCGACTGTTGAAGAAAACCGAGTAAGCCCGCCCGTTATTTCTGGGCGAGGCGCGGCTCGACGATTTCGCAGAGGACGTGGAGGATAAACTTGTGCGCTTCTTGGATGCGCGCCGTGGAATCGACATGGACAACAAGATCAACATCGGCGACCCCACAGCAGTCGCCGCCGTCGCGACCGAGGAGCGCGATCGTTTTCAGCCCCGCTGCTTTCGCTTCCTCAAGTGCGCGCTGGACGTTTTTGGATTTGCCGCTGGTGGTGATCGCGATCAGGACGTCGCCCGATTTGCCGAAGGCATGCACCTGACGCGCAAAGATTTCGTCGAACCCGTAATCGTTGCCGGCAGCGGTGATCAAACTTCCGCCCTGCGAAAGATTCAACGCCGGATAAGGCCGGCGATCCCGATCGAAACGGCAGGCCAGCTCCGTGCAAAAATCCGCCGCATCCGCCGCGCTCCCGCCATTGCCGCAGACGAGCAGCTTGTTGCCATTCGTTAGGCAATCGCCGATCAACTCCGCCGCTTTTGCGATCTGCGGCTCAAGATCGACAAGCGATTCAAGCGTGTTGCTCGCGCCTGCGATTGCGTTCTTTAAAATGTCAGACGGTTTACCCATGCTTTAGAAGCGAACGCCTCGCATTGTGAAGGTGATTGGGCTCTTCACAACAGAAACGGTGCCCGGTTTGAAACGCCATCGCCGAAAAGCTTCGAGCGCGGCCTCGTCGAGAAGCTTGTATCCCGTGCTCTTCAACATCTGCGCCGATGTGACATAGCCAGTTCGAGAATCGACTTTCATCAGCACAACGCCGCTTCCCGCCATACCTTTAGCCCGGGCTTCGTAGGGATAGCGTGGCCGCGCCGCGTACACCGCAAAGGATTTGGAGTTGCCTGGGACGCTCTGCCTTTTGGAGGACGTGTCTTGAGATTGAGCAATCGCAATCCGTGAAGGGGCGGAGGAAATTGTAATCGCTAACGCAACTAGTATGAGTCCGCGACACATACTTTCAGAAGATGGTGCGCGATAGTGGGTTCGAACCACTGACCCCTACCGTGTCAAGGTAGTGCTCTACCACTGAGCTAACCGCGCGCAAAGCGAGCGAAGTATCCGATTATGCGTGACTGCTCGCAAGTGCCCCGCCCGCATCGCTACGCGAAGCGTTGCGGGCGCGGTCTACCACTGAGCTAACCGCGCATTCTAAAGCAGGGACAAGTGACAAGTGATGAGTGGCGAGTCAAGGGCAACATGCCGACGGTGCGCGACCGCGGCTACAACTACGCCGCCAGCTTGACCGCTTCCTTATGGCCGAGGATGCGGACGGTGGTCTTGAGCTGTTCGACCTTGAGCGGCTTCTTCAACACCGTGATCGGGCCTTTGGCCAAAATCCGGTCGAGCATGTCGCTGTCGGGGTAACCGGTAATGATCACGATCGGGCAATCGGGCTGTTCGGCGCGCGCCGTCTCGTAAACGTCGTCCGCCGGGCCGTCGGGCAATTTCAGATCGAGAAAGATCAGATCGAACTTTTGCTTTTCGAGCGCGGCCAGCGCTTCCTTGACCGTGCCGACGACAACGCGGCTGAAGCCGATCTTCTTGAGGAAAAGCTTAAAGAGATTTTGCAAGCTCTCGTCATCATCGACCACGAGCACGGTGGGCTGACCGGACTTGTCTTCCTTGAGAATGTCTTTATCGAGCGATGATTTTTTTATCCGCCAGCGACCGCCGATTTGAATGGCCGGTAATTGGCCGCGCTGGACAAGATAATAGACGGTCGGCAAGGGTATGCGGAGGTACTTGGCGGTTTCCTTAACCGTGAGGAGGTTGTGCATGGAAAGGAATCATCAATTACTCAGCAAGTGGTCGCAAAATGGGCAAGCTATTTCGCTCGCGGCAAGCATTATAAATTTTAGAATCGATGTCAATCTCTTGTTCGCGCCGACGCCGTGACCGCGCAATACAGCTGGGCGACTTCGCGACTGGACAATGCGAGAGCGGCAGTTGACTATTCGCACCTCATGAGCGTGCTCTTTTTCAAGCGCTTCCTGCAACGGCCGCTTCAGATTGCGTCGATCGTGCCGAGCTCCAGGGCGCTGGTCGAACGCGTGGCAGCCAAAATGGATTTCACTCGACCGCGCGTGATCGCCGAATACGGGCCGGGCGAAGGTGTGCACTCGCGCGAGATCGCCCGCCGGATGAGCGCCGATTCGCATCTGCTGCTCTTCGAGCTTGATGTCGCGCTCTCGCGTGATCTGGAGCGGCAATTTGCGGACGACCCGCGCGTCCATGTCGTGCACGGCGATGCTGCGCGTTTGCTACAGGAATTGGCGCGCCGCGGGTTTGCCCACTGCGATTACGTCCTTTCGGGCATCCCGTTCAGCATCCTCAAGATCGACAAGAAACGCGCGCTCCTGCGAAAAACCTACGACGCGCTCGCAGCGGGCGGGAGTTTCATCATTTACCAGGTCACGAACGAGCTGAAGCAGCACGCCACGCTGTTCGATTGGGTGGACTCCGAATATTTCCTGCAAAATATCCCGCCGATGTTCATCACCGTGTTTCAAAAATCGGACGGGATGGCGCGCCGGGTGGCTGACCTGGAGTTGAGCCGGTTCTCCGCGCAACGCCGGGCATGAGGGAGCAAGTCACCCGGGTGGAAAAGGACTCGATGGGCGAGATGTCCGTCCCGGCGTCGGCGCTTTACGGCGCTTCCACGCAGCGCGCCGTGCTCAATTTTCCAATCAGCGGGTATCGTTTTACCCGCCCGTTCATTCGGGCCCTTGGGCTGATCAAATGGGCCGCCGCTCAGGCGAATCATGATCTCGGATTGCTCGATGCCGATCGCGCCGCGCTCATTGTCCAAGCCGCTGAAGAAGTAATCGAGGGCAAGCTGGACGAACATTTCCCGCTCGACATTTTTCAGACCGGCTCGGGGACGAGCACGAACACGAACGCAAACGAAGTGATCGCCAACCGTTGCGCGGAGCTGGCCGGAAAACCGATCGGTTCGCGCGAAGTTGTCCACCCAAACGATCACGTCAATATGGGTCAATCCAGCAACGACGTGATTCCCTCGGCCATTCACATCAGCGCGGCCGAGGAGTTGAAAAATCATCTCGTGCCGTCACTGGCAAAATTGCACCGCGCGCTGGAAGCCAAAGCGGAAGAGTTTTGGGACGTGATCAAGATCGGCCGCACCCATTTGATGGACGCGACGCCGGTGCGGCTCGGCCAGGAATTTTCCGGGTATGCTCAACAAGTCGCCTACGGAAAAGCGCGCGCTGAAAACGCGATCGATGTTTTGCGCGAACTCGCGCTGGGCGGGACCGCCGTCGGCACGGGGATCAATCGACATGTCGATCTTCCGGCGAAAATGATCCGGCATCTGGAGCACCGCACGAACATTAAATTCTACGAAGCGAAAGATCATTTCGAAGCGCAGGGCAGTAAAGATGCCGTTGTAGAAGCGAGCGGTCAGCTCAAGACCATCGCTGTCAGTCTCTTTAAGATCGCGAACGATATTCGCTGGCTCGCGAGCGGGCCGCGGTGCGGGATCGGCGAGATTCAGTTGCCTGCGACGCAGCCCGGCAGCTCGATCATGCCGGGCAAAGTCAATCCGGTTTTGTGCGAGTCGCTCATGATGGTCTGCGCGCAGGTGATCGGTCACGACTGCGCGATCACCTGGGCCGGCGCGAACGGCAATTTCGAGCTCAACGTCATGATGCCGGTAATGGCGCACGATCTCTTCGAGTCGATCCGGCTACTCGCCAACGCGACCGCCGCGTTCTGTGAAAAATGCGCGGCCGGCATCGCTGCGAACAGAAAACGTTGCGCCGAGCTGGTCGAACTCTCGCTGGCCATGGTGACGAGTCTCACTCCGAAGATCGGCTATGATCGCGCGGCCGAAATCGCCAAGGAAAGCGCGCGTACCGGCCGCACCGTGCGCGAGATTTGCCGCGAACAAAAAGTTCTGCCCGATGCAGAGCTCGACCGCGCGCTTGATCCAGTCGCCATGACCGAACCCAGCGCGAAAACCGCGCCCGGCAAATGAAGATGAAAAATTGGCGGGTGATCGCGCTGCTATTGGCAACTGCTGAGATCATCTCCGCCGCAGGCGCCCGCCCCGATGTCTCCACTGTCATCGACAAGGCGACAGCCGAATCGATTCTTGGTGAAACGGTCAAAGCGACGACGCCGCGCAACCTGGACGGCGCCGATGGATACTATTCGAAGATTAATTATTACGCGCTAAAGCCGGGCAAGGCGCTCATCATCCGTTTGCATCAGGCTGCGCCCGGCTCGCCTGATCCACAGCAGGAACTCGAGATGGTCCGGGCCAGCACGGGCGCGACCAAGCCGCTTTCCGGTCTCGGCGACCGCGCCGAATATGCGCACGGCGCAGACAGCAACCTGCCCGCTCACGCGCTCATGCTGTATGTCGCCAAAGGCAATACCCTGGTCACCGTTGGGCTCAACGGACTTGACGATGATTCGCTCGCCCTGGACAAAGCAAGGAACGTTGCGCAAAAAATTCTCGAGAAGCTCTAAGCCGCCGACATGGTAGCCAAACTCGAGGGCCCGCAATTTTCCGGCGGCGCGAACATCGCGATCAAATGTCCCAGCCACACCTATGAGCAGACGGTCTCGTTTTATCGCGACACCCTCGCCCTACCCCTGATCGAAGAAGAGCCGGAGGGCTGCATTTTTCAGTTTGGGCCAAACCGGCTTTGGATCGACAAAGTCCCCAACCTGAGCCAGCCGGATATCTGGCTAGAGCTTGAAACCAACGATACCGAAGCGGCAGCCGCGTTCCTCAAAATCCACGGCGTCGCGCGTCGCGACGAGGTCGAACAGTTGCGCGAGGATTTCAACGGCTTCTTCATCTCCGC
>Ga0066678_10000664_pt1 | contig 12168 bp, 10 predicted proteins | sample GraSoiAngelo_127_FD_62300 | JGI IMG/M metagenome (GOLD analysis project Ga0066678, IMG submission 62300) | Grasslands soil microbial communities from the Angelo Coastal Reserve, California, USA - 14_0927_09_40cm | ecosystem: Environmental > Terrestrial > Soil > Grasslands | place: USA...
TCCACGCGGATCGCCATCATGTCTCCGTTGGGCTGGTAGTTGAAGACCACCCCAGCATCCTGATCGATGTCCCCACCCACGGTTGCCAGCCGCGCGGTCAGCGTGCCACCAGTGAAGCTTGGGACTTTGTTGAAGAGCGCGATCGGAAAATACGCCGTCCCCGGCAGGTCGTCGACGAACTCGTTCCAGCGGTCGCCGTACAGCGCCTTGGCCTGGCTGGCCAGTGTATTGGCCGTTTGTGAGCCCTGCCACTGCGTACCGTCTTCAAACAGCACCGGTTTGGTATCGACGCCATTGGTGCCGATGGACCAGAACCCGGTCGGCGTACTGAACGAAGTCGGCGCGGCGCCGAGCCGCTCCTCGGTGAAGTCTTCGACGATGGCGCCCGCGCCCTGCGCACCCTGCGCGCCTGCCGGCGCCGGCCCTGCCACCAGCATTGCCACTCCGACCAGGACAGCCAGGCTTCGTCGTGCCGACCGCTTGGCAGCGACCCGCCCGCTCGCTTCGCTCGCTCCCGGCCGAGTGTCAGAAAGAGGAAGGTTCATGGCAGGGTCCTCTGCTGAGCTTTCTGGCGGCATCCTCCGCTGAGATTCATTGCATCATCCTCCGCGCTGAAATCCGTGGTGTCCTTGAAGGCGACGCCGTCAAGATCCTGAGGCCCCCGGACCGGCCGAGCGCAAACCCCAGCGCCGCAACAAGAGTCCCTAGCGTAGCCACGAGGATCGCCGATCCGCTCGCGGGCACACTGGCTGCGTCGGCCCGGGCTCCGCGGCCGAACGTAGTCTGGAATCCGCTGACCAGCTCCGCCCGCTCCGAATCGCTCAACTGCAGATCGGAGTTGACCACTCCGGCATACGCGGGTGGCATGCGTCCCTGCTGCACACTGGCGACGAGCTGCGCGGCCGCCGGCTGCGACCGGTCCCATTCTGAGAAATTCAGCACGGCCCGCCCGGCGTCGACGTCGTGCTGCACCAGCCAGGACACCGGCGCGACGTTGGCGTACCACGACCAGCCCGGCTGGTTGCTGTGACATGCCGCGCACGTTCGCGCAGCCAACGCGCTGGTGCGATCGCCGTCCCAGGCCGGTGTGCCAGTCACCAACGGAGCGTCGATGGTCTGGGCGGAGTTGCCGACCAGCGCGTCCGGACTGGCCTGCTGGATGCGCGAGCTGAGCTCGGTGGAAATGCCAGACAGTCCGGCGCGCAGCGCGGCGATGGGCGCCGCGGCCGCCGTCAGGTTTACCGTCGCGGGGACCAGGATGACTGCGTCGCCATCGAGTCGGTCGGCCAGCAACCGCGGGCAGCGCACCGGATACAGCTCGGCCAGCTCCTTCGACACTCCCGCGTACGCCACCGCGAGCTGGCTGTACTGCGCGCGGAGTGTGAGCGCATCATTGGCCGCGAGCGCCTGCTGCGCGGAATCCAGATCGCCGAGCATGCCCGTCACCTGCGTGCGGAAGGCGCCCAGGCTCATGGTTGACTCCGCGCCGGGCGCGAACGTCCGTGGACAGTACCGATCGGTCACGCCAAGCACCGGCCCGGCCGACGGCGGCGCCACGGCGAAGTTCGTGTGACTGCGCCCATATGGGATCAATTGGATGGCGACGAACACGCCGCCGACCGCGAGCGCTGTCCTCCGCACGCCCGGGAGATAGGGGCTGAGCCACGGCAGTCGGGTCGCGGATCGGGCGACGGGTACGCCGGCTACAGCCGTGGGCAGACGCGGAACGCGCTGGCTGTACCACCAGCCGCCGACCGCCAGTAGCGGCAGCAATGCGTAGAACCACACCGAGGCGGCGTCGGCGCTGGTGACGAGCGGATATCCCGGATACGCGGTGGTCGGATCTGGCGTGACCACGCGGCCGTCGAGCGCCTCAATCAGCGGCAGCACCTCGCGCGCGGTGGTTGCACGGGTGACGCCTTGCTTGCCACCGTAGGTGTACGTGGTCAGGCCGTAGTTGGCGCCGCTGGTTCCGCCGAACAGGCTGGTGGTGCTGGTCTCGGCGTACGTGATGGTGACATGCGGCATCGCCCGCGGCAGCTTGCTGAGGATGTTTCGGTCGAGGTCCGCCAGGCGCGAATCGTTCGCGGCGAGGTTGACGTTGACCTTCAATTCCTTCGTCATTTGACGCAGCTCGCGCATATCCGCCGGATTGAAGGAGTTGCGCTGGTTTTCGCTGACGTCGGCGAAGATTGGCAGCTGGATCACCAGCAACAGCGCCTGCGCGGCCACCCCAAACACCGCCCCGGAGCGCACCAGCTTCTGACGACGCGACACCCCCGGCGGAAGCCAGACGACGCTCAGCGCCACAAAGCCCAGGCCGAGCACCAGCAGCGTCAGCGCCGTTGGCGAGCCGAGCAAGCCCCGCTCCAGCCCGCGCAACGCCGGACTCAGTGAAAACGACGCGACCGCGCGGAGAAAGCCCGAACCGGTGGAGCCGGCGAACTCCAGGATCCACGAGCCCAGCGTGAACGACAGCGCGACGATCGCCGCGGTGGCGCTGGACTCCGTTATGGCGGCCGCCAGGAAAGCCACACCGGCGATCACAAACGCGTACAGGGCATGGCCGAGAAGCACCGTCAGCAGCTCGGGCACCGAGAGGTGGCCGCCGAGCAGCAGCGCCCAGATCGCCAGCGCCGAAAGCGTCGGCGCCAGCGCAATGCACCAGCCCACCGCCAGCGCGGCCAGCTTCAAGCCGACCAGCCGATTCATGCCGATCGGCAGCTGCAAGGCGATCTTCAGCGCGCCGGTCTGCTTCTCGTTGCCGATGGCGCGGATGGCCACGAACGGCAACAGAAACGTGTTCATCAGGTAGACGGCGCCGAATGTCGGGATGATGATGCCGTCGAGCGGATTGACGTTGGGCAACAGCTGCGGCAGGCGGAACGCGTTGCTGCTGCTCTGGCTGTACATCCGCACCGCCTGGATGAAGCTGAAGCCCACCAGCGGCGCGCTGATCAGCACCATCGACCACAGCGCGCGGCTGACCAGTAGCTCGCGGACCTCCTTGGCGAACAGCAGCCAGGTGAGCCGCAGCTCGCGCACGGCAACCAGGCCAAGTAGCCGCAGCGTGCGGTTGCCGGCCGAGTCGACGTTTACCGACACCCGCCGCGCGCTCGCAACCGATGGCGGCAGCAGCGCGAGCGCTTCAGGTGAGCGCAAGGAAGATCTCCTCGAGGCTGCCGCTCGGCAGCCCTGTTTTGGCGCGCAGCTCGTCGAGCGTGCCCACGCCGATGATGCGGCCTTCCGACAGCAACAGCACGCGGTCGCAGATTCGCTCCGCGTCCACCAGCTGGTGAATGCACAGGAGCAGCGTGCGCGACTGCGCGCGCAGGTTGCGCAGGATCGACATCATCGCTCGCGTCTGGTGCAGATCGAGACCGTCAAATGGCTCATCCAACGCGAGGAGTGGCTGGGGCGACATCAGCGCCAGCGCGATCAACAGGCGCTGCATATTGCCCTTCGAGAGCGCATTGACGCGCTTGCGCAGCACGGGCTGCAAGGACAGCTCGTCGAGGATGATGCGCTCCCAGCGCCTGGGGTCCACGTCGTACACGCGACCGAAGAACGTGAGCACTTCGATCGTGTACAGCTCGGCGTATGGCGCTACGTTGTTCGGCAGATAGAACATGAGGCCCTTCGGGTCCCAGTCCGCCGGCGCATCGTCGCCGATGTAGAAGGTGCCAGCGGTGCGCGGCCGCAAACCCGCCAGACACTCCATCAGGGTGGTCTTGCCGGCGCCATTCGGACCGATCAGGCCCAGGATCTCACCCTTGTAGAGCTCGAAGTTGATGTCGACCAGGATGTCGGAGTCGCCGATCTCCTTCCGCAGTCCCTCCACGCGCAGCAGCACATTCGCCGCCGCTTGCGCCGCGACAGCCATCGCTACCGCCCCATCAAGCCACGGCCGACGCCCGCAGGCTTGGCGGGCCGGGCCGCAACCGCGCCAAGGCGCACTGCGCGGGCGGATGTCAACATGACTTGTGTTTTTTGCACTCGCACGCGCACGGGCGTTGCGACGCGACGAGCCACAACGGCATAGACGCTTTCGTGGGCCACTGCTCCGAGAGCCACCGCTTAGCGTGCCGCCGCGTCGCCGAGCAGGTTGTCGGCGTTCTGGACTACCTTCAGCAGGTTGTCCAATACAGGCTGGTACTCCGACTGCTGGGGGGTCGGACGTCGGGGATCGGAGATGACCGCCGCGGCCTGGTCGTAGGCCGCCTGAACGGCGTCGGCGACGACAGGCGAGCGCTTGCGAATATCCGCTCGGGTCGTATTCCACACGTCGCGGAACTGGTTCAGGCTGCCGTGCGCGTCGGGTAGATTGCCGTTTTTCGCCGCGGCCACGGCGTCCTCCAGGTGGGCCGAGCTGATGGCTTCGGCGCTCACCGGTCGAACAGCGGGGCACGGGATCGGCGCAACCGGCGCGGGCAGCACATGGCGGGCAACGATCGCGTTGTGCTCGGCAACCCATTCGTTGGCCGCGGCCAGACCCCAGACAGCAACAAAGGTGAGTTGTACGCCGTCATCCTGTCCGCTCAGCTTCTGACCGTCGCTGGCGGCCGGGCCATCGACCAGGCTGTTGTCGATGGCGAGCGAGTGCTGCCAGACCCATTCCTGCGGGGCGCACGTCGGTCCGTACATGAATTGGAAGGTCAGCCGCGTAGGCTCGCTCTGGCTGTCGAGGGATTGTCCATCGGCAGCGCGCAGTGCCTGCTGGGCGCTAGCCAGCTCAGGCTGCAGCGCGAGCAGCGCCGTGACCAGCAGCGCAGCGACTCTGGACGTCCGCATGCACCCCCTCCCGCCGAAACCGAGTCTCTGGAACGTGCGCCCAGTGTAGATGAGAGCGTTGTCATTTTTCAACGCACATGAGGGCGTTCTCATGCAGCGAGCGCGCCGCGTATACTCGCGGCGACCCGCGTGCGAGTGCTTTTAGTCGAACACGAGCCGGCCATGGTGCGCGTTCTCGAACGCGGACTCCGCGCCCACGGTTTCGAAGTCACCAGTGCCGAGCCACCCGCCGCGGCGGCAACGCTGGCTGCCGACAACGCTGTCGGAGTGGCCGTGCTCGACGTGCCGCTGTCGACCCAGCGCGGCCGGACGCTCATCGAACGCATCCGCCGGGACCATCCCGCGCTGCCACTCCTGTTCCTGACCACTGGCAACGACGCAATGAACAGCGAACAGCAACTCCAGAAGCCGTTTGCGATGGAGGAATTGATCGCGCGCATCCACACCCTCACCCGAGCCGCCGATCAGCCGCGCGTCACCACGCTGAGCGCCGGCGATCTGCGCCTGGACCTGCTCGGGCGCTGCGCGTGGCGCGGCGAGCGGCTGATCGAGCTGCCGAGCCGCGAATTTGCCCTGCTGGAATACTTCGTGCGTCATGCGCGGCGGGTCCTTTCACGTCAGCAGATCCTTCAAGACGTATGGGGCTATCACCTGAAGGACAACGCGTCGAGCTCCAACGTGGTCGACGTGTATGTGCGCTACCTGCGCAACCGCCTCCAGCTCGCCGGAGAAGCAAAGTTGATCGCCACCGTGCGCGGCGAGGGCTATCAGTTCAACCCGTCTGTGGAGCCGGCCGCACCGCCATCCGCCGCGGCGTCGAAGCGGCGACCTCCTCCTCGCTCTCGCGACCGAACCACGAGATCGCCGCTCCGCCCAGCGAAATGAGTCCCGCCAGACCCCACATCAAGCGGTAGCCAAGCATCTGCACGTCTGCTGGCAGCGACGTGACGGCTTGCGAAAGACCGCTGTCCTTCGCATCGCCGGCGCTGTCATCCGGGACGTCGACGATCGTATCGTCGGCGGTATTGGCGTCGATCGTGGTGCCAGGGGCCGCCGAAATGATCGGCAGTCCAGCGCCGCGCGCGACTGGCTGACCGGCCTGGGCGGCCGGCACGTAGGCGCCGACCACCACCGGTGGCCGTGCCACGCCAGCTGGTGCCGCCTGGGCCGTTGGTACCGGGGCGGGCTGTGGCACGGCAGCAACCGCTTGTGAAGCCGGATCGACGGCGTGGATGCCCGCCAGGGCGGCGCTGGCCAGCACGATGGCTGTAAACATGGTCACCACGCCCGTCTCGCCGATGGATTCGCCCAACTGGCGCGGCAGGTGCTGGTAACCCCCGGCCTGACCCATCTTGTCGCGCGGCACCGCGCCGAACAGTGCGCGGTGGTTGGGCGAGCGGAACAGGCCGACGCCAACACCGATCACCACCAGCTCGGGAACCAGCCAGTCCGGGTTCATGTGGAGCGGGATAAACGCCAGCGTCAGCAGCCCCAGACCTTCGAGCAACAGTCCCAGCGAAGCGACGGGACGCGAGCCGATTCTGTCTGCCCAGCGTCCGCTGAACGGCTGCGTCACGGCGATGGCGATGGTCGTGGTGATGAACACCAGGCCCGTCTCGCTCACGTGCAAGCCCTGCACGTGCTCCATATAGAAGGGCAGCAGATGATTGATTGGAGTCAGCGCCAGGAAGCTGATGAATGCCGCCGCCACTGCCACGGTGAAGTTGCGGCTCTTGTACAGGCTCAGGTCGATCGTCGGGTCTTTGACGTGCCTCGACACCCAGAAGAACGCCGAACCGAAGACGACGACTCCGCCCGACAGGATCAACGTCTGCGGGCTGGACCAGCCCCAGGTCGGGGCCTGGTTGATGATCACCAGCAGACAACCCATCGCGATGACGAACAACAGCGCGCCCCAGACGTCGAACGTGCGGCCTGGACTCCGGCGCGAGGCGGGCACCACGTTTGCGCCGATGATCACGAAGGTAATGCCGATCGCTACGTTGATCAGAAACGCCGACCGCCAGCCGAAATTGTCATACAGCAGACCGCCCATCACCGGCCCGAACTTGAGCCCCAGAGCCACCGCGGTACCGATGATGCCCAGGACCTGGCCGCGCTGATTCCAGGGGAAGACGGAGACGGCCAGCACGCCGCCGTTGGCGGCGATGCACGCCGCGCCGACGCCTTCAATGACCCGGGCGACGAACATGGATTCGAACGTCGGCATGAGGGTCAGCAGGCCCGAGCCGCCGCCGAACAGGATCATGCCGGCCAGGAACACGTTCTTGCGACCGAAGCGGTCGCCCAGATGGCCGGCTGGCAGCAGCATGCCGATGAGCGGGATCGCGTAGGAGAGCTCGATCCAGTACTCGACGTACAGGTTCAGGTGGAACTGGGCGGTGAACACCGGATTCAGCACATCGGTGATGCCCGTGTCCAGGGTGTTCATGAACACACCGACACACACAATGCCCAGCACCACCCAGCGTTTGAGCCAGGACAACTCCTGAGCCGCGGCCTCCGCCGCAATTCGTGATGAAGTAGAGACGCTCATCGCCGCGCGTCAGTCTACGTTAAAGCGCTCTCATCTTGAATTCGCCTCTCCCTCTGGGAGTGGGAGTTTTAGCGGTACTCAGTAATGGCTTCGAACTGCTTGTGGAACTCGGGGCCCAGGATCTCTTTGAGCCGCTCCTGCTCCATCTCGCGGTGTTCGATGGCTTTGGCGGCGACCTGGGGGGCGATTTCGGCGGGGATTATGGTGATGCCGTTTTCGTCGCCGTGCAGCAGGTCACCGGGGCGAACCTGCATACCGTCAATCTCAACAGGGGCGCCGATATCGTAGATCGACGGCCGCCCGTGAGCCACGACCAGCCCGAGGCCGAAATAATGAAATCCGCCGAGCGCGTTGATCTCGCGGATGTCCCGCAGCCCGCCGTTGGTGACCAGTCCAACCGCGCCGACCCGCTTCATGGTGGTGGCCATCATCTCGCCCGCATGGCACGAGAGATGGAGCTTGCCGGGGTCGCCGTCGTCGCCGATCACCACCACCACCGGCAGCGGCTGCTGGGCGAAGATCGCCCGATACAGCTCGGCATGCTCGCGGCGGTTCTTGTCCTCGGTGGTGCTGTCACCACGGCATGTCACCGCGTAGCCAAGCATGACCCCCACCTCCGGCGTCAGACAACGCACGTTCGTTCCGCAATAACCCGCCACGCGTGGCCGAACTTCGAAGTATTCGATGGCATTGGCGATCGTCGGCGAATCGATCGCGCGCAGTGCGTCCAGTTCTCGCGGCGTGAGCGTGTGTGCCATACGCTTGCCAGCATACTCACCCGAGCGCACGACGGCGCGCGACTGGCCGAGTATCGAGCCCGAAGACGGCCTGCGCCACGTCTTCCAGCTCGTCGGGGATGTGGATCGGGCCTGTCGGCGCGCGGAACCTGGTCCCCTCGGCCGACCGATACTCGACCAGCTGGGTCCCGAACAGCGCCGCCACGTCACCCGCCGTGCCGGCCAGGCGGACCGTCCGCCGCGCTGGACTGGACTCGATCACCTGGAGCCCGTGGGCGCGCGCAAACGCTTCCACCCTGGCCACATCAGCCGGGTCGGCCCCGTAGCGCACGGCGTACTCCTCGCGCGATAGCGGTGGCAGGCCCTGATCCAGCCGCGCCTCCAGCTCTTCGAGCTGTCGGGGCGGTTTCAGGAGCACGCTCAGCTCGATGCGCTCGTCTGGATGGGTGGGGCCGATCGCCCGAGCGGCCATCGACTCACGGCGCCGCAACGGCCGCCGGACGCGACGCGATCGCCGCCAGCAGTTTCGCGCCGTCGGGTCGGCCCAGTCCGGTGCACGCGTCCCAACCCGTCCCAGCGTTGAAGCCGTTGTTGTTGCCCTGGGTGATGTCAACGAACGCGCCGGAGGACGGTGCCAGGCCGTACAGCACCGGGTTGGCGAAGCCAAGCGGCTTGCCCAGCTTGTTGTTGAGGAGCGCCGTCAGGCCTGCCCACAGCGGCGCCACCGCGCTGGTGCCGCCGATGACCTCGCTCTGGCCGTCGACGCGCACCGCGTATCCGGTCAGCGGGCTGGCGTCACCCGAGACATCCGGCACACCGCGCTTGCCGCCCTGGCCGCCCTGTAGCGTCGTCTGCCAGGTGGGCGTCGGAAACACTGCGCTGAAACCACCACCGGTGGCGCCGTCGCCGGTGTCGTTCCAGACCACTTCTCTGGTGATGGCGTTGTTGGTGACGGTGATCGCGGTCCCGCCGCAGCCCACCACGTGCGGGCTCGAGGCTGGAAAATCGGCGTGATTGCCGGGCTGCTGGCCCGGCCCAGCTGGAAAATCGCTGGCGCCGTTGTCGCCCGCGGCGCAGTAGACCGTCACGCCCAGCGCGGCCGCCGCCTGGAACGCCTGGTCCATGGCCTTGAGCGATGCCTGTGTCCACTGGACTTCGGGTGCGCCCCAGCTGATCGAGATCACTGATGGGCGATTGACAGTGTCGTGGACGGCAGTGGTGATCGCGTCGATGAAGCCCTGATCGGTGTTGGGGGCGAAATAGACCGCGATCTTGACGCCTGGCGCGACGGCGCCGACCACCTCGATGTCGAGCATGACCTCGGCGTCAGCGCTATTCGGTCCGGCCGGTTGATTGCGCCCGTGATCGACCGAGACGGCGACGACCGTCGGCACTTGCAGGCCGAGCTGTTGGAAGTAGGTCTTCAGGTCGGCGGTGCGGAAGCCACCCCCGAGCTCAATGATGCCCACGCACTGACCCTGGCCGGTGGCGCCGCTCGGGAAGTCGTAGAGCTGACTGATCTGGATCGGCGAAAACGACGCACGCGGCTTCTTGGCCAGGATTTCAATGCCTTCGAGCTCGGAGAGGCGCCGCAAGTGCGGCCTGGCCGCGGGTCGATCGTCGAGCCCGAACACCCCTTGAACGACGTTCGCCAGAGCGGGGGGAACGTAGATCGGGCCCTGGCGGCCGCGGAAGGTGCCCCCGTCGGGGTGGGCGTACGCGGCTAACGAGACGCCGAACACGGCGCTGAGCTGCGCGACGGTGCCACTCAGCACGACCGTTCGCGTGCTCGCGCTCGCGTCCACGACCACCAGTCCGTTGTCCCGCGCGAACGCCACGACCGCCGCCAGATCAGCTGGATCGGTCCCGAACTGTTGGCCGAACTCCTCACGGCTCAGGATGTCTGGTCGGCGGGCGGCAAGACCGTCGACGCGCGCGGCGAGCTCGTGCGCGTCGCGCGGCCGAAGCTGGAGGGTCACCTCCAGCCGCTCTGTCGGATGCAGGTCGCCGAGAGGCTCGGCGCCGCGAACGGGCTGCTTGTCGCTACCGGGGAGCGGAACGCGCTGCTGCTCGGCCATCTCGTGGCCTCCTGGTCACGTCAGGTTGCACTCCCCGTATGTGAGGTTAACGCCCGTGATGGTGCGAGCCGCTGCCGTTGGTGTCGCGGAAGATCAGCTTGCTGAAGCGGCTGTCCTTTTCGTCTTCGTAGAGAAACGCGAGGTTGTGCTCGTCAAAGGCTCTGAACCACTCGTCCCAGCTGATCTCTTCGAGCTTGACCTCGGCGCCGAAGCCGGGATAGTCGATGCGCAGCAGGCCAGGGTCATTGCCGCTCCCGGTTTCAGCGACGCGCGCCGGGCGCCCTCCGCGCTCGGCGACCCACCTGCGCATCGTCTCGTGATCGGTTGTGGTCTTCGCACTCTTCGTTTTTGCCATGCCCGCCGTTGGGCACTACGCGTGCCAGGGATCGTAGTCGACCTCGAGCGCCTCCTGTGGCGGGCGCTCCGCCTCGGGTACATGGCGCAGGTTCACCCGAATTCGCGTCCACGTCGTATTGCGACCGCGCATCGAGTCCACCAGGATGTCGTTCGGTTCGAGCCGCGGCCACACGTCGGCGTGCCGCAGCTTCCAGCGCTCGAGCCCGGCGAAGGCTTCATTCTGCGTCGCCGCCCGCGCGATCTCGATGAGCGGCGCGGTCGTTCGGCGACGACCCGTCGGGCCGACGGCTTTGCCTGGCGCGGGCAACGGCACGTTGCCCGGCGCCGGCGCCTCGGCCACGCCAGTCAGGGCCTGGCGCTCGGCGAGCTCGAGCAGCCCCTCCAACGAGCCGACCGTCGAGTCGATGCCGTCGGCGGGATCGCCCAGACGCGCGAAGCGATCGGGTACGGTGTCGATCGTGAATGTCGCCGGATCGCAGTCGGCGACCTCGTCCCAGTGGAGGGGCGCAGACACCCGCGCGTCGTGACTCGGCCGAACCGAGTACGCCGAGGCGGTGGTGTGATCCTTGGCGTTCTGGTTGTAGTCGACGAAGACGCCGTGGCGCTCCTCTTTCCACCACTTGCTGGTGGCCAGGTCGGGCGCCCGTCGCTCCACCTCGCGCGCGAGCGCCACCGCCGCGCGGCGGACGTCGGGAAACGTCCAGCGCGGCTCGATCCGACAGTAGACGTGGAAGCCCCGCGAGCCGGAGGTTTTCGGCCAGCCCACCAGCCCGAAATCCTCGAGCACCGCCCTGGTCACCAGCGCGACGTCGCGCACCTGCGGCCAGGCCACGCCGCGCACCGGGTCCAGGTCGACGCGCAATTCGTCGGGCTGATCGACGTCTTCGGCGCGCACCGGGTGTGGATTCAGGTCGATGCAGCCCAGGTTGATCACCCAGGCCAGCTGCGCCGCGTCGCGCACCACGATCTCGTCCGCGGTGCGGCCCGACGGATAGCTCAGCTCGATCGTCTCGATCCAGTCGGGTCGCGACTCGGGCGCGCGCTTCTGAAAGAACGGGGTGCTCTCGGCGCCGTTCACGAACCGCTTCATCGCCATCGGCCGACCGTACACGCCGCGCAGCGCGCCGTCGGCCACGGCGAGGTAGTAGTTCACCAGATCGATCTTGGTGTGCCCGGTGCGCGGAAAAAACACTTTGTCGGGATTGGTGACCACGATCTCGCGGCCCTCGATCTCGAGCGCGAGCTTCTTCATTCAGCGTCGAGCGGACGGAACGTGCCGTAGCGCTGCGCAAAGTACAGCAATGGCTGTCCGTCGAACGTGCGCGCCTCCTCAACGAGGCCCACCACGATGGCGTGGTCGCCGCTGATGAAGATCTGGTTGGTCAGGCACTCGACGTGGGCCAGCGCGCCAGGAATCAGCGGCACGTGCAGCGCTCTGCCCGGCTCGAACGTCGTTTTGCCGGTCTTCTCGGGCCCGCTGGTCGCAAAGAGCGCAGCGATATCGGTCTGGCTCTGCTGGAGCAGACTCACGCCGAAGGCGCGGCTCGAGACCATCGACGCGTAGCTGGCGGTGTTGTGTTGAATAGCGAACATCACCAGCGGTGGATCGAATGACAGCGTCACGAACGACGACGCGGTCAAGCCGACG
>Ga0066678_10000670_pt1 | contig 12134 bp, 7 predicted proteins | sample GraSoiAngelo_127_FD_62300 | JGI IMG/M metagenome (GOLD analysis project Ga0066678, IMG submission 62300) | Grasslands soil microbial communities from the Angelo Coastal Reserve, California, USA - 14_0927_09_40cm | ecosystem: Environmental > Terrestrial > Soil > Grasslands | place: USA...
TTGGGTATCGATAAAAGTGCCGGTGCCATTCGCCCAAGTACCTTGCGCGAGCACCTGACCGTCAGGCTTGATGATGTAGACAAAAGCCGATTGGCACCACGCACATGGTATGGTGAAGTTCGCGTCCGTCACCGTTAGGCTGATCCGCTGCCCTGCGGTGCCAGTGAAGACAAAGCTGACGTTCTGTCCAGGAATACTGATGCTGGCTGTTACCGGCGATCCGGATGTGAGTGTACCCTGAGCCTCAACAGATATATCGTACAGACGCAGGGTTGCTTGTCCTGTATTTCCCGCTTGGGGATCGAACAAGATCGTATAGGTTCCGGATACGGGTAGCGGTGCGGTCTCAAAGAAAGCAGAACTGCTATTGGTCCAACTCGTAGATACCCATGCCAGCCCATCAGGCCGATAAAACTGTAGATTGACATTGATACACCACGGACACGGCCACGGAAAAGTAGAGTTCGTGACTCGCAAACTGATCCGCTGGCCCGCCGTGCCGTCGAAGACAATTAAGCCCTTTTTGTTCGATGTATTGATGGCAAGGTTTAGCGGCGTTCCATTGCCGGCAAGACGGCCGGTAAATTCAATATCGCTGGTTGTGTAAGAAGATGGCGGTATGAAGAAATCTCCGTTGCTAATGCCCTTGCCTAGTGCTGTCGTCACTGAGATTCGGCCGGAACCCGTCCCGGGTGGAACAGTTGTGGAAATCGAGGACCCTGTAGAAGAACTGATCACTCCACGGCCTACATTGAAGCGCAGATCGTTTTTACCTGGAGTTGTATCGAAATTTGTTCCATTGACGGTTACAGCGGTTCCAAGAGTTCCGATGGTCGGCGTAAAGTTGGTTATCGTCGGCCGCCCATTGGAGGACGTAGATGTCACTATAAATGGAGCGCTGCTCGCCGCCGATCCCGGAGGCGCTGTAACCCCAATTGGGGCTGTTGTAGCACCCGATGGAACTGTGGCGACAATCTGGGTCGCCATCGATGAGATTACGGTTGTCGGAACACCGCTGAACGTGACTGCATTTTGACTTGGTGTCGCGCTGAAGCCCGTTCCATAGATGGTAACTGTCGTCCCCACAGTCCCGCTGTTGGGTGAAAACTCGATGACCGAAACCTGCGAAGAGTTATGACGAGAAATACCGAGGAGATTTCCAACGGCATCGTATGAATAGGTTGCTGTGTCTCCCGAAAGATCCACAACCGCCCTAAGTCTCGTTAATGCATCGTAAAGATAAACAATGCGTTCCTGAGTAAGGCTAAAATTGGCGGTGGCGGTGCTCCCTAGGGCAATCGTGATATCGCTCTGGAGTTGAGTTATGTAACCTCCGGCAGAGGCGCGAATATTATAGATTCCCGTTTGGAGACCCGGAATCGAATAGCTTCCATTAGCACTGGATGTCGCTGACCCCTTAACCACATCCGCTTGAACTGCTTCCACCAGCGCTCCGCTGATTGGACTTCCATCGCTTGCGCGTGTGACCGTTCCTCCGAGATTCCCCATCGGAACCGTAAGGCTGAACGCATTGCTCGTAGCTCCGGAAAGTCCCGAGGACGACACCGCGAGAGTATAGCCATCACCTACTTGATTGATGTTAAGATCGTTGAAGGTTGCTACTCCGCCGGAGGCATTCTTGGTCCTTGTGCCATTCAGGACTCCGTACGGTGGATTGGCAATCGCTATTGTGATGGGCGCAGCGGATGAGGTAACGGTATTTCCAAGACTATCTCGGACGACAACCGTAGGAGGACCGCTTACGACGCTACCCGCTTGGGAACTCCCCGGCTGAGTGATAAAAGCGAGATTGTTAGCCTGTCCGGAATCGACGGTAAACGGGGCGCTGTCCCCAGGTGCCAGAGAATCGCCGCTAGTGGCCGTCGCAGTGAGAACAACCCCGCTTTCAGCTTTTGTATAGGTCACCGAGCCAATGCTCACCTGCCTTGAGCCAGCGAGTATCGTTCCTGTGAGCGTGCCGGCAAGTACCCCGGTACCTGTCTTCAGGCTGATTCTTACCGTTGTATTGTTGACCACAGCAGCAGCAGTCCCGTGGGCAGTTTGAGACTGGACGCCAAGAGTAAAGCCCGGTCCTCCTGCAGGCGGGTTGTAACCGAGGTTAAGAATCGCTAGCTGGCTAGCAGGAAGTGGTGGGCTCACTGCAACGGTGTTACTGATAGCCAGAATGTTGAAAGTATCATTGGTGAACAGCCGAAACTCGTAATTTCCCGGCGTAAGCGATGTAGAATTAAAAGAACATGAACCAGATGGTATCGGAGTGCTGGGAGGCGTAAAACTGGAACAATTGAGGTATGTTCGTACTAAATAGGCGCTGTTGGCGGCGCCCACTGTATATAGGCCGATCCAATCCCGGTTAGTAGGACTACTCATCTGGCTCCAGCTGACAGCGAACCTATCGCCGGCCGCAATGCTACTTGGACTGGCCGTAAAGTTAATCGGAGCGGTGATCGTCACAGTGGTCGTAGACGCGCGGCAGTTGTTAGTTTCGCTAGATTCGGCTATTAGCCCTGTGTCATCAGCGCATGCTCCAAGATAGTAAGTTCCCAAAGGCAGATTTGCGGGAATTATAACGCTCGTTGATCCGCTAGAACTCGAACCTTTCTTGAGCGTCGGAACAGATCGGGTACCCGTCAGAAGAGGATCAGAACTCGTGATGGTAGCATCAAGGGAAAGTCGAAACCTCGTTACCGAAGGATTGGCCGTCGCACTGCCGGAGTTTCCGGTTGTGTCGGTGATGGCAAAACCGGCTCCCGCATTCACACTTGCAGGCGGATTAGTAACGCTGCTTACCACGAGGTCGGGAGAAGAGGCCTGGCCAGCCTCGGCTGTAGAGATGTTAAATGGGTTTGTCGGGCTTCCGGTGAGCAGTAAGATAAGGATTAAAATCAGTACGAGTACCCTGATTAAGATAGCTCCTGCCGCCGACTGACCGTCTGGTGAGTGGACAAGCAGCGGTTGAACGCGCAGTTGTACTTTCATATTGCGGCCGCTTATAGCCAAGACCCCAAACCCCCGTCAACCAAATTTTTTGGAATATCGCGTTATAACCTTTGGTCATATGAGACATGCGTTCGGCTCTTTTTTTGACACTTGTTTTTTCCACACGACTACGCTACATTCCCCCCGCTTGAGATACGTTCGTCATTGATCGTGCAAACGAGGCGAGCTCCCACAACTTCGAGAAACATTAAAAGGAGGGCCTCATGAAGTTGAAGCAACTTGAGATTTTTGCGGCTGTAGCAAAACATCAAAACCTCACCAGGGCTGCGGAACTGCTCCGCGTCAGCCAACCTGCCGTCTCAAAAGGGCTCAAGCTTTTGGAAGAGCATTTAAATACTGTTCTCCATAGGAGAAACGGCCACGGGATCCAATTGACCGATGAAGGATGGAGGTTTTTGCCCCAGGTGGACGCGTTCTTGAAGGATCGGGACAGGCTAGCGAAAAATTTTATTACCGGTCGCAACCACGAACGGAGTGAGTCTTTCGTCATCGGCGCGAGCTACGGTCCATCGGCCTCGTTAGTCCCCTCCATCATGGCTGTGTTTCAAAAGAACCATCCACACATCCAACTCGACCTCAGAACTGACAACAGGGAGGTCATTGAGAAGCTTCTTCTCAAGCTCGAAATAGAAATCGCGGTGGTCGCGAATAAGTGCAAATCCCCCTTTATCGTCATAGAGCCGTATCGGCGGGAGAAGCTCGAACTCTTTGTTTCTGCGAGCCATTCTCTGGCTAAGAAAGAGGGGCTCACGTTATCCAACGTTCTGCAGACGCCGCTGGTGATTAAGGGCAGTCACAGAGTTCAGGGGAGAACGCGGCAGATTCTAAGTGAGCTGGAGAGTCGGGGATATCACCCACGGATTGCCGCGTGTTGTGATTCGCCTGATGCGGTAAAAGCGGCGGTCAAACGGAAGATGGGCGCGGGAATCCTATACCGCGACGTGATCGAGCCAGATGTCAGGAAGGGTGATTTTAAAATTCTCAAAGTGTCGGGCTTAGAGCTCCATGGTGAAAGCTTCATCGTCTATCATAAGGAAAGAGAACTCACGGCGCATGCCCAAGCCTTTCTCATGCTGCTGCGCAAGTGGCGAGGACAGAGGCGGCAATTGCGGAGGCCTCTTACAGCCACAAGCACTTTCTTTGCTGGCTCAATAAATTTCTTCGCCTCCTTAAGCGTGATTCTTTCTTTGTGCTGATTCGATGAAACAACCCATCCCTCACCCTTCCCGCGGCCAGAGGCTGATGCCTGCCAATTTCAATTCGAGGAAAACCTTTTCTCCCGCTTTGAAACGCTGGGTCGCGGGTGAAACCAGGACTCGCGTTTCGCGTCCGACCTAGACACTCCCCGGAATCACGACGGCGAAGTTTTTGCCGAGGGCGGTAAAGTCGCCAGCATTGAAGGTTAGAACTGTCGATGCCTTGCCTTGCTCGGCGCATGTGCCGATTACGGCGTCGTAGGTGCGACCACCCGCCACGCCGCTTTTCGGAGCCCCTCGCAATAAAGTTTCGTATGATTTAGCGTTCAATGCGATAACGGTCGCCGGCTTCAAGAAATTATTTTCCAACAGAGGTAAAGCCGTTTCCGGAGATATGCGATGCGGTGGCGGTAGGCGAGTAAGTACCGCATACGCCTCAACCAGTGTTGGAGCCGCAACGATCATTCGCTCGCGGCCGGCAAGCCGCCTCTCGATTTCGTTGGCGGCGGCTTCATGATGTTCATGCCAAGAACATACGGCGGCAATCATGCAGCTTGTATCCGGAAGAAAAGCGGGCGGCATTCTTAGGTGGAACCCGCGGAGCGTTCTCTTCGCAACCGTTTGCGGGTGCGCTCGACAGTATCTGCCGAGAGACGCGGAGTATCCTTGGTCGGGACCGCCACAAGCAATCGCCCTTTCCGTTCGAGTTTGACTGGTAAAGGAGTAGGAGCAATGGCGATCGTGCCGTTTTCCCAACGAACATCAAGCGGCATTCCTGGCTTTATTCCCGATTCGCGGCGAATATCTTTCGGAATCACCAATCTGCCGGCTTTATCGATGGTAGTTTTCATGGTATAAAAGCTACCATTTTTCTTACCGTCTGCCAATCCAAGGACGATCTGTAAAGGCCGTCAACCGGCGAGTTCACGATTGATATGAGTGTTATGCTGGACCCGCGAGCGCGTTGCAAACTAGAGGCCCTCTAGCCTTCCCGCGGCCAGAGGCTGATGCCTTCCGATTTCAATTCGAGGAAAACCTTTTCTCCAGCTTTGAGACGCTGGGTCGCGGGTGAAACCAGGACTCGTGTTTCCGACCCGAAGGTTACCGTATATTCGCAACGATCGCCGAGAAACTGCACCGACTGAAGCTCCGCTTGCATCACATTCTGCTCCCGGTCGGGCGCTTTACCCGACAATGCAACTTGTTCCGGGCGAATTGCTATCATGACTGCTTGACCGACGGCCGGCAGGCCGTTGGCGGAAAAAGCGAGGTGGGTCCGCTCCAAAGCCAGAGGCGCGGCGCCGACCTGCTGAACTTCCACGCGGATTCCATGCTCCGTGATCTGAACTATTTTCCCGGGCAGGAGGAAGGTCTTCCCTAAAAAATCCCGCACGAATGGAGTGGCTGGGCGGAAATAGACCTCCTCCGGAGTTCCAACCTGTTCCAGTTGGCCGGCTCTCATGATGGCGATCCGGCCGGAGAGACTCAAAGCCTCGATTTGGTCGTGGGTGACGAACAGGACGGTAATATGAAGGCGTTGCTGTAACGCCTTCAATTCGCGCCGCATCTCTTCGCGCAGTTGCGCATCCAGGTTGCTGAGCGGCTCGTCGAGAAGTAAAACCCGCGGTGAAAAAACCAAAGCGCGCGCCAGCGCAACCCGTTGCTGCTGCCCGCCGCTGAGCGCGGGCGCCGGCCGTTCCTGCAAGCCGGACAGCCCCACCAGTCCCAACACCTCGGCGACTTTCTTTTCCGCTTCGTTGCCTTTAATTCCACGCAGCTTCAATGGATAGGCGACATTCTCAAACACCGTCATATGCGGCCACAGGGCGTAGGATTGAAAAACCATCCCCATGTGCCGCTTCTCGGGCTTGACGAAAACTTTCTGACGTTCCGAAACAAGGCATTTGTCTCCGAGATAAATCTCTCCGCCGTCCGGTTTCTCCAAGCCGCCAACCAGCCGCAGGGTGGTGGTCTTGCCGCAGCCGCTGGAGCCAAGGAGAGTAAAAAATTCGCCTTCGCGAACATCCAGATCGAGGCGATCGACGGCGACGACCCGGTTGAAGGTTTTGGACAGACTTTGAATACGCAGAAAACTCACGTGTTCGATCCTTGAAAAACTCCCGGTTCACCCTTCTGATTTATTTTCCCCCGCATCGATTGAATCCAATTCCCCTCTTTGAAAAAGACGGGCAAGCAAAGGGGGAAGTAAAGCAACTTGTGGTGACCATAACCATCACACTAGTCATCCGTTCGTGCTGCGCTGTCGAAGCATGGGAACCCTTTTTTCAAGAACCTCTTGCAATCCGCCATCAATCCGCCCGGATGCCGACTTTAAGACCGAAAGACCTGGCGATCAACGCCACCCCCAAAGTGAGGGCCATGATCATGATCACGGTAATGCTCGCCACCTCGCGATAGCCGGCCGCCACCTGGTCGAGGGCCAACAGCGACAGGGTTCTCGATTCCGAAGTCGCCAGGAGAATAATGCCTGATGTGTGTTGAGAAGCAAACATGAACTTGAGAACGCCGACCAGAACCATCGTCTGCGCCATGAGCGGCAGCACCACCGTGAAATAAGTCTTCCAGAAGCCCGCGCCCGACATGCGCGATGCTTCTTCGAGCTCTTTGCCGAGCTGGACGAAGTTGGCTTTGAGAATCTGCGTCGCGAGAGTGACGCCGCCCAGGACGGAAGCGATAACGAGAAGGAACAAGGTGCCGTAAAAAGGTCGAAAGATCGGGGTTCCCAAAAACATCCAAAGGAGCCCGAGGCCCGCCAAGACGCCTGGAATCGCGGATGGAAGCCAGCAAATGGAATCGAGCACTCCGCGACCGGGAAGTTTCGTGCGCACCAGAACGTAGCCGATGAGGGAGAAAATAATCACCCCGAAGATCGCCGCGCTGCCGGCGACGATCAGAGTGTTTTTCAGCCCCAGCAGAATGCGCGGGTCATTGAGCGCCATGTGCCAATATTCGAGGGTCCAGGTCCTGGGCAAATTGAAAAATCCGAAGCGGGTCATGAAGCTTCCACCCAGCACGCTCAACACCGGAACGATGTCCAGCATGAAAACCACGAATGCGACGAACGCCGTGGCCGGATACCTCCAGATACCGAGATCGATGACCTTCGACTTGAACTGGCCGGTCACCGTCGTAAACTGCCGCCGGGCAATGAGCCTTCGCTGCACGGGAATGAAAGTGATCAGAAAAAGCAAAATGACGCTGCCCAACGCCGCGGCCTGATTTACCAACGGAGGCTCCTGGCGCGCCAAATCCACGATCTTCGTGGAATAAACGTAGAAGCCCCAGGGCACCCCGAGAAGCAGCTCCGTCTCAAAGCTGCTGAAAATGCGAATCACGCTCAGGAGAAACACCACGACAATCACCGGCGTCATCGCCGGCGCGGTAATGCGGATCAGAGTGGTGAGCGAGCTTGCGCCGGACATGCGGCTCGCCTCTTCGAGGGAAGCGTCCATCCGGCGAAAGGCCGGCGTCATGAGCATGACCTTGGTCGAAACACCGTGGGTCATGACATGTGCCCAAATAATGCCCCAGAACGTATAGATATCGAAGTTGAGCCCGCCCAGCAGCGGAATTTTTCTGAGCCACATGTTGATCAAGCCCGTGCTCGGGTCGAGCAATAGCATCCAGCCGAAGGTTGTGGCCAGAGGAGGCAAGATAAACGAAATCAGAAAGCCGAACTCGAGCGCGTTGGAGAAAAAAATGTTGGTGCGCGATAGCAACCACGCGATAAATATGCCCAGTGGCAGCGCGATGACTTGCAGAACGACGCCGATTTTCACGCTGTTCCACAAAGATCGCCAAATCCCGGCTTCGCTGAAAGCGTCTTTCCAAGCTTGCAGCCCATAGGCGGGCGGCTCCGCGATGGTCGCGACGTTGAAGCTGTTGAGGAGAATCAATGCGAGGGGATAGAGAATGTAAAAGCCCATGGCGCCGATCAACAAGACCATCAGGAGCGTCCCCCCATCCAGGGGCGGTAGCCAGGAAACCGTCTTGCCTACAGGAGCTGTTTCAACGCGCGACATAAAAGGCTCTCCAATCTCTTAGTTCAATAGGGACTCGGCACCTGATGCGCCAAACTTACTTCCCGCCTCTCTTGATTCGACTGCAGTATGGCCAGGCAAACTTCCAAGGTCGCTTTGCCCCACCGTCCGTCATGAGGCACTGGCTTATCCGTCGTGACGGCTTCACGGAAATCTTCGAGCTCTACTTTGAGCGGCCCCTCCCACTTCGCGCACGGGACTTCGCTTACGCTGGACTCCTCGTAGACGAAGATTCCTTGCGGGGACTGCCGCAAAACACCTCGCTCACAGCTCACAACGGTGAGCCCGAAGAAAGGCTGGCGTTGCCGCTCGCCGTCTTGATCGCCCCGGCCTTCGATCTCGAAAGCTAATCCGGAACGGCTCGCCTCTTTGCTTAGCAACCCTTCCGCGCGCGCTCGCCTGAGCCTCTGGCCGGCTCCGGGTTTGCCGCTTCCAGTCGCGACCCCTTCACCGGTAAGCTCGCGGTCATCGAAATAGCCGTAACCGTCGTAAATTAAGGTTGCGGCAATGCCATTTTCAAACTCAAGGAAGGCAGTGTAATTCCCCTCCGTCGGATTTTTCGGATCGAAGCTTCCTGCGGCTGCCCTCACACTTCGCACCATCCCTCCTCCGACAAGGCGCGCGATATCGACCTGGTGCGGCGCTTGTCGGTAGCAAACTCCGCCTCCCAATGCGGTGTCCAGCTCAATTGGAAGTCTCGGACGCAGAAGCCAGGGAGAGTAGTGCAGTGTGGTGATCTGAATGACCTGGCCGATCCTGCCGCTCGTCGCGATCTCTCTCATCTTTCTGATGGGCGGATTGAAACTGCGCGTGTGCGCGACCATGAGCTTGACCTGCTTTTTTTCCGCCGCCGCGATCATCCGGTCGCAGTCCTCCAAGGTGATGGCCATCGGCTTTTCAACCATGACATGCTTGCCGTTTTCAATGGCGGCGAGTGAATGCTCGGCATGAAGAAGGTTTGGAGTGGCGACATAGATAACGTCCACGGCGTCACTCCGGCACATCTCCTCGACGCTTTCAAAGACCTCGATGCCGTATTGTACTCGGTATTGCTCTCTTGCTTCTTTCCTGTTGTCCGCGCCTGCTGCGAATTCGTAGCCCGATACTTTCGCAATCGCAAGGGGAACCGAGCGTCCGGCGGTTCCCAAACCAGCCAAGCCAACCCTGAGCGTCATGGGTGTCCTAATGGGTCAGTTCTAGTCGTTCCAACTGTTCAAGCCGTTCAACCCCTTCCTTCATCCTTCCCCGCGACGCGGGGGAGGAAAGAGAGCCTGCCCCGGACTTTGATCCGGGGTGGGGGCTTGAGCGATTGAACGCGTTGAACGTTTTGAACCACTCTTCCTACTTTCGCGCCTGTTCCTCCTGGTCCAGGATCGGGCTGTACTTGGTGGCGCCGCCTTGACGGCGCGGTCCGGGACGAAAGCTGCCTCTGTTGAGCTTGCTGTCCTCGAGCCGGAGCTTGATGTAAACGTTCTTCGCCGGATCGCGAAACACATTCATCGGATCCTGGCCGGCCTGAATCTTTTCCAATTGTTCTCTGAGCAAACGCCGGTACAGAATAATGCCCTTGTCCGAAAGCCCCAGCTTTTCCATCCCTCGGTCCGCGATGCCGCCTTGAGTTATCCAGGCCATCATGTCCTCGCCACTGTTGTTGTCCAGAAGCGACCACTGGGGCTCTCCCGTTTTGTCGTACCCCGGCACGGGCACATGGTAGAACGGTATGACTTCTTGCGGCTCTTTGACCTCCGATCGCGCGTAGCATGTATACCAAAAGTGCAAAGTATGGGTGTCATCGACCGGCACGCGGATTTGAAACGTCGGCCGGCTCGTGCTGCCGCTTAGAAGAATATTGGGAAACAGGACCGGATGCCCCACTTGCCAGTCTTCGTTGTCCTCCGATTCGCCCTCCAGCATCCGATTCTTGATGATACCGTACTCGAACACTCTGAAGTTGATCTTCTTATGGCTTACGGGATTGCCCTTGAAGTCCGAGTGGCCCAGCCGTTCTTGGACGTAATTGTAAAAATGTTGATGGAGCCATTCAACATGCACCGGGTCGAGAGAGTTCTCCATGATCTGAAGCCAGTTGCACGGAATCACCGCTGCTCCGATGTCGCGCAGGACGCCGTCGCGGACAAAGAGATCCCAGCGCGGCAAGAGCGGCACGGGCTCGGCGCCCAGGTAAGCAAAGATCAGCCCTCCCAGCTCCTGAACCGGGTAAGCGGGCATACGGATACGCTCTTTAAAGTTGCTGTTCGGATCCTCGGCTTGCTCGTATGGCTGCTCGAGACACTTTCCGTTCCTGTCATACAACCAGCCGTGGTAAGCGCAGCGCAAGCCCTCCTTCTCGGGAATGCCCAAGAGCATCGACATCCGCCGGTGGGCGCACTGCGAGCCGATCAATCCCGGACGTCCTTGTTTGTCTCGGTACAGAACCAGCTCCTCGCCCAGAATTTTCACTCCCTTGGTCGGCCGCTCGATAAGCTCTGAAGTAGCGGCTATCGGATACCAGTACCGCCGCAGCAGCTCTCCCATGGGAGTTCCCGGCCCCACTCTCGTTAAAAGCTCGTTTTCCTCTTGACTCAGCATATGGACCTCTCCTGTTTCACCGAGTTGAAACAACTATTGAACTACGCATAAGTCGGTAGCGGTTCAGTTTGGTCAAGATCTCTCACTTCGTTCGAGATGACAGATCATTTAACGTGTCATTTCGAGCCCTTCGACATGCTCAGGACAGGCGACGCGAGAAATCTTTCTTCGACCTAAAATACGGTGTGTTGTAACTGAACCACTACGCATAAGTCATGCAATCGCGCGCCTTCGTTCCGCTCCCTCACCCCTTCCCAGAGTCGGGGGAAAGATTAGGATTTCCCCTCTTTGGAAAAGAGGGGGCAGGGGAGATTTCCGCAGTCAGTGACGGTTTCACATCCTCGAAAAAATCCCCCTTAATCCCCCTTTGGCAAAGGGGGAACCTTTGTTTGCACCTCTACATCTTTAATTACGACAGCCTCCCGAGGAAGAGGGAAGGGTGAGGGTATAACTGACAGCTCATTTCCTTTCCCCCTCAGCCCGCGCCGCAGTGATCACTTTGGTAATAGGCTTCATGTCATAAAAGTCAGGGTTCCACTGCGGAAAATATTTCACGCCCGGATTGAGCCGGTTTCGCGGTGGAATGTCATCCTTGGGGATATCTATCCTGAGCGAAGCCTCGGCGCCAGCATCAACGATCCTTCCCGAGGTCTTTTGAAAATCGATCTGGCCTTCTCGCGACAAGAACCAGTTGATGAAAACTTTGGCCGCGTTGGGATGCGGCGCCTTGTTCATCAGCACTAGAGTCTTGGCCCGCGTCTCGAGACCGACTGCTTCTTTGAATCGTGAGGGTTCGACCAAGTCAACCGGCAGACCCTGGTTCTTGGCCTCGCTGATCGACTGATGGCGGCATAAACAGAGCGCGAACTTACCCGTCGCCAGCCAATCCTCGCCTTGAGGATAACGGCGGTAAAGTGTCAATTCCATCTCGCTGAAGAGACGCCTAAGAAACTCCGGTCCCAGTTCGCGATTGTGATAAAAGAAGCGGTCGCGCGTGGCGGAGAAGCCGCCGGCCTGCGGATCAAACGCGACGATCTTGCCTTTCCACTTGGGGCTCAGAAGATCCCAGTAGGATTTAAACTCGCTCGGGTTCACAAGGTCTGTGTTGTACCCCACGAGGTAAAGCGGAGCGCCGACATACACAAGGATGTATTTGCCCTCTGGATCTATAAAGTGCTGTCTCCCTTGCCACCACTTCGATTCGTCTTTGACCTCGGGCAAGATAAAAGCAGAAGTAATCGGGTCGAGCGCCTTACTCTGATAAAGC
>Ga0066678_10000671_pt1 | contig 12122 bp, 10 predicted proteins | sample GraSoiAngelo_127_FD_62300 | JGI IMG/M metagenome (GOLD analysis project Ga0066678, IMG submission 62300) | Grasslands soil microbial communities from the Angelo Coastal Reserve, California, USA - 14_0927_09_40cm | ecosystem: Environmental > Terrestrial > Soil > Grasslands | place: USA...
CCAGCGGAGCCATCGGTGAACTAAGCCTTGTCGAAGGGAGCCTGGGCCGCAACGATCCCACCGGAGCCTGGGAATATCCGCCCCCGGCGGACTTGTCTCCCGAGAATCTGGATTGGGATACCTGGCTCGGCACCGCGCCCAAGAAACCTTTTGACCCCTATCTATTCGCGCGCTGGCGTTGCTGGAAGGAATATGGCACCGGTGTAGCGGGCGACTTGCTTGTTCACTTGATCAGCGGCATGCAATTTGTTCTCGGAATCAATGAAGCTCCCAAACGAGCATCGGCTTTTGGCGGCATTTACCGCTGGAAAGATGGGCGCAACACGCCCGACGTGCATCCGGTTCTCTTTGAGTACGCAAATGTCCCGGTGTACATGCGCTTGACGCTGGGCACGGAAACGTCCGAAGTCACCCGCTTTATGGGCTCCAAGGGCATCATCGAGCTTACGGAGTTTGGTCTGAGCTACACCCCCCAGGCCGGGATTGATTTGGCCCCTAGCTATTATTGCTACGGCCTTCCGAGTCGTCTGAAAAATGCCTACTTCAAGCAGTGGCACGACGAGCATGATCCCAAACCGGGAGATGAACCCGCTCCGCAGAGCGTAAGCTATCGGGGAAACGACTATGACGATCTGCGGCCGCATCTTTGGAATTTCTTCCAGTCCGTCAGGTCGCGGAAGCCGGTCGTGCAGGACGTTGTGTTCGGTCACAACGCAGCGCTCGGCTGTCACATGGCAAACGAGTCTTACTACCGGAAGAGCCCGGTGTATTGGGATGCGGTTTCGCAGACCATAAAGTCCTAACGCGGTTGATTGGCGCGGCGGAGCGAGATGGAAGCATGATGGTCCGCAAACCGCTGTTTAGCTCCGGACAGAAGGGATTCATAGTGCTATGAAGCCTCAGAGGATCGCATTCGTGCTAGTGATGGGCATGTTGACGTTGTCTGCCAGGGTGTATTCCCAAACCGAAAAATCCGCAAAAAACACCCCCGAATCCGTCAACGCTTTTCTGGGACGCTGGGATTTGACGCTAGAGGCGTCAGACCGGGAGTATCCCTCATGGTTGGAACTTCGCCAGGAGAGTGGACAGTTGAAGGCTCGGATGGTGAGCCGTTGGGGAAACGCACGGGCGCTTCCCAAAGTTGACCTCTCGAACGGCCGCCTCACTTTCGTTTCTCCCAAAGAGGAAGAAGAACGGCCCGATGATATGGTCTTTGAAGGAACGCTCACTGGGAAGAGGCTGTTTGGGACCACGACGGGACCAGACGGAACCCCCTGGCAGTGGACCGGTCAGAGAGCGCCAGCTCTGAATCGAGAACGTGCCCCGAAGTGGGGGACGCCGATTTCCTTGTTCAACGGAAAAGATCTGGCTGGTTGGAGAATGAAAGGACCGGGCACTAGGGTTTGGAAGGTTGAAAACGGAAACTTGCTAAGTCCTGGAAACGGTCCTGAACTGATCCATGATGCCAAGTTTGAAGATTTCAAGCTGCATGTCGAATTCAATTGCGGGGCGAATTCCAATAGTGGGATCTATTTGCGCGGCCGCTACGAAGTCCAGGTAGAAACAGACTCCCTCGAGGAACCACCCAGTCATCACATGGGTGGCGTCTACGGTTTCCTAGCCGCTTCGCCGGAACTTCCCCGCAAGCCGGGAGAATGGCAGAGCTTCGATATCACGCTGGTCGGGAGATGGATCACCGTCGTCCAAAACGGCCAGACCATCATCGATAAACAGGAGATCCCAGGCATTACGGGTGGTGCCCTGGACAGCCACGAAGAACTGCCGGGCCCCATCTATCTTCAGGGAAGTGAAAAAGGGCTCGTAGCCTATCGCAGCATCATCATCACGCCTGCGAAGCAGTAGCAAGATCAACACGCACGGGGCGACCAATGACTCACTTCTTGCGCGACATTCTTCGCCAGCCGACGGAGTTGCAGCGGACCATCGATTTTCTCATGGGCGTGGGCCGTCCCAGTTTGAATGCGGCGGCGGAGGTCATCCGTGGTGCTCGCCACGTCTACTTGACGGGAATCGGCAGTAGTTGGCACGCGGCATTGGGTGCCGCGCCACTTTTCTACCTTGGTGCTTGCCCGGTTTATGTGCAGGAAACAGCCGAGTTGCTCCAATTCGCCACTCTTCCGCCGGATTCGGTAGTTATCGTAATTTCGCGCAGCGGCCGGAGCGTGGAAATTGTCAATTTGCTCGTCAAAGTTCGCAACGGCGGTGTGACCGTTATCGGCATCACCAATTCCGAGGACGGGCCACTCGCAAGACAGGCGCAGATTTCCATGGTGGTGCCGATCGAGATGGATTACGCGATTTCCGTCAATACCTACTCCACTTTGGCGGCCACCGCCGGGATTCTGGCGAGTTTCGTGGTCCGCTCTTGGAGTGTCAGTCTCGCAACTTCACTATCACGCGCCCTGGAAATGACCGGGGCCGCCATTGCGGACTGGCAAGTACAGATTGCAGGCACGCCCTGGCTGGCACCCGGTGCCGTCTATTATTTCCTGGCTCGTGGTTCCGGTCTGGGGAGTTGCCAAGAGGCCAGACTCCTTTGGGAGGAAGGCGTCAAATCGCCGGCCACCGCTATGGGCACTGCCGGCTTCAGGCATGGCCCGCAGGAAATGGTTGCCAAGGGTGCGCGTTTCGGCATGTGGATTGACGGCGAGCGTATGCGTGGGCAAGATCTTGCCGTTGCTCGGGATCTGCGGCGACTAGGAGCTTCTGTCATGCTCATTGGCCGAGACCTGCCAAAGGATGCCGGGGACCTTGTTTTCCAGCTTCCGGCCGTGCCACCCGACTGGCAATTTCTGATCGACTCCATCCCGGCGCAACTCGCAGCCGAACAGTTGGCGCGTCTCTCCGGTGTCGATTGCGATTCCTTTCGTTTTTGTTCCTTCATTGTCGAAGACGAGTACGGCTTGCTAGGCGAAGAAGCTGGAGCCCCCAAAGATCAGAAATAGTGCCGGGCGCTCGGAGATTAGTGAACAAAGCGAAATCAGGCTCGGAAGGGAAGATCGTGATTGGCGCCATTGACATCGGTGGAACAAAGATAGCGGTCGGCATAGTGGATGACGCCGGGAAAGTGTTGTCCAAGTTGGAGTCCGCGACGAATGCCCGCGGCGGTTACGCAAACGGACTCCAGCGAATTATCGGCATGCTGCGAGAAACGGCACGTGAAGCCGGCGTCGAAATCGGCGGCATCGGCATTGGATCCACCGGTATCGTGTACCCATTTAGCGGCGCCTTTGGCGACGTTGACTTTCTCCCCGACTGGCAAGGGAACAACCCCGTGGAAGATCTGGCGCGGGAGTTCAGCGTGACCACGGCCCTGGAAAACGACGCGGATGCCTCCGCCCTCGGGGAGGCCGGTTGGGGCGCTGGTAAAGGTAAGTCGCGAATTGTCTATGTGACGGTGGGCACAGGCATCGGGGGCGGGATCATCATAGATGGACAGCTTTACCGCGGCGCAGACATGGCCCATCCCGAAATTGGTCACCACGTTATCGACCCATCCGGACCGCTCTGCTCCTGCGGTTTCCGGGGATGTTGGGAATCGCTGGCGACCGGTCCAGCCCTGGCTGCATGGCTCAAAATGAATGCAGCTGCGGACCACCGCTATCCCGAGGATCTCACGGCCAAACAAATCTGCATGCTTGCGCAACAGGGGGATGAGCTGGCTTGCCGGGCGGTTGAGCGCCAAGCCTACTACTTGGGTCTCGGTCTGGCCAATCTGGTCAATCTTTTTGTGCCGGACGTGATCGTCTTAGGCGGCAGCGTGATGAAGAGTGCGGCCCTTTTCCTTGACGGCATCCGCAAAGTGATTAGCCAAGGTTGCCGATTCGTTCCGTTTGAAAAGACAGAACTGGCACTGGCGTCGCTGGGAGAGGACGCTAATCTCATAGGTGCAGCGCGGGTCTGGCACCATCGATTCAGGCAGGGAGTCGGCCGGAGTTCGTGACTTACGGCCGCTGCGGCCCTCTGCGAGACCTATCCAGTCAATCCCCGGCGTTGCAGGGACACGCTGCAATTAGTTGCGAGAGCGTCACGAAGGCGGAACGCACCTCCACGAAGCAGGGAGGTGAAAAGGCAGGTCATGGTCAGAAGCCGCTATACGGTCAGCTTGGTCTTCCTTACTTTTTTCGTGATCTCCTTGCTAACCAATATTCTTGGTCCCATCGTTCCGGATATCATCAGCAGCTTTCAGGTGAGTTTGACTGCCGCGGGATTTCTGGCTTTTGCTTTCTTCATCGCTTACGGAGTGATGTCCATCCCCGCCGGTTTTTTGGTGGAACGATCCACCGAAAAACCCGTGATGGCGCTGGCCTTCTTGGCTGGCATGCTGGGCTCGCTGAGTTTCGCTCTATTCCCTGGATACCGCGTAGCAGTTGTTTCCTACTTCACTATCGGAGCAGGGATGGCCGTTCTGCAGGTGGCCATCAATCCCTTATTGCGTGTTGCCGGCGGGGAAGAACACTATGCGTTCAATTCGACTTTGGCCCAATTGGTGTTTGGCAGCGCATCATTTATTAGTCCGCGGATTTACTCTTATCTGGTGCTAAACCTCAAGGATCCTTCGCCCGATCAAAATATCGTTTTGCGCATGGTGCGAAGGCTGACGCCAGTAGAGTTGCCGTGGGCCTCCATCTACTGGATTTTCGCCCTTTCCGCATTGGTGATGGTGGTGGTTTTGTTCTTTTCCAAATTCCCTAAGGTTCAGCACACCGCCGAAGAGCGTGTGGGCTCCCTGGACATGTACCGAACCTTGGCGCGGCAACGGGTTGTGTGGCTTTACTTTGCGGCGATGTTTGCTTATGTCGGATGCGAACAAGGAACCGCCGACTGGATGTCGAGTTTTTTGCGCCAGTATCATGGTTGGGATCCCCATACGACAGGTGCGACGGCGGTTTCCTGGTTCTGGGGCTTGCTCACGGCTGGTTGCCTGGTCGGGATGCTATTGCTGAAGATATTTGACAGCCGCAAGGTGCTTATCGGTGCGTGCCTGGGGGCTCTGTTGTCACTGTCTGCAGCCTTGTTTGGACCTGCGATGGTTTCCGTCATTGCTTTTCCTGCCGTGGGTCTGTTTGCATCGGTGATGTGGCCTATCGTGGTGTCGCTTGCCCTCAACTCCGTCGCGGAATTCCACGGCTCTTTCTCGGGCATTTTAGGTACCGGAATCATAGGCGGAGCAGTGGTGCCGGTGATCATTGGGCGCATCGGAGACTACGCGGGACTGCGGAGCGGATTGGCGTTTCTCTATGTCACGTTTGGGTTTGTCCTCAGCGTTGGCTTTTGGGCACGACCGATGATCAACAATGCCACCATTCGTCGCCAGAAAGCTTCTGCTGAGCTGGTTGACTAAGTAAGTGAGTGAGTGAGTGAGTGAGTGAGTGAGTGAGTGAGTGAGTGAGTGAGTGAGTGAGTGAGTAAGTGAGTGAGTGAGTGAGTGAGGCTGCTCGGCAGAGATGAACAGCAGACACCAACCGCCTTGATCTGACCGAGGATTCTGGGGTCTGTCCCGTCAAATAGTCCGGGCAGGAGTATCTGTTACCTCATCATTCCCTGTGCGCCTCCGTCGCCAGTCGAAGCAGTTCGCGCTCGGCCTTTCGAAACTGAGCCACATTGCGTAGGTAATCCGTGAATGTAGGCATCACCGCTCGGGCTAGTGCGTCGGTACTTGCTGGCGCGTGTCGGGCGGATTCCATCAGCAGTTCGTAATCCTCAATGCCCTCTCGCATCACTTCTAGACGCATCGATACCAACACCCCGTCGTGTTCCGGGTCGGGGTATACGATGGCGTTATCACCGGCGGGGAGAACGAAACCTCCTCCCCAATCTGGTTGAAGGTTCTCAAACGGTCGATCTGTCCAGAAATTCCCTCCCCAGTGTAGGTATCCAGTAAGCCCATACCGGTAGTTTACCCACGGCAGCAGCCGCACCTTGATCAACGGGAAGTCGATAAACCGATTGAGGTATTTGCCGCGCGGATCCAGGCAGATGTAGTACCAGCTCTGGCCCCCACGCGCCTTATGCGCTGCAATTGCAGCAAGCTGTTCATCGAATGTGCCGAGTTTAGGCACCCAGATGGTGGTCGCCTCCTGTGCGGAAATATCTTCGCGCAGGCTTATGGCGTCTAGCGTTGGCACTCCCGGCAGCTCCTCACTGACGATATGGACGAAGCGCCGGTAGATAGGCATCTCTGTTCCATGCGGCTCATCGTGAACGTGCTGGACGTAACGGCTAAGCCAGCCTTTCTCTTTCAAGTGATCACGGAGCTGCCGCAAGAACTCCCGGAGATTGTGTTCAGCACGCGGATCGTCTGCCGCCAGATCCTTCCTCACCATCTGACCGTTTTCGACCAGGTCCGTCGGGATCACATAGGGCGAGTCATATCCACCGCCGAGCCGTCCGCTCAAGTGGCCGCCCTCGATCATGTGCGCCATACCGGCTTTGTCAAAGGTCTCAATCCAGCGGTCCACTAGGCTGAAATCGTATTGGACGGCGCCGTCCGCCAGTTGTGCTTTGGCCAGCGTGCGCACGGGAACAAACACAACATTTTGTTTATACTCGGCCATCGTCCGCCCGATGTTCTCCAACACTCTCCAATAGCGATCCGAATCGGACTTCAATTTGGGATAGTGCTTGGCCATCAGTTCGTGCTCGAACCAGAACCAGTTGGTGACCCAGAGTTGTTGTTCCTTCGGCACGGTTGCGGCGAAGACTTCTACTTGAAAGGACAGCCTTGACTTCTGCTTCCCTGCATCGACCTCGACCATGCCCCGGTAAGTCCCTGCCCGCGTTCCTTCGGCGCGAATACGGAAACCCATAATGCCTCGGTGAGGGATGCTTCCAAGACAATTTCTTTCTCCAGCGGAAACAAGGGATCGGGATATGGACCTACTGCCGAACGCACCACTTCGTCCAAGGGTGTGTCAGTAGGATGCGAGTTCACCCTCACAGTTCCTACTCGGTAATTCTGGACCTTAAGTGCCGCGTTCCCCAAGCGCGGGGCAATGACGCGTACCCGTACCAGTCGGTGTGATTCGGATCGCAACGCGACCTGCAGACTACTGTGGCCATTGCGAGCGGTCACCAAAACAAGTTCGAAACTTGATGTTACTGCCGGGCTGTCAGGAAAGACCTTCACCAGCGAATCTACGAACCAGACTGAAAGGTTGTCACGTTGCGCAGCGTGCAGCGGCACAGTGAAAAAGCAGATAAACCCAACGAGAAGGCTCCGCATAATCAGCTATCTTAAGCCGCAGTGTTCCAGATGGCCACATGACCCTTTTTGCCAACTGTTTTACAGGGGGAAGAGCATAACGGCGAGTTCTGTTAGAATCGCGGGGAAATGGCAACAGGCGAGCAGTTACGATTTGGCGTGGACGGCGGAGTTGAGGTGTCGGCGCTGCTGTCGATGCCGGCGAAGGCGCGGCGGCTGCTAGTGCTGGCGCATGGAGCGGGGGCGGGAATGCATCACCCATTTATGGAGATGCTGGCGGGCGAACTGGCTAGCGTGGGCGTGGCGACGTTTCGATACCAGTTTCCCTACATGGAGGAACGGCGGCGCATTCCTGACTCGCCAGCCGTGCTGACGGCAGCCGTTGTGGCCGCGGTACGAGCGGCTGCCGAGGCGGCTCCTGGCTTGCCGTTGTTGGCGGGAGGCAAGTCAATGGGAGGACGAATGACTTCGCAAGCTGCGGCAGAGCATCCATTGGACGGAGTGCGAGGATTGGTGTTCTTTGGTTTCCCGCTGCACCCGCCCAACCGACCGGGAACGAAACGAGCTGACCACCTAGCGAGGGTTACGATGCCGATGCTGTTCCTGCAGGGAACGCGGGATGCGCTTGCCGATCTCAAGTTGTTGCGTCCCCTGTGTGCGAAACTAGGGTCGCGAGCGACGTTGCACATCATTGAAACGGCAGATCATTCGTTTCATGGGCTGAAGAGGTCAGGAAGGAGCGACGCGGAGGTGTTGCGGGAATTAGCGGAAACGGCAGCCTCCTGGGCGGAGGGAATCGAAGGGATACAATCGAAAATTGTCCTTCAGTAAATCCTTTTGCTGCTGAGCCTGCCCAAAAACCTTGACGAAATTGAGGTCATAAACCCATGCTTTTCACTTGCCCACAATTTCGCGAGGCAGCTTTCCCACGGCAACGGGCGGCGCATCATTCTCGATGACGACTTCCGCACCGTGCGAACGCGGGCCATCCGTGACGCGAAGTCTCTCGCCGCTTCTGCTTCCGAGGTGTGGATCACATTCTTAGCCATACCGTCATTATAGATCGTCACGCCTTCTCCTTGGAGGAGCCTTGGAGCGCGGAGGATGGCGCGCATAGTGCATTGGATAACGATCCCGTTAGCCGGTGGCCTTTTTCGCCGTATACTCATCCCCGATTGTGAAGGATAGTTGGCACGGACTCAGTAGCCCGACAGGGCGGAATGGGACACGCGCGGTGCGACCTATGATCAAGAATACTTCCCGTAGAACATTTGTGAAAGCAGCAGCTTCTGGTCTCGCTGCTTCCTTTCTGGAGATCCCAGCTATGAATGCCAGTCCTTTGAATCTGCCGATCGGACTGCAGCTTTACACCGTCGGCCAAGAAATGGATACCGATCCGGCTGGAACGTTGCAGGCAGTGGCGGCCGCCGGGTACACACAAGTGGAGCTTTCTCCACTTACTAAAACATCGCCGAAAGATCTGAAGAAAATGCTCGACGACGCGGGCCTGAAAAATCCTTCAGGGCACTACATACTTCCCGATTTGATCAGCACTCTTCACGAGAAGATTGGTTTTGCCCATCAGTTTGGGCAGGAGTTTATGGTTGTCACCGTTCCTTGGGTTGCCGATCCGTCGCGCTTCAAGCCCGATCCGCAGTTGGGGCAGATCGGAGTTTTTATTGCAATCATCAAGGGGCTTACGCTCGACGACTGGAAGTGGAATGCTGAGCGGTTCAATAAACTAGGGGAGCAGATTAACAAAGCTGGGCTGCAGCTCGCGTATCACAACCACAACTTTGAGTGGAAGTCGTACGGCGGCGTGACGGGTTACGATGAATTTCTTCGGTTGACCGATTCGCGGTTGGTCAAACTAGAGTTAGACTGCGGTTGGGCGACTGTTGCGGGCCAGGATCCGGTTGCCTTGCTGACGAAATATCCGGAGCGCTACAGTTTGCTGCACATTAAAGACTTCCGAAAGGGATTTACGCCCCGGACGACATTGATGGACAAAGATCCTGGGGCGCCGGTACCAACCGAATTGGGGCGGGGCGCGATCGACTATGGCCGAATTTTCGCTGCGGCTCAGAAGGCGCCGATTCGTGCGCTGTTTGTCGAACAGGAGCCGCCTTTCACCGAGATGCCGGCTCTGGAGGCGATCAAAGTGGATTACGAGTACATGAAGAATCTGAAGTCGTGAGGCCCGGGAGAGACAGAATGTCCAGTCATTACTTCGTTGCTGTCGCAGCCTTGCTTCTGTTTGCGTCGATCAGTTCGGGGCAGGCCGACCAGGCGGCCAATGCGGAGAAGCAGAAGACGAACCGGCAACAGAAAGACGCTCCGCAGAAGGAGGACGCCGGGGATGCGCTTGCCGCGTTGACGGGTGGCGCGCATATCGACAAAGAAGCGGCGGAACGTGGGCGGAAAATCTTTGTGCCTTCGTGCGGGTTCTGTCACGGCAATGATGCCCATGGAAAGAGCGGTCCTGATCTTGTGCGGTCGGCCTCGGTACTGCACGACAACAAGGGTGATGTCATCGGTCCTGTCATCCAAAATGGGCGGCCGGAGCGCGGGATGCCGGCTTTTTCGGCGCTTTCTGCCGAGCAGATTGCCGATATCTCGGTCTTTTTGCATTCGCAAGCGGCTGACGTTTCGAACCGGTTTGCTTACAAGATCGGCGATCTGATCACGGGTGACGCGCAGAAAGGCGCGTCGTTCTTCAATGGTGACGGGCATTGCGGGAGCTGTCACTCGGCGAGCGGTGATCTCGCGCATGTGGCAACCAAGTATGAACCTGTCGAGTTGCAGCGGCGGATGTTGTATCCCGCGCCGAACCTAATTGATGTGTTTCTGGGACGAGCAGTGACGCCTCCTGCGCCCACCAAAGTTACTGTTCAGCTGCTTTCCGGTGAGCGGGTTTCGGGGACGCTTGATCATCTGGATGAATTTACGGTGTCACTGCGCGATTCTGCCGGCTGGCACCGCTCCTTCCCGCGTGAAAGCGTGACTGTGGATGTACAGGATCCTCGGGCCGCGCACGAAGGGCTGCTGCCGAAGTACACCGATCAAGAAATGCACGATGTTTTGGCGTATCTGGAAACTTTAAAATGAGAGTCTGGGCCCCCACTCTCGTGCTGTCGCTAGCCCCGGTCGTGCTTTGTGGGCAGGAATTGACTCCAGAGGCGCTCGTGAAGCCGGGGACTGATAGTTGGCCCACGTATAACGGCGAATATTCGGGGCAGCGTCACAGTCCGTTGGATCAGATCAACGGGTCGAATGTGGCTTCTTTGGCGTTGGCCTGGATGTATCGTGCCAGCAATTACGGGGCGGCCGGGTTCGGTTCGGTCATCAAGTCGACACCGATTGAAGTGAATGGCGTGCTTTACTTCACCATGCCGGATAACGTGTGGGCCATCGATGCGCGCAACGGGCGGGAAATTTGGCATTACAAGTATCCGCCTAACGAGGGCCTGCACATCGGCCAGCGTGGTGTGGCCATGCTGGGTAGTTCAATTTACACCGAAACACCGGACTGCAATCTCGTTTCGTTGAACGCCCAGGATGGCAAGGAGCGCTGGCGAAAGCAGATCGCAGACGTAAAGCTCGAGTATTTCTGCACGATGTCGCCCTTGGTGGTGGGCAACCACATCATCACCGGCGTAGGCGGCGATTCGCTGGATAATCCCGGATATCTGGAATCACGCGACCCTGAAACTGGCGAGGTGCAGTGGCATTGGAATACTGAACCCAATCCCGGCGAACCTGGTTCCGAGAGTTGGCCCGATGCTGAAGCTCGAAGCCATGGTGGCGGTATGACGTGGATGACCGGCACGTACGATCCGGCCCTACGCTTGATCTACTGGGGGATCGGTAATCCTAATCCAGTGCACTCTGGGGCAGGGCGGAAGGGCGACAATTTGTGGACCTGCTCGATCGTTGCGTTAAGAGTAGACAGCGGAAAGCTGCTGTGGGGCTATCAGGTCTCGCCGCACGATACGCATGACTGGGATGCTACACAGACACCGATTCTGTTTGATGGGGAGTTCAAGGGAAAGCAGCGCAAACTTGTGGCACAGGCGAGCCGAAATGGATTTTTCTTTGTGCTGGACCGAAGCAACGGCGAGCATCTGCTGACCGCGCCATTCATTAACAGCAATTGGACTCTGGGGATCAACGCGAAGGGGCAACCCATTCCCAATCCGAAGAAAGAGCCTGCGCGTGATGGTACGCTCGTCTCGCCCAGCTCGAATGGTGCGTCGAATTGGTTTGCTCCCAGTTTCAATCCGCTGGCCGGTCTTTTCTACGTGGTGGCGTCACAGAGTTACAGCGTCTTTTACTTGACCTCAGAGGGAAAAGCCGAAGGATTTGCCGGGCGCGATGATTCTCTGAATTATCCGGGGACCATTAAGGCCATCGACTACAAAACGGGAGAGATTCGTTGGACACATGACCTGGGCGGCATGGGTAGTGGCCTGCTGACCACGGCGGGGAATTTGCTCTTTGCCGGCGACTTCTCGAGGCATATCCTGGCCATCGATGCAACGACCGGAAAAACGCTTTGGCACACTACCGTCGCAGCCAATCAAGCGAACGGCGCGATCACCTACGAACTCGACGGCAAACAGTACGTGGTTGTTGGAGCGGGTGACTCACTGTTTGCGTTCGCCCTGGGGGCCAGCCACTGAGGCGACGGTCAGATCTTCCCATTCATCTGTTACGTTCATAAATCAGTATGGATTCACCCGTGCGCCGCTGTTCCTCTCCCCGTGTGTAGCTTTCCAAAGCATGGAGAGATGAGGTAGTGGCCTGCTCGAGCGGCTTATTAAAGCTCTGCACCGAGGCGCGCGATTCACCCAGCTTGTTTCGCAGACCGGCAGCAGCCTTTCCGAGGACTGCCAAA
>Ga0066678_10000683_pt1 | contig 12048 bp, 9 predicted proteins | sample GraSoiAngelo_127_FD_62300 | JGI IMG/M metagenome (GOLD analysis project Ga0066678, IMG submission 62300) | Grasslands soil microbial communities from the Angelo Coastal Reserve, California, USA - 14_0927_09_40cm | ecosystem: Environmental > Terrestrial > Soil > Grasslands | place: USA...
GGCAACGGCGGGCGGAAGGTCGACGTGCGCGTGATCGCGGCGAGCAACGGCGACCTCGGGCAGGCGGCCCGCGAACGCCGCTTCCGCCCGGACCTCTACTACCGGCTGCGCGTCTTCCCGATCCGGCTCCCGGCGCTGCGCGAGCGCCGCGCAGACATCCGGCTCCTCGCGCTGCACCTGCTCGAGCGGATCAGCGCCCAGGAGGCGAAGAAGCTCCGCGGCTTCGACCCGCGCGCGCTCCGGCTCCTCGAGCGCTACCCGTGGCCCGGCAACGTGCGCGAGCTGGAGAACGAGATCCACCGGCTCGTCCTGTGCGCGGAGCCGGGCGAGCGCATCACGCCCGACCTCCTCGCCGCGTGGATCGTCGAGGGCGCGCCCCCGGCAGCGGGGGGCGGTGCGCGCCCGCTCAAGGAGATCGTGCGCGAGGTCGAGCTCGCGACCATCCGCGCACGGCTCCGCGAGCATGGCTATCACCGCGCCGCCACGGCGCGCAGCCTGGGCATGACGCGCGAATCGCTGTGGGCGAAGCTCCGGCAGCTCGGCTTCGTCGCCCCTCGGCGGGGCTCGGGCGAGGACTGAGCCCCCTCGCCCGGCCAGTGTCACCCCGAGCAGCCCGGGGTGAAGGCCCGCTCCCCCATTATTCTGCGGTCGGCTCCCCCATTTTTCCGCGCTTTCCCGCGCGCGTAGGCGCTGTGCCATGAAGCAAAGATCGACGAGATATGCTTTCATGCAGGGCGTGATGGACCGGATCCGCGTGTTGCTGGTGGACGACCACACCATCGTCCGACAGGGGCTGCGCTGCATCCTCGCCACCGACGAGGAGATCGAGGTCGTCGGTGAGGCCGGCGACGGCCGCAGCGCGGTCGAGCTCGCCGAGCGCCTGCAGCCCGACGTGGTGTTGATGGACCTGACGCTCCCCGAGCTGAACGGGATCGAGGCGACGCGCCGCATCTTCAAGCAGGAGAAGGACGCCAAGGTGCTCATCCTCACCATGCACACCGACCGCATGTTCGTTCGCCAGAGCCTGAAGGCGGGCGCGCGCGGTTACCTGGTGAAGGACGCCGAGGACACCGATCTCGTGAAGGCGGTCAAGGTGGTCGGCCGCGGCGGGTCGTTCTTCAACGCCGAGGTCTCGCGCATGCTGCTCAACGACTACCTCGGCGATCAACCGCCGGGGGACGACGACGACTTGACGCGGCTCACGGGGCGGGAGCGCGAGATCCTCCAGCTCATCGCCGAGGGGCGCACCAACTCGGAGATCGCGGCCACCCTCTCGCTCAGCCTGAACACGGTCGAGACCCACCGCAAGCAGATCATGAAGAAGCTCGACCTCCACAAGACGGCCGAGCTGGTGCGGTTCGCGCTGCGCAAGCAGGTGGTGAACTAGGGCGCGGCTGCGCGCGCCTCGAGCGCTCCCACGAGCGCCAGGCGGCAGTCCGATGCGAGCCCGGGTTGCCGACCGCTCTGCAGCAGCCTTGCCGCCCTCTGCCAGCTCTTCCGCTCCCGTCGCTCGGCCATCCGCGCTGCGGCGCTTCCCGGGGTCGCGGCGGCGGCCTTCGCCAGGAGCCGGCACGCCCGTGCCACCCGGTTCTTGATGGCCCGCGGCGCCCGCTCTCCCGCGCAGGCGGGGCTTGCGGCACGCTCCCAGTCGCACGCCGCCGCGACGCGCGGCCGGCGCGATGTCGCGCGCCGTCCTCGCGCGCGGTCGGCACGGTCCGTGTCGCTCAGGTTCGAGGCCGCCAGAAAGGCCGTCGTGACCGCGGCCGCGTTCTCGGCGGCGAGGCGGTAGTAGGCAAAGAACTGCGCCGGAAAGCCGGGGAGCCCGAGCGGATCGCCGGAGCCGTCCGAGACCCCGCGAAAGGCGACGTACGGAACGCCGGCGTCGCCTGCGACGCGCGCCACGGCGGCCGTTTCCATGTCCATCGCGTCCGGCGGGAGCGCATCGGGGACGAGGGGGCCCGCCAGGAGAGCCTCGCACCCGAAGATCGGGCCACCGCCCGGCGTGCATGGGAACGCCCTGCCGCCGAACGGGTCCGCGCTCTCCCCGCTGCCTCCCGCGACGATGCGCGGCGGATGGTCCAGGCATACCCGGGGTCCCGGCGGGTCGGGTGGCACGGGAGTGCACCGCTCCAGCGGCACCGGCGGCGACGCGAGGGTCTGCGCGACGGCGAGCAGCGACGCCCCGACCGGGAAGGACGCCGTGCCGTCGCTCCATTCTGCCGGTGCGGCCACGTCGCCGATGTCGAGCCGGCTGCCCGCGACGCCCGAGAAGACGATCGCCGAGACCTGGAATCGATCGAGCACCGCGCGGGTGGTGGTGGCGGCGTTGACGAGGCCGATACCGGCGCGCACGAGCACGACGCGCACGCCGGCGAGCTTGCCGACATGGCACGTCCGATCGCCGGTGGCGATGGTCTCGGTCACGTGGGCCTCGGCGAGAAGCGGCTCGAGCTCGGCGGGGAACGCGGACATGACGGTCACGTACGGGGGCGGGATGCAGGCGCCGAAGTGCAGAGCGCAGAACGGGTCGGCGGGCGGGGGGCGATGGCGGCCACGGCCCCCGGCGGCGCGCGCGGGGTCGGCCGCGGCGGCCAGGAGGGCGAGCACGATGAGTAGTAGAAGTTTCAGGCTTCTCGCCTGGTTTTCGACGGGTCGTCGCTCTCGGGCTCCTTCCCGGTCTCCGGCGGTTCGCGCAGCCCCTTCTTGAACTCCTGCAACCCCTTCCCGAGACTCCCCATCATCTCGGGCAAGCGACCGGGGCCGAAGACCAGCAGGACGATCACCAGCACGACGAGCAGTTCACCCACGCCCATGCCGAACATGGGAACCGAGCATAGGAGCACGTCGTGTCAGCCGCAACGTCTCGATGCCTCCACGCGGAAGAGCGACTCCCGGTCGGTACGACAAGCGCCGGACGGAACACGCACGCCCTCGGAAGGCGTGAGGAGTTGGACGGTGACGGCGGTAGGCGGCGCAGCACGCGGCCGGCATTGACGGCAGTCAGGATGCGAGCATACACGAGCGAACAAAGGCGGACCGACGTTGGCCCTGAAACTCCTGCTCGCCAGCCTCGTGCTCTGGGCGGGCACAGTCGCAGCTGAACCGTTCGGCTGCGTGAGCAGGACCGGCAACGTGCGGATGCTGGCGAGGAGCCCCGCCATCTGTTTGGCTACGGAGACGCCCATGTCCTGGGGTCCAGACCAGCCGACGGATGGGCGCACCAGACCGACCGTGCATCGTCCCACGGCCGCGCAGGTCGGGACGGCCGCACTCATCACGATCCTGTTGTTGCCGCGCTCGGCTTCGTCGCGGTAGACGCGCCTCTCCCGCCTGGTGGTTCACCGCACCGCGTCTTGCGCGGTGACCGTCGCTGACGCTAGCGCTGCTCAGCGGAGGGAACATGGGGCCGGGTCAGGGGAAACCATGGGACGGCGGGGACACCAAGCGCGCGGAGCCGCCGCCCGAACGGACGGGCATAGACGCGACGGCCGCCCGGCCGCCGGGCATCCCCTTCCCAGCAGTGGCCGAGGCGATTCTCTATCGCTGGGCGGTCGAGCGGGACACGGCGGTCAGCGCGGGGGAGATCGACCAGGTGCGCGCGTACCTCAAACGGAGAGGCGTCAGGGCCATGCCGCTCCCAGACGGTCGCTTCACGATGGACGGGGCGATGACCGGCACGGTGGAGCGAGCGGGGCTGGTCCTGGCGGCCTTGCGCGCGTTCGTCCAGGCACGGGTGGTCGCTCGCGGTCGCTGAGGGAGGAAGTCGTCTCGTCGAGCGGCCATCGGGCGGGCGACATCCGTGATTTGACCGATGGCGGATCGCGTGGGACGGTTAGCCCTGCTCGCCATGGGGGAGGTGGGCAAGGAGGACGCCTTGCGCTTCCCGGCCCGTGGACTTCTGGCTGTCGGCCTTTCCCCTTCCTTCCTGCTCGCGATCGCCTCCTCGGGTAGAGCAGCCTCGCCGACGGCGACCACCACAGTCGCCGCAGTCCCCTGCGGCGACGTGAACGGGGATGGGATCGTCGATGTCGGGGATGCGCTCGTAGTGGCCCAGTTCGTTGTGGGGCTGCGGCAATGTAGCCAGCTCACGTACCCCGAGGCGTGCGACGTCAACGGGGACGGCGCCTGCAACATCGGCGACGCCCTCACGATAGCGCAGTGCGAGGTGGGGCTCGTCAACTGTGCGTTCACCTGCGGGCCGTTTACGTGTCCTTCCACCACCTCCACCACGACGACCACGACTCGGCCGTCGACCACGAGCAGCACGTCGTCCGGTACGACTACGACCACCATCCCGTCGGGGACGGCCGACGAGATCCACTGGACGGTCACGGGGCGGACGTCCGTAACCGTCGACTGGCGGGGCTCGGCGACCGTGATCCGCTACGGTCTCACGAGCGCGTACGACCAGAGCGTCACCGCGCAGACACCGAGCATCGTCCCCTTTTCGTCGTCCGGGCCATTCTGGGAAGCGTCCATCACGGGGCTCCAGGAGAACACCGTGTACCACTACTCCGTGGGCGATGGTTCGGATCACACCTTCAAGACGCCGCTCTCCCCTGGCAGCGCGGGCTTCACGGTGTACGCCGAGGGCGACATCGGGGCGTCGACCACCTACTCGGCCGTGGCCCCGATTCAGGCCATGATCGCGGCCGGCCGGCCCGACTTCGTGTTGGCGCTCGGCGATCTCACCTACGCCGACATGAACGGCCTGGCCGACGTCGATCAGCACTTCAACGACGTGATGGTCTGGTCGCAGGACGCGGCGTACGAGCCCGCCTGGGGCAACCACGAGTGGGGCGGGCCGGAGGACGACCTCAGGAACTACAAGGGGAGGTTCGCCTTCGCCAATCCCGTGACCGACCCCGCCTCACCCAGCATGAGCTGCTGCGGCGAGGACTGGCACTGGTTCGACTACGGCAACACGCGCTTCATCGCGTATCCCGAGCCGTGGGACGACTGGGGCCACTGGTACTCCCTGATGAGCAACGGCTCGGGCACGGGCATCATGGACCAGGCGCGGGCCGATCCCAACGTTCGTTTCATCGTCACCTTTGGCCATCGGCCGGCGTGGTCGACGGGTTACCATCCCGGCGATCCCACCCTCGCGGGCTACGTGAGCAACCTGCACGCGACGCACCCCAAGTACGTCCTGAGCCTCAACGGACACAGCCACGACTACGAGCGGACCGATGCCGCGCTCACGGGCGGGGTGACCTACGTCACGGTCGGGACCGGCGGCGGGTCGCTCGAGAGCGTCCATTCGTCGGGCTGCCTCTGGCAGAGCTGTCCGCCACCGGCCTGGTCGGTCACGCGCTACATGCACTTCGGGGTGCTGAAGCTGGTCTTCGGGCCGACCAGCATCAGCGGCCAGTTCATCTGCGGGCCTGCCGGCGGGGGCAGCAACGACATCACCTGCAACCCGGGCGACGTGATCGACACCTTCACGATCCAGTAAGATGACATTGGCGAGGTCGTGGATGAGAGCTGCGCTCCTGGGTCTTTGCATCGCCCTGCCTCTGCCGCTCTTGCCTGCACGCGGGGCGGAACCATCCCCACCCGTGGACAGCCAGGTTCGGTTTTCCTCACCGGGCAGACACCGTGCCTCCAGCGTGGGCGTGCAGGGGGCGTTTGCTCGGCGTCGAAGCCGCAGCGACCGCCTACGGACCGTCCCTTATTTCGAAGATACGTTCGTCTCCGGGGGCCAGACCTACCTCTACCGGATGGTCGGCCAGAATCCGAAGGTCTCGGCCGGCAGGACGATGGTTCGCGACGTGATCGTGCCGTTGCGCTTCGTCTTTGCCGATGGGCAGGTCTTCGATGCGTCGAGTACGATCCGTCCACTGCGCCGCTCACCGCTCTTTCGGCCTGCTCCCTTCACCAGTGGCGTCACGCAGTATGCCGATGCGATCCAGCGGGCCGAATTTTGGACCTACACGCAAGGGACGAACTATCATGTGTTGCTCCGCCGCCCCACGGTCACCGCAACCGCCGTGGTCCATGTGCCGGCGGCCGATGGGATGACCGCCACCAGCCAGTTCGGGGGGGCGATTGGCGTGATCCGCGAGGCGTTCTTCGTGCAGCAGATCGTGCCGGCCGTCTTGACCCGATTGCATCTCTCCCCGGCGAAGCTCGCCATCCTGTGGTCCTACAACGTCGATTTGCAAGAGCAGCTTGGCGAGGCGACGGCCATTCTCGGGGAACATGGCGCCGACACGAACCAGGCGGGGACCAAAATGTGGACATGGGCCTGGGCATCCTGGCACACGGGGGACACGACCCAAGACGCGTTTACGGATGTCGGCGCGCTCTCGCACGAGATTGCAGAATGGTGCAATGATCCTTTTGGGTCGAACATCGTGCCGCCGTGGGAAGTGCTGCCGGAATACCCGTGCAACGCGCTGCTGGAGGTCGGTGATCCCGTCGTCGGGGTCGCGTTCAGCGAGAACGGATATCACTTGCAGGACGAGGCGTTCCTGTCCTGGTTTGCCCGGCAGGTGCCGTCGGTCGGCATGGGGGGCAGGTACACCTATCTCGGCACGTTCACCGCGCCGCCGCCGATTTGCAGCGGCCCCTAGCTAAATCCGAGACCTCGGGGGCGACGTGAGCACGCAGCAGGCGGCGGTGATCGACCTGGCCGTGCGCACGAAGCTGCTAGGGTCAGGACGGGTATCCCGTGCTCGTCTGGCCGAGCTTCCGACGCGGCGGGCGGCGCTTCTCGATGCACCCCTTTCCGCACACCGGCCCGGCTCGGCGCTCGACGCGCTCCGTGGTCCGAGGGGGAGGGGGTCGGCTAGGGTGGCATGGTACATGCGATGGCGCGGGCGGTATTCGCTGAGAGGATGGCGGCTACCTATGCGGAGCGTCTCTGACTGCCTGCTCGCCGAGCATGTGCTGCAAGCGATAGCAGTCTTTCGGGCAGACCGTGCCGTTAGGGTCCGTCCGTCCGAGGCCGCGCCCATCGTGAGGTGAGGCACACGCGTTGCTTCACGCGGCGGGGGGTACGCGCGAGCCCGTGCGCCAAGTAATGCGACACGAACCACCGATACGATGGGCTATCGTTTCGGGTCTGGCGTTGGGTTTCGCGTTCGCCGCCCCAAGTAGCCCTTCCGCTCACCAACTGTCCCCGCCGCACGCCGTCTTGGATCACGCCATGGCGGGGGTGCGAGCAGACCGCCTCCGAGTCCCTCCGACTTCGGCCCGCGTCGCTCCCGACCCAGTGCGGGGCTCGCGTTTCGCCCGCACGCCCGCTCCGATTTCGCCGCACAGCACCCCGGCTCCTCTCGCCGGCCCGTGCTCGGGCACGCCTGGTTCGAGCGCGATTCAAAGTGGCCGGGGCGATTCCCGAGTGCGCAGACGCCAGCCCGACTCCCGAGTCACCGTCGAGGCATCTCGACGCGGCCAGCCGCTCCGTCGTGGGTCGCATGCCGGCTACCACGGCCTGCAAGTGGCCGTGGGCGACGCCGTCTTCCACGAGGCGCACGCCCCTCCGGACCGGTCCTCCTTCCTCGTCAGCCGCCCCTCTTAGCTCTTCCGGGCGGCGCCGCCGGCTGCACTGCCGCGTCTCACAGCGGAGATGCAGCCATCGGATTGACCGATAACCTACAGGGGGACTCTCGATGACCGATTGCGTCCACTCCACGGGTATCCGTGCCCGCCGTGTCGCCCTCGCCGCGACAGGATCATCTCTTCTTCTGCCGACAGCCGCCGCCTGGGCGCAGGCGAGTGGCGCACCGCCCGCCCTCGACACTGGCGACACCGCGTGGGTGCTCACCGCTTCCGCGCTCGTCTTGATGATGACGCTGCCCGGGCTCGCTCTCTTCTACGGCGGGCTGGTGCGCGCGAAGAATGTCCTCAACATCCTTATGCAGTGTGTGCTCTCCGCCGGGATCGTCGGCGTTCTCTGGATACTCGTCGGCTACAGTCTGGCGTTCGGAACCGGCAACGCGTTGATCGGGGACTTTTCCAAAGTCGGAATGGCGGGGGTCACGCTGGAGTCCGTGACCGCAAATCTCGCTTCGCCACCCCGGTACATTCCCGAATACGCGTTCGTCATGTTCCAGGCGATGTTCGCGATCATCACGCCGGCACTGATCTTGGGCGCGATAGCGGAACGGATGCGGTTCGGTGCCTGGTGCGCCTTCATCACGATCTGGCTCCTCGCGGTCTACTGCCCGCTCGCGCACATGGTGTGGTCATCGGAGGGCTGGATCTTCAAGGCGGGCGCAATCGACTTCGCGGGCGGTCTCGTGGTCCACATGTCGAGCGGCTTCTCCGCCATCGTGGCGGCCCTCTTCCTTGGTAAGCGCCACAGCTTCGGGAAGGAACCAATGCCGCCGCACAGCCTGCCGCTCTGCTTGATCGGGGCCGCCCTCCTGTGGACGGGGTGGTTCGGTTTCAACGCGGGCAGCGCGCTCAGCGCCAGTCCGCTCGCGACGCTCGCCTTTCTCAACACCGGGACGGCCGCTTCGACAGCCGTGGTCACATGGGCGTTGATCGAGTGGGTCCATCGCGGCAAGCCGACCGCGCTCGGCGGCGCCACGGCTGTCGTCGCGGGCCTTGTCGCCATCACACCGGCGTGCGGCAACGTGGGTCCAATGGGCGCGATTTGGACCGGCGTTGGTGTGTCGGTCATCTCGTACGCGGCCTGTACGTTCCTGAAGCCGGCTCTCGGCTACGACGATTCCCTCGATGTCTTCGGCGTCCACGCGCTCGGTGGCGCGTGGGGCGCGCTTGCCTCGGGCCTCTTTGCCGTCACGCTCGGGTCGGGCATCGAGACGAACCTGCAGCAGGTGATGGTCCAGCTACGCGGGATCGCGTTCGTAATAGGGTTCGCGCCCGTTGCGACCGCCGGCATCCTCATGGGTCTACGATTCGTCTTCGGGCCGCTGCGCGTCGCCGAGGAGGCCGAGCTTGAGGGACTCGACCTGTCCGAGCACAGCGAGAGTGCCTACGGGTTCGCGGGCGGCGGGATGCTTGCTCCAGAGATGAGCACGCAGGCTCACCCGCTCGCGATGTCGCTCACGGCCCGCCAGGAGCACCCGGCATAGGAGTTTGCCGTCGCGTTCCCCGGCGCTGGCCGTGCACTGAGCACGCCTCGCGAGCTATGTGCCGGCCGGCCGCCGGGGAAAGAACCGATCCGCGAGGTGGTCCAGCGCACTCGCCTGGGCGGGTGGCGGCGGTGATCGCGCGCGAGTTCGACGTACCATGACGGTCGAGAGGGAGTCCTCTGGCGACCCGGCCCCATCGGCGGCGGCGAAATCCGACCCCGCAGGCCGGCGAGCCCCGGTCGGGGCGGCGCTAGCCGCGGCTTTTCGAGCTGCTCTTCGCCGCGATGAACTCGGCGGCTTGGTGCCGGCGTTCGGGGCCGAGGTCGCGCAGTAGCGACTGAAGCTGCGAGACGAACGCGGCGCGGTCGCGCACGACCTGCCAGACGCGCCGATGACGCCGGTCGGGCGACGGTCTACTCGCTGGCCGCAGCCCGCGAACGCCTGAGGACGTCTCGCCCCTGACCACCGGCTTGCGGCGCCGAGGAACGCGCTAGATGGTCATTCTTCGTCTGTGAATCCGCAGGTGGGCGGCGTCGGATTCGTGGCGGCCTTGCACGCCTTCTTCTCGGCCTTGTTCTCGTCCTTGCACTCCTTCTTGCAGGCCTTGCCCGGGGTGCCCTTGGCGCAGGCTCCCTTACACGCCTTGAACTCGGCGGCGATCGGCTTCTTACAGTCCTTGCCGCACTTGGCCAGGGCCGGCGAGCCCACGAGACTCGCTCCGAATACCAGAACCGCCAATCCAAACACCCCGGTGATGCCCTTCTTCATGAACGCGTACCTCCACCCTCGATTTGTTGGCGAGCCATGGGGAAGGCATGAGGGTTCTGCCTTCCCAGCTGTTGCCATCGGGTCCGGCCTTACGGGGCCGTTGGGCAGGCGGTAAGGCACGCAGTGAAATTCGCCGCGCAAGCGCCGCCAGCTGCCTGTGCCGCGGTGAGACATGCCCGGTCGCATGCACGCGTCCGACAGGCGCTCACACAGCTCTGGAGCGTCGCCAGAACACTGGTGACACACGCCTGCAGCGCCATGCCGCACGCTGCTTGGCATTGCGTGTCCGCGCGTGCGGGCACGACCGCTAGGAGCGCTCCCAAGGACACCCCGCAGATCAGAGCGGCGATCCGCGTTCGCAACGAGAACCTCGACTTTCATAGTGACCCCCTCCTTCCAGTCTAGGCTGTTCGTTGTGCCCTCAGGGGCTGATTACCTAAAGCAACTCGCGTGCCTCCCCCGGATGCCCGGTTACGATGCTCCGCCATCTCGCAGGACGGTTGCATCCTGGCGGCCACGCGAGCCATTGGTGCCAAGGTTGGAGCCGAGCAACGTCCTCCATTCATCCGGTGGGAATCCGGCCGTTGCGCGAATAATCGCGGTGCCGTCTCACGAGTCAATCTCGCATTTGAATGGTCTCGACGTCAGGCTTGCGAGCACCGCCGGGATCGTGGGCGCCGCCGCCATGCGGGCTGGCGACGGCGCCGGCGGGGGGTGTCTGTGGCCCGATATGTCCCTTGCGTGTGGCATTCGGCGACAACGAACGCCCACTCCATAGCTTCGTGCTGCTTGCACCCGTCGAGTGAGGTCCCTGGCCATTCTGGGTCTTGTTCGGCCGCGGCATCGCTCCCCGCCCGACGAAGGTGAGCCGCCAGCGGGCTCCTGAGCAGGCGCGGGGTACGCGAGGCGCCCGGAACGGCCCCTCGGTCAGCGTCGCCGGGCTTCGGGCGGCGTTTCCGCCGCGCGATCGCCGAAGGCGACCTGCCCGCCGGCTCCGATCCCGCGACTCTCGCCCGCTTCGTCGCGACCGCGATGCACGGCATGGTGGTGCAAGCGGCCAGCGGTGCCAGCCGGAAGGAGCTCCGGCGGGTGTGCGAGATGTTCCTTCGCGCCTGGCCGATCAGCTTCTCGGCGGCGCGAAGAGCGGACGGTACGCGTCGCGCTGCGCCCAAGCGAGGAACGACGCGAGCGCGGCGACGACGACGGCCAGCGGCAAGCCCGAGAAGGTCCGTATAGGGGTCGATCCCTTGGCGCTGTAGCGGAGCAGCTTCCCCGAGAGCTGGATCGTGAACAGCCGCCGGTCGCTATTGCGGTACAGCCAGTGCTTCGAGGTGTCGAGCCGGGCAGCGGCCTCCCTCGACGCCGAGTGGGCGTCGTCGGCGGGCCGGGGACGGCCGCTTCGGATCGTCAGCCGCGCCCACAGGCCGGCCCGCTTGAGCTATCGAGCGGGCGTCCGCAGTATCATCCGCCACCCGGCATCGAAACGCTCGACGCGCAGATTCAGCGGCTGCGACCACAACCGTGAAGTGCACTGACTGAGCACAGCCCCCGCCGGGCCGGCGTTACGGCTTGCCGATCACCGAGCAGCGATACACCTCGGTGGTGCGTCAGCGTTATCTGCTGGGCATTCGCGGCCACGAGGATATCGTTGTCCGAGGTGAACTGTTGCGGCGTCACGCCCGCGTTGAAGCTGATCTGCACCTCTTGCCAGAGTGGGTTAAAGCCGTCGCCCCTGGATCGCCTCGATGACGCTCACGAACGAGCCACCGCCGGGAAGCTGCCCCTCACACGTGTCACACATGTAGATCGTGTTGATCGATCCGTTGTGGGCGAGGTTCGCCGCCTCGCCGCCCGACGCAAGCTCCATGAAGTTGATCGTGAAGAGCGTGGCGTCGTAGTAGGCCGGCATCGACCCCGCAACGCCGTTCATGCTGCCAGCCCAGGCGGTTCCTCCGAGCAACGCGAACACTGCGAGCACTCGCGATAGCCGTTCGATCATCTCCGAGTCCTTTCTCCCCCAGCGCGCATTTGGCAAGGCTGACCGTGCGCACCGGGACCGCACCGTCAATCCCCTTTTCGTAGGAGCGCATGTGCGTGAGATCGTCCTTGGCGATCCGCGCGACGCACCGCAGGTACTGCGCAGGGGTCCGTGTCCCACAGGAGTCCCATTGAGTATCGACGGCGGCCCGGGCGGCGGCCAGGATCGAGCCGTCGGCGGTAGTAGCCCCGC
>Ga0066678_10000689_pt1 | contig 12003 bp, 8 predicted proteins | sample GraSoiAngelo_127_FD_62300 | JGI IMG/M metagenome (GOLD analysis project Ga0066678, IMG submission 62300) | Grasslands soil microbial communities from the Angelo Coastal Reserve, California, USA - 14_0927_09_40cm | ecosystem: Environmental > Terrestrial > Soil > Grasslands | place: USA...
CGGCTCGTCGGGATCAGCTCGGCGAAAATGGCTTTCACGCCGCAGGGTGTTCCCACACAGGGACTCGGGTTCGCCATTCCAGCCGACGTGGTGCGCGACAGCGTCAATAAGTTTAAGGCCTACGCGGAGAAGCATCCCGGAGGGAAAAACCCGCCAGGGGGTGAGGAAACAGCCGGCTCCAACGCCGAGCGCCTGCTCGGTCTGCAGTTGCAGAATCTGAGCGATGATTTGAGCGGCGCACTCGGATACGCGCGGGGTCGCGGCGCGCTCATCACTGCCGTCGAGCCTGATAGTCCGGCGGATGAAGTCGGCATTGAGCGCGGCCTTGTTCTTTACCGCGTGGGCAACCGCGACGTTAATTCGGTTGAGCAGGTCGATCGGCTCTTAAAGCCGGTCCGGAGCGGGGGGAACGTCGATCTTACCGTCGGCGTCATCCGCGCCGACGGCTCAGGTCAACGCGCCGAGACGGTGAGCGTCACCGCCCGTTGACAAGCGGAAAAAATTAGACAACGCGATTAGGCCGGGGTTGTCTGATCAATGATTTTGCGATGATAAAAGTTGAAAATCTGACAAAGCGTTACGCCGGCCAAACCGCGATCCGTGATCTGAACTTCGAGGTCGGCCAGGGTGAGATCATGGGTTTTCTTGGGCCGAACGGCGCCGGCAAAACCACCACCATGCGCATCCTCGCCGGGTTCATGCCCGCGACCTCCGGCCGCGCTTCCATCGCCGGGTTCGATGTCTTCGAGCAATCGCTGCAAGCGCGCGCGCACCTCGGTTACATGCCGGAGAATGTGCCGCTCTACAGCGACATGCGCGTCACGGAGTATCTCGATTATCGCGCTGCGCTCAAAGACGTGCCGCACCGCCGCGTGGTCGAGCGTGTCGGTGACGTAAAGGAACTTTGCGGGCTTAAAGACGTGGAGAACAAATTGATCGGCGCGCTTTCCAAAGGATACCGGCAACGTGTCGGCCTGGCCGATGCTCTCCTGCACGAGCCCGACCTGCTCATTCTCGACGAACCGACCATCGGCCTCGACCCGAACCAAATCCGCCAGGTGCGCGAACTGATCAAAAACCTCGGCAAACAACACACGATTTTGCTTTCGACCCACATCCTTCCCGAGGTGGAGATGACGTGCAGCCGCGTTATCATCATTCACAAGGGGCGGATCGAGGCCTGCGACACGCCGGAAAATCTGCTCGGCCAGATTCGCCAGGCCGGCGGCGTTGTGGTTGAAGCGAAAACCGGCACCGATAACGGCGCGGAGGAAATCAAGAAGATTGCCGGCGTCCGCGATGTAACGACGGACGTTAATGGCGACTGGAAAATTTTCTCGCTACGAGTTGAATCGGGATTGGACGTGCGGGAGGAAATCTTTCGCCTGGCGGCTGCACGCCGCTGGACACTGCGCGAGCTTTCCCTAAGACGCGCGACACTTGAGGACGTGTTCGTCGAGATCACCCATTCGGATCAGGTGTAGTGATGATGTCGATCTTGCACCATCGCCATTGCGCATACGCCGTCATCGCGAGCGAAGCGAAGGACCTCACCAAAGACCGTGGATCATCCAATCCATTGAGTGTAACCGCGACTTCGATTGTGAGATCCCTCGCCGTCTGCGCGGCTCGGGATGACACGCCTTTGTAGATTATGAGAAAATTTTACACCCTCCTTTCGCGCGAAGTGCGCAGCTATTTTTACTCGCCCATCGCCTACATGGTGCTGGTGTTCTTTCTCGTCGTCAGCGGGGTGGATTTCTATTTCCAAGTCTCGTTCATGAACCAGCGGCCGGTGAGTTATTCGGTGCAGGAAGCATTCTTTAACTCGGTGTTCTTCTGGTTTGCGTTTGTGCTGGTTTTTCCGCTCATCACCATGCGGCTGTTCGCCGAGGAATTTAAACTCGGCACGATTGAGCCGCTCATGACCGCGCCGGTGCGGGACTGGCAGGTCGTGTTGGCGAAATTTTTCGGCGCGCTTGTTTTCTATCTGATCCTGTGGATCCCGACAGTGCTCTATTTTTGGATCTTCCAGCAGGTCACCAAGCAGCCCGCGGCCACCTCGTGGGGAGCATATTTTGGTTCCTACCTGATGCTTCTGCTCCTGGGCATGTTTTATGTGTCGATCGGTTGCTTTGCTTCGGTGCTGACGAAAAATCAGATCATCGCCGCGGTCATTTCTTTCTGCGCGATCACGCTGCTGTTCTTTCTCGGCCTGATGCAATTCATCCTGCTGAACGTGAGCGCGGCGACGCGCGATCTGCTTGGCTATTTTTCTGCGCTTGAACACATGGGGACATTCTCGCGCGGAGTGTTCGATACCCGGCCAATCGTCCTCTATGTGAGCATGACGATCGTGATGCTCGCGCTCACCCATCAAGCTTTCCAATCGCGCAAATGGAGACTGTAACTACAGCCGAAGAACGCGAGACGCCGAAAAAAATTCATCGGCTCCAGATCGGACTGAACGTCATCGTCCAGATCGTGTTGGTGATTTTTCTCGCCGCCATGGTTAACTCCCTCGCCTTCCGCCATTACAAGCGCTGGGATTTTTCGCGCGACCAAAAGTATGCGCTTTCCGATAAGACGAAGCGCTTTTTCGAGAGCATGCCCGGCAAGATGCGGATCACGGTTTTCTTTGCCGCGACGACGCCGATCACGGGCGATGTGCAAAGCCTGCTGGCCGAGTATCAATACGCGGCCAAGGGCAAGATCGACATCGAGATGATTGATCCGGAGCGAAACCTTTCGCGCGCAAAGGAGCTCTTCGACAAATACAAGGTCGTGACCGACGAAAGCTTGCTCGTGCTCGACTACGGCGGCCGCAACAAGACGGTCAAAGCGTCGGAAATGGCGGACATTGACACGAGTGGCATGCAATTTGGAGAAGGTCCACGCGTGACCGCGTTCAAAGGCGAACAAGCCATCACCGGCGCGATGATGGATTTGGTGGAAGGCAAAAAGAACACGCTCGGTTACGTCACTGGTCATAAGGAACCGCCCCTGGGCGAAACGCCTTCGCCGATCTCGCTCGGTGAAACGCCGCCACGCAGCCCAATCTCCGTGCTGAAAACGTTCATTGAAAACGAGAACATCAAGTTTCAGGAGCTGAATCTCTACAACGAGCCGCAGATTCCGCCCGACGTTAAAGCGGTGATGATTCTAGGTCCCCAGTACGATCTCTCCGATCGGGAGATGACTTTGCTGCGCAATTTCTGGGACAAACAGGGGCGCATCCTGTTGCTGCTCGATCCAACCATCAAAATGCCGAAGCTGACCGGGTTCCTGAACGAGCTCGGAGTGAAAGTGAACGACGATCGACTGATGGTGTTCCTGCGCACTGGCATCCAGGAGCTCGCCCTCACCCGCGATGTGCAGGCGCGCTTCCTCGGCGACAGCCCAATTACCCGGCGCCTCGCCGATGTGCGTGCGCTGTTTTTCGGCGGCACCTGTTCGCTAACCCTCGAGCCGGATCGGGTGCGCGCCGCCAACATTCGCCTGCAGCCGCTGATCCAGGCGGAGAAAGGTTATTTCGCCGAGACTGATTACAACACCGACGATCAGGCGAAACTTCAGGCCGACGCGCAGAAAAATCCCGGAACAGCATTGACGATTGGTGCCTCGATCGAAAAAGGCGGCAGCGCCGATGAACGTGTGCAGGTGAATTCCTCGCGCATGGCGGTGGTGACAAACGCCGGCTTCGTCCTCGACCGCGCGCTGACGCAGGACCAACAGGGGCTCGATTTCGTGTCGGGTTGCGTAAACTGGCTGCTCAGCCGCGAACAGCTCATCGGCATTTCGCCAAAGGTGCCAAAGCCTCTCATGTTTACGTTGGCCGAAAACGGGCTGCGTAGTGTGCGGTGGCTCGTCCTTATCCTGATGCCGCTCGTCCCGGCGGTATTCGGTTTCGTCATCTGGTGGCAGCGACGCGCCTGAGGCTGCCTTTCAGTTATGAAGTGGAAAACAACCGCTGTCTTGCTGGCAATTGTCCTTGCCCTCGGGCTCTACATTAAGTTTGTCGAAAGTAAACGACCGGGCACCGAAGAAGCGGCACGCCAGGCCCAGAACGTCGTTAACTTCAACCGCGACAAGATCGACGGCGTGATCATTCAAAACGGCGACGAGAAGATCGACATTCGTCGGCACGATAACAAATGGCGCCTCGACACGCCAATTAAGGACCAGGCCGACACCTCCTTGGTGAGTAATCTTCTCCTCGACCTGGAGAACTGGCAGAAGGATGCGACCATTTCAGCGAAAGAAATTGAAGCCGACAAAAAGAAGCTCAACGAGTTTGGCCTGAGCAAGCCGAAGCTGCGTTTGAAGCTGCTCGGTCAAGGCGCGCCGCCCGAGATCCTCTTCGGCAAGGACGCCGCGCTGGAAGCCAGGATGTATGTGCGGTTCGAAAACTCGCGCGAAACATATCTCGCCAATCAATCGATTAAAAAGGACATCGAGAAGAAGGCGGACGATTTCCGCGATCGCAAGCTGACCGACCTGATCACGGCCCAGGTGTCACGCCTCGTGCTAAAAACGCCGGCCGGTGAGATGGAGCTGCAGAAGAAAGGCGACAACTGGGAGATCGTGAAGCCGCTACGCGCACGGGGCGACAGCCAAAAGATCGGCGATTTGATTGCCCGGGTTACGACGGCGCGGATCGAACAATTCGTCGCTGACGATCACGGCGATCTGCGCGCGTTCGGGTTGGCCGAGCCGCGCGGCTCGATCACTTTGTTTGGTCCCGACGACAAACAAGGCCAAACGCTGCAGATCGGCAGTGTCCCGCAAAAACAACCCGATCAGGTTTACGTGCGCTTTTCGCCACGCGCGTTTGTTTACACGCTACCAAAGAAAACCGAAGACATCCTCAATACCCGGCCGAATGACGTGCGCGACCGGCACCTGGTCCGAATCGATACCAATGTTTTAGATCGGACCACGATTGATGCGCCGGGCAAAGGCAAAACCGTCCTCGCGCGCAAAGAGGAGAACTGGACGATCGCCAGCCGGAACAATGCCCCCGCCAACGTGAGCGAGGTGCATCGTTTGATCGACATGTTTACGAACGAGCAAGTGTCAAAGTTTGTCGAGGATGTGGCTTCCAATTTGCCGAAGTACGGTCTCGATAAGCCGCAACTGCAAGTAATCTTCAGTTCCTTTGCATCCGAAAACACGGCTGAAACCAAGGCAGGCGAGCAGCCTTTCGCCACCGTCTCCTTCGGCAAGATCGACGGCGACAACGTTTACGCGCGGCTCGGCGATGAGCCGTTTATCGTCGCGGTGCGGCGCAGTTTCCTCGATCAAATCTTTACCGATCCGATCCAATGGCAGGAGCTCGCGATTTTCAAATTCAAGCCGGAACAAATCCATCGGATCACCGTTACCACCGATAAGGAATTGTCCCTGGTCCGCGGCGCGAACAATCAGTGGAGCTGGGTCAAAGGCAGCGGCGAAATCAATCAAACCAACCTGCAGTCGCTCTTGAACACATTGGCGGTGCTGCATGCCGTGCGCTGGGTAGGAAGCGCCACTCCACCGCATGCATTCGATCAGCCGCAGCTCACGATCACTTTCACCACTTCACCGGATGACAAGGCTTCACACAAACTGATCGTCGGCGGCGCCGGCGGTGACGGAATGTGGTTCGCGCGCACCGAGGAACGGGAAGGAGTCTTTGTTTTGAGCACGCCGGATCTGACTGCGCTCAAGCTGCCGCTTATCGAGCAGCCGTCGCGTTCACCAACTGCCTCTCCAGCGGTGACGGCAACTCCATAGGCTTGTTGTCGCGGCGCTCTATGAGCGTCGCACTATTTTTTCGGTCACTACAGAGGTTTTGCAGCCGTATAGATCGTGACGATACCGCCGCTCAGCGGTTTGGCGCGTGCATCCCGAAAGCCGCTTTGCTCCAACAAATGCAACATGGCGTCACCGCCGGGGAATTGTTCAATCGAATCGCCGAGGTACTGATAGGCACTGCGCTCGCCGGTTAACAATGAGCCGACCGCAGGCAGGCAGCGATGCAGATAAAACCGATAGATCGCGCGCAACATCGGCACTCGCGGCAGCGAAAACTCAAGCACGAGCAGGTGACCGCCGGGGTTGAGCACGCGCTGCATTTCCCGCAGCCCGCCGCCGTAATCCGGCAGGTTGCGCAACCCAAATGCGATCGTCACGCAATCGACTGAGGCGCTGGCGAACGGCAGTTGCATTGCATCGGCCAGAATGGTTCGGCTCAATCCTTTAGCTCGCGCGCGTGCGAGCATCTCTTCGGAGAAATCGACTCCGGTAATTTCCGCTTGAGGAAGTTTGCGGCTCAAAGCGAATGCCAGGTCGCCGGTGCCTGTGGCAAGATCGACAATTTGCACTGGCCGCCAATTGGCCACGATCGTGGCAGCGCGATTGCGCCAGTAGAAATCCGCGCCGCAACTGAGGAGATGATTAGCCAGATCGTAGCGCCGTGCGATTGCGTTAAACATCCATCGCACCCGTGCGGGCTGGGTATGGCCAGTTGATATATTCAAGGCGGCAAAGTCTAACACTCGGCGCTCAGCGTCCAGTAACTTGGAAGCATCGCCGTGGCATAAGCTTAAAAAGATGTTTGCTATCCCATGCAACAGCGGGTAATGAGACGGCCTATGGACTTATCTCTTAGAAACTTGGAAGAAGCAGTTTCGATACGCCGGCAAATCGACAACTTGGAACGACGTTTGAATTCTCTTGTCGGCGGTTCTGCCGAACGCGGCGCGGCCACCACCGGCAGGCGCGGAAGGCGAAGGATGTCTGCAGCCACGCGGGCCAAGCTTTCAGCCGCGGCGCGCGCGCGCTGGGCGAGGCAACGAGGCGGCGGCAGAGCTGGCCGCACTACGCGTCGCAGGAGAAGTGGCATCACGGCCGCCGGGCGAAGGCGCTTATCGCAGCTAATGAAAGCTCGCTGGGCGGCACGAAGAAAATCAGGCGCAGGCAAAAAGTAGGCTCGCAGCTACTTAGTCAGAAGAAGTAGCTCAGGGGGTTAACTCCCGGATGAGCGATTACTCCGCCGCGCTGCTTGTGCCAGTGGCAGTGGGCGGCGTAATCGGCTGCTGACCTTTCGATCTCAGGGTATCGTTAAGCCCAGGCAGATCGGTGGCGAGTAACTGATCGAACTCTTTGGTTATATCCTGGAGCTCGCGTCGTAACGCGTCGATGTAGCCGAGATGATAGCTGCCCGGCTTGCCTTCGTAGCTCAAAAGCGCCCCGTAAAGCTGGTCGGTATGCTCGCGTAACCTTTCCTCGCCTGTGATTGCGCCGCCTTCAGTCGTGGCGACAATCTTTTTCCGCACATTGTCGATCTTAGCGTCGAAGTCCGTGACGTTTTTCTTGAGTGGATCATCCTCCAGAAGACTGGCGACAATTCTCGCCAGCTCCGCGCGCGTGCCGAGCAGCCGATCCATCAAAGCGCTTTCATCGCCAAAGAGCGCGCGCACTTTCATGGCGGCGTCGAACTGAGCTTTGCGATCGGCGAGGCTGAATTTTGCGCGACGATCCAGCCCGACGTTCAACTTCGTTTCGGAAACCTTCCCGGCTTTCGTTAGTCGGACGGTGTAAACGCCGGGCAGAAGTCGCGGCCCGCGCGTACCGGAGCCCGCGATCTGCGCGGCTGGTGGAACGCGCGGTGGCTTTTCGCGCATGCTCCAAATGACACGATTGAGTCCCGGTCGCTTACTCGCCGGCAGGTCGTCGATGAGCCGGCCGGAAGGACCGAGCACTTCGAGCTTGAGCTTCCCGAACAGGTGGCGCGATTTCTGATAGTAAGTAATGACAGCGGCATCGGGCGGATTGTTCCCGACGAACACGGCATCGCCATTGGCCCAGCCGCCGCTGCCTTCGATGCGCTGCTGAACCGGGCGCGCGGAGACGAAACTGACTTCCTGATCGAGCAACTCGGGCGTCAAGGCGCGCAACGGCGTGATATCGTCGATGATCCAGATACCGCGGCCATGCGTCGCCAGCACGAGATCGTTGTCCCTCGGCTGGATGGCAAGATCGCGCACCGCCACCGCCGGGAAATGGTTGCCTTTGAATTGTGCCCAGCTTTTTCCCTGGTCGATCGACACCCAGAGGCCGAACTCGGTCCCGAGAAAAAGCAGGCTCGGCTTGACCAAGTCTTCCTTGATCACGTGCGCATAGCCGCGCACGCCTTTCACGTCCGCCGGACTAACCAGCGCTGTCCAGGTTTTGCCGTAATCCGTTGTTCGGAACAAGTACGGCGTCATGTCGCCGAAGGTATGTCGATCAAACGTCGCGTAGGCGGTTCCCGCTTCGAAGTTGCTCGCCTGCACCCAACTGACCCATGAATTTTTCGGCAGGCCGGGAACGTTGCCGACAAGGTTGCTCCAAGTCTTGCCCGCGTCGCGCGTAAGCTGAAGGTTACCGTCATCGGTCCCTACCCAGATCAGCGATTTATTTTTCGGCGATTCGCTGATCGAATAGATGGTTGTGTGCATCTCAGCGGAGGAATTGTCGATCGTGACGCCGCCGGATTGCTCCTGCTTTTGTTTTTCGGGGTCGTTAGTCGTTAGGTCGGCCGAGATCCGCTCCCAGTTCTGGCCGTGGTCCCGCGAGCGGAACAGAAATTGCGCGCCGACATATAACGTCGCCTTGTCAGTTGGCGACAGAGCAATCGGTGTGTTCCAATTGTAGCGTAGCTTCTCCTTGTAGTTTGGCGTCGGTTGAATGAGGCGCGCCTCGTGCGTGTAGCGGTTGACCCGTCCGATGAAACCGCCCTGGTATTCGGCGTAAATGTAATCTGGATCGGACGGATCGGGGAACATCCAGAACCCGTCGCCGTTGTACATGTTTTCCCAGCGTGAATTGGTAACGCCGCCCGGGTATTGTGAGTCGCCGACCCAGGAACTGTTGTCCTGCAAACCGCCGTAGACACGATAGGGATCGTTATTATCCAGGCTCACATGGTAAAATTGCGAGACGGGCAGGTTGTCGGCTTTCCACCATCTGCCTCCGCCATTGTAGGAGTACCAAATCCCGCCATCATCGCCGGCCACGACAGTTTGCGGATTGACTGGATCGATCCAGACATCGTGCACATCGCCGTGCGCGCCCTGAAAACCGCCGACGACCGCGAAACTCTTGCCCGCGTCTTCGCTCAAAATGAGCGCGCCGTCCGGTTTGAAGACGCGGTCGGGATTTTTTGGATCGACAGTCAAGTTGGCGAAATAGAACGGGCGCCACACCATCCAGTTGCTCTTGTCGCGTTTGTCCCAGGTCAACCCGCCGTCGTCGGAAACAAAAAGCGCGCTGTCCGGCGACTCGACGAACGCGTAGATGCGCTTGGCATTGGAGGGCGCGATCGCGATCGCCAGCCGGCCATACGGTTTTTTCGGAAAGCCCTTGTTATTTTCCGGCGTGATTTCGGTCCACGTCTCGCCGCCGTCGCTCGAGCGAAACAAGCCGCTGGCTGAAGGTTTGTCCGGTCCGTTGCCGCCGGAGCGATATTCCCAGCCCTTGCGGCGGAAATCCCACATCGCGGCGAACATGACGTTGGGATCGTTGGGATCGAGCGCGACCGACGTGCAGCCGGTCGAGAGGTTCGCGCCTTTGAGGATGAGTTGCCAGCTCTTGCCGCCGTCGGTCGTGCGATACAGCCCGCGATCGGGCGAGTCGCTCCACAACGCGCCGGGTACGGCCGCATAGACAAGGTCGCTGCTTTTCGGACTGACCACGATCCGCCCGATGCGCTCGGATTTTTCCAGACCGGTATGCGTCCAAGTCTCACCGCCGTCAGTCGATTTATAAATTCCGTCGCCGATCGAAACGCTGTTGCGCGTCCATGGTTCGCCGGTGCCGGCCCAGACGTTTTTCGCGTTCTTCGGGTCGAGCGCGATGGCGCCAATCGATTGCACGGCCTGCTCATCAAACACCGGACGGTAGCGCGTGCCGCTGTCCTCCGATTTCCAAACGCCGCCGCTCGCCGCGCCGATAAAGAGAGTAATTTTTCCGGACGGCTCACGCGTTCCCGCGATGGCCGAGATGCGCCCGCTCATCGTGGCCGAGCCGATGTTGCGCGCACCGAGGCCGGAAATCGACGCCGAATTAAACGGCGCCTGCTGCGCCAGCGACGTGATTGTAAGCGAAAACATCAGGGGTAAGATCGGCAATCGCATGTTTCGTTCGCTCATTTGCCCGCCGGAAAATGGAAGATCGCGTCATCGACGGGCACGTTCGCTTCGCCTTTCTCGATGACTTCTTTTTGTTTGTCGGGATCGCCTTTGTGACCGGATTCCACTGAGAAAGGAATCAACACGTTCTCGACCTTTTCGTAGTCGCCGAGATCGACTTCCTCTTCCACTTGGGCGCCATGCTGCATCCGCTGTGTGACGAGGCGAATCTCGAGGAAATAATTTGGGTCGAGGTAAACGAAACTGACGTCGCCGTTCTTGCGCACGACCTTGAGCTTGTGCGCGGGCGTGCCCTCCACGTCCTCGGTGCCGAGGTACTCGACAGCACTGCCTTTTGCCTGCCAATCCAGCAGCGGCCCGCCCATCTCCGCATCCTCAATGAGCGGCTTGAGATCGTCGGCCGCCAGTTTTTCGGGATCTTTGCGTCCGGAGAACGGCCAGATTTTCCAGCCTTCCGTGCCGTCGTAAGCCTGGACTGCGGTCATGCTTTGCAGACTCGCTTCCGTCCGCACTTTGTCCGGGCTCTTCCGGGTTTCGACATAACGCGCCTCGATCTGTCCCTCCTGCAGAATTAATTTGCCGCTCAGTCTCAGGGATTGGAGCGCGTGGAGTGCGTCCGGGCCGCCTTTCGCTTGAATATTTTTGGCGACCAACTCATCAACCGTGGGTTGCTGCGCAAACGCCGCCGAAGTGACCACAGCGACAAAAAAGACAATCAGGAAAAAGCCGCTGCGCATATTGGAGAGGGCGCATCGATAAGCAAGGCGCGCCGGAAAAGCAAGCGCAGAAGATTTGTTGAATTTGATCGCCGATTCAGTCTGTCAGCAATTGCCGGAGAAAGGGCAAAATGGAGCTTGCCGCGATCTCATGTCCGCGGGCATTCGGATGCTGGTTGGCCGGAGAGACCCATAGATCGGGCGCATTCTTCCCGAGAAACGCCGGCAAAAGATTGTGCGTCGGGATTTGGTTCCGCACTCCAAACTCAGTAATCAGGTCGCAGATTTTTTTGAATGGGTAATGCTGATCGAGTTGGACCAGCGCTGGGAAAACCACCAACCCAACCCGGGCGTGGATCTCCGCGGCCGTCTCTTTGATCTTGCGAATGTTGGCTTGGGCGATTGTCCATTCTTGCGTCTGCCGCGCGCTGCCGAAGTAGGCGTCATTCATCCCTTGACCGTAATGCTCGGCAATCTCGAGGCGGTCCCTGTAATCTCTGATCAACCGAAAAAGGTAGCTCTGCCGATAGAGAACGGACGCGCGGTTTCGCGCCACGATTTGGTCGCGAATCGGCCAGACAAAGCTTCGTAGCAGATGCAACCTTGTGCCGTCCCGCAGGAAAAACACCACCAGGATCACATCCGGCTGGAACGAATCCTTGACTTGTTCCAGCAGTTGCACCCAATCGCCGGTCAGGCTGCCGGTCATACCGCCGTTCAAGACCTCGATTGCCATTCCGCGAGGCGCGAAATCGGCGCATAATCGCTTTTGGAGCAGCGCTGGAAAAACGACAGAGTCGTCGCTCAACCCGGAGCCGAAAGTGAAAGAATCGCCCAGGATCAACACACGTTTGGTGTGAGGCGGTTTAGTCGCGGAATAATCGCGGCCGCGCAGGCCGAGTGCGTTTAGGCGGACCTCTCTTTTCCACTGCCGGTCCTAGAGTTGTTCTTTGCCCAGGCGCTCCTGCCACGAACCTTTATACACGAGGCGGCTGATTCCTTCCGCAAGGGCAAGCCCTGCCACTATTCCACCGAGGAGCAGTGCAATATTCGGCAGCAGCTTCTTCACCGCAGAGATCGCAAAAGGCGCCACAAAAGGAACGACAGCTTCA
>Ga0066678_10000693_pt1 | contig 11986 bp, 13 predicted proteins | sample GraSoiAngelo_127_FD_62300 | JGI IMG/M metagenome (GOLD analysis project Ga0066678, IMG submission 62300) | Grasslands soil microbial communities from the Angelo Coastal Reserve, California, USA - 14_0927_09_40cm | ecosystem: Environmental > Terrestrial > Soil > Grasslands | place: USA...
CGGGTGCTTCTCGAGCAGGTCGGTCAGCTTGGCTTGCGCCTCCTGCAGCTTTCCGGCGCGCGCGAGCGTCTGGCCCTCGAGGAAGCGGGCCTCGTCCGCGGCAGCGCTCTGGTCGTAGCGGTCGATCACCTGGCGAAACGCCTTGAGCGCCTCGTCGGTGCGGCCGGCAGCGAGCGCGCGCTTTCCGCGGCCCAGCACGTCGTTCGCTGCGTCTTCGTAGCTCACCTCGCGTCCGTTGACGATGACGGTGCGGGCCGGTCCCCCGCAGGCGGCGATCAGCGCGGCGAGGAGGAGGATGCGTCTCATTGCATCACCTGGACGTGGGCGTCCTTCGGCGGATCGAAACGGAACAGGGAATCGGGAAGTCCCGAGCTCACTTTTGCCTCGCTGAACACGAGCTGGTTCACGTCACCCTGCCCGTTGGTGAGCACGCTGGCCAGTACCTGCCCGCGCTTGTCGACGACGAAGAGCAGCCTCTGCACGTCCGCGCTCGGCTTGCGCGGCACCAGTTCGATCGCCTCCCCGGGCGGCAGGTCCCCGGGACGCGCGACGGACCGGACCGTGAAGCGATCGAGCAGCTTGCCCTTCCCGAAGAGGAAGGCGAACTCGGAAGGCACCTGATCTGCGCCGAAGCCGCGCTTCACCTGCGCCTCCTTGTCCTCCGGGTTCCAGTTCCACAGCTCCTTGCCGTCGATGACGATGAGCCGGCCGTCGTCGTATTGCCAGCGGAGCAGCACGGGCTTCTTGAGGAACACCTTCCCGGTCGCATTCTTCACGTTGCCGAAGGTCGGGTAGGTGGAGGTTTGCGCAAACCTGGCGCTGAAGTCCTGGATCCGCTCGTAGTGCCGCTGCACGCGCTGGGCAATGGCCGTCGCAGGATCCCTCGCGGCGGGGGCTTGCGACTGGGCGGCGGCGAGCAGGGCGACGATCAGGGCGGGCATGCCGGCTCCTCTTTACCGCGTTCGAAGGCGGTCTGCCCGGTCCTGTTCACCGCTTCACGCGCCGGGCGAGCGTCGCCGCCAGGCGCAAGAAGCGCGAGCGCAGGGCGCGAAGGTCCTCGGGCGGAAGATCTCCCGCCGCCCGCAGGAACGCGCGGCGGCCCGCGCAGATCTGTGACAGCGCGATGCCCGCCGCCACCGATACGTTGAAGCTCTGCGTGAATCCAGCCATGGGGATGCGGAAAGTGCCGCCGCAGGCGGAGAGCGCCTCGGCGGATGGGCCCTCGTGCTCGTTCCCGAACAGCAACGCGACGGGCCGGTCCGCGGCGATCTCGGTGTAGGGGCGCGCCCGTGGATCGAGTTGGCCGGCGTACATCGCGAATCCTTGCCGGGCGAGCGCGCGGGCCGCCTGCGCTCCGGAGGCGTGGGTCTCCACGTCGAGCCACTTGTGCGCGTCCTGCGTCACCCGGCGATGCGCGGCATCGTCGCGCGCGTCGTGCGGGACGACGTGCACGCGCGCAAGGCCCAGGCCCTCGGCGGTGCGCAGCACGGCGGCGACGTTGTGCGCGTCGAGCAGACGATCGAGCACCACCGTGACGCTGCACAGGCGCGCGCCGACGACCGCCTCGATGCGCGCCAGCCGCTGCGGCGTCAGCAGCGATTCCCAGAACGCGTCGTCGCCTTCGGGCTCGGGCTCGCCGGGCCCTACGTCCCCGCGGAGCACTTCCTCCGTCAGCCCGGCCGGCCCGGACAGCTCCGCCGGATCGAGGTGCGGCTTGCCGATCCAGGCGCGCACCGGACGGCGGGGACTCATCTGCGCTTCTCGCGCTTCGCGCGTTCCCGCGCGCGGCGCCCTCCGGGCGGAGCGCGCTCCGCCTTCTCCTTGCCGTCGATCTCGCGCTCGTCCTCCTCCGCAACCGGCTGCTCGTCGGGGGAATCCTCTGGATGAAGATCCCGCTCGAGGGGCTGCGGCAGGCCGGCCGCGTCCAGCGCGTGGACCATGGCGTCGAGCAGCTCGGGGAGGCCTTCGCCGCTAGCTCCGGAAACGAGGTGGACGGGGACCTTGCGCTGCTTCAGCTTCTTTGCGAGCTCCTGCGCGCGCTCGCGCGCCTCGGGAACGTCGATCTTGTTCGCCGCCACCACCTGCGCCTTCCGCCGCAGCGCCGGGTCGAACAGCTCCAGCTCGCGGTTGATGGCGTCGAAGTCGGCGACCAGATCGCGCCCGGGCGCGGCGGCGTCGATGAGGTGCACGATGACCCGGCATCGCTGCATGTGCTTGAGGAACCGGTGCCCCAGGCCGGCACCTGCGTGCGCCCCCTCGATCAACCCCGGAAGATCGGTGAGGACGAAGCTGCGCGCGTCCTTGTACTGCACCACGCCGAGGTGGGGCTGGAGCGTGGTGAAGGGATAGTCGGCGATCTTCGGCCGCGCGCGCGAGAGACGCGAGACCAGCGTCGACTTCCCGGCGTTCGGAAAACCGACCAGACCCACGTCTGCGAGCAGACGCAGCTCGAGCTTGACGCGTTTCTCCTCGCCCTCGGTGCCCGGCTGCGCGAAGCGCGGCGCCTGCAAGGTGGAGGTCGCGAAGTTCATGTTGCCCAGTCCGCCGCGACCACCCTTGGCCAGCACCCAGCGCCGGTCGTTCTCGCGCAGATCGGCGAGCAGCTCGCCCGTGCCGGCGTCCTTCACGAGCGTTCCGGGAGGGACCTTGAGGAGCAGCTCCGCGGCGGCGTGCCCGTTCTGGTCGCGTCCCCGCCCGGGCTCGCCGTTGCGCGCCCGATATTCGCGCTTGAAGCGGAAATCGAGCAGCGTGGTGAGCCGCTCGTCGGTCTGCAGCACGATGTCGCCGCCGTTTCCCCCGTCGCCGCCCGAGGGACCGCCCCGGGGAGCGTACTTCTCGCGCCGGAACGCCACTGCGCCCGGCCCGCCGTCGCCGGCTTTGACGAGGATCTCGGCTTCGTCGATGAACTGCATGATCAGACCAGCCGCGGCCCTCTTCGCCGCGCTGCGCATCTCGCGTCGAGCCGACTAGATCGTCACGCTTCGGCGCGCGGCTTCCCGGGCAATACGTGCACGTACGTGCGATCGTCCGCCTTCTTCTGGTACTTCACCTCGCCCTCGACCACCGCGTAGATGGTGAAGTCGCGGCCCATCCCCACGCCGCGGCCGGGGTGCACGCGCGTACCCACCTGCCGGACGAGGATGTTGCCGGGGATGACACGCTCGCCGCCGAACACCTTGATCCCGCGGTGCTGACCCGGCGAGTCGCGGCCGTTGCGGGAAGACCCCTGCCCTTTCTTGTGCGCCATTGTCTTCGAATCCTCGCCTATCGCAGTGTGGAGGTGCCGGAGATTCCCGTGATCTTCAGCTCGGTGTACGGCTGGCGGTGGCCGCGGATGCGGTCCCAGCCCTCTTCCTGCGTGCGGAAGTGCCACAGCTTGCGGTGTTTGCCGTGCGCGACCACCTCGGCATCGACCTTCGCGCCCCCCACCGTCGGCGTCCCGATCTGGATGCCCTCGCCCTCGCCGACGGCCAGCACCTCGAGCGCCACCGTCGCGCCCACCGGCTGCTCCAGCTTCTCCACCTTCAGCAAGTCGCCCTGCTTGACGCGGTACTGCTTGCCGCCCGTGCGGATCACTGCGTACATCGAACCGCTCCTTGGCTTTTCCGGCTTTTCAACCCGCCCGGCTCGCAGGGAAATCCCGCCGCCTGGCGCGGAAAAGAGCGCGGGATCTAGCCCGCGTGGGCGCGGTCTGTCAAGGAAAGCGCCCTTAGAGCCTGCTCGTACGGCGGACGGGCGACTCCTCGCTCCGTCACGATGGCGGTGATCAGGCGGGCGGGCGTGACGTCGAACGCGGGGTTGAACACGCGTACGCCTTCGGCCGCGATGCGTGCGCCCGCGAGGTGGGTCACTTCCTCCGCGCCGCGCTCTTCGATGGGGATCTCGCGGCCGGTGGCCGCGCGCAAGTCGACCGTGCTGATGGGCGCGGCCACGAAGAACGGCACGCCGGCGGCGTTCGCCGCGAGCGCCAGAGGATACGTTCCGACCTTGTTCGCCGTGTCGCCGTTCCGCGCGATCCGGTCGGCGCCGACCACCACGCACCCCACCTTGCCGGAGGCGAGGAGCGAGGCGGCCGCCACGTCCGGCAGCAGCGTGACAGGGATGCCGTCCTGGAGCAGTTCCCACGCAGTGAGACGCGCGCCCTGGAGCCAGGGCCGCGTCTCGTCGGCATACACGGCGCACTTCTTCCCGGACCCCAGCGCCGCGCGGACTATGCCGAGCGCGGTGCCGTAGCCGGAGGTGGCCAGGCCCCCCGCGTTGCAGTGGGTGAGGATGCCGCTGCCGTCCGGGACGAGGTCCGCGCCGTTCTTGCCGATTGCGCGGCAGGCGGCCAGGTCCTCCGCCAGCACCTGGTGCGCCTCCTCGAGGAGCGCGTCGGCGACGGCGGCGTGCGAACCCCCGGCTTGGAGCAGGGCGGCGCGCTTCCGCGCGAGTCTCTCGATTGCCCAGCGCAGGTTCACGGCGGTCGGCCGTGCGCCGCGCAGCTCCTCGACGGCCGCGAGGAATGCGCGCTCGGGGTCCGCCGCCTGCGCCGCCTCGCGCGCCGCCAGCGCCAGTCCGTATGCGGCGGCGCACCCGATGGCCGGCGCGCCGCGCACCACCATCTCGAGGATGGCCTGGGCGGCCTCGGAGGCGCTCCGGACCCGCACCTCCTCCACCTGCCCCGGCAGTTTCCGCTGATCGAGCAGCCAGAGGGCGCCATCCCGCCATTCCAACGTCCTGAAACCCATCCCGCCCCTTCTAGCCATTTGGCAAAACAATTTCACCACGGAGGGCACGGAGCACACGGAGTTGGCTTTGGAAACCCAAGATCTCCCTGAGCTCCGTGTGCTCCGTGGTGAAAGCGGTTTGGATCAGAGATGAAGCTCGAGGTAGAGGGCGCCGGGGATCGGATTGTCCCGGTAGGGAGGGATCTCGCGGAAGCCCAGCTCGCGATACAGCGCGATGGCGGGCTGCATGAGGGTGGGAATCGTGTCGAGGCGGATGGAACGGTAGCCGAGGGCGCGGGCGTCGGCCAGCGCGGCATCGGTGAGGATGCGGCCCAGGCCGCGGCCGCGGAAGGCGGGCCGGACGTAGAGGCGCTTCATCTCGGCGATCTGCGCGTTCCACTCATGCAACCCGACGCACCCGGCCGGCGCGTCGCCCTCCATCGCGAGCAACAGGCGTCCCCGCGGCGGAGCGTACATGCCCGGCAACGTCCGCAGCTCCTCGTCGAACCCCTGGAAGCAGAGCGAGAACCCGAGCGACTGCGCATAGTCGAGGAACAGCGCACGGACCGCTTCGAGCTGCGCTCCGGGTCCGGCGACTCGCGCGATCACTTCATCCGCTCCATGTGACCAGGGCGCGGCCGCTTCCGGCGGGAGGTCCGCACCGCCAGGCCGCCGATGAACGTCGCCAGCAGGGCCGGCCCGCCGAGGGAGGCGAGCACCACCAGCACTTCGCGCCCGGCCGACCGCACCAGGTCGGGGCGGCGCACCCCGGCCGCGGGAATGAGCGGGCTCTCCGTGCGCGAGGCGATCTGCAGCAACGCGACGGCGAGGAACACCCAGGTGAGGAGCAGCACGCCGACCAGCACCACCGCGAGCCGGCGGCGGACGCGCTCCGGCGAGAAGACGACGGCGGCGTCCAGCGCCAGCGAGATCACGATGCACACCGAGAAGAGCGCGGTCACTCGAGGCGCTTCTTGAACAGCGTGTTCAGCACGCCGGGGTTGCCCTTGCCCTTCAAGTCCTTCATCGCCTGGCCGACGAAGAAGCCGAGCAGGTTCTTCTTGCCCGACTTGTACTTCTCGACCTCGGCAGAGCTGCGCGCGATCACCGCGTCGACCACCGCCTCCAGCGCGGACTCGTCGGATACCTGCGAAAGGCCCTTCTCCTGCACGATCTGCGCGGGCGGCTTCCCGGTGCGGAGCACCTCCGCGAGCACGTCCTTGGCGGCCGTCGAGGAGAGCGTCCCCGCATCCTGCAGCCGGAAAACCTCCGCAATCTGCGCCGGCTGGAAGCGCGGGGAGGAGAGGTCGAGCGCGCCTTCGTTGACGAGCCTCGCGACCTCGCCGGTGACGACGTTCGCGGCGCGCCTGGCGGCCTCGGGCCCGGCCGCCTCGACGATGCGCGCGTGGAGCTCGACCAACCTCGCGTCGGCGGTGAGCGTCCGCGCATCGGCGGCGGGTACGTTGGCGGCCACCAACTCGGCCTGGCGCTCGTGAGGCAGCTTCGGCACCTGCACCTTCGCCACCCACTCGCGGGAGACGACCAGCGGCGGCAGGTCCGGCTCGGGGAAGTAGCGGTAGTCGTTCGCTTCCTCCTTGGTGCGCATCGGCCGGGTCTCGCCCTTCTCGTTGTCGAAGAGACGCGTCTCCTGGACTACCTTCTCGCCGCGCTCGTACGCGGCGATCTGCCGCTCGATCTCGTGCTCGATCGCCTGCCGGACGAAGCGGAACGAGTTGATGTTCTTCAGCTCGACCCGGGTGCCGAGCTTCTGGGTACCCTTGCGGCGCACGCTCACGTTCGCGTCGCAGCGGAACGACCCCTCCTCGAGGTTGCCGTCGTTGATCCCCAGGTACATGAGCGAGAGCCGCAGCGCCTTCAAGTACTCGCTCGCCTCCTCCGCGCTGCGCAGCTCCGGCTCACCGACGATCTCGATCAGCGGCACGCCGCTGCGGTTCAGGTCCACCTGCGATCCGGCCGCGCCATGCACGTTCTTTCCCGCGTCCTCCTCGAGGTGGATGCGCGTCAGCGCGACCTTGCGCACGCTGCCGTCCGGCTGCGGCACCGGGACCGCTCCCCCCTTGCAGATGGGCAGCTCGTATTGGGAGATCTGGTATCCCTTGGGAAGGTCCGGGTAGAAATAATTCTTCCGCGCCCAGATGCTGCGCTCCGCGATGGCGGAGCCGAACGCCTTTCCTGCCTTGATCGCCATCTCCACCGCGCTCCGGTTGAGCGCGGGCAACGCGCCAGGCAACCCCAGGCACACCGGGCACACCAGGGAATTCGGCGGCGCGCCGAAGGCGGTCGAGCACGAGCAGAAGATCTTGCTCCGGGTGAGCAGCTGCGCGTGCACCTCCAACCCGATCACCGGCTCCCAGTCGTGGATGCTCATGTGCGCTCCAGGAGCGGCGGCAGCCGGCGAGGCAGGGCGAGGGCGCGCTCGGCGGCCCGCGCGAGGCGGAGCAGCGTTCCCTCCTCGAACGGCCGCCCGATCAGCTGCATCCCGATCGGCAGCCCGGCCTGCGTGAATCCGCTCGGCACCGAGATCCCCGGGAGGCCCGCCAGGTTCACCGGCACCGTGTAGATGTCGTTCAGGTACATGGCGAGCGGATCGTCCACCTTCTCGCCCAGCCGGAACGCCGCCCACGGGCTGGTGGGGGACACCACCGCGTCCACGCCCGCCGCGAAGGCCTGGTCGAAGTCGCGCCGGATCAGCGCGCGGACTTTCTGCGCCCGCAAGTAGTACGCGTCATAGTAGCCGGCCGACAGCGCGTAGGTGCCGAGGAGGATGCGCCGTTTCACCTCGGCGCCGAATCCGGCCGCGCGGGTCTTCTCGTACAAGTCGAGCAGCGACCCGCGCGCCGGCGCGCGCTGGCCGTAGCGGATGCCGTCGTACCGGGCCAGGTTGGACGAGGCCTCGGCCGTCGCGACCAGATAGTAGGTGGCGATCGCGTGCGGCGAGTTGGGGAGCGAAATGGCCTTGACCGCGCACCCTTCGCGTTCCAGCGCGGCGATACCCATGCGGACCGACTTCTCCACCGCCGGATCGAGCCCCTCGCCGAAATACTCCTTCGGCACGCCGATGGTGAGGCCGCGCACCGGCTTCTCCAGATCCGCGTCGTAGTCCGGCACCGGGCGCAGGCTGGAGGTCTGGTCGTTCGGGTCGCGCCCCGCGATCGCGCGCAAGAGGAGAGCCACGCCCCGGACGTCCTGCGCGAAGGGGCCCACCTGGTCGAGCGACGAGGCGAACGCGACGACTCCGTACCGCGAAACGCGGCCGTATGTCGGTTTCATGCCGACGCAGCCGACCAGCGCGGCTGGCTGGCGGATCGATCCACCCGTATCGGTACCCAGCGTCCCAGGCACGAAGCGCGCCGCCACGGCCGCCGCCGACCCTCCCGACGAACCGCCTGGAGTGCGCTCGAGGTCCCACGGGTTGCGGGTGGGTCCGTACGCGCTGTTCTCGGTGGACGAGCCCATCGCGAACTCGTCCATGTTGAGCTTGCCCACCAGCACGGCGCCGGCCTCGCGCAGCTTGCGCACTACCGTGGCGTCGTACGGCGGGTGATACCCCTCGAGGATGCGCGAGCCGGCGGTGGTCTCGACGCCTTCCTGGCAGAAGAGGTCCTTGAGGCCCACGGGCACGCCGTCCAGCGGCGAGAGCGGCTCCTTGCGTGCGCGGCGCTCGTCGGAAGCCCTGGCGGCCGCGCGCGCCTGCGCCTCGGTGAGCCGCAGGAACGCGTGCACCTTCCCGTCGAGACGGGCCGTGCGCGAGAGGCACTCTTCGAGCACCGCGCTCGGGCGCGCCTCCCCCCGATCGAGGGCGCGCGACAGGTCTCCCAGGGGCAGGAGCGAAGGGTTCACTCCAGGATCCTCGGGACGACGAACGCGCTGCCGTCCTGCTCGGGGGCCTCGGCCAGCACCTTCTCGCGCGGGAGGCTCGGCCGGACCGCATCGTCGCGCATGACGGCTTCCGCCTCGCTCGCGTCGCCGGCGAAGGAGAGCGGTTCCACGCCCGCGATGTCCACCGACCCGAGCCGCTCGATGTACTCGAGGACGTGCCCGAGCTGCGCGGCGGTGCGCTCCTCCTCCTCGGAGGTGAGCGCGAGACGCGCGAGGCGCGCGACGTGGCGCACCGTGTTCCTGTCGATCGCCATGCTGCCTCCAGAGCGCAGGTCGAAACGTCCGCGCTCCGAAAAACATAGCGCCGCCCTACCGCCGGCCGCTACGGCTTGTACGCCACCGGCCTGAACCAGTTGAGCACCGAGTCGATGACCGCCTGCAAGCCGTGCGACTCGGCGGCCTTGTGCAGTTTTTCCCAAGAGCTGCGCGGGAGGAAGGCGCCCCCGCAGTTCAGGCAATGGAAGACGGCGACCTCGCCGAGCTTCTCCGGCACGACGAGCCAACCGCACTCCGAGCAGTGCCCGTGGTGCAGCCTGCGAAGCTCCTCCCTCTCGTGCTCCTTCAGCCGGCGCATCTCCTCGAGATGGAGCTGGCGGATGCGCTCCGCGTCCTCGCGCACGAAGTACTCGTCCTCCAGCGTGGATCGTTTGCCGACCGTCATTCCTTCTTGCCCTCGGCGGCAGGCGCCGGACGCGCGCCGGCCGGGGCGAGGAGCTCCATCGCGAGCTTCGCCCGCTCGTGCTGCGGCGAGAGCCGGAGGGTCTCGAGCAGCTCCTTCCTCGCTTCCGCGTCCTGGTGCATCGCCAACTGGGCCATCGCGATCCGGAACCGGATTCGCGCGCTCTGCGGAGAGCCGGCAAGCGCCGCGCGGAGCTTCTCCAAGGCCCGCGACGCGCCCTCCTCCTGGGCGAGGAATTCCGTTCCTTGGACGAAGGCGATGCGCGCATCGTCGGCCTTGAGCAGCGCGGCGCGCTTCAGCTCGCGGCTCAAGTTCACCCGGGACCGCGCTGCGCGGTAGTAGTCCGCGAGCGCCAGCGCCACGTCCGCCGACTTGGGGTCCATCTTGTTGCCTGCCGCCGCTGCCTCGAATCCCGTCTTGAGCCGCGCCTTGGCCGCGTCCTGCAGCGCCGCCCCCTTCGCTTCCGCTTCTGCTTTCGTCTTGTCGTCGCCCTGCGTGAGCGCGCGAATCGCCCGCTCGCTCCAGTACCAGGCCTGGTCGTTCAGCGCGTCGGCCCAGGCGATCTCCACTTCGGCGAGCTGGGCATGCGCCTGCGGGAAATGCGCCTTGGGCGCCGCCTGGAGCGCGGCGTTCGCCAGACCTTCGGCCTCGGCGAGCGAAGCGAGCGTGTCCTTTTCGGCGGCTGCGCGAGCATCGGCGAGGGCCTCGACGGCCACCTGGGGCGGAGCCCGGTGACCCAGAGTCTTCACGGCGAGCACCACGCCCGCGAGGGCCAGGACCAGCGCGACCGCCGCGCCGACCCCGATCACCAGCGCGCGGGGTGGCCCGTGCGCAGCCGGAGCTTGCTCCGCCTGCTCGCCTTCCGCCGATTCCGACGCGGCGGCTTCGGACTCCTCCGACGCGGCCGCCTGCCCAGCCGCAAGATCGTCCTCGGCTGCGCTCGCGCCCGCGGCGGCCTGCTCGCCGCCCGCATCCCGGATTTCCCCGGCCGGTTCGGCTGCTCCCGGCTCGTCCTCCGCGGAGGCTTGCGTCGCGGGCGCGCCCGCCCGTGCGAGGTCCGCTGCGCGCATCGGCGGCGGCGGCTTCTGCGGGGGAGGCGTCGGCACTTGCGCGGCCGGCGGCCTTACGACCGCGGACTGGGCCTTGCCGAAGAGGATCGTCGCGTTTGCGCTGGCGTCGATCTTCGCCGGGACTTTGGGTTCGTGTGCGGCGCCTGGTGACGCGCCGAAGACGAGCGTCGCGCCACCGGTGTCGGTCGGCTTGGAGAGCGGCTTCACCGTTCCGGGGGGTGTCCGGGACGGAGGTTGGGTCTTCAGTGAAGGCGCTGCGTTGAACATCATCGTCCTGCCGGCTGCTTCGTCGGCAAGCGGCGCAACCACTGCTGCGGCCGGGCCCCCCGCTGACTTCGAAGGCCAAGGCGCCGGCTTCTGTGCCGATGGAGCGGCGCGCGGACCCCGCGGCGGCGCAGCGGGGGGGATCGGCACCGCAGCCGGAGCCGCCGCGGGCTTCGTCGCCATCGGGGTCGCGGAAGTTGGCTGCACCGGCTCCCGGATTGCGCGGAAGGTGTTCCCGCACTTGCCGCACCGCATGGCGAGCCCCTGCGGGCCGACGCGCGCATCGTCGATCCGGTACCGCGCCTGGCACTTGTCGCAGCGAACGTCCATGGTGCGTCCCCTCCGGCGCGAACTCTCCCCGGGCCCGGGGTCGGGCCGGGTGGTGAAAAGCGGGGAGCGTAAGCGGACCGTATTCTACTGTAAAGGCGGGTACGAGAGGAGCCCGGCCGTCCGGCGGCAGTTGGAAAAGGTGAGTGTCGGCGGGGCGAAAGCGCCAGATGCGAGCCTAAAATTGACGGAATGCCGGCCGCTCTTACAGTCGGGCCTGCCCCTGCGTGGTCCTGTTGCGCTGTAGGGGGAGGGAGGCAGCGTGGCGCGCGCGAGAAGGGCGGCTGGGCGGCCGAAAGAGACGGCTTGGAAGCGGCCTGTGGCGGGCATCCTGCTGGCCGGCGCCGCGGTGGTGGCACTGCTCGGCTTGTGGAGTTATGGGCCGCGGGCGCCGGGAGCCAACTGGGCCGGCCCGGTCGGGTATACGATCGCGGGCGCGCTCCTCGATCTAGCCGGCGTCGGCGCGTACGCGGCTGCCCTCTTCCTCCTTTTCCTGGCGGCGGCGCTGATCGTCGGACGGCCGCGCCTCTCCTTCTCCAGCAGCGCCTCCTGGCTGCTGTTCTCTCTTTCCCTCATCGCCCTCGTGCACCTCGGCGTGCGCGCCCGGGTCCAGGGCCACGCTCCCGGCGGCCTCCTGGGCGGACTGATCGCCGGCGGCGCCCGCGCGGCGCTGTCCACCTGGGGCGCGGCGGTGCTCATCGGCGCGATCGGCGCCGCGGCGCTGGTGGTCGCCACCGATCTTTGGGCGCTGCGCGCGGCGTTCGCCGCCGGGCGGCTGGGGTTCGCTGGCGGCGCGCGCGCGGTCAAAGGCGCGACGGAGGCGCTCTCGCGCGTCCGAGCAGCCGAGGGCGAAGAGGACGACGCCCTCGAGGCTTGCGAGCCCGATCCCGATGTCCGCATCACGCTCGAGCCGCGCAACAAGCAGGCCGCGCTCCGCCTGGGGATGGACGAGGAGGCGCCGCAGGACCCGGGCCTGCCTGTCCCTCCCGACTCGGACCCTGGACGCCCGAAGAAGCAGGCCGGCGCTTCGACGCCGC
>Ga0066678_10000715_pt1 | contig 11844 bp, 9 predicted proteins | sample GraSoiAngelo_127_FD_62300 | JGI IMG/M metagenome (GOLD analysis project Ga0066678, IMG submission 62300) | Grasslands soil microbial communities from the Angelo Coastal Reserve, California, USA - 14_0927_09_40cm | ecosystem: Environmental > Terrestrial > Soil > Grasslands | place: USA...
CTCCCAGCCGAGCGCCTGGCAGGCGCGCAGCCGCCGCTCGCCGGCGATCAGCTCGTAACCCCCCTCGGCGCGCGCGGCCCGCACCACCACCGGCTGCAGTAGCCCGGCCCTGCGGATCGACGCCTTTAACTCTTCGAGCGCCACGGGATCGGCGTCGCGGCGCGGCTGGTAGGGGTTCGGGCGAATATCGGCGACCGCCAACTCGACGAGGCTCCCCTCGCGCTCGGCCTCCTCGCGAGTCGGTCCGAGCAGGGCCTCGAGCCCCCGACCAAGACGACGGCGACCTGCGGCGGTTTCCGTCATGCGGGCACCTCCGGCACAGGTTCCGCAGCGGGTGGGGCGGGGAAGGGAGGAGTCGCAGCGCGCTCGACGCGACCGATCAGCTCCTGCGCCACCGCGAGATAACTCTTGGCCCCCACCGACTGCACGTCGTAGAGCAGAATCGGCTTGCCGAAGCTCGGGGCCTCAGCCAGCCGCACGTTGCGCGGGATGGGGATGGCGAACATCTGCGCGCCGAAGTACTCCTTGGCCTCTTCGGCCACCTGCCTGCAGAGATTCAGCCGCGCGTCGTACATCGTCAGCAACACGCCGTCGATCGCGAGCGCCGGATTGAAGTTCCGCTGCACCAGCTTCACGGTGTTGAGCAGCTGTGAGAGCCCTTCGAGCGCGTAGTACTCGCACTGGATCGGAATGAGCACGCTGTCGGCCGCAGTGAGCATGTTCAGCGTGAGCAGGCCGAGGGACGGCGGGCAGTCGATGATGACGTACTGGTACTGGGCACGGACCTCGCGGATCGCCCGCTGCATCATCGTCTCGCGAGCCTGCCTGTTCACCAGCTCCACTTCCGCACCTACGAGGTCCTGCGTCGCGACGACGACGTCGAGGTACGGGAAGTGGACATGCGTAAAAAGCGCGTCGGCGAGCGAGCGGCCGTCGAGCAACGCGTCGTACAACGAATAGCGGATGCGATCGCGCTCGATGCCGACGCCGCTCGTGGAATTCGCCTGGGGATCGGCGTCCACAAGCAGCGTCTTGCGCTCTGCCGTCGCCAGAGAGGCCGCGAGGTTCACGGCGGTGGTGGTCTTGCCGACGCCGCCCTTCTGGTTGGCGACGGCGATGACGCGGGACATGCCGGCCTTAGCTCATAATGTATTGTGACATAATGAGTTATCTATTATCGCTCCTAAAGTGCCTCAATATATGCGCCTGGCCTGTCCCCGTAAAGAGCGTCGTTTCACGTGAAACGAGACTCGGCGGAGTTTCACGTGAAACGGTCTGTACTCTCCGGCAATTTCCTTGCGCCCCTGGCAGTTAGCAGGGGGGGGAAAAAGCCCTGAGGGGTTGCGATGGGTGATCGCACGGGCTGAAGCCGGCCTCGGCTGCGGAGTCCACCCTGAAGGACGGGCGGCGCACTAGCCTCCTTCAGGACGCGCTCGGGCCGTGGGCGCCCTTTAGGGCGTCCGATCAACCCACGTCGGGGACTCTTCAGCGCGGTTTTTCAGCAGCGTGTTAGGCAACGGGCCGGCGGCAACGCGCCGGCGCCAACGCGCCGTTTCCACCACCAGGTTGTGGAGATCGCTTGGCGTGACGCCGGGAATCCGGGCCGCCTGGGCGAGTGAGGTCGGCCGAATCCGGTCGAGCTTCTGGCGGGCCTCAGTCGCAAGACTCTTGAAGTCAAGGTAGGGCAGGCCCGCCGGGAGAGCGAACGACGCCAGCTCGGCGAGCCGCGCCGCCGCCTCGCGTTCGCGCGTCAGATAGCCGTCGTACTTGAGCTCGATCTCGGCACTCGCGACGGCCTGATCGTCGCACGAGACCGGCACGCCCGCAGCCTCGAGCAGCGCCCGCAGCGACGCGCCCGGCCGACGTACGACCCTCGCCACGCGCTCGGGCTCCGCAAGCTCCGTCCCGTTGCGGGCGAGGAGCGGCGTCGCTTCGCCGGGAGTGATCGTCGTGGAGCGCGCGGCTTCGAGCAGACGCTCCTCCTCCTTCAGGCGCCCCTCCGCCAGGCGCAGCTCGACCGCCGTAAGCAGTCCGAGACGCTCGGCCAACGCGACGAGCCGACGCAGCGCGTTGTCCTGGCGAAGCAGCAACCGGAACTCGGAGCGCGACGTGAACAGCCGGTACGGCTCGTCCACTCCGCGCGTGACGAGGTCGTCCACCAGAACGCCGATGTACGCGTCGTCTCGACCGAACACCACGGGCTCCTGATCGCGGATGCGCCGCACGCAATTGATTCCCGCCACGATACCCTGGCCGGCTGCTTCCTCGTAGCCGGTCGTCCCGTTGACCTGGCCCGCGAAGAACAAGTGCTCGATCGCTTTCGTCTCGAGCCACGGCGTGAGCTGCGTGGGCGGGTAGTAGTCGTACTCGATCGCGTACCCCGGACGCGTCATCCTCGTTCGCTCGAGTCCGGGAACCGCCTGGAGAAACTCGAGCTGCACGGGGATGGGCAGGGAAGTGGAGAGCCCGTTCACGTACAGCTCGTGAGTGTCGAGCCCTTCGGGCTCCAAGAACACCTGGTGGCGCTTTGCGTCGGGGAACTTGACGATCTTGTCTTCGACCGACGGGCAGTAGCGCGGCCCCAGACTGCTGATGGCGCCGCCGTACAGTGCCGACTCCTGGAGGTGCCGGCGGATGATGTCCTTCAGCTCCTCGCCGGCCCACGTGATCCAGCACGGGACCTGGCGTGGCAGTTCCACGCGCTCGTAGAACGAGAAGCGGTAGTCCGTGCCGTCGCCGTCCTGGCGCTCCACTTTGGACCAGTCCACCGTGCGGCCGTCGATGCGGGGCGGCGTGCCGGTCTTGAAGCGCGATACCGTAAGGCCAAGTGATTCAATGTCTTGCGCTACCTCAACGGCGGGTTGATCCCCCGAGCGGCCTGCCGGAATCACGGTCGCCGTACCCATGTGAATTCGGCCCCGGAGAAACGTTCCCGCCGTGATGACGACGGCCCGCGCCGCATAGCGCCGTCCGTCCGCCATCTCGATGCCGTGGACCCGAGTACCTTCCACCCGCAGCCGCGTGACCGTCCCCTGCGTCAGGTCGAGCTGCGTGAACCGCTCGAGCAGCAGCCGTACCGCGCGCTTGTAGAGCGTGCGATCACACTGAGCCCGCGGCGCCCACACCGCCGGGCCTTTGGAGCGGTTGAGCATCCGGAACTGGATCGTCGCCCGGTCCGTGGCCCGGCCCATGATCCCGCCGAGCGCGTCAACCTCGCGGACCACGGTGCCCTTGGCGATCCCGCCGATAGCGGGATTGCAGCTCATTTGGCCGATCGTGTCCAGGTTGGAGGTGAGCAGCAGGGTTCGGGCGCCCATGCGGGCGGTCATGACCGCAGCCTCGGTCCCGGCGTGACCGGCGCCGACCACGATCACGTCATAGTCGCAGGACATGCGGGAATAATACGAGGGAATCAGACCCTTAGGCAGACGGCTAGACGTCGAGACGGCTAGCGGAGTTCAGGGGCTAGGTAGCAGGTTGACGCCGTGCGTGATCAGTGATCTTTCGAAGCAGGCCGAAAAGCGTCTTGCCGGTCTCGGTAGCCAATGCCTCCAGTCTTCCGAACTCGGCAGGCGGTATGTATTCCAGCTCGCGAGCGATGCCCAGCGCCGTCTCGACCCCTGCGAGTGATCCGTTTGCGGTGTCAAGGTACTTCCTGTACTCGCGAGAGCCTCGCTTCGCGCTTCCTTCCGCAATATTGAGCACGACCGTGTAACACGCGCGTCGGAGCTGGTCGGCCAGCGCATCTTGCTCGTACTCAGGAAATCGCTTCGCAGACCGCGCGCATTCGATCGCAAGCCGGCGGGCATGCTGCCACGCCTTGAGGGAGTGATAAGGGGCCATGCATCAAGCTAGGGAACAAGGGGTAGAGAAGGCCACATCCAAATCGCGCACGCAGTGCCCTTCCTACGCCGCTTCCTGACACCTGACCTCCGCTAGACGTCTCGCCGTCTTGCCGTCTGCCTAGCCGCCTGCAGCCCCTTAGCGGCTAGGCCCTGATCCAGCGGCCGAGTTCCTTGAGGCTCGGTCTCTTCCCCGTCATCAATATCCCGACTCGGTATATCCTCGCCGCAACCCAGGTGACCACCGCAATGCCACCGACGAGCAGCGCCAGGGAGGCCGTCACCTCACTCCTTGCCACGCTCCCTGCAGCCCAGCGGACCGGCATGGCGATTGGCGCGGTGAACGGGATCAGCGATAGCGCGATCGAGTACGTCGACGCCGGGTCACCAGCGAGTGCGAACACCGACAGGTAGGCGAGCATCAGCAGGAACATCACGGGCTGCTGCGCCTGGCGCGCTTCCTGCTCGTTGGACGACATGGCCCCGACGGCCGCGAACATGGCCGAATACAGGAAGAACCCGCCCAGAAAATAGGAGAGAAAGATGGCGATGGTGGCGGCCGAGACGTGGGGCATCTGAAACACGGCCGGCTCGCGGTCGAGCGGTGCCAGGCGCCCGGCGATGGCCGCGCGTTGCGACAGCAGCAGGCGGCCTCCCAGACCCCAAACCATGAATTGGAAGATCGATACGGCGCCGACGCCCAACACCTTGCCGAGCATCAACTGAAAGGCAGGAAGCGACGAGACGAGCACCTCGACGATGCGTGTCGTTTTCTCCTCCAACACCGAGCTCATCACGTTCACCCCGTACACCGCAATCGCCACGAACGACACGATCGCCATGACGTAGGCGAGGGAGAACGACTCCGCCGAGCTCTCTCCCGTGGTCTTCGCGCCCGCGATCTTCTTGGTCTCGAGCCTGATTCGGAGCTGCGCCCGGCTCACCGTCGCCGGATCGACCCCGGCGCGCTCCAGCCGCTCGTTCACGGCCAGGCGCCCGAGGACGCCCTGAAGCTCGGCGACGTCCCGGAACGCCGACACGTTGGCAGCACGGTACTCAGCGGCTCCGGTCTCGACCGTCGCGTCTTTGACAAACAGGAACCCCTCGAGCCGGTGCAGGCCTACCTGCTGCGCCAACGAATCCATGAGCCCGGCGCGCGGAGACACCCGAGCGACGACGGCGAACGTGCTCCCCCGGTCCAGCGAGTCGGCCACACGCGCGCCGAACCGGGTCGTGGTGCCGTCGATCACCACAATCCGCTTGATGCCGCCGGGGCCGGTGAACAGCAGCGGGAGGAAAATCATCGCCCCGAAGAAGAGCGGACCCAGGACCGCGGAGATCCAGAACCACCTGCTCCGCAGCCGCTCGACGAACTCCCGCCGGATGACCGCCCAAACCCTACGCACCGGGGCGCGCCTCCGCCCGGGCCGCCTCGGGGCCGACGAGATCGATGAAGATCTTGTTCAGCGAGGGCTCCATCAGCTCGAAGCGCGACAGGCGCGCCCCCGACCCGATGAGTTCCCGGAGGATTTGCTGCGCGTCGGCCCCGGCGGCGAGCTCCAATTCGGCATATTGACCGTAGTCGTCAACCTTCTTCACAAGTGCTTTGTCAGCAAATATTTGCGTTGCTCGTCCTGGACTGCCGTCGAACCCGATGGTGAGATGGTGTCCGCTATGTGTCCGCTTGATGTCGCTTACGGCCCCCTCGACCAGCCTCCTGCCGCGGGCGATGATGCACAGTTCGTCGCAGAGCTTTTCGGCCTGCTCCATGATGTGGGTGGAAAACAGGATGGTCACACCCCGTCGCCGCAACTCGAGCACCGTGTCCTTCAACACCTGGGTGTTGACCGGATCGAGCCCCGCGAACGGTTCGTCCAGGACCACGAGTTCGGGCTGGTGCAAGATGGTCGAGATGAACTGCACTTTCTGTTGCATCCCTTTCGAGAGCTCGTCGATCCGTCGCAGCCGCCAATCGGACAGCCCCAACCGCTCGAGCCATTCGGTGGCCTTGACACGCGCCGCGCGTCGCTCGACGCCCTTCATCTCTGCGAGGAACACGAGCACGTCGAGCACCCGCATCTTGCGATACAGGCCACGCTCTTCGGGCAGGTAGCCGATCCGCGCGGAATGGTTCCGGGCGCCGGCTCCGATATCCGTCTCGTCGCCGAACAGCCGCACCGCGCCTTCGTCCGGTTCCATGATGCCCATGATCATCCGGATGGTGGTCGTCTTGCCAGCGCCGTTCGGCCCGAGCAGTCCGTATATCAGGCCCGCGGAGACCTCGAGCGACAAGGCGTCGACCGCCGTGTGACCCGCGAAGCGCTTGGCCACGCGGTCGAGCACGATGACGGGGGGGGCCATGAGTGGAGGCTAATTTCGACCGGAGGAGGGCGACGGGGAAGGGGATCCCGCCGGCACTGCGGGCACGGCATCGCCGTGCCCCTAACCTTTGACGGCGTCGGTCAGCGCGTTCCAGGGGAGCAGGGCGCACTTGATGCGCACGGGGAACTTCGAGACGCCGGCGAGGGCGCGCAGGTCGCCGAGCGTCTTGTCGGTCGCGGCCGCGTCGTCGCCCTGCATCATGGCGCTCATCCGCTCGGCGATGAGGAGCGCCTGGGGCACGGTGCTGTTCTTGAGCAGTTGCGTCATCATGGACGCCGACGCCTGACTGATGGAGCAACCCCGACCGACGAAGCGCACGTCCTTGATCACGTCCCCTTCGACCCGGAGGTGGAGATCGATCTCGTCACCGCACAGCGGGTTGTTGAGCGAGACCGCGTGCGTGGCGTTCTCCAACGCCCCCTTGTTGCGGGGGCGCCGGTAGTGATCGAGGATCACCTCCTGGTAGAGGGAGCTGAGCCTGGGCTCAGGCGGGGACGTATCCAAAGAGCGCACCGGCCTTCACGAGAGACCCGGCCAAAGCGTCGACGTCCTCGAGGTCGTTGTAGAGATAGAACGACGCGCGGGCCGTGGCGGCGACATTGAGGCGGCGCATGAGCGGCTGGGTACAGTGGTGGCCGGCCCGGATGCAGATCCCGTCCTGGTCGAGGATGGTCGCGATGTCGTGCGGGTGGATGTCCCCGTACGTGAACGACACGACGCCAGCCCGGTGATCCCGCGGCCCCCGCGGCCCGTACACCGTCACGCCCTCGATCTGCGCCAGCCGCTCGATCGCCGCCCGGGCGAGCGCCTGCTCATGCTCGGCGATGCGGTCGGGGCCGAGCCTCGCGAGATAGTCGATCGCCGCCGCAAGCCCGACCGCGCCCTCGACGTTCGGCGTGCCTGCCTCGAACTTGTGGGGGATCTTGTTGTAGGTGGAGTGATCATCCCACACCTTCGAGATCATCTCCCCCCCGCCATGGTAGGGCGGCATCGTCTCGAGCAGCTGCGGCTTCGCGATCAGCGCCCCCGAACCCATGGGTCCGAGCATCTTGTGGCCCGACAGAGCGTAGAAGTCGCAGTCGAGCTCCTGCACGTCCACCTTCAAGTGCGGGGTCGATTGCGCGCCGTCCACCACGACCACGGCGCCCACCGCGTGGGAGAGCCTGGCGAGCTGCGCCGCCGGGTTCACCGTGCCGAGCGCGTTGGAGACGTAGGGGAAGGCGACGATCTTGGGATTCCGCTCGAGAGCGAGCCCGAAGTCCGATAGATCGATCCGGCCGTCTTCGGTGATCTCGACCATCCGCAGCGTGGCGCCCTTCTCCTGGCACAAGATCTGCCACGGCACGAGGTTAGAGTGGTGGTCCATGGCGGTCACGACCACCGTGTCGCCTGCGCGGACGGTCGCCCGGCCATACGCGCCCGCCACCAGGTTGATCGCCTCGGTCGTGCCCCGCGTGAACACGACGCCCTCGGTCGCCCACGCGTTCAGGTAGCCGGCGACCCGCTCGCGGGCCGCCTCGTACGCTTCCGTCGCCCGGATCGCGAGGCCGTACGCCCCGCGGTGGACGTTGGCGTTGGTGCTGTGGTAGTAGTCGAGGATGGCGCTGAGAACCGCCTCGGGTTTCTGCGTGGTGGCCGCGTTGTCGAGATACACCAACCGGCGGCCGTTCTCGAGCCGCTGGAGCAGCGGGAAGTCGGCGCGCAGCCGGGCGGCGTCGAGCATTACGCGGCCCTCGCCGCGGCGCCCGACTCGAGCCGGTCGCGTACCACCTGGTCGAGCCGCTCGCGCACCTCCGCGCGCCGCATCCGGCCGAGGATCTCGGCGGCGAACCCGTAGGTCAGGAGACTCTGTGCCGTCTCGGCAGAGAGGCCGCGGCTCCGCAGGTAGTACAGCGCCGTCTGGTCGAGCGGGCCGACCGTCGAGCCGTGGGTGCACTTGACGTCGTCGGCGTAGATCTCGAGCTGCGGCTGGCTGTCCGCCCGGGCCTCGGTCGAGAGCAACAGATTGTTGTTGGTCTGCTTGGAGTCGGTCCGCTGGGCGCCGGGCCGCACGATGATGCGCCCGGTGAACACGCCGTGCGCCCGCTCGTCCAACACGCCGTTGAAGAACTCATGGCTCGCGCAGTGCGGCCGCGCGTGCTCGATGAGTGTGTGATGATCCGCGTGCTGCGCCCCACCGAGCAGGTAAAGGCCGTTCAGGATCAGCTCCGCCCCCGTCCCGTCGAGCACGGTATGGACGTCGTGGCGGGCGAGGGCCGCGCCGAGCGTCACCACGTGCAGGCCGAGGTAGCTGTCCCGTCCCTGCCGGGAGTGCGTGGTGGCGACGTGATAGGCGTCCCGGCTCTCGCCTTGGACGCGATAGTACTCCACGCGCGCCTCGTCGTCGACGACGACCTCCGCCACCGCGTTGGTCCAGTACACGCCGCGCGCGAGCGAGACATAGTGCTCGATCACGGCGGCCTCGGCGCCTCGATCGACGACGACCAGGCTGCGCGGATGTGTGACGGTCGGTCCCAAACTCTGACCCGTGCTGATGAACAGCAATTCCAGCGGCTGCTCGAGCGCGATTCCAGCCGGGATGTGCACGAACGCCCCGTCCAGCAGGAACGCCGTGTTGAGGGCCGCGAAGGGGCTCTCCCGCCAGGCCGCGTGGCGGGCGAGGTGAGCCCGGGCGAGCTCGCTGCCGCCGCCGGCCTGGAGCGCCGCGGCCAGGCTCCCCGCCTCGACGGCCCGGGGCAGCCCGACGCGCGACGACAGGGCCGGGGCATGACGTCCGTCCACGAAGACGGCCCGGGGCCCCGCCGCCCTACGGAGCAGGAGCGGCGCGACCTGGCTCTCGGAGACGGGGACTTCGCTCCCCGGCGCGCGCACGAACCGGGTTTCCGCAATGGGCGCGACGCTCGTGAAGCGCCATGCCTCCTGCTTCGTGGTCGGGAACCCGAGCTGAGCGAAGCGCGCGATCGCGCCCTCACGGATCTCCTTGAGCCACGACGGAGCGCCCCCAGCGCCGTTCGCCGCGAACGCCCGGAAGTCGGCGACGTACCGATTTATCACGTCTGGCACGTCTGACACATCGGGCGCCTTCCCGAGCGGCGTCATGCCACCGCCGCCCCTTCGCGGATCCAGTCGTAGCCCTTTTCTTCGAGCTCGAGCGCGAGATCCTTGCCGCCCGACTTCACGATCCGGCCGTCCGACAGAACGTGCACGAAGTCCGGGGCGATGTGGGTCAGAATGCGGTAGTAGTGCGTCACGAGCACCGTCGCGTTGTCCGGCCGGCGGAGCTTGTCTACCGTGTGCGCGACCGTCTTCAGCGCGTCGATGTCCAACCCGGAGTCGGTCTCGTCCAGGATCGCGAGTTTCGGCTCGAGCACGGCCATCTGGAGGATCTCGTTGCGTTTCTTCTCGCCGCCCGAAAAGCCGTCGTTCACCGGCCGGCTCAGATAGCTCGAGTCCCAGCCGATCACCTGGAGCTTGTCCTCGAGCCGATCCATGAACTCTACGGGCCCGAGCTCCTCCTCGCCGCGATGCTTGCGGATCGCGTTCACCGCCGAGCGGAGGAAATAGGCGTTGGTGATGCCCCGGATCGCGACGGGGTACTGGAACGCGACGAACACGCCTTCGCGCGCGCGGTCCTCCGGCTTCATCGCGAGCAGGTCCTTACCCTCGAACAGGACGGATCCCTCGGCCACCGTGTAGGCGGGGTGCCCGCCGAGCACCTGGGCGAGCGTACTCTTCCCCGAGCCGTTCGGGCCCATGATGGCGTGCACTTCACCGGCGCGCACCGTCAGATCGACGCCGCGCAGGATCTCGCGGCCTTCGACTGACGCGTGGAGGTTCTTTATCTCGAGCATGGCGTGCTTGCGTCCCCGCTCCCCCACGGGCTTGCGCCCGGCCCCGGGCTCGCGCCCGGGGTTAGAGTTTATCCAACACTGCCTTCCAGACTGATGCCGAGCAGGCGCTGCGCCTCCACGGCGAACTCCATGGGCAGCTCCTTGAAGACTTCCCTGCAGAAGCCGTTCACGATCATGCCGACGGCGTCCTCGGCCGACAGGCCGCGCTGCTTGCAGTAGAAGATCTGGTCCTCGCCGATCTTTGACGTGGACGCCTCGTGCTCCATGATCGCCGTGCTGTTGCGCACGTCGATGTAGGGGAAGGTGTGAGCGCCGCACTGGTCGCCGATCAGCATCGAGTCGCACTGCGAGTAGTTCCGGGCGTGCTCGGCGCCCTTCAGGATCTTCACGAGGCCCCGGTAGGTGTTCTGCCCGCGGCCCGCCGAGATGCCCTTCGAGACGATCGTCGAGCGGGTGTTCTTCCCGATATGGATCATCTTGGTGCCCGTGTCCGCCTGCTGGCGCTGGTTCGTCACGGCCACCGAGTAGAACTCGCCGATCGAGTTGTCCCCTTGCAGGATGCAGCCGGGATACTTCCAGGTGATCGCCGAGCCGGTCTCCACCTGCGTCCACGAGATCTTCGAGTCCTTGCCGAGGCATTTCCCGCGCTTGGTGACGAAGTTGTAGATGCCGCCGCGGCCTTCCTCGTCGCCCGGGTACCAGTTCTGGATCGTCGAGTATTTGATGGTCGCGTTGTCGAGCGCGACGAGCTCCACGACCGCTGCGTGCAACTGGTTCTCATCGCGCACCGGCGCCGAGCAACCCTCAAGGTAGCTGACGTAACTCCCTTCGTCCGCGATGACGAGGGTGCGCTCGAACTGCCCCGTGGAAGAAGCATTAATTCGGAAGTACGTCGACAGCTCGAGCGGGCAGCGCACGCCCTTCGGGACGTACGCGAACGACCCGTCCGTGAACACGGCCGAGTTCAGCGCCGCGAAGAAGTTGTCGTTGTAGGGCACGACCGAGCCCAGGTACTTCTGGACGAGCTGCGGGTGCTCGCGGATCGCCTCGGAGATCGAGCAGAACACGATCCCCAGCTTGCCGAGCTCCTCCCGGAAGGTGGTCGCCACGGACACGGAATCGAACACCGCGTCCACGGCGACGCCCGCAAGCCGCTTCTGCTCCCCGAGCGGGATCCCGAGCTTCTCGAATGTCTCGAGGAGCTTGGGGTCGACCTGCTCGAGGCTCTCGACTTGGGGGCGCTGCTTCGGTGCCGCGTAATAGCTGATCCCCTGGTAGTTGATCGGCCCGTACCGGACGTTGGCCCAGTGGGGCTCGGACATCTTGAGCCAGTTGCGGTAGGCCCGCAGCCGCCACTCGCACATCCACTCCGGCTCGCCCTTCTTGTGCGACAGGAGCCGGACGACGTCTTCGCTCAAGCCGGGCGGCACGACCTCGGACTCGATGTCGGTGACGAACCCGTACTTATATGGTTGCAGAACCTGGGCTTCGATCCCGCTGCTCATTTGGACTCCGGGCGTGACTGGGGGGCGACTGTAATCGCGTACTCGCAGGCGTTGCAGCCGCTCGCAATATGGCTCCGCCGCTCCACCTGGGCGCCAAGCACCTCACGAAGGAACCGCTCTTCTGCAGCGCATACCTCGGGGAAGCGCTCGGCCACCGCACGGATGGCGCAATTGTGCTCGGACAGCCGGAATGTCCCGGAGGACTCCTGCCAGTCCGCCATGTAGCCCTGCTCGCTCATCAGCCGAGCCACATGGTCCAAGCGC
>Ga0066678_10000723_pt1 | contig 11809 bp, 10 predicted proteins | sample GraSoiAngelo_127_FD_62300 | JGI IMG/M metagenome (GOLD analysis project Ga0066678, IMG submission 62300) | Grasslands soil microbial communities from the Angelo Coastal Reserve, California, USA - 14_0927_09_40cm | ecosystem: Environmental > Terrestrial > Soil > Grasslands | place: USA...
TACGCCGCCGCCGACACGCAGCATCTGCCGGCGCTGCGCGAGGCGCTCCGCTCCCGTCTCGCAGCCTTGCAGCGACTCCCCTGGGCCGAAGAGGAGTTCACCCGACTCGAGGACCTGCGCTGGACCGGTACGCCGGACGGGGGCGGTCCGGACGGGTTTCTCCGCATCAAGGGTGCGAAGGCGCTGCCGCCACATCAGCTGGCGGCCTTGCGGGAACTGTTTCGCTGGCGCGAGACGGTCGCCGCCGAGCAGGACCGGGCGACCTTCCGCATCATCGGGAACGACGCGCTGCTCGCCGTGGCCCGCGCGCTGCCGCGATCCGCCGCGGAGCTGCGGGCCGTGGGCCAGGTTCCCGGGGTGCTCGCGGCGCGCCACGGCGCTGCCCTGCTGGACGCAGTGCACCGGGCGTTCGCACTCGACGAAGCGGATCTGCCGCGCGTAGAGCGCAGTCCCCGACCACCGCGCGACACGAGCGTCGAAGCGCGCGTCGAGCGTCTCAAGGCAGCCCGCAACCGCGTCGCCCAGGAGCTGGGCCTCGAGCCGGGCGTGCTGTGCGGCCGCGGGACCCTCGAGGCCGTCGCGCGCGCCGTGCCCCTCCCAAACGACCGCGCCGGGCTCGCCCGAATCGGGGAGCTCCGGCGCTGGCAGATAGAGGCTCTGGGGGACGCGCTGTTGGCGGCGCTCGCCTAGAGACCCATCAGCGCCCGCACTTTGGGATCCATGCGCTCGGGCGTCCAGTACGGCTCCCACACGATCTCGATGTCCACGTCCTTCACGCCCTCGAGTGCGCGGAGCACGCGGTAGGCGTCGTTCGTAATCATCGGACCGGCGGGGCAGCCGGGCGAGGTGAGGGTCATGTTCACCCGCACCTCGTCCCCCGCGATCCCCACGTCGTACACGAGGCCGAGGTCGATGATGTTCATATCGAGCTCGGGGTCTTTCACCTGGCGGAGCGCCTCGCGCACCGCCGCTTCCGTCAGCTCCGCCGGGACCGTCATCCACCAACTCCTTCCATCTCCTGTTGCCCAACCTAGCGGGCCGCGTAGCCGCGCACCAGGCAGCGGCGGCGTCGCGCGATCCAGGCGTACAGCCGCCGCGCCACCGGCAGCACGCCCGGCAGGCGGAACGGCCACGCCAGCCAGCGCCGGCCCAGCAGCTTGAGAATCTCCGGCGCCGCGTCCGCCCCCGCGAACACACGGCCGTCCGGCGGAGCGAGCACAAGGTGCATCGCCGCCGCCAAGGCCGGGAGCGGAATGCCGAACGCCACGACGCGGGCTTCATCCTGGAACGGGACCAACGCGATCCGCTGTTCCCGGTCCCAGCGCCGCACCAGGTCCGCCGCCTGCCGGCAGAAGCCGCACTCGCCGTCGTAAATCAGGGTGGCGTGGTCAGGGCGCATCGGAGGCTCGAGCCGCAGCGTCCGCCACCCGTCCACGCACGCCCTTGAGGACCGTAAAGGGACGGCGGGCGCGCGGCGCGTAGGCACGGTTGGTGAGCAGGACGACGAATAGGTCGCGGTCCGGATCGATCCACAACGACGTGCCCGTCCAGCCGGTGTGGCCGTAGCTGCGCGGCCCGAACAGCGTTCCCGCGCTCGAGACGCGTTCCCCGGTGGGCAGCGCCTGCCAGCCGAGGGCACGCGCCTCACTGCCGTGCCCGAACTCGGTGCTTTTCGTGGTAAACAGCCGCACGGTTTCCGGCTTGAGCAGCCGCCGCCCGTCAGGCAGCGCGCCCTCGCGCAGCATGAACTGGGCGAACCGCGCCACGTCCAGCGCGGTGGCGAACAGGCCCGCATTGCCCGACACGCCTCGCAGCTTGAACGCACTGCCGTCGTTCACGACGCCCGCGACCGGATGCCCGCGCCACACACCGGTCGGCGCGATCCGGGGCCGGAGGCGGACGGGCGGGCGGAACATCGTGCCCCCGAGGCCCAGCGGCGCGAAGACCTCACGCGAGGCGAAGACGTCCAGTGGCTCCCCGGTGACCCGTTGCACCACGGCGCCCAGCAGGATCGCGTTCAAATCACTGTAGATCACGCGCGTGCCGGGCGCGACCCGAGGCGCCTCGGACAGGACCCGTCGCATCACGGCCGCGCTGTCGGGGAGCGCCTTGAGCTCCGGGTCCGGGATGTCCGCCCGCAGACCGGACGTGTGGGCGAGGAGCTGGCGCACGGTGACGTCCGCCGTCCGTGTCCCCTGGAGCTCCGGCAGATAGGTCGCGACCGGCGCATCGAGCCGGACGCGCCCGCGCTCGACGAGGAGCATCAGGGCGGGGGTCGTCGCGATCACCTTGGTGAGCGACGCCAGGTCGTACATCGTGCTCTCGGGATCGACAGCACGACTCGTCGCCGACCAGGTGAGGTGCCCGTAGCCCTTGGCGAGGAGCACCGAGTCGCGCCGCCCCACGACCAGGGCGGCACCGGCGTAGGCCCCCTCCCGGATGCCCTCCAGCACGAGCGGATCGAACGTCGCCGCGCCGAAGGAGGGGCGGGTGGTTGCTGCCGACGCCGCTTGTAGGAGGAGGATCAGTCCTAGCACCACACGCCCGGAATGCGCCGCCCGCAGGCGGGGCAGCGGCCGTCCGCGCCGATCCGCTGCCGCGTGATCACGTACCCGGTCCGCTCGACGAGCAGGTCGCCGCAATCGGGGCACCAGGTGTTCTCCCAGCGGCCCACCCGACCCGGGGCGTTCCCGGCGTACACGAACTTGAGGCCCGCCTCCGCCCCGATCTCGCACGCCCGGACGAGCATCTCCGGGGTGGTGTCGTCCGGGTCGGTCATGCGGTAGTCCTTGTGGAATGCGGTGACGTGCCAGGGGATCTCGGGGCTGACCGACGCGATGTAGTCGGCGGCGCGCGTGAGCTGCGCGGTGTCATCGTTGAAGCCGGGCACGACGAGCGTCACCAGCTCGACCCAGAAGCCGCGCTCGTACACCATGCGGATCGCGTCCAGCACGTGCTGCAGCACGCCGCCGAGCTCACGGTAGCGCCGGTCGTCCATCGCCTTGAAATCGATCTTGTAACACTCGGTCCAGGGACGGATGTAGTCGAGCACCTCGGGCGTGGCGTTGCCGTTCGAGATGAACGCCGTCTTCAGACCACTGGCTTTCGCCACTTTGAATACGTCGACGGCCCATTCGGCAGTGATGAGCGGCTCGTTGTACGACGAGCCGACGAGCCGGGCCCCCTGGCGCAGCGCCAACCGCACCAGGCCGTCGGGGGTCACGTCCGTCGGGAGCACGCCCGCGGCGGCGTCGCGCAGCGCCTGGCTGGTGAGCCAGTTCTGGCAGTAGCCGCAGTGGAAGTCGCACCCCAGCATGCCGAAGGTGAGCGTGTCCGAGCCGGGGAGGGCGTGGAAGAACGGCTTCTTCTCGGTGGGATCGCACTGCAACGCGGCCACGTATCCTGCGGGCGCGTAGAGGATTCCGTCCTTGTTGAAGCGCACCTTGCATATGCCGCGCCGCCCCGGTTTGACGAGACAGCGATGCCCGCAGGCGAAGCAGCGCACCGCGCCCTCCGGCAGCCGCTCGACGAGCTCTCCCTCGCGCACCCTCGCGTCGAGCGCCTGGGAGAGGGTGGCGACCCCTCCGTCGGGCGCTGCGTGCGTGAGCAACGATACGATGCCGCGGTGCGTCATGGACCTGCTGCCTGCCTTCCTTTCATCAATATAGCCCCCCGAGCGCGGACTCAGCCGCCCACGCGCAGCAGACCGGGCGCGAGCTGATACAGGAGCAAGGCCGTGGCGATGTCCCGCGGCGACAGCTCCCGCACCTTCGGCCTGGCGTACATGAGGTCGCCGGCATCGGGAGAATGATCGAGGCCAAGCAGATGCCCGATCTCGTGCATCGCCATCACGCGCAGGTCGTCCGGGGTGAGTGGCTGTCCCTTGGGATCGAACGTCGCGAGGGTCACCACCCCGCCCTTCAGCCGCCCATCGTCATCCCACTCGAGGTCGGTCTGCCCGGTCCGCTCACCTTCGAACTGTATACGCCACTGGAACCGCACTTCGGCGGACGCCGAATCGGCGTCGAGAGCGAAGCGGACCGGCACCCCCGCCTGCTCCCAGGCCTGGAACGCGCTGCGGACGGCATCGAGGAACGCAGGCTGGAAGTTCGCGACAGTGGCCGCGGGCAGGTACACGCGGACCGGGGGCGCCGTGCGGTTGTCCCAGCGATGCAACCCCGAGTCCGAGCTGGCGGCCACGATGTCGTTCAAGTAGGTGAGCCCCGCGCTCGCCCGGATGCGGCGGCGGATCTCGGAGCGCGCGAGCAGCACCATGTAGCTCGTGCCGCCGGGGTCGCTCGGGGGCTGCGCGGCCGGCGGGAGGGGCGTGGGTGCGGCGGGAGCGGGGGCGGGGGCGGGCGACGCCGCGCGGGCCGCGCTGTCGCGCACGGCGGCGGTGCTTCCCGCGGGAACGACAACCAAGGGCGCGTCGGACGCGGGACCGGCGCGCACGCGATGCGCCGGCCGCGCGAAGGCATTCCAGAGGACCATCAGCAACACGAACGCCACCGCTGCGGAGACGAGGACGGACAAGCGACGCTCGACGACCATGCGCGCAATATGCGAGTCGCCGGCGTCGCGCCGCTAGCTTTGCCTCGGCGGCGTCTCTATGATTGTGGCCTGCTTATGCTTGGCCGGTAAGTGATCGCGTTACCCGCGGCCGCTATCATCCGCCGGCGTGGGTGGGTGCTCGCGGCGTGGGCGGCTCTGTTCGTGCTGTTCGCGCCGCGGGCGTGTCGTGTCCAGCAGGTCCTCGCCCTGCGCGGGGGCACGAGCGAGGCGACCGAGGCGAGCCGCGCGACAGAGCTCCTCAAGCAGGCGTTCCGAACCCCGTTCGCCGACTATGTAGGGATCGTCGTGCACGGTCCCGTCCGCTGGACCAACCCGCGGTTCGAGGCGGTGCTCGATACGCTCACGGCCGCGGTCGAGCGCCGCAGCTACGTGGGCCAGGTGATCTCCGTCCGCTCCATCGGCGAATCGAGCTTCGTGAGCCAGGACCGCCGCACCACGTTCCTCATCGCGGCCCTCACCCCGCAATCGACCCGCGACCTGAGCAGCAGCTACGTCCCCGACCTGCGCGGCACGATCAGCGACGCCCTGGCGCGGGTGCCGGGTGCCGAGGACTTCGACGTGATGGTCACGGGGTTCCCCGCCCTGGATCACGACGTGCGCACGGTCAGCGCCGAAGACACGGAGCGGGGCGAGCAGCGGGCGCTGCCGCTCACGCTCCTGGTGCTGATCGTCGCCTTTGGGGCGCTCGTCGCGGCCGCGCTGCCGGTGATCGTGGGCGTCTTGGCCATCACCATCGCGCTCGGTCTCGTCACCATTGCGGCCCGCTATGCGGCGATGTCGGTATTCGTGCTGAACATCACGACCATGGTGGGGCTCGGCGTCGGGATCGATTACTCGCTGCTCATCGTCACGCGGTTTCGCGAGGAGCTGAATCGTGGGCTCTCGTCGGTGGACGCCGCGATCCGCACGGTCGAGACCGCCGGCTCGGCCGTAGTAACGTCCGGTCTCACTGTGGTCGTCGGGTTCGCGGCGCTCGTGGCCACGCCGCTCTCCGACACGCGATCGGTCGGCATTGGCGGCCTGCTGGTCGTCGCCCTGGCGGTCCTGCTCGCCACCACGTTTCTCCCGGCGGCGCTCGCGATGCTGGGACGCGGAATCGACCGCCCGCGGTGGCTGGCCCGCCCGCTCGCGCGGTTTCATGCGCCCACGGGGTGGGAGCGCTGGGCCCGCTGGCTGGGCCACCGGCCGTGGCGCGCCGTCGCCGTGGGCGGCACGGTGATGGCGCTGCTCACCTTTCCCCTCACGCAAATCCGGCTCGGCCTCCCCGCCACCAACTGGTTTCCCCCCGAATCGGAGTCGGCCCGTGGGCTCGAGGCCCTGCGTGAGATGGGCGCGAGCGGCGTCATTCAGCCGGTGCGCGTCGTGGTGCAGCTCCCCGAAGGCGAGTCCGCCCTCTCCGCGCGCCGCCTGCCCGGGCTCAAGGCCCTCACCGACTCGATCCGCAAGGACCCACGGGTGCGCGAAGTGCGCGGAGTGGCGAGCGTGAAGGCCGCCCTGTCGACGTTGCAGCTCGCCATCTACTACAGCGACCCCGAGCAGGTGCGCGCCAAGAACCCGAAGTTCTTCGACGCGTACCTGAGCGGCGACAATCGCGTCACGTTGCTGGACGTGATCCCCGCCGACACGGTCTCCCTCACCGGACTGATGGACGTGGTGCGGCGCGTGCGGGGCATCGTGGGGCACAGCATCCGGGGTCTCGCCGGTGCGGAGATCCTGGTCGCGGGCTTCGCCGCGTCGAACGTCGACACGCAACACCAGCTGATGCGCCAGTTCCCGAAGACCGTCGGCTTTGTCCTCGGCATCACTGCCTTCATGCTGTTCTGGGCCTTCCGCTCTCTGCTCGTCCCCGTGAAGGCCGTCCTCTTGAACCTGCTCTCCGTCGGTGGAGCATTCGGGCTCACGGTGCTGGTGTTTCAGCACGGCTACGGCGGACGGTTCTTCGGGCTGGAGGGGCCCACCCAAGCGATCTGGGCCGTCGTGCCGGTGCTGGTGTTCGCCATCGTGTTCGGCCTGTCGATGGACTACGAGGTGTTCCTGCTCACGCGCGTGAAAGAGGTGTTCGACAAGACCGGCCGGAACGACCACGCCACCATGGAAGGGCTGTCCGCCACCGCGTCCACGATCACGAGCGCGGCGCTGATCATGATCCTCGTGTTCGGGACGTTCGCGTTCACGCGCGTGCTCGCCGTGCAGCTGATCGGCTTCGGCCTGGCCACCGCCGTCCTGCTCGACGCCACCTTGATCCGCATGGTGCTGGTGCCGGCGATCATGCACATCGCCGGAAGATGGAATTGGTGGCCGGGCGTACGCGCACCGAAACTCGAGCGGCCGGCGGACGGCTAGACGAGCCGGTTCAGTCGTTCCCCCCACACGTCCCAATGCCACGCCGGCACGCGGGCTCCCGTCCTGGGATCTTTCAGCGGCTTGTACTGCAGCCATTCCGGCCGGAGCCCCAGGGCCTGCCCGACCCCGAGCAACCGCTCCTTGTCAGCGCTCACCAGGTGCACCATCCGCTCGCCGCGCATCGTGTGGCGATGAAGCCACACGCCGCCGTCGAGGGCGAAGCACATCCCCTCGCGGCGGCGTGTAAACTCCCGATAGGGAGGCGCTACTGGCAGGTAATGCGGCCCTCGGAGGTCGCCGGCGCCACCGGTGTCGCAGCCCCGGAAAACAGGGCGCATTGCCGTCCCGGCGCGTAGAGGCTGGTCGTGGTGGCGGACCACCCCGACGGCGTGGCCTCGTTGATGACCAGCACGACGCCCGCCGAAGAGAGAAAGTTGCCCATCAGGGCAAAACTCGTGGTGTACTTCGAGCTGTCGTAGAAAAACGCCTCTTCCGCCGTCGCCAAGTTGCGCAGGTCGGATTTCATGGCTGCAACGTACGCCTTCTCCTTCGTGTTGGAGAACTTCGGGATGGCGATCGCCGCCAAGAGCCCGATGATCACCACCACGATGAGCAGTTCGATCAACGTAAAGCCGCGTCGAGACATCACCTGCGTACCCTCCGGGCGCGAAGGGGCGCCGAGCGGTTCACGACCACCCGGTGCCCCAGAATAGTGCCCAGAAGGCCGTTCCTGCAAGAGCCATGCTTATCCCTTGGCATCGACCCAATTCATTCCAACGCCGATAGTTACGACGAGTGGCACCCGCAGGTCGGCGGCGCGCTCCATATGGCGTTTTACCAGCTCCGTGGCGATTGACACCTCACCGGCCGGCACCTCAAGTACAAGCTCATCATGTACTTGTAGGATCATGCGCGACGCGAGACCGCCCGCTGTGAGGGCCGCCGCGATGCGCACCATCGCGATCTTGATCAGGTCCGCCGCCGATCCCTGAAGCGGAGAATTGGTCGCCGTGCGCTCGCCGAACGCCCGGATGTTGTAGTTGCGGTCCTTGAGCTCAGGAACATAGCGGCGCCTTCCGAACAGTGTCTCGACATATCCTTTCTCGCGCGCCTCCACCACCGTGCGGTCGAGCCACGCGCGCACCCCGGCGAAGCGCGTGAAGTACTCCTGAATGAACGCGCGTGCTTCCTCTTGGGTGATGCCCAGCTGGCGGGCGAGCGCGAACGGTCCCTGTCCATAGATCGTGCCGAAGTTGATCGTCTTGGCACGCGCGCGCATCTCGGACGTGACCTGCTCCTGCGGCACTCCGAAGATGATCGCCGCGGTCTGACGATGGATGTCGCCGCCCTGCTCGAACGCGCGGACGAAGGCCGGGTCGCCCGAGAGGTGGGCCAACAAGCGCAGCTCGATCTGGGAGTAATCGGCCGTAAGGAGCAGCGCGCCGGGCGGCGCGACGAACGCGCGGCGGATGGCCTCGCCGCGGGGCGTGCGCACGGGGATGTTCTGCAGGTTCGGGTCCGACGACGACAGGCGTCCCGTTGCGGCGCCGGTCTGGTTGAAGCTCGTGTGGATCCGGCCGGTCGCCGGATTGATGAAGCCGGGCAGCGCGTCCACGTAGGTGGATTTCAGCTTGGAAAGCTCGCGGTACTCGATCAGCAGCTTGGGCACTTCGTGGCCCGCGGCCGCGAGCTGCTCCAGGACCTCGTAGTCCGTCGAGGCGCCGGTCTTGGTCTTCTTCAGGACCGGGAGCTGAATCTTGTCGAACAGGACGTGCCGCAGCTGGGGAGTGGAGTTGATATTGAAGTCGGTCCCCGCCGCTCGGTAGATCGATCGCTCCAGCTCCGCGAGCTCCCGGGCGAACGTGCGGGAAATCTCGCCCAGGCGCTCGACGTCGATCCGCACGCCGCGCCACTCCATATCCACCAGGACGGGGAGGAGCGGCAGCTCGATCGTATCGAGCAATTGGACGAGCTGGTGATCCTCGAGTTCCGGCTGGAACGCCGCGCGCAGCCGCAGCACCATCTCGCTGTCGGCCGCGCAGTAGCGGGCGGCGTCCGCCACCGGCACCGCCGCGAACGGCCGCTGCGACTTGCCCCGCCCCACGAGCTCCGGGTAGGTCCGCATGACGAGCGACAGGCGGTCACGCACCAGCTCGTCGATCGCGTGCGAGCGCCGCCCGGGGTCGAGGACGAAGCTCGCGAGCATGGAGTCGTAGGTGACGCCCGCGAGCTCAACTCCCGCCCGGCGCAGCACGAGCCAGTCGTACTTCACGTTGTGTCCGGCCTTGTGCACGCGAGGATCGCTCAGCAGCTCGCGCAGCGGGGCCAGCCCCGCGCTCGTGAGCGGCGGCAGATTCTGCGGCGCGGTCCCTCCGGCCAGCTCGCCGTCGGGTGCGACATGCGCGAATGGGAGGTACCAGGAGCGTCCTGGCGCCACCGCGAGCGACATCCCCACGAGATCGGCGCGCAGCGGATCGAGCGACGTGGTCTCGGTATCGAGCGCGACGAGCGACGCACGGCGGCACTCCGCCACGACCGTCGCGAGCAGCGCCGGATCGTCCACGATCGTGGGCTCGGCCGAGGCGAGCGCGGGGACACCGGACACCTCCGCTCCGGCAGCCCAGCGGGCACCCGCCGTCGCGGAGGTGTCCGGCGTCCCCGCGCCGACCTCCTGGAGTCCCTCCAGCTTCGGGATCAGCGACCGGAACTCGAGCTCCGTGAAGAGCTCCGTGAGGCGCGCGACATCGGGAGGGCGGACGCGCTGCGCCTCCAGATCGAGCGGCAACGGGACGTCGCGACGGATGGTCACCAGGTCGCGCGACAGGCGGGCGAGCTCCGCGTGCTGCTGCACCGCCTCGCGGGCCCGCTTGCCGGGGATCCGTGCGGCGCCGGCGAGAATCGCGTCGAGATCGCCGAACGTCTTCAGGAGCTCCAGGGCGGTCTTCTCGCCGACGCCCTTCACCCCCGGGACGTTATCCGACGTGTCTCCCACCAGGGCGAGGTAGTCGACCACGCGCTCGGGGGGGACGCCGAGCCGCTCACCGGCGTTCGCCTGGTCCACCCAATGCTCCTCGACGGCGGCGGGACCGCCCCGTCCTGGATTGAGGAGCGCGATGCCCGGCGCGATGAGCTGGTAGAAGTCCTTGTCGCCGGACACGATCACCACCTGCAGGCCGCGGGCGCTCGCGGCGGTCGCGAGCGTGCCGATCACGTCGTCCGCCTCGAAGCCTTCGACCCCCACCACGCTCACGCGGAAGGCGTCGAGGATCTGCTCGATGCGCTCGACCGAACGGTCGAAGTCCTGCTGCAACTCGGCGTTGAGCTTTTCCCGCGTCGCCTTGTACTCGGGATACGTCCGGTGCCGGAACGATTCTCCGACGTCGTGCACCCACGCGAGATAGTCGGGACGCCGCCGCTCGAGCAGGCGCAACAGAAAGTTGGTCACGCCCCACGCGGCCGAGGTGTTCTCGCCGCGGCGCGTCGTCAGGGGACGCGCGATCATCGCGAAGAAAGCGCGGTAGATGAGTGCGTACCCGTCGACCAGGTAAAGCGTCGGCATGGGGCGAACAATAACGCGGCCAGGAAGCTCGGGAGAATCAAAAAACCCCGCCCGACGAGCGCGCGGGCGGGGGTGACGCCGAATGGCGCGGGGGCCGACTAGACGCGAACGACGTTCGCGGCGTGCAACCCTTTGTCGCCAGTCTGCACCTCGAACTCCACCACCTGTCCTTCAGCGAGCGTCTTGAAGCCGTCCATCTGGATGGCCGAGAAGTGCACGAACACGTCCTCGCCGCCCTCCTGTTCAATGAAGCCGTACCCCTTCGCGTCATTGAACCACTTCACCTTTCCCTTAGACATTCGTTCTGCCTCCTGCAGAGTCTGGCGTTCCTTGGGGCGCTATCGCACCCGGCCCGGCACCGATGTCGGGCGCGGTATGAAATGACGCGCCACGGAAACGTTGTCAAGCAACCCGACGGCCGCGGCGGCCAGGTCGCTAAGTCTCGGGCCGTCAATTAGTTGGAACGACGTACAGGGCGCGGTAGAGCTCCCGGTTGCGCAGCACCGAACGCACGTAGCCCCGCGTCTCCTGATACGGAATCGATTCGATGAACTGGTCGGGGTCGTCGGCTCCCGGGCGAGCGAGCCAGCGCGTCACCGGCGCGGTGCCCGCGTTGTAGGCGGCCACGGACGCGTCGACCCGACCGGGAAAGCGCGCCAGCAGCTCCTGCAGGTGCGCCGCGCCGAGGTGGAGATTCAAGTCGGGGACGGTGATCCACTCTGGATAGAAGGTCACGTCGAGCCCGCGCGCCGTGAGCGCCGCCGTGCCGGGCAGCAGCTGCGCGAGCCCCCTGGCGCCGGCGGGCGAGAGTGCCTCGGCATCGAACACGCTCTCCTGGCGCACGATGGCGACGAGCAGCAACGGGTCGACGCCGAACTCCGCCGCCTCTCCCTCGACGGCGCGGCGGTTGGGCCAGGGGAAGATGGCGCGCAGGACGCGCGGGTCGTTGGGCGCCTTGAGCGCGGCCTGCCAACCGAGCCGCACCGCCGCCGGCCCGAAGCCCCGGCGCGCGAGCCCGTCACTCCACGCCAGGAGCGCGTCGACGTCCTGCTGCGGCGCCCGCCCGAGGATGGTCCGGACCTCGGCCTGGGCCGCGGTATCGAGACCGGCGAGCAGCAGCGTGTCGACGCGGCCGAGCGACGCGGCGATCGCGGCAGAGGGGGCGGGCGCGGGCGCCGCCGCGAAACGGAGGGGCGGCAGGTTCACCTCGCGCCGCGCGCGTAAGCCGTAATAGCCGACGGAATCCTCGCGCGCCAGCGTGAGCCAGGCGGCGCGCGCCCCCGCGCTGTCGCCGGACAGGAGGGCGAGCTTGCCGAGCCAGAAGCGCGCGCTCAT
>Ga0066678_10000724_pt1 | contig 11807 bp, 9 predicted proteins | sample GraSoiAngelo_127_FD_62300 | JGI IMG/M metagenome (GOLD analysis project Ga0066678, IMG submission 62300) | Grasslands soil microbial communities from the Angelo Coastal Reserve, California, USA - 14_0927_09_40cm | ecosystem: Environmental > Terrestrial > Soil > Grasslands | place: USA...
GACTCAAGGACCGACTCACGACTCACGACTCACGGCTCACGACCACGCGACTCGGCCGTCGCGCCTGGCTGGCCAGCCTGGTATCGGGCGCGGGCCTGGTCGCCGCGGCGTGCGCACCGCCTGCCGCCCAGGTGCTGGATACGCCCGAGGGGCGCGTCATGCAGTACGAGGGTGACGACCTCCTGGTGCTCGTGACGGGCGCGGAGCCCAGCTACCACGTCGGCGACCAGATGCACCTGAATCTGATGGTCAATAACCAGTCGGCGGGCTTCGCGCAGGTCAAGCTGCGGACGAAGCTGCTGGGGCGCGGCGACCAGCCGGTGGTTCAGCCCGATCCAGTCTCGCTCGACGTCAAGTCTGACGACGCGAACAGCGTCAATCAGGACGTGCCGCTGCCGCGCGACCTGCTGCCGGGCGACTACACGCTCAGCATCGAAGTGCCGCCGTGGAAGCTCGACGGTCGCGAGTTCGGCGGCGGCGCCAACCTGCGTGCACCAGTGCGGCTTGACGCCGCTCCCACGCAGTAACCGTTTGTCCCCATGGGGGACCCACTGGAAGTGTGCGGCCACAGGCCTGTCGTTGTGACGATCCTCGTCGGCGGCGCGCACGCGGGCGGCCGAGCGCAAACCCCCGAGGGGACCCTTTCGGTTAGTGGCTGATGGCATCCGCGCCGTTGCGGCGTCTCGCGCAGCGTCGGCCCGCGGCGGGTACGGCATCGTCGGCGCGATGAGCTCTGGCGTAATCCAGCGGCACGACACGATGGCGGTCGCGGTACTGCTGGTGTTGACCGCCGCGAGCCAGTGGGAGCGGATCTTCGGGCCGAGCCTCATCGGCATGGACACGGCGACGGCCTTTTATCCCTGGTACGGATTCCTGGGCGAGCAGCTGCGGGCGGGGCGCCTCCCTGTCTGGAACCCGCATCAGTTCTCGGGAACACCCTTCGCGGCCGATCCGGAATCAGGCTGGATGTACTTGCCCGCCATGCTCGCGTTCACAGCGCTGCCTCTGGAGGCGGCCGGCAAGGCTCACGTGGTGTTCCACGTCGCGCTCGCGGGACTGGGGATGTACGCCTTCACGCGCCTGCTGGGCGCAAGCATCTTCGGCGGACTGCTGGCCGCCACGATCTACGCGCACTCGGGCTTCCTCGAAGGCCACGCCGTGTGCTGTTTTGCTTATTCCGACGTCGCGGCCTGGCTACCACTCATGCTGCTTGGCGCCGAACGAGCAATCCGGGGCGCTGGCTGGCGCGTGCAAGCCACGTGGTGGGGTGTGGCAGGCCTGTCGCTGAGCCAGATTCTGAGCGCCTGGGTCGGACAGGGCGCGTACTACGCCGCGCTCGTTCTGGGTAGCTATCTCGGCTACCGCACGCTCTTTGCGGCAGTGGGCACACCCGCGGCGCGGGTTCGCAGCTTTGCTCGTCACCTGACTGGCATGCTGCTGTTCGGCCTGGCTCTCGCCGCGGCCGGCCTTCTGCCGAGGCTGGAGTACAACCTGGTGTCGAACCTGCCGGGCGGATACCCGAGCGCCAGCGTTTCGCTGTTTACCTCGTGGTCAGACTGGGGCATCATCGACGGCTGGCAGCGGCTGCTGCTGCAGCCCGGCTTCGCGTACGTCGGTTGGCCGGCTCTGGCGTTGGCCGTCGCCGCGCCACTCGTCGCGCGGCGCCGCCGCGGCGTGTCGTACTTCGCCTTGCTCGGTGTAGCGGTGCTTGTGCTCGCGCGCGCCGAGCCAACGCCGCTGCACGCGTTGATGGGGTGGTTGCCCGGCTTCGAGCGCATTCACGCCCGCTCGCCGGAGCGGGCTCTGATCGTCTTCTACCTGGCGCCGGCGGTCCTCGCCGCGGCGACGCTGACTGCCCTGAAGGTGCCCGGCAGGCCCCTTCTCAACGCGCTCGTTGGGACATTGGTGCTCGTCGTGGTCTCCGTCGACCTGCACACCGCGTGGACCGCTCAAGAGGCGGAGTCGCTGGCCAGCGGCGGCGACTATCCGTTCCTTGCGACGGACCTCGGTGCCTATTACGCGCCGTCGGGCGCCGCTCTCTTCCTGCAATCGAAGGCGGCAACCGATCGCTTCCGTTACTTCGGTTACGCGCAACACGTGTATGGCGGGCCCATGCCGTACACGCTGCGCTGGGCCGATCCGAACATCACCGCGCTGCAGGTCAACAACCGCGCGCTTGTGACCGGTCTCGATGACATCCAGGGCTATAACCCGATCCACGTGGCGCGGTACGACGACTTCATCGCCGCGCTGAACGGGCACAGCCAGAACTATCATCACGCGGACGTCTTCGATACCGGCTTGCGCTCACGCCTGCTCGACGTGCTCAACGTCCGTTATGTACTGGTGCCGGCTGTCACTGCCTCAGACGAGATCGCGCCGGCATTGGACCCGTCCATGCGGACGGTTTACCAGGACGCGCGCGTAAGCGTGCTCGAGAACCCGTCGGCGCTGCCACGCGCCTGGCTCGTACACGCTGCCCAGCAGGTCGCGCCCGGCGCGGCGGCGGGCGTGCTCGCGGCGGGCTCTGTCGATCTTCGCGAGGTAGCCGTCCTCGAGGAGGCACCCCCGTTCCTTGCAGCACCCGACGACGCGAGCCGCGATGCCGTACAGATCGTCAGCTACGCGCCGGATCGCATTCAGTTGCGCGTGACCTCACAGGCCACGGCGATGATCGTGCTGAGCGAGGTGTACTACCCCGCCTGGCGAGCGTCGGTCGATGGCCAGGCGACGAGGCTGTACATAGCCGACCACGCCTTGCGCGCCGTCGCTGTCCCCAGTGGCGAGCACGACGTGGAGCTCCGCTACGAATCGGTGGCGCTCACGGCCGGTCTGATCGTGAGCGCCGCCGCGTTTGTCGCGCTCATCGCTCTGGCCGCCTGCGCCGTATACTGGAGCCGCAACTCGAACTGAGCGACGTGTCGGGGGAAGTCCGGTGCGAGGCCGGCGCTGTCCCGCAACTGTGAGGCGAATTCGCCAAGCCAGAATGCCCGCCGTCGCCCGCACCGCGCGCCTCCGAGCGAGAGGAGCAGGGCATCCAGACCTTCTCCTTCTCTCGCGGGGCCAGCGGTTAGAGCCAGCCTCAGCGACCCGAGGAGGTCCCGATGCGCTCGTCACGGTCTTTCCGCAAGATCTCACCGATGTGTTGCGCGTTGCGCGTTGCGCGTTCCGCGTTGTGCTGTGCCCTCGTGGCGCTGCTCCTGTTCCCTACGCAAGCAGCGCCTGTGGCCCGGGCACAACCCAGTCCGTTCCCGCTGACGCTTACTGACGACAGCGGCATCAGCGCGACCTTCGCCGCGCCTCCACTGCGCATCGTGACTCTCAATCCTGGGCTGACCGAGATAACCTTCGCGCTCGGTGCAGGCAGCCGCCTGATCGCCGTCGACACCTACTCCGAGTTCCCGCCCGAGGCCAAAAGCGTTCAGCCACGCCTGACGACCTACCCCAGCCCGTCGGTTGAAACCATCGTCGGGCTCAAGCCTGACGTGGTGCTGAGCCTCGCCGAACGCGACGAGGATCTGGCGCAGATCCGTCGCCAGGGCATTCCTGTGCTGAAGCTGTTTCCGAAGGACTTCGACGCCACGGTGCACACGATCCAGGCGCTCGGCAAACTGTACGGCGCGTCGGACGCGGCCGATGCGATCGCCGCGGACATGCTTGATCGGCGCGACGCGGTCATCGCGGCGGTGGCCGACGCACCTCGGCCGCGGGTCTACGAGGAGCTGGATGCCTCCGAGCCCGACAAGCCGTTCGTGGCTGGACCAAAGGGGTTCTACGGCGAGTTGATCGATCTCGCGGGTGGCACGAATATCTTCGGCGACCTGCCAGGCGATGTCGGGCAGGTCGGCGCGGAGACGATCGTCCAGCGCGACCCGGAAGTGATCATCCTGACCGACGCTGACTTGCCGTTCAACCCTCAGACGCCGGAGATGGTCGCCGCGCGCCCTGGCTGGGATGTGGTGACCGCCGTGGCGAACGACGCCATCTATCCCGTCTCGGGCCAGCTGTACTCCACACCGGGCCCGCGGCTGATCCAGGGCCTGGAGGACCTGGCGCGCTTGCTTCATCCCGACCGTTTCAACTCCCTCTCCCTCTGGGAGAGGGCTGGGGTGAGGGGTGGGTACGAGATCAAACGTCTGGGAAGATACGCACCCCTCACCCGCGCTGCGCGCGGTTTAATCCACTCCCAGAGGGAGAGGCGGATCTCACTGTAGATGGCAGCACGTGCCGCTCGCCGCCCGCCGGGCCCGCTCGTGCTGGGTGGGCTCAGTGTTCTGCTGGTCGCGTCACTGCTGTTCGCGGCGGCTTTTGGCGCGGTCCAGCTCAGGCCAGACGATCTGGTGCGAATGACGCTCAACCACCTGTTTGGCGCGCGGTTCGAGCCCACCTGGCGACCCCAGGACGAGGCGATTTTCTTCGCCATCCGCCTGCCGCGCGTCGCCGGCGCGGCCATCGTCGGCGCTGCGCTGGCAAGCGCGGGAGTCCTGTTCCAGGGCCTGCTGCGCAATCCATTGGCGGACCCCTACGCGCTCGGTGTCTCTGGCGGCGCGGCGCTGGGCGGTGCGCTGGGCTTCCTGCTGTCGCTAAGTTTTACGTTCCTGGGTTTCAGTCCCGTGCCGATCCTCGCCTTCGCCGGCGCCCTGATCGCGATGTCGCTGGTCTACACCCTGGCGCGCGTTGGCGGTCGGGCGCCGATCGTGACGTTGCTGCTGGCCGGCTTCGCTGTCAGCGCGATCATGGGCTATGCGGTGTCGTTCCTGCTGATCCTGAACGACCGGCTGCAATTGAACCTGCCGCGCGTGTACGGCTGGCTGTTGGGCGGCATCTCGGTCACACAGTGGAGCCAGCTCGGCCTGGCCCTGATCATGGTGGGGGTGGCGCTCGGCGGCGGCTGGTTGCTTCGCCATAGCCTGGACGCGCTCAGCCTCGGCGAGGAATCTGCCCAGCAGCTCGGTATCGCGGTCGAAAGCGACAAGCGTCTGGTCATCGTGCTCGGCTCGATCCTGACCGGCGCGGCGGTGGCGCTCGGCGGTCTGATCGGCTTCGTCGGGCTCTTCGCACCGCACGTCACACGCACCATCGTCGGCCCGCGCCACACCTGGCTGCTGCCGGCGGCGGCGCTGGTCGGCGCTGCGTTCCTGGTGCTGGCTGACCTGCTTGCTCGCGCGATCCTGCCGCCGACCGAGGTACCAGTTGGCATCCTCACCGCGTTCGTCGGCGGACCGTTCTTCCTGTGGCTGCTGCGGCGCGAGCGACGCGAGTACCGACTGTGACAGCGCTCGAGCTGCGCGGCATCGAGGCCACGTACCCGGGCCGGTCGAGCTCGCTCAAGCCCGTGCTGGCCAACGTCGATCTGCAGGTTGGCCCAGGCGAGATGCTTGCCCTCATCGGGCCCAACGGATCGGGCAAAACCACGTTGCTGCGGGTCGCTTCGGGCGGGCTGCAGCCGAGCGCCGGTACCGCCTTGCTCGACGGGCGCGACCTCACCGCGCTTACCGCGCGCGAGCGCGCGCGCCACATCGCCGTCGTCCCACAGGACGGCCCCATACCAAACGGCCTGTTCGTGCGCGAGATGGTCAGCCTCGGACGCACCCCGTACAGTCGCCTGCTGCTCGGGCCCACGCTCCACGATCGGCAGGCCGTAACCTGGGCGCTCGAGGCGGCCGGCGTCGAGAATCTTGCGGAGCGGTTCGTCGACGAGCTCTCGGGCGGTGAACGTCAGCGCGTGATCCTGGCGCGCGCCCTGGCTCAGCAGGCCAGAGTGCTGCTCCTGGATGAGCCCACCGCAAACCTCGACCTCCACCACCAGGTAGCCATGCTCGAATTGGTGCGTGGGCTCTGCCGCGAGCGTGGTCTGGCCGTTCTGACGGCGGTGCACGACCTGCAGCTCGCCGCGCTGTTTTATGACCGCGTCGCGCTACTCAGCGCCGGCCAACTTGTCAGCCAGGGCTCGCCCGAGGCCGTCCTCACCGCGCCACTGCTGCTCGAGGCGTTCGGCCAGCGGGTGGTGCTATCGGCGCACCCGACACACGGCGTGCCGCTGGTGGCGCTCGTGCCCAACGGCAACGCGCGGCGGCTGACAGCTAGCGGCTAGACCCGTCGAGAGCGGCCGCGGGACGCGCTGGCGACCCGTCGAGCTCGCGGCTTGCGGGCAGCCGCATCCTCGCCGTTGGTCGCGGGTTCGGCTGCAGGCAGCAGGTCAGCCGAGGGTAGCGGCGCCTCAGCAGGCGGAGGCGGCGTGACCTCGTCCGCGGACTCGTCAGTCGCGGCAACCGCGGGTTCGGCGGCTGCCGCGACTTCTGTCGCCGCCGTTGTGCGACGAGTGCGTCGGCGACGCTCGCGCGGCGCGGCTGGCGCTTCGACCGCCTCGGGCGCCGGCGGCTCGGCGGATTCGGGCGCCACTTCGGCTTCTTGGGCGGACTCCACCGTCGCACCACTTGCCTGGGCGACGTCGGCGCTCGTCGTCGGCGTGATCTCCATTTCGGTTTCTGGGTCTTCGGCGGCTTCGCCCGGCTCGCCCGCGACGGACGGCTCGCCAGTTGCGCCCAGACGCTCCATGCGACGGCGGCTGCCTCGGCGCCGGCGACGGCGCCCGCCCGCCTGCGCCTCGCTTTCGCCCGCCGCGCCAGCGGTCACCGGGGCGACTGCTTCGGCGGTCGCGCTTGCGGCGGTTGGGGCGGCTGGCTCGCGCTCGGCACGCGCCGGTGCGGGCGCAGCGGCCGGTGTTGCGGCGGCTGCTCGTTCGCGACCATTGCGGTCGCGGCGTCGACGCGACGGCTCGGGTAGGGCCGCGGGTTGGCGGCCCGGGCCGGCCTCCGTCGCGAAGCGTCCGGTGGCGTCGGTGACCAGCTGGCGGTAGGTCACGTGCTCGTCGGCCATTTCTCGCAACGGAATGGCCGTGAAATCCGAGCCGAGCACCACGACGTACGAGCCGCGCTGCTTGGCCACGCGCACCAGGGGGATCAAGTCCTTGTCGCTGGTCGCCAGCACGACCACCTCGGGTGACAGCGTCCACAACATGTCCATGCCCTCGGCGACCATGACGGTGTCGGCCAGGCTCTTGCCCGAGCGGTCACTCTCGGTGCGCAGCACGGGCGCGAAGGCGGGCTCGATGCCGGCTTTGTACACGGCGAGTCGCTCCGTGGACAGGTTCCACTCGGCATACGCGCGGGCCAGGATCACCGTGCCGTAGCGCTGCGCGAGCTGCACGACGGGTGTCAGCTGCAGATCGCGGCCTGGCGTGTCGCGCGATGCGCAGATCTGCAAATTATCGTAGTCAATCAGCAGGACAACCCTGCGGGAGCGCTCATTCATGCATTCTCAACTGGTCGACTCGGCAACGTTACCGGGTCGCCGGGACCTTTTGGCGCAAATTGTAGCGTTAGTGGCGTTCGTCATGATCCGGTAACAAAAAACCCGCAACTTTGAAGTCGCGTGGCACGTCATCTGCTTTAGGGAAAAACACGTGGGGAAGTGCGTCAGGCATCCAAACGGGCCCGTCCGGCGTACCTCCCTGCCGAGAGTTGAAAGCATGTTGAAGTGTCACTACTGCGCCTCAGGTAATGTCCGCTGGTTTACGCCCCGCAGCTACGCAGATCGCGCCGCCGTGCTGTTGTGCATGATGTGCCATCGGTTGACGATCGTGCCGCCTCGCGCGCGTCGTGCCGCGGTACGCCGCGAAGGACTGCAGGCGGCCTGAAGCAGAACCTCATGAACCGAACCATCCCGCTCATTGTCGTCGCCAGCCTCTCCTCGTCATTTGCCGACGAGGTGGCGGCGCGGCTGCGGCGGGAGGGCAACGTGGTCTACGTCACCCACAGCGCGAAGGGGTGCCTGCGTGTGGCGACCAGCGTCATGCCTGATGTTGTGCTGATCGATCAGGGCCTGCCTCCACGCCTGGAGCGCCTGCTGCGCGAGCACCCATCCAGCGCGGCCGCGCGGATCATGCCGCTGACCAAGGACAGCGTGCCGCATATCACGGCGTCAGTGCTGCACGCGGCCTGACGCGCATAAAGTCGCCTCTCCCTCTGGGAGAGGCCGCGCGCAGCGCGGGTGAGGGGTGCGTATCGTCCCAGACGTTTGATCTCATACGCACCCCTCACCCCAGCCCTCTCCCAGAGGGAGAGGGGGCACTACTATGTGGCCATGCCCGCCTCGGAGTCGTTCACCAAGATCGTCCTCGACGAACACGAGATCCCGACCCACTGGTACAACGTCGTCTCTGATCTGCCGCGGCCTCCGGCGCCGGTGCTGCATCCAGGGACAGGGCAGCCCGTCGGCCCCGCCGACCTGGCGCCGCTGTTCCCGATGGCGCTGATCGCACAGGAGGTCTCGCAGGACAAGACCGTCGAAATCCCCGACGAGGTCCGCGATATCTACCGCATGTGGCGCCCAACCCCGCTGTACCGCGCCCGCCGCCTCGAGCGCGCGCTCGATACGACCGCGCACATTTACTACAAGTACGAGGGCGTCAGCCCCGCCGGGAGCCACAAGCCGAACACGGCCGTCGCCCAGGCCTACTACAACAAGGCCGAAGGCATTCGTCGCCTGACCACCGAGACGGGCGCTGGCCAATGGGGCAGCGCGCTTGCGTTCGCCTGCGCGCTCTTCGGCCTCGAGTGCACCGTGTACATGGTGAACGCGAGCTATCAGCAGAAGCCATATCGACGCTCGATGATCCAGACGTACGGCGCGCAGGTCTATCCGTCGCCATCGCCGCACACTCAGTCGGGCCAGAAGGTGCTCGCCGAGGATCCCGATTCACCCGGATCGCTGGGCATCGCCATCTCAGAGGCGGTCGAGGATGCCGCGACTCACGAGGATGCTCACTATTCGCTGGGCTCGGTACTCAACCACGTCCTGCTGCACCAGACCGTCATCGGCCAGGAGGCACTCAAGCAGATGGACCGCGCAGGGGAGTATCCCGACGTGGTCATCGGCTGCGTTGGCGGAGGCTCCAACTTCGCCGGGCTGGCGTTCCCATTCGTCGGCGAAAAACTGCGCCAGGGAAGATCCACGCGCATCCTCGCCGTCGAGCCAGAAGCCTGTCCGAGTCTCACCCGCGGAACGTACGCGTACGACTTCGGCGATACCGTCGGACTGACGCCGCTGGTCAAGATGTACACGCTGGGACACGGATTCGTGCCGCCGGCCATTCACGCGGGCGGCCTGCGCTACCACGGCGCCGCGCCGCTGCTGTCGCAGCTGGTCGACGATGGGGTCATCGAGGCAACCGCCTACCTGCAGAACCGCGTGTTCGACGCGGCGATTCAGTTCGCGCGCACTGAAGGCATCGTCCCGGCGCCCGAATCGGCGCACGCCATTCGCGCCACCATTGACGAGGCCATGCGAGCACGCGACGCTGGCGAGCGCCGAGTGATCCTGTTCAACCTGTCGGGCCACGGCCACTTCGATATGGGCGCATATGACGCCTACCTGGCCGGTGCGTTGCAGGATTATGCCTATCCAGCCGAGGCGATCCGCGAGGCGTTGACAGAGCTGCCGAAGGTAGCCGCGCCAGCGTAACGGTTCGGTGTGGAGGCAGGCCACCAGGACCCACAGCACAGACATCAAGGCGAACACCAGGAGCGGGTTGTCGATCCACAACCCGCCCCGCGCGTCAAAAGTCATGCGAACGCATGTTCTGGCGAACAGGTGTTCTCTCGCAAGGCGCGCCCGCGACACAAAGCAATTACAAGCCTGGTGTTGTCGCTGACCCTTGTATTGATGGCGGGCTGCCTGGCCGACCCGCAGAAGCTGCAGTCGGTCGACCTGCTCGACCGGCTGACCAGCGCGCGCGAGATGCTCGCCGTGCAAGCGCCGCCTGCAGACGAGGCCTGCAACATGGGCGGCGACGTCCAGACGCGGCTCTACGGCGAGCCGGGCCTGGTCGAAGTTCAGCCAGCCTGGACCGCGCTGCGCGACGCCGCGAGCGCGCTGCACGCGGTATGCGGCCAGAGCACACTGCTCGCCCAACCGTCAAACGACTCGCCCACCCTTGTTCAGGCGCGAGCGCGCTGGCAGCTCGGAATTCAACGCGAGATGGGCGTGGCCTGCGATCATCTGCGCGAAGCCGCCGCCGCGCTCGGCCGCCCCGCTCGGTGCTGAACGGCCGCAACAGACGGCAGTGGCCAAGCGTCAAATCGCGCGACAGACCCGCTCACATGCAACGCCTGAACATCCTTTTCGCAGCCCTCCTGGCGCTCAGCGTCATCACCTCCGCCTGTGGCAGCTCAGGGAGCGGCGCCCCGACCACCGCTGGCCAGTATTCGGTCCAGAAGGACTCGGTCCACTTCGATGGCGACCGCTACCAGCTGTACTGGGCCGACAGCAGCGGCGCGCTGCACCACATGGACACGCACAACCTGCGCCTGGTGCGCGATCCGGACCGCACCTACCTCGACGTACCGCAGAGCGGCGATCCCGTGCTGCACCTGCGGGAGGACGAGCCGGTCACCGTCGAGGGCCGCGATCAACAGGGTGCCTTCAGCTCGCCGTGGTTCCCCTTCCTGCTTGGCGCAACGCTGGGGAATACCTTCGGAGGCGGTCGTGGCGGGCAGACGATCGTCATCAACAACCCGGCGCCCGGCGAGCGCGGCACGTACGACCGGGGCACGCCCGCGTACCGTTACCCGCCGACGGGCACCTTTGGTCGGGATGACGAGCTGCACGGCAGCCTCGATACGAGCAAGGCTCAGCCGCCCGACTATAGTCGCGTGCAGCCCGCGCCCTATGCCACGGCAGGCAAGTCATCGGGCACGGGTGGCGGCGCAGCAGCCAGCAACAAATCCGTCGGGGTCACCAGCGCAACCTCGGGCCAATCCGGAGGCACGGGCGGCGGTGCGGCGGCTTCCAGCAAGGGTGGCTTCGCCAACGGCAGCCAGAGCTACGCCAATCGCGAGCCGAGTGGCTCGAGCGGCGTCGGAGCCGGCTCGCGCGGAGTGCTCGGCGGCAGCGGCTCGGGTGGCGCCACGCCCAGCAAGCCCAGCACGGGCATTTCGGGTGGCAAAGGCATCGGCGGTGCCCGAGCCCCATCGGTGGGCCGGCACTAGGAAGGCGGCCGAAAATCTCGAGGAGTACCCTAAAGGTGTTCGCCGCCTTCCTAGTGCCAAGCTGTCACAGAAGTTCGGCCGACTGCGTCTTGTACCGAAAAGCGGCTTGTCGGCCGAACTTCCAGGCTCGCGCTGGCGGCCGGCCGCGAGCGACAATTCGCGCCAATGAGGTCTCCGCTGGGGAAGAATCATTCGAATGTTCGATAGGCTGAACCGCGCCCTGCAGCAGCACCTCGATCCGAACCGAACGCCTGCCCAGCCGCGGCAGCCGACGCTCGAAACGCTGCTGCCTGGAGATGTCGTGAGCTTCTGGGACGCGGGCGACAACGTCGTCCAGGCTGTCCTGGAGTGCCGCGAGGAGTTGAACCGTCGCGAGACGGTGTGGCGCTGGGACCTCCTCGACGAGGGCAGAGTCCTCGAAGTCACGCCCGAGGGCAACACGCTCTACGAGCGCACGGCCATCCTGCACCAGTCATCGGCTGAGTTCGAGACGCTGACGGCCGATCCCGAGCAAGGCGGCGTGCTCAAGGCCTTCGAAGCGCGCGTCCGCCAGGGCACCGCCGCTCGCAATCCCACCTTGTTCGAATACGACAGTCGCGTGTACCGCGTGGTGTCCACGGGCATCTTCGATGCGCGTCCGCTCGATCAGGCGGCGTATCCGAACCTCGACGTGTGGCGCGACATCAATCCGTCCAACCCGGGCGATAACGTGTACTTCGAGCTCGAGCCGACCGAGGACACACCCGGCGACGACAG